>Ga0210384_10002923_pt1 | contig 20285 bp, 19 predicted proteins | sample IncBWH2MmetaG_FD_160574 | JGI IMG/M metagenome (GOLD analysis project Ga0210384, IMG submission 160574) | Forest soil microbial communities from Barre Woods Harvard Forest LTER site, Petersham, Massachusetts, United States - Inc-BW-H-2-M | ecosystem: Environmental > Terrestrial > Soil >...
CCTCAAGGACGCGGCGCGGGACGCGTTGCTGCGCGCGAACCTGCCGCAGCTGTCCGGCCCGGCGCTGGACTATTCGAGTGTCGATGATGCCGTGCGCGGGACGTGCGTGACGCCCGAATAGCCGCCGGCGCCTGCGCGTCAGCGCACCTTTAGGGAGACGCGCGCTTGAGTACCGCCTGCGCGCGCTCATCAGCCCATACCGTGCGATAAAAATCGCGCAGCTGGGTGGCCTTGTCGGCCGGGACACTCAGTTCGCGAATCTCGAAGGTGCGGCTGTAGCGCAGTGCGTGGCCACGGACCTCGGTCTTGCTGTGGTAGGCGGCGAAACCGTCGTCGATGTCGACAGCCGGTGGCAGGTCGTCGACCCGGTAACCCGCTGGCAACGCGATGTCGAACACGTCCGTGTCACGCAGAGCGGATGCAAACTCGATCGGATTCTCACGTTGCTCGCGCGTTTCGAGAAGCGCCGTGCTCTTTGTGTCCAAGACCCGCGGCCGCACGACCAGCAGATCTCCGGTAGCTTTGGCGTAGTGGTCCGCTTCCACGGAGTAGTTCCACTCGATGGGACGGTCTTTGGCGGGCAGGTTGCCGACCGTTGCCTTGAGTATCCGAAAGGTAGCGAATGAGTCCCCGAGGTGCGCCTCGAGCGCCTTGGCATGGTCCGCATCCCGGCTCGCCGCCGCCATGTCAGTGCGCTGGCGCGCCGCTCGCTCGCCCGTCAGCACTTCGTGCACCTCACCGCGCAGCGTCCCGGTGTCATCCAACGTCATCTGCGCCGTGCGTTGCACACCGCTCACCTCGCCGGGCAACCGCGGCAGCTGCACCAGTTCGCCGCCATCGGGGGCCACCAGCAATCCATACCCGCCCTGCAAGTTGCCCGCCAGACTGCCGAACGGGGTATAGGGATCGGTGGGATCAAAGAACAGCACGTTCCCCAACCCCGGGTACTGCCTCACCGCCACCAGTGTCGGGTCCACTAGCCCCGCGGGCAGCTGGATTGCGACGATCACATGGTTGAAACGCGGGTTTGGCGGCGTTGCGGCCGTAACCGCGCCGCGCGATGCATCCACGATCACATACATCGAATCGACGCCGATCTGTTTGAGCATCGAACTGAGCAGCGTCGCCTTGTCCTTGCAGTCCCCATAGCGTTTGGCGAACACCTCGGCAGCCGGGTGCGGCTGGTACCCGCCAATGCCAAGTTCAATGGCCACATAGCGGATGTCGCTTTGTACGAAGGCCGCCAGCGCGCGCATCTTGCCGAGCGTCGATACGCTCGAGGCGCTGAGCTCCGTAACCTTCTGCCCGATCGCAGCGTTTGCATCACGGCGTCCATGGGTGAGGTTGAGATACCAGCTTCCCAACTCGGCCCAGCTTCGCGGTCCGGGTACCTGCCCGCTGGGCGGCACCAGCGAGACCCACAGCTGCCCGGCAACACCCCGCCAGGGCGGCATGTCGGTTTCGAGCCTGAGCGCCTTGAGGTCGCTGACGATCCACTGCCAGCGGTTAGCTCCTGCCGCGGTGGGTGAGACTTCAGCGTGGTTGAGCCAGGTCGCCTTGTACTGCCAGCCCGGCGGCAACGCCAGCGTGTAGTGAGCCTCACGCACGGGAACGGTGTCCTGGAACGCCCAGTCATCAGCCATGACGTAGAGGTACGGTTCCTCCTCGGTTTCCACTTCGTACCCGACGAGGCTCCCGGGTACGGCTGCCGGGATCTGCAGGATTCGCATGCGCATGTCGACGACGAACTCGGCGCCGGTGAGCGATGCTTCGATGGCGTCGCTGTTTCTGACTTCGTAATCCTTTCCCGTGGCGGGAATAGACCAGGCGCGCATGTTCACGACACGGGTGGCGGGACTGGTGATTATCTGCACTACGCCAAGCCCGGACTCGTCCGGGCGGAGAATCCGGTAGACCTTGCGTTCCAGTCGCCGCAGCTTTCCCGTCGCCTGCACCGTGATCGCCGTCTCGGTATACAGCATCACGGACGCGATCTTCTCGTCGTGCGCGGGCAGGGACGCGTTGAGCTGGTCGCGCATCCACTGCGGCGCGCTGCCCGCGTTCGCGCTTGCGCTGTACAGGGCCGTCCCCAGCACGGCTGCCGCCAGCAGTGACCGAACGCGCCGCGTCGCGTGCGCCGCGCTACCTTGCCGCATTGACATCACGCACGATGACCACCTGTTCCTCATCACCGGTGCGCACGGTCTGGAAAAAACCCTGCACGGGCGCGTAGGACTTCGCGGCCGCTTCATACAGGTTGAGCGTGAGTTCGCGCATCAGGTGCACGGACTGCTGCGCATGCTGCGCACTGGACTTATAGCGCAGCACCTTGAGATCGGCGGCGCGCGCCTGCGGCACGCTGTCCACGTGCCAGCCGGCCGGCAGCTCAATGGTCACATCGTCGAGGTACTCGCGCGGATATTCGAAGTACATTGGGTGCAGGCGCGTTGCGTGCTCGAACGTGTGTCTCTCGGCGCCACCAAACAACCCGACCGGCAGCAATTCACGGCGGCCTGCGCCTGTGGTCCAGCCTGGCACCCGCAGCTCGTACTCGGCAACCAGCGTGGCGTCGCTTTCGCCCCAGTCCGGGCTGTTGCTGAGCTTCACATCGATGCCGACCGGGACCATCTCCTCGATCTGTCTCTCGAGAAACTGCCGGCGACCCGTATCATCCTCAGCGCGCTGGCTGAGCCGCCGCCCCGACGCCTCAAGACCCGTGTAGCGCACTATCAGCTTGCCCTCGAGTGTGCCCGCTGCAAGCTTGAGCACAGCGTGGCGCTCGATGCGCGATGTGGACGCATCGGGCAGCGGAGTGATCACCCAGGTGCCGCCGTTGGCATTCAGCCGCAATGCGTGTGCGTCGGTCCGGTCCCACGGCTGCAGGCCGAACGGGTTGTACGGCACTCCGGGATCCAGATACACGTCCTTGCCGCCGACATTGACGAGCACCGCTGAGGCATCCAGCTGTCCGGAGTTCGTGATACTGCGGCTGAAGACATGCTGGCTTCGTTGTGCAACCAGGACGGCATCCGCTTGCAAGCCGGTGGCGCGGGCGAGCGCCAGGAACAGCCAGTTGATGTCCTCTTCGCCGCCACCGCCGTGATCCCATACATCCTTCACGCTGTGTATTTTCTGCGCGCCTTCCCGCTCGCTTTCCTGCTCGGTCTTGCTGCGTTCGTAGCTCAGGTTGCGGAGCCGCTGCATGCGCGCATAGATCTTGCGCAGCTTCTGTTCGTCTGAGTCTCCCGGAGCGATGATTTGCGCCACCGCCCGCTCCATGGCCGCGCGCTTGTCGGCGAAGGTCTGGATGCCCTTATAGGCCTCGATCCCGAATTTGCGCCAGAAGACCGCCGGGTCCGTCTCGAGCGGCCCCCATGTGTAGATGAAGTCGACGCGCGACTTGAGTTCGTCCTCCGGCGGCATGCGGTCTTCGGTAACGAACGCCGCCACGTCGTGAGCTTCCAGCACGACGCGACCCTTTTCCATGCGCGGCTCGGGAGTGCCCGGTGGCAGGCCGTTGGTCCAGCTCCAGCGCAGCGAAAGCAAAGGGTTGGGGACGAGCGAAAATTTCGCCGTGCGGGTGAACAGATCGTCGCTCAGTATCCACCGCGAGTTGTAGGCCCAACCGTAAGCGAAGTGGTGACGGTAGCGATACTCGACGATGCAGCCGGTTTCGACCGCCGGCAGCTGGAAGGTCTTGGCGAGCAGCGCGCCTGCTCGGAAGCTGACGATCTTTTTCTCGTACACCGTGCCGTTGAAGGGCACGATGCTGCCGTCCGGGCGGATGGTGCGCGCTTCTAAACCGCGCACACTCTGGTAATAGTCGAGGTAGGGGATCTGGATGTCGGCGTACTTGCGCCCCTCGTCGGTGAGTATCTTGACGCGAAGGTGACGTCTTCGTAGTTGGAGGAATCATTGCGATCCACCTGCCGATAGAGGATGACCGCTGCGGCCCCGGGAGCCTGTGCGATGCTGGTCAGGTGCAGTTCGTCGGGCGTGACCGGCAGCCAGACCTCGGCCATGGCGCGAATCGGCTGAACGCTGGCAAGCAGACACAGCAGCCCCGAGATGCAGATGTGCGGTGCTACCCGCATCAGACCCCCTGTTCTTATTTTGCGCGGATGATCCGGATCTTCTGCGGTGTCGCACGGGCCGCAGGGGGAGTATCGCCGAGGAACACGCCAGGCGTCGACGACGCGGTGCTGGGAGTGCGTGACGCCCGAATGGCCGCGCCCAAGCCAGTGCCGGCGAGCCGGTGTTGGGACCTGAGATAGCCTTTGCGCAATCAATAGCTTACGGACCGCCCGGCGGGTTCGTCCGGCAGCGGGGCGCTCTGCCGGCGTCGGAGGCTTCGTGCTAATCTCGTTAACGGCGATTCAGCGCTCTGCGCCAGGATTTTCCTGGCCAACCGCGACGTGTTGAGCGATCCCAACAAGATTTCACCGGGTCAAAAGCTGCGCATTCCCTGACCGGCTGTTTCCTTAGGACGGCAAACGACATAACAACGCAACGAGAGGATCTTGGAACATGAAAAAGCAATCTGCCTGGCTGCTGGCTTCGCTGGCCGCCCTGGTCCTGGTCGGCTGCGCCGGCCAGAAGGAACCGGCTGAAAAAGCGCTGGCCGGCGCGCAGTCGGCGCTCGGCGCCATTCATGACGCCGCGCAGAAGTACGCCCCCGACCAGCTGCAGGCCGTCGAGACGCAGCTTGCCGGCGCGAAGGACAGCCTCGCCAAGGGCGACTACAAGGGCGTGCTGGCGGCAGCACCCGCGCTTACTGCCGCGATCGGCGCTCTGAAGGACACCGCGGAAGCCAAGCAGAAGGACGCCGAAGCGGCCCTTGCCCAGGCGAAGGACACGTGGGGGCCGTTGTCCACCGACGTGCCGAACATGGTGGCGGCGATCCAGAGCCGCGTCGACGCGCTCTCGAAGTCGCATCACCTGCCGAAGGGGGTCAGCAAGGATGGCCTCGCGGCCGCCAAGAGCGGGCTGGTTTCGATGAAGGCGGTGTGGAGTGACGCTGCGAACGCCGCCGCCGCTGGTGACTACACCGCTGCCGTGGCCAAAGCCCAGGCGATGAGGGCCCAGGCGGCCGATATCATGAAATCCCTCGGGATGAGCTCGGGCTGAACTGACAGTCCACCCGCACCACCGGCCGTCTCACGTCGTGAGGCGGCCGGTGAGGTCGTAGCTGTCGGAGGCGACGATCTTGACGTCGGCCCACTCGCCGACGCGTAACTTACCTGCACTGCTGATCCGCACCACGCCATCAATCTGCGGCGCGTCCGCTTCGCTGCGCGCGATCGCCACACCGTCCGTCACCGAGTCCACCAGCACGCGCATGCGCCGGCCGACGCGCGCGGCCAGACGCTGCGTGCTGATGAGGGCGGCGCGCTCCATGAAGCGCGCATAGCGCTCCTCCTGCACCGCCGGCGGCACGTGCCCGGGGAGCGCGTTGGCGGCGGCGCCTTCGACCGGTGAGTACCTGAAGCAGCCGACGCGGTCGAGCTGCGCCTCATCGAGCCAGTCGAGAAGCTCCTGGAATTCCGCCTCGGTCTCCCCCGGGAAACCCACTATGAACGTGCTGCGCAGGGTCAGATCCGGGCAGCCGGCCCGCCAGGCGCGGATGCGCGCCAGCGTATCTTCCGCGTGCGCGGGACGGCGCATGCGCTTCAGCACCGCGGGACTGCCATGCTGGAAGGGTACGTCGAGGTACGGCAGGACGCCGCGCGCCGCCATCAGCGGTATCACGGCATCCACGTGCGGATACGGATAGACGTAGTGCAGGCGTATCCAGATGCCAAGCTGCGCCAGGCCGCGCGCCAGATCAAGGAAACGGGTTTCATAAGACTCGCCGCGCCACGCGGCGCGCGGGTAGCGCAGATCCGCACCATAAGCGCTGGTGTCCTGCGAAATGACCAGCAGCTCCTTCACGCCCGCCGCGGCCAGGCGCTCGGCCTCGCGCAGCACCTCGTCGATGCGGCGGCTTGCCAGCCGGCCGCGCATGGCGGGAATGATGCAAAAGCTGCACTTGTTGTTGCAGCCTTCGGCGATTTTCAGATACGCGTAGTGCCGCGGCGTGAGGCGTATTCCCTGCGGCGGCAGCAGATCGAAGAACGGTTCGTGTTGCGGCGGCAGGTGCGCGTGCACCGCGCCGACCACGTCCTCGTAGGCATGCGGGCCTGTGACCTTGAGCACGCGCGGGTGGCGCTCGAGGATGCGCTCGGGTCTTGCTCCCAGGCAGCCGGTCACGATCACGCGGCCGTTCTTCTCGAGCGCCTCACCGATGGCGTCGAGCGATTCATCGACCGCGGCGTCGATGAAGCCGCAGGTGTTGACCACCACCACATCCGCGTCATCGTAGGTCGGGGCGACTTCGTAGCCTTCCGCGCGCAGCTGCGTGAGGATGCGCTCGGAATCCACCAGCGCCTTGGGGCACCCCAGGCTCACAAAACCGACCCTGGGTGCGCGCGCTGCGGGCGCGCGCGCCGCCTCCCCGACACGGGGTTTAAGGGTACTGGCAGGCATGCGTTACGCTCGTTTACTCGTTCGCAGGCGCTGCGGGGCGCGCGCCCGTGACGTCGGCCCAGATGGCAGCCCAGGGCGTGCCCGGATGGTGCATGCGGAACAGCGCGTAGAACACCAACAGTACGACGAGCGGCATGAGGAGCCACGGCCACACCGCAGGCCGGCGCTCGCGCGTGATGGGGCGCTCACCGGCCATACAGTCCCATGAGCTGCGCCTCGCCGAGCGCCTGCGCGCGCACGTTGAATCCAATGTAGGCGGCGGTGGCGTCCGCGGGGACCTCGAGCCGCTCAACCTTGAGCGCATACAGTCGCAGGTAATAGTGGTGTGGTTTGCCAGGCGGGGGACACGGTCCACCGTAACCGGGGCTGCCGAAGTCCGTGCGTCCCTGGATCGCGCCCGCCGGCAGGAGGTTCTTGTGCGGGTCGCCGGCACCGGCGGGGAGCGAGCTTGAGCCTGCCGGAATGTTGTAGACGAGCCAGTGCCACCAGCCGCTGCCCGTGGGCGCGTCAGGATCGTGCATCAGGAGGGCGAAGCTCTTAGTCCCGGCGGGGGCGCCGTGCCAGGCGAGCGCGGGGGAGATGTTCCCGCCCTGGCAGCCGAAGTCGTTGAACACCTGCGCCACGGCGATCCTGCCGCCCGCGCTGATGTCCGGGCTCGTGAGGGTAAACGCGTGGTTCGCGGCAGCCGCCGGTGCCTGCGCCGCCGGGACCCGGGCAACCAGTAACGTCGCCGCCGCGAGCGCGATGCCCGCAATCCATGTCCTCATGTCCTGCGCTCCCTGAAAGGTGGCCGGCGACTGGCGCCGCAGCCGCGCAGTGTGCAGCGCCGCCCCGGAGGAGCGCAAATCAGGGAGCCCGATGCGCCGCTACCCCTAAGGTCCCGCGCCAGGGGCGGGCGGGTAGCGGCACAAAAGCCGTGCCAGCGTCAGCGCATCCGTTCCCAGCGCCCGCCATCCTCGCGCCAGCCGCCGCCTTCACGGCGCCACACGTGGGCTCGCCAGCGATAGCCGGGCCGCGGCGCCTGCCAGTGGCCGCGCTCCCATACGTAACGCCCGCCGACCCAGTTGTAGCTGCCGGCGATCCAGAAGTACCCCGGGCTCGGCGCAACACCAAAGGTCTCGACCTGCACCGGTGGCGGCGCCTCGGTGACCACCCGGTAGCCAACTGGTGTAACGACGCACCCGGACAGCGCGGCGCTCAGTGTCAAAGCCGCGACCGCGGCACAAATGAGTTTCATCAGGGGACCCTCCTCTTGTTCGCGTACACGGTGCCGGAACATATTACGACCAACGCGCCGCGTCCGTGAAAAGCATACACATCCGCAAAGCCATATGGACCGTGCTCTAGACGAAGTGTTCGACTCATCAGGTGAGCTGAACGTTTACAAGCGATTCAGCACCCATGCAGCGCCCGGGAGCGCGGCGCACGCGGCGCTCGCCCGCGCAGTTGCGCGCCGCAACTTCAGGTGAGTCGCAAGCCAACACCTGCCCGCGCGCGCTTAAGGCTGCGCGCGGCGCCTTTCGGCCGCGAGTACTACCAGCGCTATTACCATGACCCGCGTACCGCGGTGACGACTCGCAGCGAGATGCGCGCGCGGGCCCGGCTGATCGGCGCCGGTTGCGAATACCTGGGCCTGCCGGTGCGCCGCATCCTCGAGGCGGGCTGCGGCACGGGGCTGCTGCGCGCGCAACTGCGGCGCCTGCTGCCGCGGGCGCAGTACCTCGGGCTGGAGGCGAGTGAGTACCTGTGCCGGCGCTACGGCTGGCAGCACGGCCGCATCGAGGACTACCGCGCGGCTACCCCTTTCGACCTCGTGGTGTGCTACGACGTGCTGCAGTACCTCGACAGCGCCGCCGCCACGCGGGCGCTCGCGAACTTCTCACGGCTGTGCCGCGGCGCGCTGTACTTCAGCGCGCTCACCCGCCATGACTTCCGGCACAACTGCGACCTGCGGCGCACCGACCCGCACGTGCACCTGCGCAGCGCGCACTGGTATCGCGCTCAGCTTACGCCGCGCTTCCGTGAGGCGGGACTGGGGCTGTGGCTGCGACGCGGCGCGCCGCTCACGCTGTGGGAGCTGGAGTCGGACTGACGCGGCGGCGGCGAAACAGCGGGTACAGCGGCAGGCCGAGCAGGATGAGCACCAGGGTGGCGATCGATTCCTTAGGGGTGGTGATGAGCGCGCTGACCACGATCCACGCCATCACCGCCACGAACAAGAGCGGCACCAGAGGGTAGCCGCGCAGGCGATAGGGGCGCGGCGCGAGCGGCGCCCGCCGGCGCAGCACGATCACCGCCAGCACCACCGGGATCCAGAAAACCGCGTAGGACATCACGGCCATGTTGGTGAGCTGCTCGAAAGTGCCGGAGGTGGCGAGCAGCGCCGCCCATACACACAACGACACGATCGAGGTCAGCGGCACCCGCGAATGCGGACTCAAGGTGCCGAAACTGGCAAAGAACAGGCCGTCGCGCGCGCACGCCCAGGCAACCCGCGCGCGCGTGAGGATCGTGCCGTTCAGTGAACCGATGGTGGAGAGGAGGAAGATGAGCGCGGCCACGGGCGCGGCGTGCGCGCCGAGAAAAGTATGCACGGCGCGGGCCGCCACCGAGGGCGCGTCCGGCCAGGCGCTGGAGTTGGCGCTCGCCACCTGCGCGAACGGCAGGGCGTAGAGGTAGGCGGTGTTGATGATGAGATAGAGCGCGAGCACCAGGAGCGTGCCGCCGATGATGGCCCGCGGCAGATTGCGCTGCGGCTCCTGCACTTCGCCGGCGGCCATGGGCAGATACTGCCAGCCGCTGTAGGCCCACAGCGCCGCGAACATCGCCGCCCCGAAACCGCTGAAGCCGCCGCTGACGGCGCCCGGCGGCGCAGCCAGATTCGCCGTGCCGTGCACGCCGCTGAAGAGGAACACCCCCACGGCAACCCCGAGGATGGCGAGCACCTTGGCGACGGTGAGCACGGTCTGCACCCGCCCCCCCAGCATGACGCCGGCGCAGTTGATGAGCGCGAAGAGCGCGATCACGCCCACCGCGAGCAGCTGGCGCGGGCCGAACTCGAGGGTGAAGTGCACGCCCGTGAGCGTGGTGGTGTGCGAGAACCACGCCGCTCCGAGCGGATAAATATCGGCGGCAAACACCGCCACCGCCGCGCCGTAGGCGGCGACGCTCGCGCCACCGAGCACGAAGCTGTTGCAGGAGTACAGGAAGGCCGGGATCTCCCCGAAGGCGGCCCGCAGATACACGTACTCCCCGCCCGCATCCGGCAACATCGCGCCGAGTTCCGCGAAACACAGGGCGCCGAGCATTGCGACCAGGCCGGCCGCGGCCCACGCCGCGAGCACCAGCGCCGGGGTGCCCACGGCCTGGGCCATCTGCGCGGACTTCAGGAACACGCCGGTGCCGATGGCGATGCCGACGACGAGCGAGGCGGCGTGCAGGAGTGTCAGGTCGCGGCGCGGCTGCAGTTCGGGTGACTTCATGCGCGTATCGTACAATCTAAGCCGGGCGCTAAGCTTCAGGACATAGCAATGGCGGGACACGAGCACCAGGCACGCATTCACTGGGCGCGAGGCACGGCGGCCTTTATCGACAACCGCTACAGCCGCGCCCACACCTGGACGTTCGACGGCGGCCTGACCGTACCCGCATCCTCATCGCCGCACGTAGTGCGGGTCCCCATGTCGGTGGAGGCAGCGGTGGATCCGGAGGAAGCCCTGGTGGCGGCGCTCGCCAGTTGTCACATGCTGTGGTTCCTGTCGCTCGCGGCCGGCCGCGGCTTGCTTGTCGAGGACTACAGCGACGCGGCGGCCGGCGTCATGGGCCACAACGCCGCCGGCCGAGTGGCCATGGTGCGCGTCACGCTGCATCCGCGTGCGCGGTTCAGCGGCCCGAACCTGCCGCCGCGCGCGGCTATCGTGCAGCTGCACGCCCAGGCGCATGAGGAATGTTTCATCGCCAACTCGGTGACGACCGAGGTGCGCTGCGAGCCGCTGTTTGATGTCTGAGCCGCTGGTAGCTTTCCACGGCCCGGTGACGGTCGAGCGCGCCAGCGCCGGGGCGCTGCGGCTGACGCTCCTCGGCGTCGCGGGTGGGGGGCTGGGTGAACCTACTGCGCTCAGCTTCAGCGGCGCCGCAGCCGCGGGCTTGCCTGAAGGCCTGGCGGACCTGCGGGTCATCGCCGCCGGCGGCGCGCGCTACCGGCTCACGAGCGCCGCCGGCGAGTGGCTCGTGGAGGCGCCGGCGGCGCACCTGCACCACGACGTCGGCGCGGACTTCTACCGCGCGCTGCCGCCGCGGCGCGTGCCGGCACTCAAGCGCTGCCTGTGGGTCGTCGTGCTGAGCCTCGCGAAGAGCCGTGCAGGCCTCGCACTGCTCGCGGCGTTGCGCCGTTAGTTCGTGGCACCATAAGCCCATGCCGACCCTGCTTTACGCGCTCGCCTTCGCCGCCGGTGCGACGCTCATCATCCAGGTCGGACTCAACACGACGCTGCGCCAGGCCCTCGGCAGCCCGGTGATTGCGGGCCTGGTGAGCTTCGTGGTGGGCTCGGCGGCGATCGTGTGCTTTGTGCTCATCACGCGCACGTCCTGGCCCGCTCGCGCGCAGTTCCTGGGCACGCCGGCGTGGGCCTGGTTCGGCGGCGCGCTCGGCGCTTTCTACGTGATCTCCACCATCGTCGTCGGTCCGCGGCTGGGCGCGGCGACGCTGCTGGCGCTGGTGGTGCTGGGGCAACTCGCGACCGCGCTCACGGTCGATCATTTCGGCTGGCTCGGATTCCCGCAGCAGCCGCTGACGCTGGTGCGCCTCGCAGGAGCTGCGCTGTTGTTTGGCGGCGTGCTGCTGATCACGCGCTGAGGGCTCAAGGTTACGGCGAGCGCAGCTCCAGACCCAGGTCGGCGGGGACACTCTGGCGGTGCGTCCCGGCGAGGGAGGCGTAGGCGCCGAACTGGGTGTGGAAGGCCCGGTGCCAGGTAAAGTGCTTCAGCACGCGGGCGCGGGCGGCGGCGCCGAGCGCCTCCATGTCACGCTCGTAGAGCGCCGCGATGGCCTCCGCCATGCCCGCGGCGCTGTCGGGCTCGGCAAGCATGCCGACGCTTTCGTCCACGAACTCGGGAAAAGCGCCGGCGCGCGCCGCCACCACCGGTCGGGCACACGCCATCGCTTCGAGAATCACGAGCCCGAAGGTCTCCTTGGTGCCCGCGTGCACCAGAGCATCCGCGGATGCGATCCAGCCGGCGAGCTCCACGGTGTCACCGCGGTAGGGGAGCATCGTAACGTTGGCCGCGGGGCGCGTTGCCCGCGCGCCGCCGATCAGGAGCAGATGATACGGGGCGCCTAAGCGCGCGAAGGCCTGCAGCAGCACCGGCAGGTTCTTCTCCTCGGCGAAGCGCCCGGCGTAGACGAGCACGCGCGCCTGGCGCGCCAGCCCCAGCCGCGCGCGCAGCGTGTCACTGCGGCGCTGCGGGTGGAACACCCCGGCGTCCACGCCCAGGGGCTGCAGCAGGGTGTGGTGTACGCCGATGTCGTTGAGGTAGCCGCACATCACCCGGCTCGGCGCGAACACCACGTCGAAGCCCTCGTACAGCCAGCGCACGTAGCGGCCGAGCCCCGGTTCGGTGAGCGCGCCGCCGAAACGCCGCCCGATGATCTGCGGCAGGTTCGAGTGGTAGAACCCGGCGAGCGGGATGCCGCGGCGCTGCGCCACGCGGCGGGCGCACCAGGCCGGATGAAAAGCGTCGCCAGCCTCGATGAGGGTCGGCTCGAGCGCGCTCATGAGATTCGCCCAGCGGCGCGGGTTGAGCGGCAGGCGGTAGTTGAACGTGCCGGGCACCGGGTAACCGGACAGCGTGCACACGCCGCCGCGCTCGAGGTGATCGCGCGCTCCGGGCACCACGATGGTGTGTTCCCATGAGGTGTGGGCGCCAAGCCACGCGTGCTTGGCCGTGAGGTAGCGCTTTACGCCGCCACTGGTCGGCGAATAGAACAATGTCGTATCGAGAAGATGCATGGCCTTCGCGCGTCACGCACGTTGCCGGCATTGCACCTTTATGGCGCAAGTGTGTCAAGCGGGCGCAGCTGACGCGGCGCTGTCACACCGGATCAGATGCAACGACTTTGAGCGCTTGGGTAAGCGCCTATCGGCAAACGTTCAGGCAGCGCTCGACTGCGCCTCGGGCGTGGCGCCCGTGCGCAGCGCCGCGGCCGCGGCCACGAGTTCCGCGGCGTTGGCGAAGCGTTCCTCGCGCGACTTGGCGAGCATGCGGGCGAGGAACGGCTGGTAGCGCTGCAGCGGCGGCGGCAGCGAGGGTGGCGGGGAGCTGACATGCTGCTGCAGCACTTCCATCGCGCTCGTGCCCATGTAGGGCTTCTCGCCCGTCAACATTTCGTAACAAATCACCCCGAGGCTGTAGAAATCCGAGCGCGCGTCGAGCTGCTCGCCGAGCGCCTGTTCCGGACTCATGTAGTACGGGGAGCCGAGCAGCACGCCCGAATGCGTGTTGGTGGTGCTGCCCGCCAGCGAGCGCGCCAGGCCAAAATCAATGAGCGCGACGGTGTCGCCCGCGCGCAGCATCACGTTGGGCGGCTTCAGGTCGCGGTGCACCAGGCCGGCCTCGTGCACGACCTGCAGCGCCTGGGCGATCTCCCCGACGTAGCGCAGCGCATCAGCCTCGCTGACGCCGCGCTGGATGCGTGCCTTCAGGTCGCCGTGCGGCAGGTATTCCATCGCGAGATATTCCAGTCCCTCATGCACGCCGTAGTCGTAGATTTCCACCACCAGGGGACTGTGGATCGCGAGAATCGCGCTGTACTCGCGCTCGAGGAACTGCCGCCCGGCGCTGTCCTCGTGGGGGTTCTTGCTCACCTTCAGCGCCACATCGCGTCCGCGCCGCGTGCTCGAGGCAAGATACACCACCGCTTTTTCCGACTCGCCGATCTTCAGCCGCAGGGTGTAGCCGGGAATGAGGTCCTCGCTCGTCGCACCGCCCAGCAACGCCGCGACCCCGGGTGCCAGCAGCGCCTGGGAGTCAGGCGCCGGCGCGGCCTGCGGTTCGGCGGGCGGCGCCCCCTGGGGAGCGTCCGCGGCCGCCGCCGGAGCGGCCGCGATATCCCCGCCGGCGGGGGCTTCCGCGGCGCCGGGCTTGGCGGGCTCGGACGCGGCCAGCGGTGCGGCGGCGCGATCACGTGTCAGGTTCGCAAGGCTCGCCAGGCGCCGGGCGACGCGGCGCTCGACGCGACGCAGAGCCACGCTCACCGCGGTGCTGAGGCGTTCAGGGGTGATCAGGCGCTTCGGCAGGTAGTCCACCGCCCCGAGTTGCAGCGCGCGCACGGCGGTGAGTTCGTTGCCGTCTTCGGCGAGCGCAATGATCGCCGGCGTCGACGGCTGCGAGCGCAGGCGTCGCAGCAGCGCCAGGCCGTGCGCCTGCGGATCCTCGGGGCTCGAGCCGAAATCAGCCGAGAGCATCAGCACGTCGCAGTCGTTGCCGGACGCGCGCGTGCACCAGCGCTCGAACTCGGCAAGATTGAGCATGCTGACGCTCGCCTGTGGACACAGCACGTCCAGGTGATGCCGCAGCCACTCGCTGTAGCGCACATCGTCGTCCACTACCATCAGGCGGGCGGGTGGGGCGGCACGCTGGGTCATCGCGGCGCCTCGAACAGCACGCGCACACGCGAGCGCTCGGCGAGCGCGTGTCCGTCCTGCGTCACCGGGCGGTAACGCCAGCGGCGCACGGCATCCAGCGCGCTGCGCTCGAAAACCCCCACCGGCTGCGCGCCGACGATGCTCACATCCGCGACCGAGCCCTCGGCGGTAACCGTGAACTGCACGTCCACCCAGCCGCCGACCCGGCTGAGCTGCGCGCCGGGCGGGTAGCGCGGCGCCACGTAGCGGGTCTGGGTGAGGGTGCTCGCGTTCACGAAGGCTGCGGGCTGCGCCACTGCGGCCGCAGCCCCTGCCGGTGCAGCGGCGAGCTGTGCGTCGAGCGCGGCCACCGCGGAACTGTCGGCAACGGCAGCACGCGCCGGCGCTTGCGCCGTCGCGGCGCTGCGCAGGTGCCGGGCATTTTCACGCAGGCTCGCGACCTGGGCCTGATCCGCACCCGCATCGCCCGCGGCCGCGGCCCAGTAGTCGGTCGTGTCGGGGTTGCCGGCGGCGAGCGCCTGGCCGCCTTCGGCGAGCAGGCGGGCGAGCAGATCCTGCCGGGCGCGCTGCACCGTGGCGTCCTCGGGCGCGAGCGCCAGGGCCGACTCGATGTAGAAGCGTGCGTTTTGTTCCGTGGGCTCGATGAGTTGTCCGTGCTCGAGCGCGTCGCGGCCACGCTGCAGGAATTGCGCGACGCGCGCGTCCACCTGCGCGCGCGCGATCTGCGCGCGCTTCTCGGTGGCGAGGCTCGAGGGCTGAGCGCCGCGTGCGGCGTTATCGAGCACGGCCAGTGCGCGCCCCAGGTCCCCGGCGGCGGCGGCACGCTGGGCCTGCCTGAGCACCACCCGCTCGCGCTGCGCGCTGATCTGGGCGGCGAGAAACGCGGTACGCGGGTGTTCCGGGTTCACCGCCCGCGCCGCATCGCACAGCACCTGCGCCGCATCCAGGTGTCCGGCCCGCAGCTCGGCATCGCCGGCCGTGACCAGCTTGTTAATGACCTCTTCCAGGCCGTTGGCCGCCCGCGGGTCACGCGCGTTGTGCTGCAGCGCCTCGCGGTACAGCTGCGCGGCGTTCTCCCCCGCTGGGGCGACCAGGGCGCCGGCATCGAGCGCGCGATCGGCGCGCGCCAGGAGATCCTCGAGCGCGGCGTCGCCGGCAACCGCGGCCGGGGTGCCGTGCGTCGCCAGCGGCGCGCCGGGTGCCGGGGGCTCCTGAAACGCGCGCCAGGCGAGTGGTGCCACGACGGCCGCGACCGCCACGATGGCGAGCAGCCAGCGCTTCCCCGCACCTGCCTTGGCCTGCGGGGCGGATGTGGCTGCCGCGGCGCGCGCGCCGCTTAAGACTTCCTCATGCCGGCGCCACGCGGCGCCGACGAACAGGCGCACCCGCTGTTCGGAAACCGGCTTGTGCAGAAAGCGATGCACCGAGCCGTCGGCGATCAGCTGGGCGAGCGCCCCCTGGTCATCCAGGCCGCCAGCCACCACCAGTACGAGATCCGGGAACTGGTTCCGCAGACGCGCGGCCAGCTGCGCAATGGGTGTCGCCACCGCCGCCGCATCCAGCAGCGCAACGCCGCTGGAGTGCGTCATGAGCGCGGCGGCCAGGTCGACTTCGGAGCCGACGCTCATCACCGGGTGCTGGGCTGCGGCGACCGCGCGCAGCGCCGCGATGAGTTTGCCGTCATGGCTCAGTGCGACCAGGACCTGGGCGGCGGATGCAGGCGAGCGCGGCACGCCGCCCGAGGGCATCGCACCGGTCAACTTTTCAGCGCTCGTCCGTGTATTCAGGGCTGTCACTTTTCGAAACCTGCCCGTCGGGTTTCGTACCCGGCCGCATCAGGCACCATGGCGCAAAAGAGGCGCGGTTGTCGCCAGCGGCGGACGGATTCTGTGAAACCGATCATCACCCGCGCGGCAAAGCGCCGGAGGCGTCACACAGGTTTGGCCGAGCCCAGGGCCCCCGGCCCTCCGGTGCGGGTCTTGGGGGCTGGGTGCGGGGGTGCGCGCCGTCAGTCGCGTGGCAGGAGGAAGCTTGAGCCTTTGTAAGAAAGTACGGCGCCGTCGGGCGTAATGCTCTCCACCCGCACGCCTTCGGGCAGCGTGTCGCCCTCGCGGACCTTGTGCATGTTGATCATCACAAAGCGGTCCTGGGGTCGTGCGGCATAGGCGTGCAGATCCAGCCGCAGCTGCGGGACGTTCATGCCGGCGGTCGTCGCGGCGTCCTGGTACAGCGGCACGCCGCTCGCGGTGCCCCGGCGCACGTGGCCGCCGAGCGCGGAAGTGGTGGATTCCGTCGCGGGAGCGTAGTCCTCAGGAGTCAGGGCGTCGGCGTGCCCGCCTTCGGTGCCGGCGGCGCTCGCTGCTGGCGGCGCGCTTTGCACCGCGGGTGTGGGCGGCGCCGGGGTGTTGGCGATCGCAACGCCCGGCGTGGCGGGGGCAGCAGCCGGGGCGGGGCCCGGCACGGCCGCCGGCGCCGGGGCGGCTTCGCTCGCAACGCGCGCCCCCGGGTGGCGCAGCAGCATCCACACCCCGATCACGAGATTGATCGCCAGCAGGATCACCACGGCGACGGCCCAGGGCGGCAAGCCGCCACGCGGTGGCGCCACCTTGACCTCGTACAACGCCGGCCCGCTCTGGCGCTGGCGATCGCTTTCGGACTTCTTCAAGGCATCAAGGATGAACGACATCGATCACCCACCGTGGGTATTGGCCGTGAACAACAGCGGCCCGTTAGGTCCGGCAACCGCACCCGCGAGCGCGATCTGCGTCTGCAGCCCCGCGATCCCGTCAACGGTGAGCTGATGCTGGCGCTGAAACTCGCGCACCTCGCGCGTCAGCACCTCATCGAAGACGTCGCTCACCGCCGCGTCGCTGTGTTGCCCGCGCGCCTCCAGCAGGCTGCGGCGCAGCCAGCGCACCTCCGCGCCGCGCATGCCCGCCGCCAACGCCTTCACCGGGGAGCTGGCCGGGCGCCACAGCATGACGAAGTCCCCCATCCAGTAGCGCGACAATTCGCCGATGGCAACCTCGCGGGCGAGGCCGCCGAGCTCGAGCCGCGCGCGCTCATCGTCGAGCGCGGTCAGCACCACCTGGTGCGTGCCGCCCGCAGCATCGGTCAGCAGCAGGATGGCCGGATGGTTATACAGGCGCAGCTGGCCGAACGAGCCGCGCTCGCTCACACATTCCAGACCCTGCGGCGCAGCCTGACTGCAGGGCGCGGCGCCGCCGGCAGCGTACTGCGCGCCCCACAGGCCGTAGAGTTTCCCGAACGCGACATCGGTAGTGGTCTCGGCCGTATGGTGCGCGAGCAGCTCCGCGAGCTGCAGCGGCGCGGCGGGGGGTATTGCAACGCCGGCAGCAGCGCTGGCCGCCGGCGCCGCCGGGCTTGAGGCGGGGGCCTGCTGCGGGGCAGCGGCAGCCGCGGCGGAACGCAGCGGGCGCAGATTGAAAACCAGCAGCGTCGCGAGCAGCACCATGGTGGCGGCGCCGGCGATGGCCGCCCACGGCAGCCAGCGCGGCGCGAAGCGTTTACCAAACACCTCGCCCGCCGCGTGGCGCACCAGGGGAGCCGTGACCTTGTGGCGGTCGAGGGAGTAGGCCCCGAGAAGCCCGCGATCGCAGATGACGTTGATGACGCGCGGCACGCCCTGCGACAGCCGGAAGACTTCGGCGAGCGCCGCGGGTGAGAAAATGTCGGTGGTGGCGCCGGCGACCCGCAGGCGATGGCGTACATAGGCGAGGCTCTCCTCGCGCGCCAGGGGATTGAGGTGATAGCGGCCGGTGATGCGCTGCGCAAGCTGGCGCAGCTCGTTGCGTCCGAGGAGCTCGCGCAGCTCCGGCTGGCCGATGAGAATGATCTGCAGCAGCTTCTGCGTGTTGGTTTCGAGGTTGGTGAGCAGGCGCACCTGCTCGAGCACGTCGGGTGAGAGGTTCTGCGCCTCGTCGACCACCAGCACCACGCGCTTGCCGGCGGCGTGCGCGCGCAGCAGGTAGTGACTGAGGATGTCGACCAGGTCCTTGAGACTGCCGAGCGCGGAGTCGGGCACGCCGATGCCGAGCTCCTCGCAGATGGTCAGCAGGAACTCCGGCGCGGTCATGCGCGGGTTGAGGATGAGCGCGATTTCAGCGTCGCGCGGGGTCTGCGCCAGCAGCGAGCGCACGATGGTGGTCTTGCCGGTGCCCACTTCCCCGGTGAGCTGCACGAAGCCGCCGGCTTCGTTGATGCCGTACAGCAGGTGCGCCAGTGCCTCCGCGTGCCGTTCGCTCAAATACAGATAGCGCGGATCGGGAGTGATCGCGAACGGCTTTTCGTTGAGGCCGAAGAACGTCAGGTACATGGGGTGCCGATGCTACTCGATCGTGTTGCCGCGCCGCAGTGCCTGGCTGCCGAAGCGCCCGCGCACCTCGTCGAGCGCCGCGTCGACGCGGGACGGGCCGTGCTGGTCCTCGAACAGGCCCAGCTGCGCGGCGGGCGTGAGCTCAGTCAAGACCACGCCGAGGAGGCGAAGTTTCGTGTCCGGGTTCCCCGCCAGCCAGCGCGCCAGCAGCTCCGCCGCCACGGCGCCGATCGCGCGTCCCTCGCCGGTGGGCGGCGCCACTGCCCGCTGCCTGGTGAAGGTGCTGAAGTCAGCGCGCCGGATTTTCACGCCAATGCACCCCGCCACCAGCGCGCGGCCGCGCAGACGGCTGCCGGCCAGATCCGCCAGGCGCGCGAGCTGGCGCTGCAGCAGGCGCGGATCGGCAATGTCTTGCTCGAAGGTGTCCTCGGCACTGAGGGATTTTTCGTCCGTGTCAGGCACGACCGGGCGCTCGTCCACACCCGAGGCGCGCTCGCGGATCCAGGCGCAATAGCGTCCGAAGATCGGCCACAGCAAGGCGTCCGGCGCGCTGCGCAACTCACCCAGGGTGTGAATGCCGGCCGCCTCCACGCGCGCTCCGGTCTTGCGCCCAAGCCCCGGCAGGCGGCGCACGGACAGCGGGTCGAGCACTTCGCGCACCCGCTGCGGCGTCACCACGGTCAGCCCGTCGGGCTTGTCAAGTTCCGAGGCGATCTTGGCCACCAGCTTGTTGGGCGCGACTCCGACCGAGGCGGTCAGGCCGGTGAGCTCACGGATGCGGCTCTTGATGCGGCGGGCGATATCGACGCCGCTGCCGAGCAGCTCCTGGCTCGCGGTCACATCCAGGAACGCCTCATCGAGCGACAGGCCCTGCACCAGCGGGGTGATCTCGCGGAACACGCCGAACACCACCGCCGAGACTTCCTGGTAACGCTGCATGCGTGGACGCACGCACACCGCGTCCGGGCACAGGCGCAGCGCCGTGCTCATCGGCATGGCGGAGTGCACACCAAACCTGCGCACTTCGTAACTGGCCGCGGCCACCACGCCGCGGCCGCCGCTCCAGCCGACGATCACCGGCTGACCGGCGAGCGTGGGGTCATCGTGCTGCTCGACGGACGCGTAGAACGCATCCATGTCGACGTGCAGCACCGCGCGTGTCATGCGTCGCCTGCGACGGTTCAGCCGCTGACGTTGATGGTGATTTTCTTCGACATCACCGGCGGATTGTGCGGCACGTGGTTCTGGTCACCGAGCAGCAGCTGCAGCGTGTGCTTGCCGGGCGCGAGGTGCAGCGTGGTCTCGGTCTGTCCCTTGCCGAAGTGCACGATCTTGTCCGTCGCCGGCAGCGGCGCGCTCAGGTCCGAAGGCGCCTCGGTGTCGATGAGCAGGTGGTGGTGACCGGTGTTGTCCATTTTCACGCCCGCCGGTGCGATGCCCATGACCTTCAGACCAAACTGCACCAGCACCGGTCCGTGTACTTTCGCACCGTCCTTCGGGCTGATGATGTAAGCCTCGGCACCCGCAGGTGAGGCGCTGCGCTCCGCAGCAACCGCGGGCGTCTGGGCGCGGGCGAGCGGCACGGTGGCAAGGGGCACGGCAAGGATCAGCGCGGCGAGAAGCACGGTACGCATGGGGAACTCCTTCACATCATGAGGATGCTATAGATGCTGGTGGCCGCGAGCAGCAGGGAGGCGAACACCAGGTAAAAGAAAGCCAGCAGCGCAAGCTTGCTCCCCGTGAGCATGCGCCCCTGGCCGTACACGACCCGCATGGAGCGG
>Ga0210384_10002925_pt1 | contig 20277 bp, 16 predicted proteins | sample IncBWH2MmetaG_FD_160574 | JGI IMG/M metagenome (GOLD analysis project Ga0210384, IMG submission 160574) | Forest soil microbial communities from Barre Woods Harvard Forest LTER site, Petersham, Massachusetts, United States - Inc-BW-H-2-M | ecosystem: Environmental > Terrestrial > Soil >...
ACGCGGTTGATGATGTTAAGCGGAATGAAGCGCAGTGAAGCCGTTCGTGCTCTTTTACAATTAACGCGCCAGGTCCTTGAGAATTTCGAGCGACTCGGCCCGCGAGCCGCCTGGACCGGGCCTTTAGCTCGCGGTGACTATGGCGTGGTAGCAGCGCACCTGGCCGCCATGAAACGTTTACCGCGCGAATTCTCGAATGCCTACGCGGCGTTAAACGGCCTTGCCAGTTTAGTTTTGTCGTCCAGTTCGGCCGGCATCTTAACCGCTTCGAATGGCGAAGCGAGAAATAAAATCGGTCTTGTCAAAGCACGTTCTGCAGGAGGAAAAGGTTGAAGCAACCGCAAATCGCAATCGAACACGCTACATTACCAAACGGATTGAAAGTGGTAATCGCGCCGGACTCCACCGCTTCCGTGGTCACCGTCGGTGTGTATTACAAAATTGGATTTCGCCTCGAGCCTCAGGGCCGCAGCGGTTTCGCGCATTTATTCGAGCACATGATGTTTCAGGGTTCCGCCAACGCACCCAAGATGCAGCACATCAAGCTCATCAATTCCAGCGGTGGCGTGCTCAACGGATCCACGCATTACGATGTCACCAATTATTACCAAGCCGTTCCCTCCAACGCCCTCGAACGCGTGCTCTGGCTGGAGGCTGACCGCATGCGCGCCTTGAAAGTTGACGACGAAAATCTGCGGAACCAGCGCGATGTCGTAAAAGAAGAAGTGCGCGTCAATGTAATGAACCAGCCCTATGGCGGGTTTCCGTGGCTGGATCTTCCACCCGTGGCCTTTCGCAATTGGGCTAATTCACACAATTTCTATGGCGATTTTGCCGATCTCGATGCCGCCAGCCTGGCGGACGTGCAATCTTTCTTCAAAACGTATTACCTGCCTAACAACGCCGTACTCTTAATCCTCGGCGATGTACCGCCAGGCGAAGGAATCGCGCTAGCGAAAAAATATTTCTCCGATATTCCCGCCGGACCGCCTCCCCCGTTCGCCGATCCCGCCGAGCCGGAACAAACCGAAGAGCGCTGCGGCGAAGTGGAAGAAAAATTCGGCACGCTGCCAGCCATGGCCATTGGTTATCCCATCCCCGCGCGCCGCACCCGCGACTGGTGCGCCATGACTCTGCTGGATATGGCTCTGCACGGTGGCCGCGCCGGACGCCTTCATCGTGAACTGGTGCTCGAGAAACAAATCGCGGTCGAGGCCGACGGCGGCATCGACGATATCTTCGGTTACAACGGCCCCTCTCAAATGGTCACGCGCATCCTGCACAAGCCCGAATTCTCCAGCGAGGCCACCCTCGCCGCTTTCGATGCCGTAATCCGCGAAGTCCAGGAAAACAGCGTCAGCGAAGATGAATTGCAGCAGCTGAAGGTGAAATGGCGCTCCGATTATTACTCCACTCTGGAAGGCGGCCGCGGCGGCCATATGCCCCGTTACGGACTCATGCACCTGCTCGCATGTTTCACTTTGTTCGATGGAGAACCGCAACTCGTGAATACTATTCTCGATGGATTTCAGGCGGTCACTCGTGAAGATGTTCTGGCCGCTGCGAAAAAATATCTGTGTAACGACAAGCGCGCCATTGTCTTTCGCAACCCAGTCAACGCAGCCGCCAAGGAGGCTGCCTGATGACCGCGCGTCCCGCCTCTGTTGAAGAAGCAGCTGCCATTGGCGTTCCGGGCCTCTCCGCGGAACGCGCCGTAACCTGGCCCAAGCAAACCAAGACACGGCTCTCCAATGGGCTCGAACTGGTTCTCGCCGAAGCCCACTCCATTCCCAAATTTCACGGACAACTTTTCTTCCGCTCCGGTAACGCCGCTGCTCTCCACCGTGGGCCGGCGCTCGCAGACATGACTGCTACGGTCGTGCGCACCGGAACGGCAAAACGTGCCAGCCGCCAGATCGAAGAAGATCTTCGTCGCATCGGCGCGGATCTTTCCACCAGCGCTGGTCAGGACCACAGCGCCGTCGCCTTTGCGGGACTTTCTGAATACGCCGAGCAGCTTCTCGGGATGGTAAATGAACTAGCCCGTGAGGCCAGTTTTCCCGCGCCGGAGTTCGAACGCGAGCGTCGTCAGAAACTTGAAGAAGTAAAGTTGGAGCGCACTTCCCCTGGCTTTCTCGCCGGCGAGCGTCTTCGCAAAGTCTTATTCGGCGCCCACCCGTATGGCCAGGTTTCGGCATCTGAAGCGCAAGTCGCGGCGTACACCCGCGAAGACCTGATCGCCGTTTACCGCGAATTTTACACTCCACAAAACGCGCTGCTGCTCATGGTCGGCGATTTCGACTCGCAAGCCATGGTGAAAACCGCCGAAAAGGTTTTTGGCCCATGGACCGGGCAGAAGCCGGAAACAAAACCCGCACCCGCCCCGCCACATGCGCATGGCCGCCGCGTCTATCTCGTGCACGTGCCCGGCGCGGTACAAACCCAGATCCTCGCAGGCTGCGCAGCTATTGCGCGGACACATCCGGATTGGATCAAGCTGGGTCTGACCAACAGTCTCTACGGCGGCGCATTCAATTCGCGCCTGGTCATGAATATCCGCGAAGACAAGGGCTACACCTACAGCCCGCGCAGCGCTGTCCATCCGCTGCACGAGCACGGCTATTTTTCCGTATCCGCCGCTGTACGCAATGACGTCGTCGCCGCCTCCCTCACTGAAATTTTCTACGAAATAGATACTTTGCGCTCGCTACCGGTACCCGCGCCTGAACTGGCTGATGCGCAAAATTATTTGACCGGAGTATTTTCCATGGGCTTGGCCACTCAGGAAGGCCTGCTCAGTCAGTTGGCCACTGTCGCCCTCGATGAATTGCCAACTGATTATCTGGAAACCTACCGCGCAAAAGTCCGCGCCCTAACTCCCGAAGATTTGCTTAATACTGCGCGCCAGTACCTCGACTCCGCGAACATGCAAATTGTGGTGGTCGGCGACCGCACCCAAATCGAATCCCAGGCGCGCCTTTTCGGCGACCTGGAAATCTACGATTCCCAAGGCGCCCTATTAAAATAATTCGCAGTCAACAGGTGCGGGTCATCGGTCCAAGTGTAGCGCCCAGCTAGCTTTCCGCTGCCGGTTCATCTCAGCAATGCCATTCTGTGTCAGCACATTGGTTAATATAACTAACTCGTAAACTTCCTCTCTGCCTAAGTCTTTGCCTGCTTCTGCTGGCCGTCTCCTCCGCAACCAAGTAGCGCCGCTCAACCGATCAACATCAATACCGCGGACTCAGCCCAGTTACAGCTAGTCCCCGGCATCGGCCCATGGGCCGCCGAAAAAATCCTGGAAATGCGCAAATCCTACGGCGCCTTTTAAAAGTGTCCTCGACCTGATGGCCGTCAGAGGTATAAGCCCGAAGCGCCTGAGAAAATGAGGAAATATCTAACGGTAGGCAAGCTGACAGCCCCAAACACCGCTCAACCCGCCAGCTGCCCCGGGGGCGCAAAAACAATACCCCACACCCGCAAAATCCGCCGCCACACAGAAAGCGCTGCCGCTGCCACCTTCCGCGCAGCCCGCTGCAGAAACAGAAGAACCCTAGTATTAGTTTTGATGGCCAGCCGATGCGAAAACTTCAGCGCTTGAAGATAACTTTTTATGATGCTAGCAGGCCTTTTTACAGTACCTGGTGTGTAGTTTGCCGTTGGCCACCAGCGGCTTCCAAGCGCAAAGGCACCTGCTCCGCGATCCGGATCCCATAGCCTTCCAGCGCCACAACTTTCTTCGGATGATTCGTCAGCACCCTAATGTCCTTCAATCCCAAGTCGATCAAAATCTGCGCCCCGATGCCGCTCTCATGTTGCACCATGCGCAACCGCGCCGGCTCGCGATCCAGTTGTCCCCGCGAATGAAAGTGAATCTGCGGCAATGCTCCCGGCTCAGAGGTAGTCTCCACGGAAAATCCACGCCCGGTGTGATGCAAATAAAGAAACACTCCCCGATCTTCCTTGGCAATGGCGGCTAGCGACCCGGCAACCAGCTCCGAGCAATCGCAGGCGGTAGACCTAAAAACATCTCCGGTCAAACAATGAGAATGCACGCGCACCAGCGCCGGCTCTGCCCCTTCCAGGTCGCCCCTGACCAGCGCGATGTGCTGATCGTGATCCACGTCACTGGCGTACGCGATCATTCTGAAATTGCCATACCGTGTCGGCAGCACCGCTTCCGCAACGCGCCTAACATAGCGTTCGTGTTGCATGCGATAGCGGATCAAGTCCGCCACGGTGAGCATCTTGATGTTGTGTTGTTTGCAAAATTCCAGCAGTTGCGGCACACGCGCCATGGTGCCGTCTTCATTCATGATCTCGCAGATCACTCCCGAAGGGTTCAATCCCGCGATCCGCGAAAGATCGACGGACGCTTCTGTTTGTCCCGCCCGCACCAGCACGCCGCCATTCCTAGCGCGCAGCGGAAACATGTGCCCCGGCCGCGCCAGATCCTGCGGTTTCGTTTTCGGATCAATCGCCGTAAGGATCGTGATGGCCCGGTCCGACGCGCTGATTCCGGTAGTGATCCCCACCCGTGCGTCAACCGCTTCGGTGAACGCCGTGCCATGCACCGAGGTATTTATCGGAGACATCAGCGGCAGATGCAACTCGTCGCAGCGCTGCTCCGTGAGCGTCAGGCAAATCAATCCACGCCCATACTTAGCCATGAAGTTGATCGCTTCCGGAGAAATTTTCTCCGCCGCCATGGTCAGGTCGCCTTCGTTCTCGCGGTCCTCATCGTCCACCAGGACGATCATGCGCCCTTGCCGAATTTCCTCGACTGCTTCCTCCACACTCGCAAAATGTGATCTATTTTCAGCCATTGTCAGATTCCAATTACGCTAAACACCCAACGTATCTCGATTTTATAACCGCAACCATCACTTTAACCAAAGCTGCATCCCGTGAAATACCGCCGCTCCCACCACCGCCGCGCCCGGTATCGTCAACACCCACGCGATGACAATCCGCCTGGTAACTCCCCACCGCACCGCCGAAAGCCTTCGCGTCGCGCCTACCCCAACAATGGCCCCGGTGATCGTGTGTGTGGTGCTCACCGGGATGCCGAAGTGCGCCGTCCCCATCAACGTCAGGGCCCCCGCCGATTCCGCCGCAAATCCTCCAAACGGAGTCAGCTTAGTGATGCGCTGCCCCATGGTCTTAATGATGCGCCAGCCCCCCGCCATGGTACCGCCGGCCATAGCCAGATGGCAGCAAAGGATAACCCAGTAAGGCACCGCATAAGTGCTCAGCGCGCCTCCCGCCACCAACGCCGTAGTAATGATCCCCATGCCTTTCTGCGCGTCATTCGTGCCGTGCCCCAGGCTGTAACCAGCCGCGGAAAGAAGCTGCAATCGGCGGAACCATTTGTCTACGCGCCGCGGCCGCTGCTTGCGCACGATCCAACTGGTCACAATCGTTACCGCCGCGCCCACAAAAAGCCCGATCACCGGAGCCAAAAAAATGAAAAGCACCGGCTTCGTCCAGCCGCTCAAAATTAAGGCCCCAAATCCGGATTTGGCTACGGCCGCGCCGCCGTAACCCCCCATCAACGCGTGCGACGAACTAGTCGGCAATCCGAGTACCAGCGTAATTAAGTTCCACGTGATCGCCCCTAGAAGCCCCGCTAAAAGCACCTTCTCGTCCACCATCTCAATGTGGACCATGCCTTTGCCAATCGTTTTCGCCACGGCTGTGCCAAATACAAAGGCCGCCACAAAATTCCAGAAAGCCGCCCACGCTACCGCCCGAAAGGGCGTAAGGACGCGCGTCGAGACCACCGTCGCGATGGAATTCGCGGCGTCATGCCAGCCATTGGAAAATTCAAAAATTAAGGTGAGCGCGATGACGGTCAGCAGCAGGTTAAAGCTATCCACAGATGCAACTCTTCGTCACATGATCTAGCGAATTAGCATCGCCATAGCCCGCACCGTCTCTACACACATTCGCGTTATCAACGCACATCGCTAATAATTCCATTGGGGGGTTACGCGCTTTTGAGGATTACGCCTTCGATCACGTTGGCCACGTCTTCACACTTGTCGACAGCAGTCTCGATGACTTCGAAAATTTCTTTCCACTTGATGATCTGCACCGGGTCCCGTTCTTCGTCAAACAATTGCGCGATCAGGGTGCGGCACAACCGGTCGCTTTCATTTTCATAGCGATTGATATCAATGCAATGTTTCAGCGCCTTTTCCGGCGATTCCAGATCCCGCACCGCCGCCGCAACCTCCGCGGTAGTAGATACCAGCACCTTAACCAGTTCGATCGTCCCCGAGCGCACCTCGTTCACGCGATACAACACAAAGCGGCTCGCCGCCGCATCGATCAAATCGATGATGTCATCCAGTTGGCTGCACAGCTCGTGGATATCTTCGCGGTCGAACGGCGTAATGAAGGTCTGGTTGAGTTTGGTCAGGATGCTGTGCGTAATGTCATCGCCATGGTGCTCGATGGCCTTAATGCTTTGCACCTGCTCCGGCACTCCCGTGTAGTGCGAAAGCATCTCCAGGAGCGCTTTGGCTCCCACAAAAATATTATCGGCCTGCTTCACAAAGAGGTGATAAAACCCCTCCTCGCGCGGCAGCAGCCGTTGCAAAACCCCTGTCATAAATGGCTCCCCTGGAAGCCGTTTTTGAAGCCTTAAAAGCTGTCAGACATTACCAGACTCATCAAACCCGAGGCAAGCCGCTGAATATGGCGCGTCGAGGGGGTTGAAAATCAAGGTCATGCCCCTGAATTAACGGTCAGGGGACTCCGGCAGTGCGTAGCTGAACTCGTAGAACTGCTTCCCGCCAGGCATTTTAATTTGCATGTCGCCGGTCAGGCTCGTCAACTCGCCGGTGCCGGAATCCGGTGCGACACTTATGCTGAGCTCCGGCAGTCCCACGCGTCATGATGCCCCGATGATGCAGGATAAACGTCCCGCTGCGGCCATCTTGCGTCCCGCTTACGCGTTCAATCGCGACGTAAACTCCCGAGCCCTTCGCTTCGGTCATGATGCTCAACATCTCGCCTTTGCTGCTAGCTGCAAGCGCGCCGTGAAACCGTTTGTCTAACGACATCCGGCCTATGCTGCCCGGATTTTTGCGGATTCACCTTGACCTCGGACTCCCCACGTACCACCGTCGCCATAACCCCATCTTTTTGAATTTTGACGTAAGAAAAAAGGGCGCCCAGTCACCCGGACGCCCTTTTTTCACATCAATTGTTGCTGTTCTCTTAGTACATGCCGCCCATGCCGCCGGGGCCGCCTGGACCACCGCCGGCCGCAGCCGACTTCTTCTCGTCTTCCTTGATCTCTGCGACGAGCGCTTCCGTCGTGAGCATCAGGCCGGCAATCGAAGCCGCGTTCTGCAACGCGAGACGGGTAACCTTGGCTGGGTCAATGACGCCCATTTTCACCATGTCGCCGTACTCGCCGGTTTCCGCGTTGAATCCGAAGTTCTCTTCCTTCGACTCGCGGACCTTGCCAATCACCACAGCGCCTTCAGCTCCGGCGTTGTGCGCGATCTGGCGGGCTGGCTCTTCGAGTGCGCGCCGCACGATGCCGACGCCCACAGCTTCGTCATCCTGCAGCTTCAGCTTGTCGATCGCCGAGATGCAGCGCAGCAGCGCCGTGCCTCCGCCGGGAACAATGCCTTCCTCGACAGCTGCGCGGGTGGCGTGCATGGCATCTTCAACGCGAGCCTTCTTTTCCTTCAGCTCGGTTTCGGTTGCCGCGCCCACCTTGATAACCGCTACTCCGCCGACCAGCTTGGCAAGGCGCTCTTGCAGCTTTTCCTTGTCGTAGTCGGACGTGGTGTTCTCCACCTGCGAACGGATCTGCTTGACGCGCCCTTCAATGTCGCTGGACTTGCCATAGCCTTCCACAATCGTGGTGTTATCCTTGTCGATGGTGACTTTCTTGGCGCGGCCCAGATCCTCAAGCTTCACATTTTCCAGCTTTAGACCCAGGTCTTCGGTGATCGCCTTGCCGCCCGTAAGCGTCGCGATATCTTCCAGCATTGCCTTGCGGCGGTCGCCAAAGCCAGGAGCCTTGACGGCACAGCATTGCAGCGTGCCACGAAGCTTGTTCACCACTAACGTCGCCAGCGCTTCGCCTTCGACGTCCTCAGCAATGATCAAGAGGGGCTTGCCCATCTTGGCGGTCTGCTCCAGCAAAGGCAGCAAATCCTTCATCGAGCTGATTTTCTTTTCGTGGATCAGGATGCGGCAGTCTTCGAGAATGCATTCCATGCGCTCCGGATCGGTGATGAAGTAAGGAGACAGGTAGCCGCGGTCGAATTGCATACCTTCGACCACTTCGAGCGTCGTTTCCATGGTCTTGGATTCTTCCACGGTGATGACGCCGTCCTTGCCGACCTTCTTCATTGCTTCGGCAATGATGCCGCCGATTTGCTTGTCGTTGTTCGCGGAAATGGTGCCAACCTGCGCGATCATGTCGCCCTTCACGTCTTTGTGCAGGCGCTTGATCTCTTCCACGGCAACTTCCACCGCGCGTTCAATACCGCGCTTCAGAGCTGTCGGGCTTGATCCTGCCGCTACGGTCTTCACGCCTTCGCGGAAGATCGCCTGCGCCAGCACGGTCGCCGTGGTGGTTCCGTCGCCAGCCACATCGCTGGTCTTCGAAGCCACTTCACGAACCATCTGGGCACCCATGTTCTCGAGCGGATCTCTCAGCTCGATCTCTTTCGCTACCGTCACGCCGTCCTTGGTGATGATCGGCGCGCCGAACTTCTTTTCGATTACCGCGTTGCGGCCCTTGGGGCCGAGCGTAATCTTCACTGCGTCGGCAAGAGCATTTACGCCGCGCAAAATCGCCTGGCGGGACGCCTCACCTGTTACTATCTGCTTCGCCATACTGGTAATTCCTCCTGATTGATTGACTCAATTTTCTTTTAATTGCCTGAACATCTGCGTAATGGCTTTGTTACCCGAACTATTCCGGCTATCCGAACGCTTCGAGAAACCAGTCACCATTTCTTTCTAAATACTCGAGAAACGTTACTTCCTTGCGGCTTTAGCCTGTCCACCCAGCTTCGCGAGAATCTCTTCTTCGCGCAGGATGAGCAGTTCTTCGTCTTCGATCTTGATTTCTGTTCCGCCGTATTTGCCGAACAGCACACGATCTCCGACTTTCACGTCCAGTGGATGAAGCTCACCTTTTTCCCGCTTGCCTGGTCCCACGGCAATCACTTCGCCCTCTTGCTGCTTCTCTTTGGCGGAGTCCGGGATGATGATGCCACCCTTCACACTTTCCTTTTCTTCAATGCGCCGCACGATCACACGGTCGTGGAGCGGTGTAAGATTCACTGCCATCTTGAGAAAACCTCCGTAGGTAAATGTTGCGGTTTGTACCAAGAGGAAAGGGAATTAGCACTCCTCATGGTCGACTGCTAATATAGCAGAGTGTCTCATGAAGTCAACGCTTTTCCTAGATAGATATGAGTGTCTTACACTCATATCTTACTTGCCGTAAACTATTGTAGTAGTTAGGTTTACTGCGCTCAAGGCTTTCGATTGCTAATTCTGCGGCTCAAAATTCTTGCAAGCCCCCCCTCAGTCTTGTCGCAAGGCGATCAACGGGTCCACGCGCATCGCCCGTCGCGTAGGTAGATAGCAAGCCAGTAGAGTAACCGCCGCCATCGCGCCCGTAACGCTGCAGTAAGTAACCGCATCCATTGGACTCACACCATACAGCTCACTCGCTAACAACCGCGTGACCACCATGGCCCCCGTCAACCCCAGCGCAATACCCGCAAATGAAAATTTCGCGCCTTCCTTCATCACCAACCACAACACATCCTGCCTTCTGGCACCCAGTGCCACGCGAATAGCAATCTCCCGTGTGCGCTTCGACACTAAAAACGCCAGCACTCCATAGATCCCGATCATCCCCAGCACCAACGCAAGTGACGCAAACGTCGCAAACAGAGAAGTGGTCGATGCTGGTGTAGATACCGCCTCTGACACCAGCTCTTGCATCGTCTTCATTTCGCTTACCGGAACCTCCTGATGCAGTCCGCTAACCACTCGTCGCAGCGTCGACTCCACTTGCGACGCATCCACGTTTGTCCGAACCGCTATCGTCATCTGTGCCGGAACCCTGCCATCTTCCAGCGTTGCGGCCGAATTATAGGGGACATACACCGTACCTTCTATCCACTCCGGTTCGCTCGTTTGAATATCAAAAGCCCGAACGTCCGGAATCACTCCGACAACCGTACGCCATTCTTTCTCTTTAAGCAGCCGCATGTGCTTACCGACGGCGTCCTCCCCCGGCCAGTAACGCCGCGCCGTGCCCGCCGTCACCACCGCCACCGGACTTCCCGCTTCGTCCGCGTCGTTGAATTCTCTTCCCGCTAGAGCGCTAATGCCCATTACGCGAAAATAATTGGGAGTTACCACATCAAGCCAGAACAGCGGAGCGTTTTCGCCAGGAGCGGTAATATGCTCTTCAAGGTCCACGTTTCGTTTGGTAATTCTGCCGCCAAGCGGAAGCGTATTCACCAGCGCCGCGCCCGCTAACCCCGGAGCCGCCTGTGTCTGGTTTACAACGCTGCGATAAAACGTCAGGCATCGCTCGGCATCCTCGCAAAACGACTCGTTGGGCGTGATGCGCGCTGTTAACAAATGCTCGGACTTGAATCCAGGGTTGGTGTGCGATATCGTCCAGAAACTTCGGATCAACAATCCCGCGGATAGCACCAGCATCACCGCAAACGCCACCTCTGCAACCACCAAAGTGTTGCGCAGTCGTTGAGAAACAGATACGGCCGCCCCGCGCCCTCCCGATTTCAACGATTCCGCGGGCGCAATGCGTGAAGACTGTAGAGCCGGCGCGAGCCCAAAGAAAAATCCCGTTAAAATTGCCAGCGCACCCGTGAACACCAACACTCGCCAATCCAGATGCACATCCATCAATCGCGGCATGTCCGTCGGCAATGTGGCCTTAAGCAGCCACAGCCCGCCTTCTGCGAACGTCAGTCCCAGCAACCCGCCGAACCCAGCCAGCAACACGCTCTCGGTAAGCAATTGCGTTACAATTCTTCCGCGTCCCGCACCTAGCGCCGAACGAATGGCAATTTCCTTTTCTCGCGTGGCCACCCGTGAAAGAGTGAGATTTGCGACGTTCGCACACGCGATCAGCAGAACCAGGACGACCGCACCCAGCAGCATCAATAACCGCTCGCGAACATCAGCAACCATTCCGTCTCGCAAGGGCAGCACGCTCACATCGGCATTCCACTTGGCGGGCATTGGCCACGGAAACATCTTCGTTACGCGCGACTGAAACATTTTAATTTCCGCTCGCGCCTGATACAGCCTCGTGCCCTGGTGCAGACGCCCAATTACCGGCATGAAGTCGCCGGCCCAATAGGCGGCGGTGTTTCGTGGATCATTGTGCAATGGAAGCCAAAGTGCTCCCCTTGGCGAGGGAAAACGAAAATCCGCCGGCATCACGCCCACAACTTGCCGCCCCACGCCCTCCAGCTCAATCACGCGCCCGATAATTGCCGGGTCTCCCCCGAATCGTTGCTGCCAAAGCGCATGGCTTAGCACTACGAAATTATCCTGACCAGCCGCATCCTCGCCGGGATAGAACGTTCGCCCAAGTTCCGGTCGCGCGCCCAAAATCGAAAACAATTCAGCCGATACCAGCGTGCCCGGCAAACGCACCGCCTCTCCGTATCCCGTTAAATTGAATTCATGATCTTCGGAATACGCCGCGACATCCGTCGTGCGCATCTGCTCCCGCATGGCCACGAACCCGCCCTTCGGATACGTGCCCTTCACACTGACCAACTGTTGCGGATTCGAATACGGCAGTGGACGCAGAAGAATTCCATCAACCAAACTGAAAATCGCGGTATTGGCTCCGACCCCGAGAGCCAGAGTCAGCGCAGCAATAATCGTGAAGCCGGGAGATTTGCGCAAAGTTCGTGCCCCATATTTCAGGTCCTAAAAATGTTTGGATGAGGCTTACGCCGCGCGCGTCGCGGCATTCTTCCTTGGTTCGCTCTACCCCGCCAAACTCCAACCTCGCAAGACGCAAGGCCTCCTCGCCGGAAACCCCGTTTCGAACCAGGTCCATCGCATAGGCCTCCATATGGAATTGCAGCTCCGCGTCCATTTCCCTTTCCATATCAGAGCGCCTGATCATGGCGCTTGCCCACGAACAAATGCGGCTCCAGCAGCTCATACTTCCTCCCGCCTCGTGCTCAGGATTCCCGCAATGCAATACGTCAACCTGCCTACTCACTGCATTTTTCCCTCCTAGAGCGTCTAGGAGGAGTCTACTTGCAGTCTCCTAGGCTGTCAAGGAGAAGCCGTTTGTTAGGCCGATCGTATCAGAGGTGGTCAGTTGGCACTATTTCGGCCACAGCCTTATGATTTAAGTTGCTTCGGACTCTTCGGGACAAATTGCCTTTAACTCCCACTTCAGATTTGCGCGCCTACGTTCTTGCCGGCGGCGCGAGTTCGCGATTTGGTCGCGACAAGGCTCTCGTTCGTTTTGGCGCGAGCCCATTGTTATTGGAAATCGTCAGGCTCGCGCAAACCTGTACCGCAGAAGTTTTGGTTGTCGCTAGCGACTGCAAATACAGCGGACTTAGCCCTGACCTGAAATCGATCGAAGATCAATGGCCCGGCGAAGGCCCGCTCGGCGGCATCATCACTGCGCTCGAATACACAGCAGCGACCGCGCCGGAGTATCAATGGAATCTCATTCTAAGCTGTGACATGCCGTTCCTCACCGCAGAATGGCTACAATTTCTGGTTGTCCATGCTCGCCAGAGCGCCAATGAAATTCAAGCCATCCTCCCGCATTCCGCGCATGGTCCCGAACCTCTGTGCGCTTGCTATCGCACCAGCGCAGCGGAGCCGCTAAAAAATGTCTTTGATCGCGGCGTGCGCAAAGTCACCCAGGCCCTGCAACAAGTCCGCACGGAAGTGCTTGACGACTCCGTCTGGAAACGATTTGATAGCGCAGGGCGTTTATTCTGGAATATGAATACGCCTGCTGATTTTGAGGAAGCTCAACGCCGGTGGGAGACACCAAAAAAGTGAGCGAGAAGTCAGCCGAGGCAAAGCCGGAAATTGTACTTCCTCCCATCCCAGAACCCATTCTTCCGCCTGACACCACACCCGAGCTACAAACCATCAACGCCACCACCGCAGCCGATGCCCCCAATTACTTTGAGTTCAAAGAGGTCAACAAAGGTTTCGACGGCCGCCCCGTTCTCGATCACGTCAGTTTTTTCGTGAAACGCGGAGAAACCTGCGTCATCATGGGCCGCAGCGGTGTCGGCAAATCCGTCTCGCTCAAACATATTCTGGGATTCCTCAAGCCCGATTCTGGCCAGATTTTTATCGATGGCCAGGATGTAACCGACTGGAGCGAAGAGGAATTTCAAGCGGTGCGCCGCAAAGTCAGCATGGTTTTTCAATCCGGCGCGCTGTTCGACTCTTTAACCGTTGGCGAAAATATCGCTTTCCCTCTCGAAGGCCAACCCGGCCTTACCGATGACGACATCGATGCCTACGTCGAAAAGCTTTCTCGAACTTTGGAAGTGGATCAGGTGTTGGGCAAATTGCCCGGCGAGCTTTCTACTGGCTTGCGCCGCGCCGTAGCTATCGCCCGCTCGCTCGCGCAAAATCCCGAAGCCATTCTTTATGACGAGCCCACTACCATGGTGGATCCCATCATGGCTGCACACATGGGCGACCTGATCCTCCGCCTGAAGGAAGCCTTCCACAAGACTTCAATCGTCGTCACTCATGACACTCATCTCGCAAAGAAACTCGCGGACTCCGTCGTTTTTCTTCAGGACGGCAGAGTATCTTTCTTCGGCACCTGGAAAGAATTTGAAAGTTCCAAAGATCCTTTTCTCCAGAATTTCCTTGCGCAGGATCAACTGTGTCCCGCCATGGACGTCACACTGTGACCCAGATCGAAAACATCCCAGTCAATCCCATAAAAGAACTCCGCAAGGAAATGGGTTTCTGGGATGTATTGTTTTTCAACATCGCCACCGTCCTTGGCCCGCGCTGGGTGGCGGCTGCCGCGCACAATGGCACATCTTCTATCAGTCTTTGGATACTGGCTGCACTCTTCTTTTTCGTTCCCACTGCGCTGGTAATCAACGAATTGTCGTCGCGCTTTCCTAACGAAGGCGGTTTGTACGTGTGGTCCAAGGAAGCTTTTGGCGATTTTCACGGCTTCGTGGCCGGATGGACCTACTGGATTTACACCGTCTTTTATTTTCCCGGATTATTGCTCGCGAGCGCCGCGATGAGCGGCTACGCCGCGGGCTCCAGTGGCGCCGCGCTCGCGAGTAACAGAACATTTCTCCTTGCCGGATCTTTTATTTTGCTGGCTGTCGCGGTAGTCCTGAACATCATCGGTCTCAACATTGGCAAGTGGCTACAAAACGCGGGCGGCGTCTCCACCTACATTCCTTTGTTAATGCTTGCGGTCATCGCAGCTTTTGTCTATATGCGCCAGGGTTCCGTCGCGCATTTCACGGTCTCCAACATGATGCCGCACTGGAATCTCGACACGGTCAATTTCTGGTCGCAGATCGCCTTCGCCTTTACCGGACTTGAGCTCGTCTCTGCCATGAGCGACGAGATTCGCAATCCGCGAAAGACCCTGCCTCGCGCGGTGCTGACTGCCGGCGTGCTGATCGCCGTCATCTACATCATCGGCACATTTGCGGTGCTCACATTAATTCCCGCCGAGCAGGTCGAGCCCACCAGCGGCGTGTTTCAAGCCATCACCGCGGGTTCCAACGCGTTGCGCATCGGCTTCGTAGGCGTGCTTGCTGCTCTGTTTGTTTCGGTAGGCAACGCGGGAGGAGTCGGCAGCACCGTCGCAGGAATCGCACGCGTGCCATTCGTTGTGGGTATCGATCTCTATCTTCCGGCCGCCTTCGGAAAAATTCATCCGCGGTGGAAAACTCCATACGTCTCGATCATCGTGCAGGCCACCGTTTCCGCTCTGGTGTTGCTCTTCAGCCAGGTGAACGAAACAACCCGCGGCGCTTATCAATTCCTCGTCGATGCTGCCATCATTCTTTACTTCATTCCATTTCTGTATATGTATGCCGCCGCCATAAAGCTAGCCGGGCGCAAAGATCGCCTCGAAAATCCGCAAGCCGTCTTGATCCCCGGTGGCAAAGCTGGAGTGTGGCTAGCCAGCGGCCTCGGCTTCCTCGTCGTGCTCGCAGGCATCGTTCTTTCGCTTATTCCGCCGGGAGATTCCTCCGACAAACTGGGTTTTGAACTAAAACTGATCGGCGGCACGGCAGCCTCTGTCGCGCTAGGCCTCGTCCTCTATTTCCGCGGTGCCCGCAGCAAGGCCCGCCTCGCTCAGTGACTTTATGTTTTTAGATGCTTGGAGCTTTAGCGGCTTGCGGTTTAGTTGGTCTTCTTCTCTCGCGCCTCAAGGTAGCGCTCAATGTATTTGCCTAGCACATCCGCTTCCAGATTTACCGCGTCGCCCACAACACGGTCTCGCAAGTTGGTATGCTTATAGGTATAGGGAATCACCGCGATCTCCACCACACGCCCGTCCCAGTTCGCCACCGTTAGACTTATACCGTCAACCGTAATCGAGCCTTTCGGCACCACATACCGCGCGAATTCCTGTGGCACTTCCACTCCGAATCTCCAGCTTTCGCCACCAACTCCCTCGGGACGTAGCTCCCTCACCCGTCCAATCCCGTCAACATGTCCCAAAACAAAATGCCCGCCAAATTCTTGCCCGACCGTCAACGGCTGCTCCAGGTTTACATGCATGCCTTTTTTCCATTCCGGAGGAGTAGCGCCGAAAGACGTTTTACCCACCGTCTCCGCGGACAGATCGCCATAAAATCTTTCGCCATGCAGCTCCGCGATGGTAAGGCAACACCCATTGACCGCGATACTTTTCGATATCGCCAGCGAACCCACCAAAGTGGGAGCATGAACCTCCACGCGACCACCCACGCCGGTTAGTTCGAGCGAGTGCAGCAGTCCCACATGTTCAATGATTCCCGTAAACATCGTGGATCATTCCCTCAACCGCAAAGTCTGGTCCGAACTGATGAATATTCAAAGCGTGTAGCGTCGCATGCTTCAAATTTTTCGCCATAGCGAACGGAACACCTGTTTCGCCTGCGAATCTCGGTGCGTAAAACAAAAATGCTTTGTCCACCACATCCGCCGCCAGCGCGGCGCCATTCAAAGCGCTACCAGCCTCTAGCAGCACACTCAGAATTTCACGCTTGCCCAGTTCCTTAAGCACCGCTTCCAAATCTACATGCCCTGCGCGCTTTTTCATGCTGACAATTTCTACGCCAGCCTTCTGCCAACTTCGTGCCTTGGCAGATCGCAACGGTTCATTCGTAAATACCAACAGATCACCATCCGCGGTTCTCACGATGCGCGATCGCGGTGACAATCGCAGCTTGGAATCCAGAATCACGCGCAACAGCCGTCGTCGTCGCGGCAGCCCGCTGCGGTCCGTCAGCAACGGATCGTCCGCCAATATTGTGCCAATGCCTGTCAGTAGCGCGTCCGAAGCATGCCGCATGCGATGGACTTCCGCGCGGGACTCTTCCGAGGTGATCCACGTGCTGCTTTTTCTTTTGCCCGCTTGCGGTAACGCCAGTTGACCATCGAGCGTCATCGCCGACTTCAACGTGACAAACGGCCGCTTTTCGCGAATCCATTTTGCAAACGCCTCATTCAGCCGCCGCGCTTCTTCTTCCAGCACTCCTGTAAATACTTCAATGCCCGCCGCTCGCAATCGATCATAGCCACCGCCCGCCACAGCGGGATTCGGATCGTCGATCGTGGCTACCACCCGTTGAATCCCTGCCTTGATGATTGCTTCGGTGCAAGGTCCAGTGCGTCCCGTGTGATTGCACGGCTCAAGATTTACATACAGCGTCGCGCCGCGCGCTTTCTCTCCCGCCGATTTAATAGCTACTATTTCCGCGTGATCGCGCCAGTCATACTGATGAAAGCCTTCGCCAACAATCTGCCCTTCGCGCGCCAACACGCATCCCACCAACGGATTGGGACTCGCGAGTCCAGTTGCTTTACGCGCCAGACTCATCGCGCGCTGCATGTATCCGATGGCGTTGGCGTCCACGATTAATTGAAAAGGGAATCAGCGTAGGTTTGCGCGTCGAATGGAACCATATCGTTAATCTGTTCTCCAGTACCCACGAAGCGAATCGGCAAGCGCAGTTCGCGCGCGATGGCTACCACGATTCCGCCTTTCGCGGTTCCGTCCAGCTTGGTCAAAATAATTCCAGTCACGCCCACGCTGTTGGTAAATTCGCGCGCCTGCGCCAAACCGTTCTGACCGGTAGTCGCATCGAGCACCAACAGTACATCGTGGGGCGCGCCAGGAATTACTTTCGCGGCAGTGCGTTTCATTTTTTCGAGCTCGATCATTAAATTCGATTTGGTATGCAGCCGTCCCGCAGTGTCTACGATTACGGCATCCGCTCCGCGGGCCTTTGCCGCTGCCATCGCGTCATACACCACCGCCGCGGGGTCCGAGCCAAATTTTTGCTTGATTACTTCGATTCCGTTGCGTTGCGCCCAGATTTCCAGTTGTTCAATCGCCGCGGCGCGAAAAGTATCCGCTGCGCACAACACCACGTTCAATCCTTCCTGCTTCAGCCGATTAGCCAACTTACCGATGCTGGTGGTTTTGCCTGCACCGTTTACGCCCACCACAAAAATCACTCGCGGACCGTGGCCATTCATGGAAGCGCGCTCTTGAAATACATTTACGCTTCGCGATTCCGTCAGAATGCGCACTATGTGCGACTTCACTTCGCGCTTCAGCTCGTCTCCGTTGGACAGCGCGTTGCGATCCATTTTTTCTCGAAGCGCCTCCAGAATCTCTCGCGTGGGTGTCACGCCCAGATCCGCCGAAAGTAAAGCGGTCTCCAATTCCTTCAGCAGCGCGGGGCTGATTCGCCGCTGGCCCTGAAAAATGGTGTCGACAGTCTCCGACAGCGCGCTCTTGGTCTTACCGACCGAAGTTTTGAGTTTGTCGAGAAGTGTTGGCTCGGGTGGCCCGAAAAGTGAAATCATACGGTTGACGCCACATTTGTAGCGCGTTCAGAAATTGTAGCAGAAGCGTGCGCCCGCTGAATCAGCGTAGCGGGCGGCAGCTAGTAACGGTCGCAATTTTGTGCGCGATGGTATTCGCACTGCTTAGTGGAAAATTATGACAACCAGTTGAAATGGTGAAGCGATGAAAGAATCAAAACAAAACTGAGAGAAAAAATCAGACCTGTACTTCAACCGCGCTCAATCGCAATTTTCCCACATTGATAGCTGTTTCCAGCGCGTTAACCACTTCTTCGTCAAATTTTGTGCCCTTCAGAGCCTTAATGCGCCCCAAGGCATAATCGATATCCATGGCCGATTGGTACGGCCGGTTGGTGGTCATCGCATCTAAGGTATCGGCCACGCCGATAATCCGCGCCATCATCGGAATTTGCGGCCCCTGCAAGCCGTACGGATAGCCGCGTCCGTCCATGTGCTCATGATGGAGCTCAATGCCCGGCAGCATTTCTTTCAATTGCGAAACTGGGCGCATGATGTTCGCGCCCTTGATCGTGTGTTGCTTCATCAGCTCGAATTCTTCGGCGGTTAGCGCGCCGGGCTTCTTGAGGACGCGATCTTCCACGCCAATTTTCCCCACGTCATGCAACAGCGCGGAAATGCGCAGCGTGTCGAGGGCTTCCGGCGAGAGGCCGAGTTCCTGGCCCACCAGCGTGGAGTATTTTGCGACGCGACCAGAGTGACCACGCGTGTATGGGTCTTTTTCGTCGATGGCCGCGGCGAGCATGCGGATGGAGCCGATAAACAGCTCGCGGTTTTCTTCCGCGGCTTCCTTGAGGCGCTCAATGTACTCTTCGATGTCGCCTGCCATCTTGTTGAAATTTTCGGCCAGCTCGCTGATTTCAGTAGCGCCGCGCACCGGCGACCGCTGGTGAAATTCACCGCGGCTGATAGCGCGAGTTGAATCGGCCAGGCCGCGGATGGGCCCGCTGATTCCCACGGCAAAGAAATAACCCAGACCGATGGCCGCCAGCACCACAAAACTTACGAACGCCAGAGCCTGGCGATTTAAGTCGTCCATGCCCGCATCGGAACGCGCGTGATTCAAGCTGCGCTCGGCAATCACCGCCCAATTGACCTCTGGAAAGGTGCTGTAGGTGCCAATCATTTCCACGGTGTGGTTTTTTTCTTTTTCGGTGAAGCTCACTGTTTCGGTATCGCGCAGTTCCTGCGGTAGTGCCGTCACCCGCGTGACCAGCGAAGTGCCACTGGCGTCCGCGCCGGGCACAAAGTTTTTCGTATCCGGATGCGCAACGATGTGCCCGTAATGATCCACTACGAACACAGTGCGGCCGCGCACGCTTGCTTCCTGCAAGCGGTGCAGAATGGTGTCCAGCGAAACGACGGCGGCAAGCATTCCGGTAAACTGATCGCCCACATCTCGCAAAGGCACAGCAATCACGAAAGCCGGGCGGTTATCGGGGGCCAGCGCCAGCGGATCGCTGCGAAATTTCACCACGTTCAGTTGCTGCGACTGCATGCAAGTTACAAACGCGCGCTGCAGCGCTTTGGCTACAAAAGGGTCCTGTTCCGCGCGAAAATTTCCTTGTGATGCGCTGGTTCCTTTCCCCGAGCGGCCCACTGCAGTGAGGTAAATAAAAGTGGTGCGGTTGCTGTCGACGAAATTCTCCAGCAAGCGAGTTACTTTTGGTTCCGAGACGGGATCTTCGACATTGTCGATCAGCCCGGTGAGCGTAAGAATTTGCCGCTCGCTCATCAACTGCTGGGTTAGATTGGATTCGAAGAACTGAATTTCCTGCGACAGTGAGCGTGTCAGATCGGTCTGCTGCACTCTTTCGTTGTCCGTCAATTTTCCCTGACTGAGGTGCAGTACCTGGCGGTGATACAAACCAATGGGGACTGCGCTGACGAGCAGCATTGCGCCCAGCACCAACCATAGAATACGGATGCGCCCGACGCGCACACGATTCCAGACGCTTTGAAGGTTGATGCCCATAACGTGTCTCTATTTTAGGGGAACCGCGCGCCTGGAAGTGGCTGACAACAGTAGCGCGTAGCGCATGTGCAACTGGAACCGAGGTACTACTCGCCGACAGAGCCTGCCCGTTGTTGAGCCGCAGCGTCATTTGCTGGCCTGTCGCATTGGTCTTCGAAACCTCACAATCGTTGAAA
>Ga0210384_10002927_pt1 | contig 20273 bp, 17 predicted proteins | sample IncBWH2MmetaG_FD_160574 | JGI IMG/M metagenome (GOLD analysis project Ga0210384, IMG submission 160574) | Forest soil microbial communities from Barre Woods Harvard Forest LTER site, Petersham, Massachusetts, United States - Inc-BW-H-2-M | ecosystem: Environmental > Terrestrial > Soil >...
TTGTAAATTTCTTGCTTCCGGTTGCCCTGGCTGAGGACCATCCGGTTTCTTATTGCCCCACATCGAACCTCCCAAGGGACAGCACCAGCCGACGCAGGATCCCGGCCGGGGTACTGCAAACTTTATTCCTCGGAAGCGCGCACAGCAAACAAAGTGTGAACGCGCTGTTCCAGACAGTTACTAGACTATGGGACAGGATGCGCCAGGGCTGGGAGGGCTACCCGAGGAAAGTCTGCTGGAATGCGGAGGAAATGTAAAGTGGAGTCTGGCAGAGGTGGTTAATCAATTTCCTGGACTAGCCGTTTGTTTTCATCCTTTGGTAACGGCGGTTTGTTCAGTGGCCTGCATTGCCGCACGGAACACGATGAATGTCCCAAAGTAAAAAAATAACCAATGTCCTGAAAAGCCGCGAAGGACAATGGCCATAATCTCATCTGATGATTTCCCGTGCAAATTGAACAACTTATTCCAGAACCAGAAGAAGTTAGCAATAGCATAGACAAAGAAGAGAAAAAGCATCCATATTATCCAGACCGGAGAAGCTCTCAATGCTCGCTTCCAAAAATCTTTTCCTTCTGATTGGCGAAGACGAAAATATGTGACAACCGCTCCGAGGAGCGCGACAAATACGCCAAAGTGGAGCAGAAATGCCAACCAGTCGAAAAATGGTACTTTGTCGAATAGCCCGAGAATGTGAACGATCAAGCTCAAAACAAAACCGGAAGATGAAAAGAGAGCAAAAGAGCGAACAAAACGCCTCATGGTCTAGAGTGTATAGCGATTCATTTAATGAGCATAGGATTACGCCCGACTAACAACTGTGGCGCCTGGAGCGCTAAGAGGTAGGTTTGTCTGGAACGGGCTGGGTGGCGACAAAATCTTCCGTGAAGCGGCGCGCATAGGAGTCGAGCAATTCCGCGATGCGCTGGTGGCTGGGGGACTTCAGGACGAATCCGGCGTGGTGATATTTCGTGACGCGATAGACGATTTCGGGATCGGTGTAAGCGGAGGTGTCGGGAGTTTCCTGGCGCGCGAGAGAAATAATCACGCCGGCGTAGTCGCGACGCATGGGAGGAAGCTCGTAGGGCTGCTTCCCTGCCCCGACTTCGAGCCGCGCCCATTCGCGCCAGAGGTTGATGCCGCTGGCGGCTTCAACAAGGTCTGAAATGTAAGCGCCGCCAACGCGAGCGGCGACTTCGATGAAATAGAATTTGCCGTCGGCGTGCGACTTCAAGAATTCCGCATGCGTTACACCGCGAACGAAACCGAGTCCTTCCAGGACATTCCGATTAATCTCCAGGAGCGCTTTGGTCTCATCGGCCTTGTGCGGAAGCGTGCTCGTGGTGAATACCCCGCCGTGGTGAGAGGTATCCAGCGGCGGCGTGCCGTAAGCATGCGCAGCGGCGAAAACGACGCCGCGCTCGGACGCGACACTATCCACGTGGTAGACCGATCCCGGAAGGAACTGCTCCAGCAAATAGAAGGATTGTTGATCGCCGAGCTGGTCCAGCCAGGGCCAGAGCTCGTCCGGAGAATGAATCTTCTTCATACCGATGCCGGAGGCTTGCGAACGCGGTTTCAAAAGCCAGGGGCCGGGCACGCTGGCCATGAATTCGCGGAGATTGTCGTAGTTCAGGACGTGCACGAATTCGGGTACGAGAATGCCCGCTTCTTTAGCGCGCGAACGCATGGCCAGCTTGTCGCGAAAATAACGGACGGTCGTGAGGCCCATGCCGGGAATGCGCAAGTGTTCGCGCAGTGCCGAAACGTTTTCCATGTCGAATTCATCGAGCGCGACGATGCGGTCGATTTGCCGGGAGCGCGCGAAATAGCTGACCGAGTAAATCAGCCCCTGCAGCGGAAGATCTTCCGGCATGGTGAAAACGTCGTCGAGACATTCGAACGGCCAGTTGGCTTTGCGGAATTTTTCCACGGTCAGAAGGAGAACGCGGCAGCCAATGGCTTTGCAGGTGCGAATGAATTCCTGGCCCTTTTCGTAGGAGCTGACACAGAGAATGGTAAGAGGCCGGCCTTCCTGCATTCAACGCCCCCGAGAATAGCGCGTGACTTGAGCGCGGATTATACAGCGGGCTAACGCGCGGGATAAAGAAATTGCAGGAACGGGCCCACGCGCCGCGCCCAGGCAGCTTCGTTGTGCTCGGCGCCCTCCACACGCTCATAGTGCAAGTCGCGTTCGAGCTGCCAGCCTTTTTCAAGGAGCGCGTCGCGGAATTTCTCAACATCGTGCACGATGCGCGGGCCTTCGCGGGTGCCGATATCAAGCCAGATGCGCGGGCGCGCCTCAATGCCAGTGGTGAGAACAAAGCGCTGTATAACCATTTGGTTCCACCAGACGGACGGCGAAAGCGCCGCAATCTTGCCAAAAATGCGTGCGTGCTTAAGTCCGAGGTAGAGCGACACCAAGCCGCCCAGCGACGAACCGCCGATCCCGGTGTGATAAGAATCAGAGAGCGTACGGTATTCGCGATCGACGAAGGGCTTTACCTCTTCCAACAGAAATTTGGCGTAGCGATCGGCGCGGCCGCCGCCGAGTTTGGGCACATGGGTCGGTGTGTACTCGCGGATGCGCGCTTTGGTGTTGTACATCCCGACGATGATGAGCGGCTCAACCGTGCCCGATAGAATGCAAAAATCCGCGGTCTGGCCCACGTGCCAATCCTGTCCGGGAATGAAAGAAGTGGCGCCGTCAAAGAGGTTTTGGCCATCGTGAAGGTAGAGCACGGGAAAACGCCGTCCAGGCTGCTCGCGGTAGCCGGGCGGCGTGTAAACGATGAGGTCACGCTGATTGCGCAGAAATCGCGAGCGAAACTTTTCGTGTTTGCGAAGCTCTCCAGAACTCACGGCGTGATGGTCACCAGAAGGTCTTTCGCTTCGACATGCTGCCCAGAGGCCACCAGGAGCTTTGCAATGCGGCCTGAAATCGGCGCATAGATATTGGACTGCATTTTCATGGCTTCCAGCGTGAGAAGCTTCGCTCCGCGTTCCACCGGATGATTCACTTGAACGGCGATGCCGCTGATGACCCCGGCGGTTGGCGCAGCGACCTGGCCAGGGTCGGCGGGATCGGCCTTGGGATGAGCGCGCTCGACGACCCGCAACGCGCGGTCGCGGACAGTGACTTCGCGCGGCTGGCCATTTAATTCGAAAAAGAGCGTGCGCGTGCCGTCAGGATGAGGCTCACTGATGGTCAGAAACTTGATGATCAGCGATTTGCCGGATTCGATTTCGACGGTGATTTCTTCGCCAGACTTCAAACCGTAAAAAAACGCGGGAGTGGGAAGGACGCTGACGTCGGCATACGTCTGGCGAAACTTGTCGAACTTTGTGAACACTTCAGGGTAGAGCAGATAGCTCAGCAGGTCATCGTGGCGAACGGGATGGCCGAGCTTCTTCTCCAGAGATTTCTGCTCTTCGTCGAACTTTGTCGCTGGCATGTTCGACCCCGGGCGGCCTTTCAGCGGGGCCTGGCCACGCAAGATAATTTTCTGCAGTTTCCTGGGCCATCCGCCGGGAGGCACGCCGAGAACGCCGGAAAACATTTCGACGACGGAGTTCGGAAAAGAGACGTCGTGCTTTTCGTCGAGCTTCAAAATGTCCGCAGGCTTCATCTCGTTGGCCATCAAGAAGAGCGTCATGTCGCCGACGACTTTGCTCGAAGGCGTCACTTTTACAATGTCGCCGAACAGCTGGTTCACCTCCGCGTACATCTTTTCCGCTTCGCGCCAGCGGTGGCCGAGTCCCATGGCCGCGGCTTGCTCGCGCAGGTTGGTGTACTGGCCGCCGGGAATTTCGTGCTGATAGAGGCGGGCCGAGCCGGCCTTGGGACCGGAGTCAAATGGCAAGTAATAGACGCGCACGGTTTCCCAATAATCGGAACATTCGTTGAGTGTTTCGACATCGAGCTGCGTGTCGCGCGGCGTATGGCGAAGCGCTTCGACGATGGAATTCAAGTTGGGCTGGCTGGTGCCGCCGCTCATGGCGGCGATGGCGGCATCCGCGACATCCACTCCCGCGTCCGCTGCTTTCAGCACAGAGGCCGCATTAATGCCGCTCGTGTCGTGCGTGTGGAAGTGGATGGGAATCGCGATTTCCTCGCGCAGCGCTTTCACCAGTTCGAACGCGGCGAACGGTTTGCATAAGCCGGCCATGTCCTTGATGGCAAGAAAATGCGCGCCGAGTTTTTCGAGCTGCTTGGCCATCGCAACGTAGTACTTCAGCGAATATTTCGGCCGCCCTTTGTCCAGAATGTCGCCGGTGTAGCAGATGGCCGGTTCGCAAACGGCGCCGCATTCGAGAGCGGCATCGATGGAAACACGCATGTTCTCGACGGAATTGAGTGAATCAAAGATGCGGAAAATATCGATGCCCTGGGCGTGGGCTTCACGGACAAACTCGATAATGACGTTATCGGGATACGAGGCGTAACCCACGGCGTTGGCGCCGCGAAGAAGCATCTGAAAACAAATATTGGGGATGCGCTGCCGGAGCTCGCGCAAACGTTGCCAGGGGTCTTCGTGCAGAAAGCGCAGCGCCGTGTCAAACGTCGCGCCGCCCCACATCTCCAGGCTGAAAAGATTCGGCAGGCGCTGCGCTACGGCGTTTGCCGTGACAAGCAGATCGAAGGTGCGGACGCGCGTGGCCATCAGCGATTGATGAGCGTCGCGAAAAGTCGTGTCCGTGATGAGCAGGCGCTTTTCTTTGCGCGCCCAGGCAGCGAACTTTTTGGGACCAAGCTTTTGCAGAAGTTGGCGCGTTCCAGAAGGCGGGTCGATTCCGGGAGCGGCGGGGATCACCGGCGCTTCAAATACTTGCGGCGACTGCTTCCCTTTCACTTCCGGATTGCCGTTGAGAATGACATCGCCGATGTAGGAGAGCAGCTTGGTGGCGCGATCGCCGCGGCTCGGGAAGCGAAATAGTTCAGGATAGTCCTCAAGGAAAGAAGTCGTGACTTCGCCCGCGCGAAACTTGGGGTGGTTCACGACGTTTTCGACAAAGGGGATATTCGTTTTGACGCCGCGAATGCGGAATTCGCGCAGCGCGCGATCCATCCGCTGACAGGCTTCGGGCAGGTTCGAGCCCCAGGCAGTTACTTTGACGAGCAGCGAATCGTAATACGCAGCAAGCATCGCTCCGGCGTAAGCGGTGCCTCCATCGAGGCGAATTCCGAAACCCGCGGGAGAACGGTAAGTGGAAATTTTTCCGTAATCCGGCGCGAACTTTTTCTCCGGATCTTCCGTGGTCACGCGGCATTGAAGTGCGGCACCATTGAGCGGAACCTTCTCCTGCTGCGGCAGCGCCATCGGCGGCTCGTGCAGCTTGTGGCCCTGAGCGACGAGAATCTGCGAGCGCACCAGGTCGATGCCCGTCACCATTTCGGTCACCGTGTGCTCGACCTGGATGCGCGGATTGACTTCGATGAAGTACCACTTCTGCGCGTCGACGTCGAAGAGAAACTCGACCGTGCCAGCATTTCGATAATTTGCCTTGCGAGCGATCTGCAACGCCGCCTCGCAAAGTTCCCGGCGCACCTCCTCGGGAAGATTCGCGGCTGGAGCCACCTCCACCACTTTCTGGTGGCGGCGCTGCACGGAACAATCCCGTTCATACAGGTGCAGCAAGTTGCCGTGCTGGTCGGCAAGAATCTGGACTTCAATATGCCGCGCGCGACGCAGGTATTTTTCCAGGAAGACGGAAGCATCGCCGAACGCGGAGCGCGCTTCGCCCTGGGCTTCTTCCAGCATTGGTTCGAGCTGCGAAGCGTCCTGGACGACGCGCATGCCGCGGCCGCCTCCCCCCATCGACGCTTTCACGATGACGGGATAGCCAATCTCCTTCGCGATCGTGTGAGCCTCCGCCACTGACTTGACGGGCTCCTCGGTGCCGGGCAAAACGGGGACGCCCGCGGACATGGCGAGTCTTCGCGCTGCGGTTTTGTCCCCGAGCAATTCCAGAAGCTCGGGTGGAGGACCGATGAACGTGATGCCAGCCTTCTTACACGCACGGGCAAACGCAGGATTCTCGGAAAGAAAGCCGTAGCCGGGGTGGATGGCGTCTACTTCTCTTTCTTTCGCCAGCGCAATGATTCCTGCGATGTCCAGATACGCTTCCACTGGGCCTTTCCCCGCGCCGATTTGATAGGCCTCGTCGGCTTTGAACCGGTGCAGGGCCAGGCGATCCTCTTGCGAATAAATGGCCACCGTTCGCAGGCCGAGCTCGTTCGCAGCACGGAAGATGCGAATGGCGATCTCGCTGCGATTGGCGGCGAGCAGTTTTTGGATGGGTTTGGTCTTCTTCATTCCTGCCGCGAACAAAGCATCGCGCGAAATTCTACATTGTTTCATAAGCGCCGCGCGACAGGTCTGCGCTTTTTTCAATGTGGCATACAAAGAAAATTCATGAGGATCGACAAAAGTGGAGGGCGACGCGATTTCGGGGGCCTAGGGAAGCGAAACCGCGTCTTTTGAAGACATAACAGGCAGGGCGCTAGCTGCCGGGATTTGCCCAGCCGACTTCAAAAGTTCCAATTGTGCCTGGACTTTGGCCCAAGCCTTGGCGTCCCGCTTTGTGGCGTAGGCAGCACCGGGCTCGGCGTAGAAGTGCAGGAGTTCCTCTTTCAACTCAGGGGAAGCGCCGGCAAATAGTTTCTCCGCCAGCCTGTCCAATAGCTTTGCATGCGCTTCGTCATTCAAACGGTACTTCCCCGGCCCGGTGCTCTCACCAACATCAAAATTGTCGTTGGGCAACTCGAGACGGCCTTCCGCGAGTTCCGTCAGTAACTTTCGATAGTGGTCCAGTGTGGAGTTAAAGCTGGCTTCAAACATCTGCTCGGTCTGGGGTGTCGGCGTGCGGAACTGCAGGACCTTGAGGGGCCCGAACTTCGGAATCAGCCTGAAGAGAAAAGCGAGAAAGCGCTCGCCCGGACTCGGTTTGCGGTAATCCTTGCCCCACTCGTGCTCGAAATTCGAACGTGAAAGATTGTAAAGAAATCTTTTCTTTGTCGCGTCAGGCACGTCGTCCTTGATTTCGTCTTTTTTGAGGTGCCAGGCGATTCGCGTAGCTGTGGGAATGGTTTTGCTGACGTCGCGGCGGTAAGAATTGAGCGCCTTGTCTTCGTTGATGAGCACATCTTTCAGCTCCAGCCCGTAAGTCTCCCGAAAGGCTTGATCGAGCGCCGAGCGGGAAACTTCAAAACCGACAAAGTCGTGGTAGCTGTCCGGGGCGTAGCGTTCGCGGGCAATTTCAAGAACATCAAAGCCAAATTCGGTCTTAATGTGCGCGAGCCGATCATCCTCATACGAGACACTGTCGCCAAATTTCTTGCGCAGGTTTGGATAAAGAAGCGGAACTGCTCGATTCGTGCCCAGGCGATGTCCATCGTTGTCTGCGGCGTAGTGCGCGAGCGCACCGACGGCGAACGCGTATTCGTGAATATCTTTGGCGTCGCGCAAGAGGGCCTGGATGAAATCTCCGCTGCGAATGTAATGCGTAAGGTCGCTGAAAAAAGGGTTGCCGTAAGGGTAGTAGCCCATGTCTTGAATGATCGCCCCGCCGTAGGCATACGCTTGCGCCCGGCTCAACTCATCTTCGGTGGCCTGCGGGAATTTTTTCAGCAGCAGCGGCTTGATGTGCGTCTCCCAAGCCGCGTCGATGATCGCTTCATGGGAAAGGACGGCGTAAGCGTGAACGGGAGCAGGCACCGCAAGCACAAGAGCCAGCGAAAACACAATCATCATGCGTAGGTGGCGCAACCGCAGCTTACGCATTCCCACTGGCGAATGAATGGCTCGCGTGGATGGGCTGTTCAATAAGCGGACCTGCATGCCGGTCATGGCTTGAGAAGGGGCTGCGCGTAGCGAATGGGAACACCAAAGTTGGAACCGCCAAAACCCTTGACGACCGCAAAGGTCACACCAATCACTTCGCCATTACGATTGATGAGCGGGCCACCCGAGCCTCCGGAAGTGGTCTGCGCATCGTAAACAATCTTGTCCGGAAGAACGTCGCCAATATGGCCCTGAGTCACCAGGGGGCGGATCAGTTTACGGCGAAGAAGTTCGTCGACAACTTTTTTTGGGTCACCGCCGGTGGTCTTGGCGATATCGCTCACGGCGTCCTCACCCGCGCGCGCGAGAATGGCGTTGATTCCGGTGGCGTAGCCGAGGGAGAGCAACGTCTGCCCGCTGACGGCCGCTTCCTTGCGTCCGTCCAGCTTGAGAATGGGCTTTTTCAAGCCGGACAAATCCGCCTTGACGCTTGCGAGGTCGGCCTCCTCGGAAATCTGGAAAACGCTGACGGGAACGCCTGCTGGTGCGTCGGGAAAATAGGCGGTCAGCTCGGCGATGGCGGGATTAAGTCCCTGGCTGAGCACTGTGGAAAGCTCGTCATTTTTCCACCAGGGCTGCACCACGTGATGGTTGGTGAGGATGCGGCCTTCGCCGGCCACGAACCCCGTGCCGAAGAAATCCGCGCGCACTTCGGGAGCGCGGCCATCCAACGTGTAGAGCGGATTGCCATCGCTGTCCTGGAGCGGTTCGCCATTGGGATTGATCCCGCTGTATCGCAGCGGCCGGCCTGAGGAGCGGTCGACGAAAGAGACAGAAACGTGAAGAAGGCAGACGCTTGGCGCGTAGGCGCGGATCACTTCTTCCGCGCTCTGCGATTCGGTTTCCACGCGTTTGAGGCGGCTGGTGGTTTCTTCCAGTTGCTTGCGAAGGGCGGATACGTCGCCGGGCTCCGCGCCCGAAATTTTCTGACGCAAGTCATCCGATTGCTTCTGGAGTTGCTGCTTTTGGATCAACACATCGGATTGCTGAAGATCGGCGCGGGCGCTGCGGGCGGAGGCGATCAATTGCTCCTCCCTGTGAACCCCGCGCTCAAGCTGGGCGATCACGGAATAGGCACGATTCGCTTCCTTGGTGGCGCGGCGGGAAAAAAGAAAAAAGATTCCGGCAATGAGAAGGGCGACAGCAAAAAGGGCCGATACACCGATCTTCAGCGCCTTCTCGAGGGAAAAAGCGTCACGCGTCATTTTCTCCGTGACTGCCAGCGCCTGAAACGCGGTTTGCGCCATCTCGCGCCCCTGATCCGCAATGCGAGTTTTCTCCCGCAATTCTTCGATGGCGTGTTTTTCCCGCAGTTGCACGCGGACGCGCGCAAGCAGTTCAGCAGGCTCCCATGGCGCGGAGAGAACCTCGTCTGCACCGAGGTCAAGGCCGCGGGCGCGTTCCGCGCCGCCCCCGCGCGTAATGAGAATTACTCGCGTACTGGCAGTCGAGGAATTGCCTTTAACTTCGCCCAGCGCATCGCAACATTGGACATCAGCCAAGTCGGCGGAGAGAAGCAGGAGATTCACGCCGGTATTCCGGACAAAATCGAAACCCTCAGATTGCGAGGCCGATTCTGCGACGTCGTAGCCGGCGGAGCGCAAGAGTCCGCAGAGCGCCTGCCGCGAGGCATCATTCGAATCAACCACCAGAATACTTTCGCGCTTAGCGGACAAACGAAATGCCTCCACCTGAATTCTGCCACAAATTGTTTTGAAATAGAAAAAATGCGCAAGCCCTCACGCAGCAAAGACCCTGAAAGATTGGAAGAACAAGCAAGAACAGCAGGAGGATTGCTGGAGTCAGAGAGGCAGGTCAGACATCGCTCAGCGTGAGCGGGCGCGGCTGCTTTCCATCCGTATCTGTGAAGCCACACTCCATCGCAAGGCTTGCCGCGATCACCACTTTTCCCGTTCTTTTCATAATCTCCGTATCATTTGCTAGCGCGACCACAGAACGCCCGATAAACTGAGGTGACTCCGAATTGCTCAAGTCAATCCATGCGGCAGCTTCCATGACCTTTTCTGTCCTTACCAGTCCTGGATACAGCGAGACGACTGCAACATTGTGTTTTCTTAATTCTTCCGACATATCCGCAGTCATTTTGTCGGTCGCGGCCTTCGACACTCCATAAGCCACATTGCCAATGTATTTCTGTGCCGGCCAAAAGGAAATGTTGATAATCAAGCCGCTGCGCCTGGCTACCATATTCTTTGCTGCGAGACGGCTCGCCACATAGCAAGCGCGCACTCCTGCTTGAAACATCGCGTCCCATCTCCATAGAGGCTGCTCCCAGAAGGGGCGCGTCCAGGTGAAAGCGCCGTTCTCCACCATATTCTCGTAGCCGCCCCAAACATTGTTCACGAGAATGTCGATGCGTCCTTGTTCGGCGTCTACTTGGTGAAAGAGAGCCTCGGCCTGCTGGTCGTCACGGTGATCACAGCGAAGAGCTATACCCTTGCCTTCGATGTACTTCATATCTTCGGATGTTCGCCCGGTGACATAGACGGTGGCGCCGGCAGCGATGAGTTCGAGAGCAACTCCTTTCCCAACTCCACGGCTGGCACCGGTCACTACAGCGACTCGACCCTCTAAGTTAGGCATGGTGGTGCCTCGGCCCGGCAACCAAAAAGAACTCAATTGTCTGTATGAAACGACAACCTCTTCCGATGGCCTGCCGCATGCAGGAATTCCTGGTCCAGGTCAATACTTCCGCAGAACGCCGATGACGCGGCCCTGAATCCTCACATCGTTGGCGGCGATGAGGATGGGCGCCATCTCGGAATTGGCTGGTTGCAGACGAATCTTGCCCGCGCCTTCGCGATAAAAACGCTTGAGTGTTGCCTCATCCCCGCCGACAAGTGCCACCACGATATCGCCCGCATTGGCCACCTGGGTCTGCTCGCAGACTACGTAATCCCCGTCCATGATGTGATCCTCGATCATGGAGCTTCCTTTGACTTGAAGTACGAACGAATTGCCACCGCGCGCAAAATCCCCGAGCGAAAGCGTCTCCCGCTCCTCGACAGCCTCCAGCGGACGGCCCGCGGCGATGCGGCCCACTAGGGGCAGCTCCTGAATCTTGCGCTCCATGACCTGATCCTTGACGGACTTCGGCAACTGGACAATCTCGATAGAACGGCTCTGGTTGTAGCCGCGGCGAATGAAACCCTTCTTTTCCAGCGTGGTGATGTGCTTGTGCACCGTTGCAAGTGAAGTCAGCTTCAGGCCCTTGCCAATTTCCTCAAAGCTCGGCGAATAGCTGTGCTTGGTCTCGAACGCCACCAGGAAATCCAATACTTCCTTTTGCCGTTTTGTCAGGGCCATGTGAGCGCCTCCACTCGCTAAACTTATCCACAGGCACTTTAGGCGAAAAGAAAGCGAACGTCAACTGCTACTTTCTTTTTTTTCAAGACTGCTCTTTTGGCAAATCTCATGGTTCCCGACCACAAGCTTCGCGAGAACGATCACGTCTCTGTTCCCCATCACGCTTTCCAGTGTAAGGAAAACTTCATCTACGGCCCTTCGCGAGAACACACGATTACTCAACCGACTCTCGCCCTCCCGCACGCGCAACGGTGTGATATCCTTTATGCGTCGGCTCTCGGCGGGCTGCTTCAGAAGCCATCCTTTCACCGCACCGCCTCATCTCTTTGACTGAGCCGCGCTCCCCCGGGGGAAATGGGGAGTTCATCGAAGTGCGGAGGCTTGGGATAAGAATGTCTACACTCGCAGAGATTCCAGCAGTCAAGCACAAGCGCGAAGTCATCGACCAGGCGGTTATCCGCTTCGCGGGCGATTCCGGCGACGGCATGCAGATCACCGGAAACCAGTTCACGAACACCGTCGCGCTCTATGGCAACGACATCGCAACGTTCCCCGACTACCCAGCGGAAATCCGCGCCCCTGCAGGAACGATTCCCGGAGTCAGCGGCTTCCAGCTGAATTTTTCATCGAACGAAGTGCACACACCCGGCGACGCCATCGACGTGCTCATCGCCATGAATCCCGCCGCGCTGAAAGTAAACATCGCGGACTTAAAGGCCAATGGAATCCTGATCGTCAACAGCGACAGTTTCAAAGAGAACGATCTGCGCAAGGCGCAGGTAACTTCGAATCCACTGGAAGATCATTCGCTCGACAAATACCGTCTTTTCCCCGTGGAACTCGAAAGGTTGACCAGGCGCTCCCTGGAACATCTGGGCCTCGACGCCAAGTCCATGGATCGCTGCAAGAACTTCTTCGCTCTGGGCATGTGCTATTGGCTCTACAACCGCTCGATGGAGCCGACGGTCCGCTGGATTGAAGACAAGTTCAAGAATAAGCCGCTGCTGGTCGAAGCGAACAAGCTCGCACTAAAGGGCGGCTATTCCTACTGCGAAGCGACCGAAGCCTTCCAGACCAGTTATGAAATTCCACCTGCGCAGCTCACGCCCGGCCTGTACCGCAGCATGAGCGGCAACCAAGCCCTGGCACTAGGTTTTGTAACCGCGTCGCAAAAATCAGGGCTCACACTCTTTCAGGGCAGCTACCCGATCACCCCAGCCTCGGACATTTTGCACGAACTTTCCCAGTACAAAGACTTCGGCGTAATGACCTTCCAGGCTGAAGATGAAATCGCAGCGATAACCTCGTCGATCGGTGCCGCTTATGCGGGCGCGCTGGCGATCACCACGACGTCCGGCCCGGGCATGGCGCTAAAAACGGAAGCGATGGGACTCGCGGTGGCCGTAGAAATCCCGCTGGTCATATGCGACATCCAACGCGGCGGCCCGTCCACCGGGTTGCCGACAAAAACAGAGCAAGCTGACCTGTTGCAGGCGTTGTTTGGCCGCAACTCCGAGGCCCCGATTCCCGTCCTTGCGGCCTCCACTCCCGCGGATTGTTTTTGGGTCGCCATCGAAGCCTGCCGCATCGCCATCAAGTACATGGTGCCGGTCATCATTCTCTCCGACGGCTACCTGGCGAACGGCGCGGAACCGTGGAGAATTCCGGAGCTTAGTGACATTCCGGATTTTCCCGTGAAATTCGCTACCGATCCCATCGGTTTCCTTCCCTACAAGCGCGACCCGAATACTCTCGCGCGCCCCTGGGCGGTTCCCGGTACGCCGGGTCTCGAGCATCGTATCGGCGGTCTCGAGAAACAGGACCCCACGGGCAACATCAACTACGAGCCGCTGAACCATGAAAACATGGTGCGCATCCGCGCGGCAAAAGTCGCCGCGGTCGCGCAGGAAATCCCCAACGAATTGCCCGTGGGCGATGCCGAAGGCGATTTGCTGATCGTAGGATGGGGCTCCACTGGTGGATCGATTACCTCAGCGCTGAAGGCCCAGCGCGCCAAGGGCCGGAAGATCGGCCATCTCCATCTGCGGTTTCTCAATCCGCTCCCGTCCAATCTGGGAGACATTTTCAAGCGCTACAAGAAAATCCTGGTCCCGGAACTTAACATGGGCCAGCTGCTGTGGGTTCTGCGCGCGAAATATCTCGTGGACGCCGTCGGCCTCAACAAGATTCAAGGCCGGCCGTTCAAGCAAGCCGAACTCGAACAAAAAATCGAAGAGATGTTGGGAGTCTAGGAGAATCGACCATGGGCACAGCAACGCTTCCGCCGCCTCTCACAAAAAAGGATTTTCAGACCGACCAGGAAGTGCGCTGGTGCCCCGGCTGCGGCGACTACGCCATTCTCTCCGCGGTCCAGGCTGTTTTCCCAGAGCTGGGCATCAAGAAAGAAAATTTCGTCATCGTCTCCGGCATCGGCTGCTCCAGCCGCTTCCCGTATTACATGAACACCTATGGCTTCCACACGATTCACGGCCGCGCACCCGCAGTGGCCACCGGCCTCAAAGCTATTCGCCCCGACCTGGAAGTTTGGGTAGCCACCGGCGACGGTGATGCGCTTTCGATCGGCGGGAATCACACCATCCACATGTTGCGTCGGAATGTCGGCATCAAGGTGCTGCTTTTCAATAACAAAATCTACGGGCTGACCAAGGGACAGTACTCGCCCACTTCGGAGCTCAACAAGAAAGCCAAATCGACGCCCTTTGGATCGCTGGACAGGCCCTTTAATCCCGTTTCGCTGGCTATCGGTGCCGAAGCCACGTTTGCGGCTCGCTCCGTTGATGTCTTCCAAGGGCATCTGAAGGAAACGCTGCGCCACGCCGCCGCCCACAAAGGTTCGGCGTACGTGGAAATTTTGCAGAACTGCAACATCTTCAACGACGGCGCGTGGTTCTCACTGACCGACCGCGACGCCCGCAGCGAGCACGTCCTGCAGCTCGAACATGGCAAGCCGATGATTTTCGGCAAGAACAGTGACAAAGGTATCCGCCGGAAGCCCGATGGCGACATCGAAGTCGTCCAGCTTGGCAACGGCGTCACGGAATCCGACCTGATCGTTCACGATGTGCACCATCCTCGGCCCGCGTATGCCTTCCAGCTCTCGCATATGGAGCACCGCCCGGATTTCCCCACTCCCATCGGCGTCTTCCGCGCGTGGAACGACGTGCCGCGCTATGAAGACGTAATGAACCAGCAGGTCCAAGCCGTCATTGCCAAGCGCGGCCCCGGTGATCTAGGTAAACTCCTCCGCGCCGGCGACACTTGGGAAGTGAAGTAGATCTTATTCGTACCGCGCCTTAGCTTTTCGAGAAAACACAAGAGCGCCGTGGCCGAAAGGGCCACGGCGCTCTTTTTTTTCGGAACGTAGGTCGCCAGCCAAAGCCTCATTGTGCTCTGTTCGCTAAGCGCCACGGCCTCTTGTTCCTCCTGTAAGTCCTTTCGTTTCAACTCGCCAACCGTGCATCGCTGCGACATTGTGCGACATCCGGACCTTCCGGCCCCTTGGCGTTCCTTGTCGCTTGAGCTTCCTTTCCGTCCTGCGTAGCTTCGTCTCACCGGACGAATTTTCCGGAAGTCTTCAAGGGAGAAAACTAAATGCGAAAAATGATTTTGTTCGCCGGATTAATCTTGCTCAGCGCGACTGGTTCCCGGGCTCAAGACACTCCGGCCGCCGAAGTTTCTGCAGGCTATTCCTATCTGCGTCTCGGTGTGAGCAACGGCATAAACGAAAACGGTGGAAGCATCTCGGTCGCTGGGAATGTGAATCGCTGGCTCGGTCTTGTGGCCGACGTCGGCGGCTATCATGCATCCCCATTTGGCGTCGGCTTCAATACTTTGACCTACATGGGCGGCCCGCGGTTTTCGTACCGCAGTTCCAGCCGTATAACACCCTTCGCTCAAGTCTTGCTGGGCGGAACGCGCACTTCAGCCAGCGCGTTCGGTGTGTCCGGCTCGACGAACGGTTTTGCCTATAGCGCCGGCGGCGGAGTGGATCTAGGCCTCACCAAACATATCGCTCTGCGGCCGCAACTTGACTACATCGGAATGCGAGTCGGAGGCGGCACCGTAAATACCGTCCGCGGCTCGTTCGGAATCGTTTTTCGTTTTGGAAACCGTTAACGCAGACAAGAAGGAGTGCACCCATGTTTCACGAACGCCCGAATGTCACACTGGCCGGAATCTTTGCGACACTGGCGGCGAGCGTCGTGCTCGCGGAATTCATCGGCTATTGGCTGCACCGCCTTCTTCACAGCGACAAAATTCCAGCCCTCAGCCGGGGCCATCTGATCCATCACTTCCTGATCTATGGCCCCCGGCAACCCATGCGCGCTGAGCAATATCACGACGCCACCGACAACCGTTTCTCCGTCGGCAATGTCGGCCTCGAATGGTTAGCGCCTTCCGCCATCATTCTTTTTTTCTGTTGGGGCGTGATGGCGCTGCTTCGGGTCCACACGGTCTACCAGGTGCTCGCGCTTTGCACCCTCCTGGGTTGGCCCATCCTGATGTTCAGTTACCTGCATGACCGCATGCACATCGAAGATTTCTGGATGACCAGGGTGCCTTTTCTCAGAATTTGGTTCTTGCATGCAAGGCGGATGCACGACATTCACCACCGGAGTGTGAACAGCGATGGTTTTATGGACACCAACTTCGGCATCGGTTTTTACTTCTTCGACGGCTTCTTCCGTACTATGGCCAGGCGCCATCGCGCCTTCAATTGGGCCGGTTACCACGCGGCGCTCGAGCGTTACGGACTGGAGGAGTCCGACCTGCGCTCCTTGCAAGGCTGCAGCAAACCTCTGTTTCAGAAAACCAACGCTAAGTAACCGCCCTGGCCCGGCACCCAGTCGGCACCCTCAAAATCAAATTGTGAAACCTCCGGCGTTCTGTTACATCAAATAGAGGCCAGCAAGGGAGCTGGGACGGTCCATGGACGACCTTTCAAGACTCGATGCATTCGCCCTTTTGGGCGATGCCGATCCCGTGCCCCAGAGTCTTTTCCTCTCTCATCCGGAGCAGGCCAAAACGCTTATGCTCCTGTACGAAGTGAGCCGGGAACTCACTGCCATCCTCGAGCGCGAAGAACTTCTCCACCGCGTCGCCCAGCGCGTCAAGAAAATGGTGAACTACCACGTCTTCAGCGTCATGCTCTGGAACGAGCAGACGCAGCTTCTCGAAAGCGTCTTTGCCATGCGCTCCGATGAATCCATCCCCGCGCGCCTTCAGCTCCCTCTCCACCAGGGCCTCACCGGTACGGCCGCAGGTGAACGCCGCGCCCTTCGGATCAACGACGTGAGGGAAGATCCTCGCTATGTCGTCTGCGAGGCGGGAGTGGAAGCACGTTCCGAGCTTGTCGTTCCGCTTTTCCTGGGCGATCGGCTCATCGGCGTCATGGATTTGGAGAGCACCGTTCCGCATGCCTTTACCGCGGAGCATGAGCGCATGCTCGTCACCCTCGGCTCCTACGTAGCCATCGCGCTGGAGAATGCCCGGCTCTACGAAGACGCGCGGGAAAGCGAGCGGCGGCTCCGCAGCGAGCTCGATACCGCGCGCGAAATTCAGCGGCAGCTTCTTCCCACTGGCGCTCGGGAGGTTCCCGGGTTGGATCTCGCTGCGGCCTATGTGCCCGCACGCACGCTAGGCGGAGATTTCTACGATTTTCTTCCCTACGGCGAAGGTCGCCTGGGATTCGCCCTCGGCGATGTTTCGGGCAAAGGCACCGCAGCGGCGCTCTACGGTTCGCTGGCCATCGGTACTGTTCGCGAAATCGTCGTCGATCATCACCGCGAACCGGCCGACATGCTGGCCCTCCTGAACAAGCGGCTTCTCGGCGCGCGCCTCGATTCCCGCTTCATCGCCATGTTGTTCGCCATTTACGACGCGCCCACGCGCCGGCTTACACTTGCCAATGCCGGTGGCCCGTACCCTCTCCTCGTTCGCGACGGCGTGGTCCAGGCCATCCGGCTGGAAGGCGTGCCGCTCGGCCTGCTTCCTGAAATCGCGTACGACGAGATTACCGTGGAACTGAGGCCGGGAGATGTGGTTCTCTTCGCATCCGATGGCATCCTCGAATCGGAAAATGCCGCTAAAGAGGAATTTGGCCCCGCGCGCCTTGAGGCTCTCCTCGGCGGCCTCTCACCCCAAGACTCGGCCAGCGGAATTGCGGAACAAATCCTCGTCGCCACAGACCACCACAGCGGCGTGGGCGTTCCACCCCACGACGATCGCACCCTGCTCGTACTCCGCGTGACGGACGAAACGTCCTCCGACTATTCGAAGCTACCCATCATCTATTGAATGGTAGTGGCCGGTCTTCAGACCGGTGCTTCTCGTTCTTTTGCAGGGCCCGCCTTCCGAGGCGGGCCGCTCTTTCCAGCTAGTGCCCCGGACTCGACGCAACCACGCTGGCCTGAAGTATCTCCGGATTTTTCAGTACCGGCATCCACTTCTCGCGCAGCGCCGCAAACTCCGGCAAATTCTTCTTCGAAACGGGATCGGACGGAGGCAGGCCCAGCTTTTCGAAATTCTTGTACTGGCCCTTCTGCAGAATGCGAAAATCGAGGTGCGGACCGGTGGACAATCCCGTGCTCCCCACCAGCCCGATGGTCTTGCCGATTTCCACGTGTTCGCCGCTGCGCACAAACATGCGCGACAAATGCAGGTACATCGTCTCGTAGCCGTTCGAATGCGCGATCTGCACCATGTTGCCTTCCCCGCCCTTCCGCCCGGCAAACACTACGCGGCCGCTTCCAATCGTCTGCACGGGCGTGCCTACCGGCGCGCCGTAGTCCGTCCCCATGTGCGGGCGATAAGTCTTTAAGATCGGGTGGAACCGCGCTTTGCTGAAATGCGAAGTCACCGGCGCGCCAAATTTCAGCGGTGAGCGAAGAAACGCCTTTTGCAGCGATTTTCCATCCGCCGAATAATACCCCGGCCGGCCCGTTGGATCGTGAAAGAGCAATGCCTGGTATTTCTTTCCCGCGTTTTCATATTCCGCGGCAAGGATCCTGCCGTACCCCGCGGTCTTGCCGTTGGCATATTTTTTCTTTTCAATAACGATCAGAAACGTGTCGCCCTTGCGCGGATCGGTATAGAAATCGAGGTCGTACCCGAAGATTTGTGCCAGCCGCATGGCCAGTTCCGCGGACCCTCCCGCATCCTCCACGGCGTTGAACAGCGAATCGTCAATCCGCCCGGTGACCGCCGTAACTTCCATTTTCGATGGAATCTCGCTGACCTGCGCTGTGAATCCCTTGTCGTCCGGCACAATCTTCAGCATGCGGTCCGGATCAATCTTGTAGTCGATCTCCCGCAGCTCGCCCTCAACGGAGCGTCCCACGGTAATCGTATTTCCCGCTCGCACCTGGCGCATGTTGAAAGCACGCTGGGCCGCCGCGGAAGCGTTGGCCGCCTCTTCTGGACTGAGGCCGAATTTCTGCAGCGCAGCCGTGAAGTTCTCGCCCGCGCGCAAGCGGTCTTCCGTCGCAAGAACCGTTTGCTCGCGGATCCGCGCGGCTTCTTCCCTCGCAAGCTTCACCTGAGAGTCGAACTGCGCGGTGGTTTCTATCCGCTTTTCGAATGCATACCCGAGAGTCGCAGCACCGGCCGCGCATACCGCCAGAAACAAAAATAAGAAACGACGATTCACGTTTTCCCCCAGCCACTCACTTCGGCGTTGACATCGCGGAACTCGCTGCTGTGCTTCCCTGCCCCGCCCCGGCAGAGTAACGCACGTATCTCTTGTGTCTCAACCGCGACTTCCGGTCAAACACCATTCACTGGGATGCGCCCAATTGTTCAACAAGTGGCTTCCGTGGAGCCCGCAGGGAAATAGTGAAGTAGTTGGTTCCTAAAACAAAAGCGCTGAGGAAGCCTTCCTCAGCGCAAAACTACCATCCCAAAACTTGACTGGCTTTAGTGCCCGGAATTTAAAGCCACGGCGTGGCCAGCGTCCGAAAAATAATTCTGTTCGCGTAGTTTGCGGTAAATGCGCCCGGCGACTACCGCGGCCATGGGGCCCTTGACGCTGCGCGTGTTGCCGCGCAGCAGCACGGCCAGCGCGATCTTCGGATGCGCCTCGTCCGCGTAGGTAATGAACCACCCGATCTTCGACGGCGTGGTGTGGTCGTCGCACGTACCGGTCTTGCCCAGCGGCATTTCATCCCCGCCGCGATCGAAACTCGATCTCCCGGTGCCATATAGAACCGTGGCCAGCAAGCCCTCCCGGATTTCCGGAAGGATCAACGAGATGTTCAATTCGCGCTTCACGCGCGGCGTGAAGTTCTGCACTTCTTCTTCGCTATGCGGATACTGCAGGTAGTAGAGCGTCCCGCCGTTGGCAAACGCCGCCGCCAGCGACGCCAGTTGCAGCGGCGTCACTTGAATCCCTTCGCCGAAGCTGGACATCCTCGCGACTCCGCCATGCTCCGGCGCTGTGGTCGGGAAGGAGCCAGGATGCTCGTCAGGCAGGTTGTAGCCCGCCAGTTCACCCAGACCGAGCAGGCGGCCGTACTTGGAAACCGTCTCGAATCCCATGCGCATCCCGAGCTGCTCAAAAAACACGTTGTTGGAGTGCGCCATCGCCTCAGTCAGATTCATGTACTTGCGGCGGCTCACCTTGAGCATGGTGTCGCGCGTGATGACGTTTTCTTCGAGCGCGGCAAGCGCAATCGTCGGCTTGATCGTCGAGCAAGGAATGTAGCCATCGCCAAAAGCGATTTTCTGATTTACGACCGTGAGGATGCGGCCGGTATTTGGATCCACGGCCACGACCGCTCCATTGTATCGGCCCAGCGCGGATACCGCCGCCGCGCGCACAATCGGATCATCATATGTTGCGTCATCGGCCTTGGAGGAATCGGCAAATGTCGGAACGCCGCCGCGATAGCGCGAAGACTTGCGCGAACGCGTAGCCCCCGCTCCCGCTGCCGGTGCCGCAGGCAGGGGAATGGCGAAAAGTGTCGCCATCACTGTCGCGAGAATTGCTTTTGCCGTTTGCCTCAAAATGTCTGCCTCTTCCAGGAAAACCCTTCAGCCTTGATCTGCTTGGCCTGCCCTTGACTAAATCTCTCCGGGGCGAAA
>Ga0210384_10002929_pt1 | contig 20259 bp, 18 predicted proteins | sample IncBWH2MmetaG_FD_160574 | JGI IMG/M metagenome (GOLD analysis project Ga0210384, IMG submission 160574) | Forest soil microbial communities from Barre Woods Harvard Forest LTER site, Petersham, Massachusetts, United States - Inc-BW-H-2-M | ecosystem: Environmental > Terrestrial > Soil >...
ATTGGCGAGCTGGCCCACGGCCGCCCCCTCGTTCATATGCGTGTCCCATCCGACATAGCCGAGCGCACCGACGCGCGGTCCGTCGGGCTTGGCGAGAAAGCGCGCGGCGGCGCCGGCGGTCTCGGCAAAATAGGTGCGGATGCGCGCGGCGATCGGCGTGCCCAGCGATGCTTCTTCTGTCATGGGATCGACAACCACAGCCGTACCGCCGAGCCCGGCGAGACGCTGCCGCTCGGCGAGCACGGATGCGAGCTTGGCATCCGTGTGCTGATAGAGATCGAGCAGGCGCGCCTGCGTGTCTTCACTGGCCGGCAGCAGTCTTTGCGGCGCCCAGGACAGGATCGGGGCCTGGCCGCGCACCATCAGCGGCGTGATCGTGCCGATGCCGATGGCGCGGCTGCCGCCGGGATTGACTGATCCGTTCGGCTCGAGGGCGAGAAGCGCGCGATTGAGCCAGCCGGAATCGACCGCGCCGGGACGGTTGATGCCGCTCTCGAGCACGTCCTGGCCGTCAAAATGCGAGCGCTCGCGATAGGGCGTGGCGGTGGCGTGCACGATCGCGGCCTGCTTGGCCTGGTAGAGGCGGTGAAAATTCGGCATCGCCGGATTGAGCGCGAAGAAGGAATCGAGCGGCAGCGCCGGCGTCTTGCCGTCCAGCACCAGTGCACGGTCGCCGCGCAGGCCGATCCAGTCGGGATCGCCCACTGGCGCGACCGCGCCGAGGCCGTCGAGCGCGCCGCGCAGGATGATGACGAGCAGCCGCGGGTCGCGCCCCTCGGCGCGCGCGAGCCGTGGCATCTGCGACCAGGCAAACAGCGCGCCGGAGCCGAGCAGCATTTCACGCCGGGTGACCAGATGCGCCATACTCACCTCCTCTGGAAATCCGCCGACATGAACAGCAGCGCCAGCGCCTGCTGGCGGCTTTCGGCGCGGCTCACGGCTTCGCTCAATTGCGGCGATACGGACCAAGCGAACACGTTGCGGATGATCTCATCGGGGTCGGCCTTGCCCGCGACGCGCTCGGCGAAAATATTGGCGACGTCGAGCCGGCGTCCGATGCCGTCGATCCAGCTGGCTTCGTCGTCAGGAAAACCCTTCGGTGAAGACGGTCGCCACAAGGGCTCGCCGAGCACAGCCTGCCCGCCGGTGTACCGCTTGGCATCCACTTCCGTGATGCCGGTGGCGCGCACCATGCCGATGACCCATTCGCTCGGGCGCTTCAGCTTGGTCGGCGGGCCGGCCCAGGCCTCAGACGACAGCACCATCGTCCGCGCGACTTCCTTGAGGTCGCCCGAAGAGTCCAGAAACGCTTTCGCCATCCGCTCGACCAGCGCCGGCGGCGGCGTGTCGGCGACGAAGTAGGTCGCAAGCTTGGTCGCGAGATGTGTCGCGGTGGCAGGGTTGACCGCGAGATCCCGCAACACGTCCCTCGCCTGTTCGACCCCTTCGGCCTCATAGAGCTTGCCCAGCACCTTCTGCGGACCCGGTTCATGCAGGCGTGGATTGAAGCTGAACTCGCCGCCATGCTCGGGATTGTCGCCCGGCGGCACCAGCGTCCAGCCGGTGTAAGCGTTGGCGAAGGCGATGACGTCGTCCTGGGTGTAGCCCGAGCGGACGCCGAGCGTGTGCAGCTCGAGCGTCTCGCGCGCGAGGTTCTCGTTGAGGCCGCGGCTGCGGTTGATGCCGGCGACCGAATTCGCGCCCATCGAGCCGAGATTGTCGAGAAAGAACAGCATTGCCGGATGGCCCTCGACGGCAAGCAGCATGTCGGCGAAACGGCCGAGCACGTGGGGGCGGATCGCCTCGCGCTCATAGGCGCCGGACATGCTGCGGATCTTGTCCGCCGAGATGCAGAAATGGTTGGACCAGAACCAGACCAGCCGCTCGGTGAATCCGATATTGGCTGACAGCGCCGCCTCGGCGCGCAGCTTGGCTTCATCGAGATAGATCTGCCGGCCGGGGTCGGGCACCGCCTCGGCGGCTGCCTTCATCGCTGCGTCGCCGGCGCCTTCCGCCGTCCCTTCCATCATCATGGGCGCGGCAGCCATTTGCTGTTTCGCCTGCTCCGATGCGCGCTTGGCAAGCACGATCTTGGACTGCCGCCTGGCGTTGGCGTCGGTCACCGTGTGGTACGCCTTCGCGCTCGACGGCAGCGCCGCAGCGGCGGCCGGATACGCCGGCGGATGATCGAGCTCGGCGAGCAGCGCCTCGCGCGGATCGGCCACGATCGCCTCGACCGATCCCAGCCGCGGCCCCATGCCGAAACGGTTGAGCGCCAGCACGGCCTTGGCGGCGGCCTCGTTGCCGATCGTGGAATCCTGCTGCCGGACCATCATGGCTTGGTTCTTCCGCGTTACTGAACGTAGTGCTACGGTTTGTAGCATTACGAGTTCACGTCGGCAAGCCGGATTCCGCGGTGGGTTGTTCCCCTCTCCCGCCCTCTTGTCCGCCGAAAGCGGATCGCGGGAGAGGTGAACGCGGATGCTAGTATTGCGGGCCGAGCGCGATGCGGGCGACCGCGCCGTTGCGAGCAAGGCCGATCCGCCACTCCGCCGTGCCGTTGGCGAAGCTCGCCATGTAGATGTTCATACCGGTACGGGTGAGACCCCGGAACGACAGCGCCCGCAACTCGCCGAGCTTGCGCACGACCGCCTGATCATAGGGAAGCTGCAGCCTCGTCCAGTCCGCAAGCTCCGGCGTCATGTGCTCGTAGTTCGGCTGCCCCTGGCTGAGCCCGATGATGTATTCGCGCAGGCCTTCCTCGCTGCCGGCTTGCGGCGCGTTACGCGAGGGCTTATTCGAGCGCACCGGCATGTCCGTTCCGCCAGCTTCGATCGGGTGGTAGCGCGTGTCCTGCCCCGGCAGCACGACCTGAAGGCATTGCCCCGAACGATCCGTGACGACCCACGGACTGTTCACGGAAGTCAGGATCACCGACCACTTGCTGTCCGCGATGGTGCCATGCTCGGTGCGGCCCCCGTTGCGGTCCAGATTGTAAATCTGGATATCGCTCCCGGTATTATTGAACAGCGTGATGTGGATCGGGATGTTGTCGCTCGGCGGCTTCAGGCTTGCTTCCTTGCCGCATTCCACGGCACCACCTGGCTCGTCGTTGCCGTCGGCATGTATAACGACATCTCTGACCTTGCCGTCGCCCGCCAGCAACACGCGGAACTCCGCCGAGCCATTGGCGAACTTCACGCCGTAGATGTCATAACCGGCCCCACCGACGCCGCGGAAGAAGATCTGGTCAACCGCGCCGAATGAAACGAGCATCGCCTGCAGATCCGGCAACTGCCGGCGGATAATGGCGGCAAGGCCTTCGCTCATGCGATCATAGTTTGGCGTACCGCGCTTGATGTCCTCAATCCCGCGCAGGACGGCTTCACGACTGCCCGGCGCCGGCGTCTGCTCCGCAAAGCGGCTAGAGACTTCGGCGACGCGACGTGCAAAGGCCGCTTCCGCCCCCCTCGCCTGCTCGGCATCGACGCGTGGCGCAATCCGCGGTCCGTATACGGGATCCTGGAACAGGATGCGATTGATTTCAGCTTTATCGTCGCGCAGGAAAATGACGACCTCGCCATTCTCCCCGACAAATGCATCGGTGCCGCTTGCAGCGAGCTCGCCGGGCGCACGGCCGGTGTCTTGCGCCAGCACATGATCGCCCTCTCGCGTCACCGCAAGCACCCGGGTCGGCGTCAGCCGGTACCAGCCGACATATTGATCGGGCCGCGACTTGTCGGAGGCGACCGTTTCACCGGACAGCTCGGCGATGCGAACCGCGCGCGCTTCGTGGCCATGCTGGCGCAGCGCGAGCTCTTTCGATTGCGGGTCATAGCCGCCGGCGAAGGTGATCTCGCCGGCCGCCGCCGAATAGGAATAGGTCCCATCCTTCATCGCGGCCAAACGCAGCCGCCGCGCGCCTGTCACCTGCCCGAACAATTCATCGCCCTCGCCCGAGATCGCGAACACCGCGCCCGAGCCCATTCCATAGAACGCCGTGTGCAGCGGCCGGTGTGCTGTCGCCGCACCATCGGTGGCGGCATCGACGGCATGCGCGGCAGCCGGCACGGTCCGATACGCGATCGATCCTGCAGAGACGATAACGAACGGCAGGATCACCGCGACGATCGAGAAGCGCTTCCGCCAGCCGAGCCGCGGCGGCAAGGTCGCGGCGGCGAGGATGATCTCGATGCGGGTCGGGACCGTAAAGCCACGCGCCATTTCCAGCGCCAGGGAATTTCCTTGGGCTTTTCCCTGCGCGCCCTGCACCAGTTCGAGTAGCACTTCCGCGTAAGATACCCGGTCGGAAAGCGCCTCGATGGCGCGGTCGTCGCTGATGATTTCGGCAAGTTCCGCAAGCCGCGCGAGCTGCCACCACGCGAAGGGGCTGAACCAGAACAGCACGCGATTGAGCGAGGCCAGCAGCAGAAGGTAGAAGTCGCCATTGGCGACATGCGCGCCCTCATGCGCGAGCACCGCCTGCCGCTTGGTCGCATCCCAATCGATGTAATCGGGCGGGACCAGGATCGTGGATCCGACCGTGACCGGCCCGGTGATACCGGAGCTCGCGCGCACGTCCCAATCATCAGTCCATTTCTCGTGGAGCGGCCGCGACGCGCGAACGATGCGCCAGGTCAGGTGCAGGCCGAGCGCCAGTCGCAACAGCATGAAAGCGGCGACGAGCACGTACAGGACGGTGGCGACCATCCACCAACTGACGGCGGTGCCATGGTGGCCGGGGTGGCTCGTTGCCACGCTCACGCCGCCCTCAAGCGCAGGCAACGCAGGAAGCGCTTCCGGCCGCAGCAGCTCGGCGGACGGCAGGGCTTCCAGCGGCGGCATCGGCGGCGCCTGCACGGTGAAAGTTACCGTCGTCCAATGCATCAGCAGCGGCATCGACAGCGATGCCAGCAGCACCATGATCCATGCGGTCATGTGCGCGCTCGGAATTCGCACCCGGAAGAGCTGGAGCCCCAGCCACACCGCGCCCCCCAGCACAAAGGCGCGCAACGCCGATTCCGCCAGGATCGACAGCATCATTTTTTCGCTCCCCTGGATTTGCTCTTCGCCACCTTGTCGGCCAGCATGCGCAGTTGCTTCTGATCGAGCATGGCGGTGTCGACCATGCCGACCAGCACTTCCTCGATCGAGCCGTTGCAGAACCAGTCGACGACGCGCTGCACGGCTTTCGCCGCGACGCGCCCGCGCGCCTCGGCGGCGCGGTAGACATAGGTGCGCCCGTCCACCGTGTGCGTCGTGTAGCCCTTCTCCTCCAGCCGCCGCAGCACGGTGCGAACGGTCGACTCCTTGAGCTTGCGCGAAAGTCCCTCGCGGACGACTTCCGCCGTCACCGGACCCTGGGCCCACACCAATTGCATAACCTCGCGCTCGAGGTCGCCCAGCTCGGGAAGGCGATCGTCCATGTCGGCTCCTTGCGGTCGTTGTAGTCCGGTCTTGTAACGCTACACAGCGTCGCATACAGCGCAGGGTTGCGCAATGGCCTTTACGAGCTGCTGCCGTAGCCCTTCCGGTTCTTCACAGCCGGACTCGACGCGACAAGTGGAACCGGTTTTCTCGCTCGAAGTCTTACCCGACCGCCTTGAAAATTGCGCGTTCCTCGTCGAACGGCCACGCTTTAGCCAAACTGCATTGGGTGTTTGGTGGAGGCGTCGACGCAGTCGAATGCGAATCGCCCTCTTCTTGGGGAAATTGCTCGGCGAGCAAGGTTCCCCAGCCGCGTTTTCAAGCGCCCACGCAAAGGCTTGTGATGGAAAGCGCAGGGTTCGGGAAGGCCAGGTTCCCAGCGTTTGGCAGCGCCCAAAGTGCGGCCACCTACTTGGTCGAACTTCTGCTGGTCGCCGCGATCTATGTTGGTGTGGCCGAGTCCGCGCGATTGCTCCCCGCCATGAATCCCGCCGTTACGCCGTGTTGGCCGCCCACCGGGTTTGCACTCGCGCTGGTGTTGCTGCGCGGCTACCGGATTTGGCCTGCGGTCCTGGCGGGCGCCGCGTTCCCTCACCTCCTCGCCGGCCGATCGGTTCTGGAGTTTGGTTCCGTCGGGCTCGGCGCGCTCCTCGCAGCGTTAGCCGGAGCGTGGCTGATCAGTCGGCGGGCGAACGACCACCAGGTGTTTGGAACCCCCAGGACCGTCGCAAAGTTTGCCGGCATTTGCCTGGCGCCGACCACGATGATCAGTTCAGGCATCGCGCTCGCAGGATTCATTCTCGCGGGCGAGCCGGATTTGCCCAACCCCGTCGTCACCTGGTCGACCTGGTGGCTTGCGGACGCGGCCGGGACCTTGCTGATTGCCCCGGCCTTCCTGCTTTGGGGGATCATGCCCCTGGCCGGTTCTTCCAAATGGCACGTTTTGGAATCGATCGCAGTGTCGGCCCTCGCCGGCATGATCGGGATCGTGGCTTACAGCCCGCTCATCGGCAGCGACCTGATCAGCAACGATCTCAACGTGCACCTGCCGTATCGAAGCCTCCTGGGCTTTCTGGTCTTTCTGCCCTTGATGTGGGCCGGCTTGCGCGGCCATCGCCGCAGCGTCGCCACGGCCGCGCTCATTTTCGTCGGCATGGCCGTGTGGGGCTTTTGCGCAGGCAACGATCCATTTCCGAAAGCGGATCTGAGCGGAGCCCTGCTATCGCTGTTCGTCCTTGCGGTCAGCGTCTCGGTGCCGCCCCTGGCTGTGGCTGCCGCAATGGCGACACGCCAGGACACCGAGGCGCATCTGCTTTCCGTTCAGGATCAGCTGAACCGTCAGCTTGAACGGAAAACCCTGGCGCTGGAAAGCATCAGACGCCACTTCCACATTCTGATCGAGGGCGTCGTCGATTATGCGATCTTTGCGCTCGACAAAGAGGGACACATTACCAGCTGGAACAGCACCGCACAGAAAATCACCGGCTATACCAGGGAAGAGATCGTCGGCAAGCATTTCGGAATATTTTACCGACCCGATGAACGCCGCGCGGGCGCACCAATGCGCGCCTTGGAGTCGGCGGTCCAACGCGGCAAGCACGAGGTTGAGGGCTGGCGCATCAAGAAGAACGGCACGCCGTTCTTCACCACCGGCTCGGTCTCTTCGAGCCACGATGACAGCGGAAACCTGATCGGGTTCATCAACGTATTGCGGGACGCCACCGAGCGACGCGATGCGGAGGAGAAGCTGGTCGAGGCGCGCGAGCAGCTCGCGATGTCCCAGAAGATGGAAGCGATCGGCAAGCTGACCGGCGGCATCGCGCACGACTTCAACAATCTGCTGATGATCATCGGAGGCAGCGCCCAGATCTTCGCGCGCCTGCTCGATCCAAAACTGCCAAGAGCGATCGAGGCGATACAGAACGCGGCCAAACGCGGAGAAAGCCTCACGCGCCAATTGCTGACATTCTCTCGCCGTCAGCATCTCAGCCCCACGATTGTCGATCTGAATGCGTCGATCAAGAATATGCGGACCATGATCGAGAGCTCGCTGCGCGGGAACATCGTGTACAACGAGAACATCGGCGAGGGTGTCGCGCAAATCAGGGTGGACCTCGCCGAACTCGAGCTTGCGATCGTCAACATCGCCGTCAATGCCCGTGACGCCATGGAAAACGGCGGCACCTTCACGGTTACCGTCAACGGTGTGACCGTGGACCAGCAAACCGGCGAACACCGCCCCGGCGACGCTTTCTTTGCGATTGCGTTCAGCGATACCGGCACCGGCATTCCGCCGCATCTTCTGTCCAAGATGTTCGATCCGTTCTTCACGACCAAGGAAGTCGGCAAAGGGACCGGGCTCGGTCTGTCCCAGGTCTACGGCTTTGCGCACCAGGCCGGCGGAACGGTGAACGCGGACAGCAAGGTCGGACAGGGAACGACGATCACCATCTATTTGCCGGCCTGTGCAGACGAGCAAAAAATCGCCGATGACCCTTCCGCGGCCAGAACAAAGGCACGGCAGTCGCAGCGGCGAATGGTCCTCGTTGTCGACGACAACGCCGATGTGGCGGATGTGACATCGTCGCTGTTCGAGCAGCTCGGCTATGAGACCATCTATCGGGATTCGGCCGAGGCCGCATTGCAACTGATCGAGAGCGGCACAAAGGTCGATCTCGTCTTCAGCGATATCGTCATGCCAGGCACCATCGATGGCGTGGGGCTGGCGAGAGAGATCCGGTCGCGATATCCGACTCTGCCGATCGCGCTGACGACCGGTTACAGCGATGCGGCCAAGGCGGCCCCCTCGAACTTACGAATACTTCGCAAGCCGTTCGACACCGAGGCCCTGAGGGATTTCATCCAGGACATTACCTCTCCGAAATTGGTGAGGTCATCCGGCGGGCCACCGACCAACGCTTCGCGCCGGAATTGACGAGCGCGCGTCGCGGCGGATACCCGGCGCGCAGCCGCGTCCGTCAAATCTGACGGGCCTGCTTGCGAACCTCGTTTGCGATCGGCCTTAAGGCTTCCGGAGCGGCATGGCCGACCAGGCTGTAACCCAAGCCGTCATCTGCCCAGGCGAAGCCGGCGACATCGCCCTGCGATTGCGGCGTCATGGGTGCGTTCTGGTCGACGCTGCTCATCGGGCGCGTCATGACGACCAGCCGGCTGCCATGGTCATCGTCATACATGAACATCGCCGCCGGACCGTGCTGGGTAGCAACGAGGCGCCCTCCCATCAGCCGGTAGCCCGAGGTGGCCAGGTCCGGCACTTTCACCTGATGATGCAGCCGGTCGGACACCCATTGCACGAGCTCAGCACTGTCGGAGGCGCGAACCTCGACAGGCCGGACCCGGTCCGGTGCGTAGACGTTGTAGGAAGCGTTGGCCTCCTGGGCGAGTGCGACCAGCCCTTCCGGCGAAGTCTGCAGCTCGCCGCGCATGGTCCAGCCACCGAGGCCGCCGATGCTCAGGAACAGCATCGCCGCCATCGCCCATCGGACCATCGAAGGCCGCCGCGCGCGCTGTTCGATGATGCGCGACAGGATGAGCTCCGCCGGCAGGGGCTCGTCGGCGATCGGCGCCAGTGCCGCGCGCAACGCTTCGCGCTGATCGGTGAAGGCACCGATGCGCTTGGCGACGTCGGGATGTTCGTCGAGATAGGCGGCCACCTCCGTCCGCCGCTCCGGCTCGAGCGCACCATCGACATAGGCGTGGAGATCGTCTTCCGTGATCGGCCGATGGTTCATTTCATACTCCGCAGTGGCACGACGTTTCCGCTCGTCCCTGTGACACCCTCGATTTCCTGCTGCAACCTTTCGCGCGCGCGCGAAAGACGCGACATCACTGTTCCGACGGGGACGCGCAGCACCTTGGCAGCGTCCGCATAGGAAAGATCCTCTACCGCAACCAGCAGCAGCACGGTTCGTTGCTCCTCCGGCAGTTTCGCGAGCTTGTTCAGAACGTCCTGGTACATCACCCGGTGCTCCTGAGAGGCGGCCTCGCCAAAATGGCCCTCGCTGGTCTCATCGATCGTCACATGCCTGCCGCGCGCGGCATTTTTGCGAAACTGATCGACCGCGAGGTTGTGAAGGATGGCAAACAGCCACGCGCGAACGCTGCCGTCGCCTCGCTGCTGCCACCGGCTGACGGCCCGCTCCAGGCAATCCTGCACCAGATCATCTGCGGCCGCCCGATTGCGCACAAGCGCGCGAGCATAACGGCGGAGCGCGGGAATCAGCGGTTCGACCTGCAGCAGCATGTCCTTCATCGCGCGCTCCGCCTGCAGCTTGCCCTACTCTATCATCACTGGGCCTGCACCTGTACCGCCTGTTCGAGCTTCGTTGGATCGCCGGGGGCAATGACCAGGTAGCGCCGCGCGGTGCCTTCTGGAGCGCTGACAATTTGCCTGATGGGACCGGTGGCATTGACGATTGCCGATCCCGCCGGATTGGTCATGAACGCGGCGAGTGGCTCGAGCGAACCGCTGCCGTCAGCGTGATCGGCCAGCGCCAGCACGTATTTTTGCTTCGGCTCCAGACCCGTCACCGACGCCTGCACGACCTGGATCAGGCCCTGATCGAACAGCGAGACGCTGGTCGGCGCCTGCCCTTCCCCTGATCCGCCCGTCGCCCTGAGCACAAGGTGCGCGGCCTGGCCCGCAATACCGAGCGCCTGCAGGTTTTGACGATCGTCCGGATCCGGGGCGGCGTTCGGGACATAGGCGATCGCCTGTGGCGCCTGCCCGATCGGGATATTGGCGATCACCGTGTCGGTCGCGGTATCGATCGCCGCAAGCGCGTCATCATTCTCGAGCCCGACATAGACCCGGCTGCCATCGCCCGACGGCCACACACCGTGCGGAAGATTGCCGACCGGGATGGTCGCGACTTCCGAGAAATCATCGGTGCGGAACACCTTGACCTGGTTCAACCCGCCGATCGTGACATAGGCAAACGTGCCCTTCGCGGTATGGGCGAAATTGACGTGGTTGGTGATCGGACCGGTGTCGATGGTCTTGATCAGGTTGAACGGCGGCTTTGCATCGAACACCTGCGTCTTGCCGGTGTCCTTGAGCGTGAACCACACCTGCTTGCCGTCCGGGGACGCGGCGATGTTGGGACAGAACGGGCTCTCCTGCTTCACCTTGGCGATGATCTTGTGATCGGCAATGGAAACGACGTCGGTCTCCGGGTTGAAGGACGAGCAGATGTAGCCGTATTTGCCGTCGGGCGAGAAGATCTGCATCCCCGGTCCGCTCGGCGTGATGATGCGGGTCTTCTCCATGAACGTCTTGCTGTCGATCACCGAGATGTAGTTCTCGCCACGCACGGTGACCCAGACTTCCCGGCCATCCGGCGTGAAGAATGCCTCATGCGGCGAGCGGCCGACATAGGTCACGTGCTTCACGGCATTCGTGGCCGTGTCGATGAAGGTCACGGAATTCGATCCGATCGAAACCACCGACAGCGTCCGATGATCGGGCGAATAGCCGAGTCCATGGACGAGAACCTGGCCCTTGTAGAGCGGGCTGAAGTTGGCGGGCTGCGGATCGCCGAGCTTGATGACGCCGAGCAGCTTGTTGTCGACAGGGTCCGTCACCGAGAGCGTGTTCGAGAACTGCTCGGCCGCGTAAACCCGGTCGTGATGGCTGATCGCAACGTCGGGTGCGGACAACGCGCCGGGCGCCTGGCCGGCCCACGCACTGGTGCAGGTCGCAAGGATCGTGCCCGCGAGAAGAGTGCTCTTCCAGATCGTCATTGGTTGCTCCTAGTGTTTCATTCCCGGCGACATGTCCATCTGCATGCCGGAGTGGTGATGCTCGACCGGAGCCGAGGCTGATTGAGTAGAGGCTGGTTGCTGTTGCGTCGGAGCGGGCGCGGTCTCCGTTGCCGGCTCGCCAATGGCGAGCTTCATGGCTGCGATTTCCTGCATCTGGTCGACGATGATCTCCTGCGCGATGCGCCGCAGCTGCTCGTTCTTGCCGTAGCGCAGCTCGATGACCGCCATGTCGATCGCGCCTTGATGGTGAGGATTCATCATGGCGACGAAGTCGCGGTCGATGTCGCCGGACGGCTTGATCGTCATGCCGTTCATCATCTTCGTCATCGCATCATCGTTCTCTTTCAGGAACGCCGTCTCATCGACGGCTGCGGCCGCCACCGGCGGCGCGGCGGGATGAGCTTCCTGCGCCATCAGATGCGACGGAACGGCAAAGGCGATCAGAAGGCGCGCCCCGAGGAGCGCAGTGCCGAGACCAGGTCTCGGCAGCTTGCTTGGAAGGATCGCCAGGATCCTGCGAATGGATGTCTGGTACATGTTTGACCTCTTGGTGCTTGCGATGAGGACTGGCAGGCGCCCTCCTCCGTCAGAGCGGTTAATCCCGCTCGCGCATGCCCGGCATCATGGGCACGCATTCGCCGAGGCCACCCGCCGCGGTCGCCTCGCATTGACTGCGATTGCTGAACGAACAATCAACACCGGCGGTGTCGCTTCGCAGACACCACGTATCGAGATTGCCATGCGCGAAGACGGCAGTCGTCGCCGGCCGAAGCACGGCAGAGTGCGCTTCAGGAGCAAACACAAGGGGCAGACACGCAACAACGAGCGCCGTGGCGACCCCGCGAAATGAAGGACGGTACATTATGAACTCCAAAGTTTGGTTGCGTTGAGGGTGTGACGTAGTGCGGCCCGTCCTATTCCATCGCACCCCGCAAGATTCTGGAGTGCAGATGCTCGGAACTTGAAAAGCGCAGCGATTGCAGGGGCAAAGGGCTGCCAGACGGCCCGATCACAGGTCCGTTAGCACGACACGCGGCATTGGGCTGAGCGATGCGCGGCTCAGCTCGTGCCTCCCCCGGCACGATGAACTTGAGCCGGACAGGCGCGACTAATCGCGTGATCGGATCAAAGGAGCCAGAACATGAAGGCCAGGACATCCTGGATCGCCCTGCTCGTTGTCTGCAGCATCGGCGTCTGCAGCGCCGCGGCCGCCGTGCAGCCGGCGGCTCCGCCCGCGGGCTACACGATCGAGGAGAAATACACCCAGAAGTCGCCGGACGGCTCGGTAACGATCGAGCAATATGTGAACAAGGATACGGACGAGTGGAAATGGCAGTTCTGGGCGCGCTGGCAGAACACATTCACGCTGCTTGATGCGGAGCCGGCCCTCTATCCCGCGGATTTCATCTTCACCAACGATCTGAAATGGATCGTTCGCGTGCAAAAGATCGGCTCGGGCACCTCCACGCTCCATCTGTACCTCCTCACGCCCCAGGGTTTTTCGCGCGCGAGCAGCAAGCCGCTCGGCGATCTCGCGTGGGACTACATGAAGACGCGGCCCGATTGGCGAAAGCTGGTGAAGGCGCCGGAGTATCACGACTCGGCGTATCTGCTGAAGGGACTTGAGGAGAACTATCGCGGGTTCGGCGTCGATTGGCCGGCGAACCGCTATCTTGTGATCTCCCTGTCGGCGGATGCCGACGTCAAGGGCCGCAAACCCATGCAGACCGGCGTGGTGAATGGCTGGCACTGCCGATATGACTTGCAGACCGGCAGGTTCGACGTGCCGACACTTTTTTCAGCCGACAATGCGAAGGTCGTCGTGCCGGAGTGACGGGGCTTTTGAACTGCAATTGCAGCAAAAGAAGCCCCGCCTTCCAATGAGACATGGAAGGCGGAGTTCGAGTTAAACTGGGTAGGTAGGTAACCTGAAGACCCGCTCATCAACCATGAGCGGTAGCGATCTCATTTAAATATTCTATCGACGACCATGGAAGATGAATGTGATTGCGGGCATCGGGAAAATGTCCCGATCAAATCGGGACTGCCTTGGAGTGCTGCGCAGTGTAGTCAATTGTTGGCAGTATTCAGCCGGCGATCGTTTCGATTACCGCAAAATGCGAGACAGCGAGGATTGCGCGTCAACATAAGATGCGATCCTGGCAGGGGTCATGACGCTTACCACGAGTGCAATGACGGCGATGATGAGGGCAGCTATCGAGACGCGAGCCTGTAGTCGTGCTGCTGCCGCCGCGTCACTTGCCGCATAGGAAGCAGCGCGAGCGATATCACTGGCGTCGCGTGCGACGGCAAGTTGCTGCTTGCTGACTTCTTCTTCGAATAATCTGCTGGTGTCCGGTTGTTCAAACTCGTCATGATGGCGCTGATCGGTCACGACGCTCACTCCAACGCCCCCACATTCCGAGCAGTAATTTTGATTTGTGTCTTATTTGGTCCGAGGTTGAGGCTCGCAAGTCGACAGCCTGAGTGATCTGCTCTCACCGCGCATATGATAGTCGCGAGCAACATGGCTCTTTGCTTTGGTATGCATCGTGCCTTCTGGGCCTGTTGACACCCTCAATCCTGTCTCGATAATCGCCTGCAAGCAAAATGCTGTCCGACGGAGCACGCCCGCAGAGGTGGCCCGTGAGGGAGGAACAATGAGCAGCACGCCATTGCCGCAAAGCCCGGCTTTTGCAGCCAAGGGCGAGCCCTGGTACCATGAGCTGTCATCCGCATGCTGGCGCTCGTTGGCGTTGGCGGGAACAGCCTGGGCTTTTGACGTATTCGACTCGTTCCTGCTGTCACTGACAATGCCAGCCCTCGTCGCGGTCTTCTCCCTGTCGAAGGCAGATGCCGGCGCGATCGGCAGCATACTCGCCGCCGGCCTCGTATGCGGAGGGATCGCGTTTGGATGGGTCGCCGATCGCATCGGGCGCGTGCGCTCGCTGGTGATCTGTGTCGCGCTCTACTCATGTTTTTCCGGCGCGACGGCGTTCGCACCCTCGGCTGGTTGGGTGGCGCTACTGCGCTTTTGTGCGGGTCTCGGCATGGGCGGCGCCTGGACATCCGGAGCCGCGCTGGTAGCGGAGACCTGGCCGTCCAAATACCGTGGTCGAGGTGGGGCCCTCATGCAGATGGGCCTGCCGATCGGTTCCATGCTTGCGATCGGCGCTGCCGCCATTGTCGATCATGCATTCGGCGGGATGGAAGGCCTCGGTTGGCGCGTCCTGTACATCGTCGGCGTCCTGCCGATTATCATCATCGCGCTTCTTGCGCGTAACACACCCGAATCGCCGCTGTGGCAGCAACGCGTTGGTTCCCAGCAAAGACAAGGCAGCCTGCGGGAAGCGCTGTCAGGTGCCAACATGCGGGGTTTGCTTCGCGCCCTCGCCTTCGTGTTTTGCTGCCAATATATCTATTGGGGCGTGTTCACCTGGACTCCAACCTTCCTCATCACCGTCAAGCACCTGAACTTCGTCCACAGTCTTGGCTTCGTCATGACCCAGCAGGTCGGCTCATTGTTCGGGTTTCTGGTGTTCGCTGCGATCGTCGATCGCATCGGCCGGCGTCCAAGCTTCCTGATCTACCTGCTTATCGGAGCGATCTCGGTCTTCGTCTTCGTCATGGCCGCGGAACAGGCCGTGCTGTATGTCGCGATCTTCTGGACCGGCTTCGGGATCACCGGCCTCTTTGCCGGCCTCGGGCCATTCACCGCCGAGCTTGTGCCCGATTCCGGATCGCGTGGTCTGACCATGGGTATTGCGTATAACGCGGGCCGGTTGGGCGGCATTCTTGCGCCCTACTTGATCGGCTCGCTCGCCGTCTCGGAAGCCGGATTTAGACTGGGCATGGGGACCAACATCATTGCCTTCGTGCTGGCTGCGATCGTGATCAAGGTCTCACCGGAAACCAAGGGCATTCAGCTTTCATAACGGCAGGCACGGACCACGTGCGCGACATAAGGAGTAGCTGATGATCGATTCGAGCCGACGCACCGTTCTTGCAAGCGGTGCTGCCGCCGCCGCGGCAAGCGCAGTGCCCCAAGTGTTCGCCCAGGCGCAGCCTGCAGTGGCGGCTCCGGGATTGCCTGATGGCGCCAAGGTCGGCTTCTACGAGAAGGGCAATGTCCGCATCCGCTACGCCGAGATCGGCTCGGGCTTCCCGCTGCTGGCGACGCCCGGCGGCGGCCTGAACTCCTGTATCGCCGTGTGGGCGCGTGCGGTGATCAACATTCCCCAGGAGTTCAAGAACGACTTCCGTGTGATCACCATGGACCAGCGCAACGCCACGGGCGGCGAGTCCACCGGACCGGTGCCATCAGAGGATCCCTGGGGCGCCTTCGCTGACGACCAGCTCGGCGTGATGGACCATCTCGGCATCGACAGGTTCTGCTTTTTCGGCAACTGCATCGGCGGCCCGTTCGCGATGAAGTTGATGGAGCAGGCGCCACAGCGCATCACCGCCGCGATACTGAGCCAGCCAGTCGGACACAACCCGGCACACCCGGATTACATGTACGACGCCGGCAAGACCGTCTGGGCCAAGGAGCTGCGCGAGCGCCGGAGCGACGTCTCGATGGAGACCATCGAGACATATCTGCACAACCTCTACCGCGTGCGACCCGATTTCGTGTACAGCGTCTCGCGCGATTTCGCGAAATCATGCCAGACGCCGATGCTGGTCCTGCCTGATGACGTCGACGCGCATCCCATGGTGACGTCGATCGATGTCGCCTCGCTCTGCCCGAATGCCGAGATCACGGTGTTCCCCTGGAAGGAGCCGCCGGAGCTGAAGGCCCGCACCATCAACCGCGCGCGCACCTTCCTGAAGCGGCATCAGATGGCGTAGCGAAGTCGGACGGATCCGCATCACCGTCCTTTGTCCGCTGTCGGCGGCAGACCATGCGCGTTGGCTCTTTTCGGAAAACCGCTGCACACTTTTCCGGATCATGCGCTAAAGGTCTTTTGAAGCCGCGTCCGCCAGATGGTCCAGGATATGTCCCCAGCCCCTGGTATGACCTTCAAGAATTGCCGGCGTCGGTAGACGCTCGTGGGTTAGCACGAGGTCGGTTTCATCGCCGCGCGGATTGAGCTCGAGGGTTACCAACGTATTCGCATGGTTCGTCAGCGGGCCAGTCCACGTGAACACAAGCTTGTGCGGCCGGTCGATTTGCACATAGGTGCCGGATACTTCGCGGCTTGATTGCCCCGACGACATGACAAGGCTGAAGGTTCCGCCAGGACGGAAGTCACAGCTCGCCTTGCAATCGACCGCGCCCGGAAAGGGGCTCATCCACCGAGCCATCAGATCGGGTTTGGTCCACAGCTCGAAGATCTCCTCCGCACTGGCCCTCACGCGCCTGCGTACCTGCACGACCGGGCCCGTTGTTTCACCGTGAACCATGCTTGCGATCCTTTGGCCCCAATCTGTCCTTCTTGAGCTCGCCCAGTAGGCGCTCCATGGCGTCCAGCCGCTCCTCCCAATAACCCCGCATCCGCAGAATCCAGCCATCGACCTCGTCCAGCGAACGGGTATTGATGGAGAGAATGTGGTCGCGCCCCTGCCTGTGCCGCTCGATCACGCCGCTCGCTTCCAGCACGCGGATGTGTTTCGACACCGCATTCAAGGACATATCGAAGGGTTCGGCGATCTCGGTTACGCGCGCCTCGCTGCGTGAAAGCCGTTCGATGATCGCCCGCCGCGTCGGATCGGCTAACGCGGCGAAGACCGCGTCGAGGCGCGCGGTACGCGAAGCGGCTTTCTTCCGGGCTTCGATCTCAATCATGGCGATATGCCCATTCGATTCTCGATTCTAAAAATATTCCATTCTCGATTCAGAAAATAATATTCCACCCAAAGGTTGACAATCGTCAAGCCGGCGTTTTATTCAACCCATCGGTTGAATATTATAGCGAGGGAGAGCGCGATGCCAAATAAACCCATTGCCGCCGCGGCCGCCGTAGTCGCACTTCTGTCAGTTGCCGTCGCCCCGGCGCGGGCCGAGCCGGTCAAGAACATCGTTCTCGTCCACGGCGCCTTCGCCGATGGTTCCGGATGGCGGCGCGTCGTCGATATTCTTGGTAAGGACGGCTATACGGTCAGCGTGGTGCAGGAGCCGCTCACATCACTTGCCGACGACGTCGCGGCAACCAAAAGGGTGCTGGATCTGCAACAGGCCCCCACCCTTCTGGTCGGCCACAGCTATGGCGGGGTGGTCATCACCGAAGCGGGCAATGCGCCTGACGTTGTCGGCCTCGTCTACATCGCCGCTTTCATCCCCGATCAGGGCGAGAGTGCAGTCAGCCTGCTCTCGTCGGCGCCCGCCGCCAACAATGACATGCGCGCCACCAAGGACGATTTCCTGTACCTCGACCCGGCCGCCTTCCCCGCCGATTTCGCCGCCGACCTGCCGCCCGCCGAGGCGAAGTTCATGGCCCATTCGCAAGCGATGCTGGCCAAGGCCGCTGGCGGCGCGCCGGTGACGACGGCCGCCTGGCACCAGAAGAAGAGCTGGGCGCTGGTCGCCACGCTCGACCACAACATCAATCCCGACCTCGAGCGCCGCATGGCCAAGCGGGCCGGCAGCGAAACGATCGAGGTTCCTGCCAGCCACGCGGCGTACGTTTCCAAGCCGGAGGACGTAGCGCGTTTGATCGAACGGGCGGCAAAGGCGTCGGCCCAGTAAATCCTTCCATCCAATACGGTTGATAGGGAATCCCCATGTCCGTGAACGTTCTCTACAAGACCCGCGCCAAGGCGACCGGCGGCCGCGACGGCCATGCCGCGACACTGGACGGCGCGCTCGACGTCAAGCTCGCCACCCCGAAGGAACTCCGCGGCGGAGGCGGCGCCGGCAACAATCCCGAGCAGCTCTTTGCCGCCGGCTATGCCGCCTGCTTTCTCGGCGCCATGAAATTCGTGGCCTCGCAGGGCGGCCCCAAAGTGCCCGCCGAGACCACGGTGACATCGACGGTCGGCATCGGTCCACGCTCGGAGGGCGGTTTCGGCCTCGACGTTGCGCTCGAAGTTTCGCTGCCGGGCGTGCCGCGCGCAGAGGCCGATGCGCTGGTGGCCAAGGCCCATCAGGTGTGCCCTTACTCCAACGCCACGCGCAACAATATCGACGTCAAGCTCACCGTCGAATAGGGCTCGCCCTCCAAAGCCACGGCATACCGCGTCCTGTCCGGCCGAGGGGCCCTCGCCGTATTCTCGCCGAGATCAGTAGGCCTTGGGATCGCCGCTGTCGTTGGGATGCGCGAAGGCCTTTTGCATCTCAGGCGTCATGGGGAAGTTGAAATTGATGCCTTTCGGCGGGATGGGCGAAGTGAACCATTTGGCATAAAGCGCTGCCATCTCGGGGCCAGTGTAGAGTTTGGTGGTTGCGCGGTCGACAACGGCCTTGAACGCAGGATCGTCCCGCCGCAGCATGATGCCGTAGGGCTCTGGAGCGGCAAATTCGTCCGTCGAGATCGTATAGGCTGGCGGAGCCTTTGAACTCGCAACCAAGCCGGCGAGCAAAATGTCGTCCATGACATAGGCGTCGGCACGATCGGTCTCGACCAACAGGAAGCCTTCTGCGGTATCCTTGGACGTCAGGATCGTCATGCCGAGGTTGCGCGACGTATTTGTCTCCACCAGTTCCTTGATGTTGGACGTACCCGAAGTCGAGGCGACCGTCTTGCCCTTGAGGTCGTCGATGGTTTTGAGTCCGCTCGACGTCTTGGCAACGAATCGGTTGGCCGTGAGGAAATAGGTGTGCGTGAACGCCACCAGCTTCTCGCGCTCCAGATTGTTCGTCGTCGAGGCGCATTCGAGGTCGATCGTGCCGTTACCGATCAGCGGAATACGTGTCGACGACGACACGGGAGTGAGTTCGATCCTCAGCTTGTCGAGCTTCAGCGTCGCTTTCACCTCATCCACGATCGTGTAGCAAATATCCAGGGCGAAACCGATCGGCTTCTGACTGTCGTCGACGTATGAAAACGGCATCGACGTTTCCCGATAGCCGATCGTGATCACGCCGGAATCCCTGATCTTCTGCAAGGTGCCGGTCAGCTCTTCGGCGAACGCGGGCGCCGCGAGCATAGCCAGTGCCGCGCAAGAAACGGAAAACGCCTTTTTCATGGAACGCTCCTTTCAATGATGGTCGATGCCACACGTCGCATCACGATGTGATCCTTGACTGCCAAATGCCGTTCCTGCGCAAGGATCGCTGCACGGCCAGCAAGCCTTTGCCGGCGGTCATCATCATGTATGCAACAATCGGGCCCGGTTACCGAGGCGCGCCCTGCCAAGCGGATGGTGTCGGTTTTTGGCGTCCAGGACAGCAAAAGGAGGCACGCGATGCCAATTTATGTCGGACGGGATGTGTTTCCGGTTGCCCGACGGCAGGTTGCGGCGATAAATCCGTTCATGACCTGTGGCGCGAGATTATATGCCTTCGTTGTGACCGCCTTGGTCTTCTGCCCCATGGCGCAACTGCTGGCGGAGGAAAAAGAGCCGATCGCTGTGCTTGAATTAGGTGCCGCGACGGAACGAAGTATCCAGGAGGGCACCTACAGCGCCGGGCCTTCGGCATCGGTTGAGTTTCCGGTCATCAAGGACTGGCTGGAAATCGAGGCGGGTATCTCACCGCTATTCCGCCCAGGTCAGACCGAGTGGGAGGCCGATCTTCTTTTCAAGAAGCCATTCACGATCAACGAGCATGTCGAGTTTATGATTGGTGCGGGCCCGCAGTTGAGTTACGCAACTGCGGGCGGCGGAACGCAGATTGCGAGCGAGATCGCCCTGGAGTGGATGATCTGGCCTTCAGCGGACCGCAAGTTTGGTTGGTTCGTTGAACCCACCTATAGCTACTCGTTCAGCAGGGGCCATGAGCAATCGATCGGGGTGACCACTGGACTCACCATCGCGATTCCCTGAATACTGCTGACTGCAAACTAGCACTACTTTGGCAGAATGTGTTTGCGCCGCTGTTTTTCATGGATTTGTTTCCGGCAGTATGGACACCGTTCAGACGGCGGCCGAAGGATGAGATCGACGATG
>Ga0210384_10002930_pt1 | contig 20259 bp, 15 predicted proteins | sample IncBWH2MmetaG_FD_160574 | JGI IMG/M metagenome (GOLD analysis project Ga0210384, IMG submission 160574) | Forest soil microbial communities from Barre Woods Harvard Forest LTER site, Petersham, Massachusetts, United States - Inc-BW-H-2-M | ecosystem: Environmental > Terrestrial > Soil >...
TGCGGTTCTTCTCGTTGGCAGGAGCACTCTGAAGTTTGGGAGGAGGAGAAGAAGAAGCAGGCTTTGAGACAGGCCTTGCGACGCTCGGCGAATCTGACGCTGTTCCAGAATTCGCGCCTACGTTGGGTGCTGCCTGCGACTCGGTCGCGCCTGGCTGCCTTGAAGAGGCCTCTGCTTTCACAACTCCCCTCTGGGTATTTTCCTGGGGCACCCACCGCAGAAGGGCCGCTAATGCGACGACACCAGCAATCAGAGTAACGAGAGCGAGCGCCAAGTTCTGTGGCGAGCGGCGCGGAGGTACTGGCGGACTCGTGTTGAGCGTTTCTTCCGCAACCTTATGAATTTCCGGCACTGGTTCAGGATTTTCCGTTACCGCCATCGCCTGAATCGGGTCCGGTGGCGGGGCGGAGGGCTGAACTGGAGGCTGAAGGCGCGTCTCGGCAAATGCCACGGTCTCAACGATGCGTCGTCCCAGATTTGCCAGGAGCTCGACCGAAGCCTTATCAAAAGCGTGGGCCGCCGGAGCAAAGGCTTCTATAATTCCGATCATCCTCTGCTGCAGAAACAATGGAAGTATGACCAACGAACGCACAGCAATGGCGCGGCACACCGCCGCATCCACGCGCGGATCGGATTCTGTGTCCTGGCAAATCTGCTGCGTACCCGTGCGAACGCACTCCGCGGAAAGGCCGTCTTGGGAGCGAATCCGTATCCCCAGACCCGGTGCTGACGGTCCGGCAGCCGCGCGGCAGACGAAGTCTCTCTCCCGGCCCCAGAGGGCGATCGCGCAACTGCCCACGCCCGGAATGGACCGGGCTTCTACGGCTAATTCGTGCAGGAGGAGATCGAGGGCCAAACTAGCGTCCGCACCCGTATTCTCAAATGCGGAATACACGGTCCGCAGCTTTTGCAGCTGCAGTGATTCATTCCGGTCTCCCTTTTCCGCAGAAACTTGGGTGCGCACCCACGGAAAACCAGGATTTTGTGCCATGTGCCGTGCGAACCTCGTAGCCGCCCGGTCGCTTCACTTTCTTCGGCCGTGCGTGGGCGGCGCGTACTGACTCCGTGGCTGGTTATTTGAAGTTTCAACCCGATTCCCCGAGAAGTCAATGTCCAGTTTGGCATCACATTCACAGCGGCAATCCGAGTGAAGCGAGTGAGATGCCTTGTCCAGCAAGGCATTCGCGGGATCGCCGGCTGGGCCTCGGTTACCGAGGAAGGGCAGCCGGAGGACATTCTTCATTGCCAGACCATCGAATTGAGGCTTGGTCGACTGCGCTCCCCAGAGATGAGGAAGGTGCAATATTTTGCCTCTTCTGCCCGACAGTGGACAGGAGCGCAGCCGGATACGACAACGCTAGGAGTACCCTTTTAGGCCTCTTTCGAGGCCGGACAAAGCTGATACATTAAAAAGAGTTTGGAGGAGCTGTGCGCATTGCCATTGTAGGTTCCGGATACGTCGGGCTGGTCACCGGGGTTTGTCTCGCTGATCTGGGACATGAGGTCATCCTCGTCGATAACGATGAAGCCAAGCTGTCTGCGCTTCAGCGCGGCGACGTTCCCATCCACGAGAAATTTCTGCCCGAGTTACTGGCCCGGCACCGCGGCGCGCGTCTACAGTTTTCTGCGGATCTTGCCGCCTCTGCCCGTGACAGTGAGGCTGTTTTTATTGCCGTTGGTACTCCGCCCACTGAACAAGGGGACGCCGATCTTTCCTACGTGGAATCGGTGGCGCGGGACGTTTCGGGATCGATCTCCAGCTATAAATTAGTCGTGGAAAAGAGCACCGTTCCGGTTTACACCAGCGGCTGGATTCGCAAGATCATGCTGCGCAACGGAGCCAGGTCTGATTCTTTCGATGTGGCGTCGAACCCGGAGTTTTTGCGCGAAGGCACTGCTGTCACCGATTTTCTGTACCCGGACCGTATCGTTGCAGGCTCCGACACGGATCGCAGCAGCGAAGTCCTGCGCCAGATCTACGAGCCGCTCACCAGCGGACGTTACTACGCGGAAGCTCACGCCGTGCCCCGGCCCGAAGGCGCGAGAACACAACTTCCTCAGTTGCTGCTCACCAGCGCCAAGAGCGCGGAGTTGATCAAGCACGCGTCGAACGCTTTCCTGGCAATGAAAATTTCATTTGCGAATGCGGTAGCTTCGGTTTGTGAAAGTGTTGGAGCGGACGTAAAGCACGTTTGCCAGGGTATTGGCATGGATTCACGCATAGGTCCGCGATTCCTAAATCCAGGCATCGGCTACGGCGGATCGTGTTTTCCCAAGGATCTTCTCGCGTTCCGCTCTGTCGCTCGCGAGTGTGGCATGGATTTTCGGCTGCTCGACGAGGTGATTCGCATCAATGAAGACCAGCGCCAGCGCTTTCTTCGGAAAGTGCGGAGCGCGCTGTGGACTCTACGGGGAAAACGGCTGGCTGTGCTCGGCCTCGCCTTCAAGGGTGGCACCGACGACATTCGCGAGTCCCCCGCGATTTTGCTGGTGCAGGCGCTGGTGCAAGAGGGTTCGCAAATCATCGCCCATGACCCCGCCGCCATGGCTCGCGCAAAGGAAGTTCTTCCGGCAGCGGTTGAATATGCGGCGAATCCCTACGACGCGGCTCGCGGCGCCGATGCGCTTCTCATTCTGACGGAGTGGGAAGAGTACGCCCAACTCGATCTTGCCCGCCTGGCCCATGAATTGAAATATCCGATCGTGATCGATGGCCGCAATCTCTACGATGGCAACGTCATGACGCAGCACGGCTTCACCTACTACAGTGTTGGGCGGCCCACCGCTGCGCCGGAAGAGCATGCGGGTTCGGTGGTTAGCGAGCAACGGGTCCTTAAAGGCAAAGAAAGAGAGCGCAAGGCTTAAAATGACGACCCTCCGAACGCTGGTGACGGGTGGTGCAGGTTTCGTTGGTTCCCATCTTTGCGATGCCTTGTTGGCGGAAGGTCACTCAGTGGTCGTCGCCGACAATCTTCTAACCGGCCGGCTCTCGAACTTAGCTCATCTCCGCAATGAGCCGCGCTTTGAGTTTTTGCAACAGGATGTTTGCCTACCTTTTGATTGCGGCCGCCTCGACTTCGTATTTCACTTTGCTTCTCCGGCCAGTCCCGTGGACTATGCCGAACACGGAATTGAGACATTGCGAGTAGGCTCCGCTGGTACATTCAACACGCTGGAGATTGCGCGCCGCAGCGATGCCGTCTATCTTCTGGCTTCGACTTCGGAATGTTACGGCGATCCCCTCGAGCATCCACAACGCGAAACCTATTGGGGCCATGTGAATCCGATTGGCCCGCGTTCCGTCTATGACGAGGCCAAGCGTTTTGCCGAGGCCGCGACCATGGCCTACCGTCGCTATCACAAAGTGAATACGCGCATCGTTCGGATTTTCAATACTTACGGCTCGCGTATGCAGATCAACGATGGCCGGGTGATCCCCAATTTCATGCGCCAGGCGCTGCGCGGCGAGGAACTGACCGTCTACGGCGATGGCGAGCAGACACGCAGTTTTTGCTACGTCAGCGACGAAGTGGAAGGAATCCTTCGTCTGTCACGGTCGCAGGAAGCGCTCCCGGTAAATATCGGCAACCCAACAGAATTTACGATTCTGGAATGCGCGAAACGCGTGCTGGAAGTCACTGGATCATCCAGCAAGATTTGCTATGAATCGCTTCCCAAGGATGATCCCAAGCAGCGCCGCCCCGATATCACCAAAGCGCGAACGCTCCTTGGCTGGGAACCGAAGATTGATTTGCTGCAAGGGTTACGGCTTTCGCTCGAGTATTTCCGGCGCGAAGTTGCGGCCATCGACAAAAGCCCGGAAGAGATAGCTTCTCTCCCTGCAAGCGATTTGGGTAAGAGCAGTCAGCCGGAAAACCGCTAGATGATGGGCAAGCTTACTGGTTGCGAACGGGTGAACCGGCTGCGAGAAACTCCACAATCTGACGCAACTGCCGGCGCTGCTCGTCATTTTCGAAGCTGAATTGGACACCCACGCCTCGGCCCTGGTGGCAGGATTGAACCTTGCCCTTGGTCTTGACCCGGATTTCTCCGGTGCGCACTTCCAGATTCAAGAGCGTTCCCTTCGGAAACGGCATCGCGAGTTCGATAAAGCAGCCGCCTTCGCTGATATCCGCAATGTTGCACCAGTTCGGAACATTAGAGCGCTGCTCGGAAACCTGGATTCCCGCTCCGAACCGGTAACGCGATTGCGCGCGGCGGTCTTTGCGCTCGGGCACTGCAAGGTTCTGCCGTACCACGACTGTGGAGGCCTCCGTACCACGGTTCCTAAGCCGGTCCATCTCGAATCTTTCCAGGTCCGGTGCCACTTCAAGCGGCTCGGCAACGTCGTCTCTGTCGGCTTCTCGGAACCATTGGTCAAGAGCTTTGCGGGAAGCAGTCGGCACGCTGCCAAACCGGATTCCCGCGCGTCCCTGTACATCCTGCCAAACGACATTTCCGGAGAGGCGGACGGTGGCCTTCTGCCCTGGAATCTGAAACTCAAAATATAGTTTGCTATCCGGCGGCAGAGGTTTCCGCGCCACGATAGCGGTACCGGTTGGGCTGAGATTGTGGAGTGCAACTGGCGTCTCTTCCATCACCGGACTGCTGACGCGTGTCGGCAGGTAAATTGGCCGCCGGTCTCCTTCTCTGCGTTCTTTGCCGCTGGAGCGGAATGCGTATTCCAGACTTACCAGGCTTCTCTCACGGGAAACCGGCTTGAAGAGAACAAAATGTGCGCCAATCTCAAATGCGCGCTGCGAACTCTCGTGTCCGCCCAGAATGGCCATGATCCGCGGCCGCTCTTGCCCTTCCTCGCGTGTCTGAGAGTCAATCAGCTCCAGAACGCCCGGCAGATCGCCGTCCAAAATAATCGCGTCAACAGGTTTTTTAATAAGGACACAAGCTGCCTTTGAGGCTGTGTTGCAGGTATCCGTTTCCACGTGAAGTTCCTGGAGAACTTCCCGCAGCAAGCGAATGTCGCGTTCGTCCGCAGAGACTATGAGAGCTTGCAGTGGCATGCTGTTGCGAGCGTAAAGTCTTTCGGCACCTCCCAACAAGTTACCGGGGTACCTCCCGCGAATCGCAAACTATAGACGAATATCATGAAAGATCTCAAAACAGAGGACTTACGTCTTACTATGGCTCCGCGACTGTGCTCACGCCTCGTAACCTCCGGCGAGTACTTACCAAAGTCCATCCGCGTTAAAACTTCGGTGCTTTGACGCTACCGGGTACCCCCCCTAGCATAGCCGTAGACATTTGCGAAGTCCGCGAAGACATAGCTTGGCGCACACTCCGGTCCAGCGGGCCGATGCCCTCCCATAGTTTAGGAGCTGCGCCAGTGAATTTCCGTAAGGAGATTCCGGGATGGGTATGCGAATCAGAAAGCAACTACAGCGCCGCAATGGACCGCACGGGCAGGTGACCTCCATGCTGGGCTTCAGCATGGTCGAGATGCTCGTCGTAGTCGCCATTGCTCTCATTATCAGCGGCTTCGCCGTGCTCAATACGCAGGGCGCGATGAGGGACTCCCGTGTCAATGGAGCTTATGACACCGCCTTCATGCAACTGCGTCTGGCCCGCGAACGCTCTATTGCCGAACGCAAGCGCTACATTGTCACGTTCGGAACTCCGGCGCCCACGGGCGCTTTGACGCCGCTCGGTGCCCCGACCGCTAAGAGCATTCAAGTGTACCGCTGGGATGCGGGAAACCCCTCCCCGGCCCCGGTTGAGGTCAGCACCATTGACCTGCCCATTGACGTTGCGTTCCAGGCTCTCGCTGGCCTACCCACCACCACCGCCAAGGTGCCCGACGGTTTTGGCAACGGAACCACGCCCATCGATTTCGATCAAGGTGTGGGGGCAGGCGGCGGCAATCTTGTCATGTTCATGCCGGATGGTTCCGCCCACGACCTCCTTGGAAATTCCAACAGCGGTGTCCTGTACATTGCGCGTAACGCCGATCTGAGCAGTTCGCGAGCTTTGACCGTCTTCGGAACCAGCGGGCGTATTCGTGGCTGGCGCCTCACACAGCCTGGAGGATTAGCGACATGGAAACAACAATGACAAAAGAAAGATTCGCCGGGGTTTCGCAAAGCTTTGCCAAGCGGCAAGCCGGCTTCTCGCTGCTCGAGGTGGTGATTGCCGGCGCCATTATCACGATTGGATTACTCGCTGTCCTGGGGTTGTTCGGAACCGCCCTGGCCGCAACCCAATCATCCCAACTGGACGAGATTGCCCACGCTCGCGCGACCCAGGCGTTGGAAAGCATATACACAGCGCGGCAGACCAATCAGCTCGGCTTTGGCGCCATCGACAACACAACCACGGGGACGGGAATATTTACGCCGGGCATGGTTGCCTTGAGTGACCCTGGCCCCGATGGGATCGACGGCACCGCAGACGACGTTACGCCTCCCGCCCCCATCGTCCTGCCCGGACCCGACGGCGTCCTTGGTACGGCTGATGACAAGACGGTTTCCCTGGCTGCTTTTAAGCGCCAGATCCAGATCACCAATGCGCTGGATGCAACCGGCGCTCCGAATCCAAATCTGAAACAAGTGGTCGTGACCATACAGTATCCAGGGCAGGGCGGACGGACTAGCACTTACACCGTGCAATCGCTGATCTCCGCATTCAGATAGAGTTGCCGAGCACCAGATGAGAGGACATCGTATGAATTCTGTAAACACGAGCAAGCGAAGCAGCGGGTTCAGCATACTCGAACTCATTGTGGCTATGGCCCTCGGCCTCGTACTGCTTGGGGCTGCGACGCAATTGTTCACGACAGGTATGAAAACCACCGCGCTCGTTTCCAACCGGACCGAGATGCAGCAGAACGTGCGCGCGGCGCTGGACTTGATCGCCAAGGATGTCAGCATGGCGGGTGCTGGCTTGCCCCCGGGCGGCCTGCAATTGCCCACAAACGCCGGTTCGACGGCAACCAACTTTGGCTGCGATCAGACGGGCTTGTGTTATGTCACCGCGCACAATTATTCCACGGGCACGGTGGGATCGGTGGCGAATCCTCCCGCTACCCCGATCTCTAATTACATGTTCGGAATCATTCCCGGACCTGGCAACGGGCTCCAGTTACCACAAACGACCATCGCCGCCACCAACCGGACACCCGATTCCATCACTGTTGTTTATGTTGACTACGGTTTCCCCTTGCAGCAGTTTACCGGTGCATTGAACGCCACAGGAACCACGTTGACTTTGAATCCGCCAGTTCCGCAGCCCGTTACAACTCCGGACGCAACCGACGCTGGAGTCGGAATTAAGATCGGCGATCTGTTGATGGTGACGACGAGTAAGGGTACAGAGGTAGGAGAAGTCTCCGCGGTATCCCCTCTTGCCATCCACGGAGCCACGGTCACGTTCACCAACGCGGACCCGCTCAACTTCAACCAGACGGGGGCGGCTTCCAACAACATGACGAGCATCGTGCCTCCGGCTGTTCCGGCTCCGACCGTGACCGCCCGCCGCTTGCTGGCGATCACATACTTCATTCAGATTCCGGCATCCACCGGGACTCCGCGCTTGATGCGGCAAGTCAACGGCAACCTCCCGCAGCCTGTGGCCGACAACATCATCGATATGCAGTTCAGCTATGACCTGTGTGATCCCAGCACCGGCGGAGCCACTTGCGCCGCCACCAGGAATCCCTTGGGCGGGAACTATTCACCGAACCAGATTCACAAGGTGAATTTCCTGATCATGGGACAGAGTCTGCTGTCCAACGGCAAGGATTGGCAAAACATGCAATTGTCCACCGCGGTCAGCGCCCGCAATTTGACGTACAAGGATCGCTACCAGTGAGACAGAATCCATTCGGGGGAGATTTTTCCATGGCAAAACATTCATCGCGGTCGCAAGGTTTTGTGCTGATTGCAGCCCTGCTCCTGCTCTTCTTGCTGTCGGGTGTCGCTGTCGGCGTTATGATGCTGACCAACTCCGAAATCCGCATTGGCGGCAACGACAAAGAGACGCAGGTGGCGTACTACGGCGCGGAATCGGGCATGGAAAAATTGACGGCCGATCTCGCCGCCCTGTACCAGGCAAATCAGGCGCCGACCAACGCCGCCATCCAAAATCTGGCCAACTTTCCCCCTACCTCCACCATGACTCCGGACACGACCTTCACGGAGAGCATTACCTTTCCGGTGGACGCCCAGGGAAACGCTATTAAACCGAAGGCTCAGGTTGTCAGCTCGGGTCCCGATCAGGGCTTAACCGCCTTGATCATTCCCATGACCCTGCAGGTAAATTCTCTACGCGCCTCCAACGCTTCCGCCAACATTACCCGGAACGTCGAAGTGGCCTTGATTCCCGTGTTTCAGTTCGGCGTGTTTTCCGATAGCGATCTCAGCTACTTCAACGGCCCGCCCTTTCCCTTTGCCGGACGCGTCCACACCAACGGCAATTTCTTTCCCACTCCTAACAGTGGTCCGCTGGTGTTTGGCGACAAGATCACGGTCGTTGGCCAAGTTATTCGCGAGCAGATGGCGAACGGGTATAAAATCACGGCCGGCGGCACCTACGGCGGTCCTGTTTTCGTTCCCAATGCCAGCGGTGGCTGCAGTGCGGAAATTATCACGCCTCCGCCGTCAACTGCGAGCGCAAACTCCAGTACCAATTGCCTTTTCTATGATGGTGGTGTGACCACCAACATGGAGAGTTGGATCGGCGGCGTTCCCAGCGGTTCACCGTTAACCCCCGGAGCCATCAACCCTCTTTGGGTGAATCTGTCTCAGAACAGTTTCAACGGATACATCGGTAACCCGGCTTCCACAGGGGTGAAAAAATTGATTCTGCCTTTTGTGGGCGGAGGAGCCGACCAGGTTGAGATCGTTCGCAAACCACCGGATCTTCCCACTGTGGAATCCACGACCTCAGCGCTAGGAGCCTCGCGTCTTTACAACAAGGCGAACATCCGGGTTCTCCTGGCTGATAACATTCAGAATCTCCACGCGGAACGAAGTTTGGTTGCACTACCGGACGGTGAAGACGTGGACTTGGGTGCGGCCAGCACTGCCGGAACCGCATTTGGCGCTGCCACGAATCAGGTCGCCTACGCTACTCCTGGGGCAACTGATCCCAATTGGCAGACACCACTGCCGGGTGCAGCTAACACGCCATTTCCCCTGGTGAGCGGATTCCTGCGTGTCGAATACAAAGACGCCAACGACGTCTGGCACGGAATCACGCACGAGTGGCTCAATCTCGGCTTTACCCGCAACTACTTTCCGCCAACCGCCGCTGGTGCGGATGCATATAGCCCGAACGGTATTCTTCGGTTGCAGGAGATCGCTACCAACACTGCCGCCCCTCCTGTCCCGCTTCGTCTTCCGGCAACCAAAACAAGTTGGTACCCCATCAACTTTTATGATGCTCGAGAGGGGCAAGTACGCGACACCACAGCTGTTTCCTGTACCGTCAACGGCATCATGAATGCCGTCGAAATTGACGCTGGGAATCTGAATCGCTGGATACAAGGAGCAATTGGAGCCTCCGGAAAATCCGTGGAATACACCGAGCAGAATGGTTACCTGCTCTACTTCTCGGACCGCCGTGGGGCGGTGCCCAGCCCCTACGGCACCGGTCGGACCGCTGGTGCACTGTTACGCCCTGTAAACACAATTACCGGCGAATATGGCTTTGAAGATGTGATTAACGGCCCCACTTCCCTTACCGGCTTTCCAGATGGGCTATTGGATGCCGGCGAGAAAGTTGATGTGAACACTCACATTGCAGCGCCCGATACCTGGGGCGCGGCTCCCGTAGGCAACGGCTTCGGTGTAGCTGCCGCCACGGCGAACTTCCCCTATGTTCCCGTTAACTGCTTGACCTCGGGCAGAGCCAACAAGGTCACCGGAGCGCGCCACGTATTGCGGCTCACGGACGGCACTCTCGGCAATCTTCCCGTATCTCCCGTTGGAGGCGGATTCACGGTGGCAGCTGAGAATCCCGTCTACGTCTGGGGCGACTACAACGCCAGCGTTGCCGCGGGATTTAACGATCCCAACGCCAACCACGTGCCTGCCGCTATCCTTGCGGATGCCGTGAGCGTGCTCTCCAATAATTGGAGCGATATCGGAGATATGGCAAATCCGACGAACCTTGCAGGACGCGTGGCAACTCCTACCTTCTACCGCATGGCCATTGCGGCCGGCAAGAGCCTCACGTTTTCCAATCCAACTAGCGTGATGAGCAAGGACTGGGGCACCGATGGCGGGCTGCATAACTTCATCCGCTACCTGGAAAACTGGGGAGGCGTAAAGCTCAACTACGACGGATCGTTGGTGAGCCTCTACAATTCCCAATATGCCACCGGCACGTTCAAATGCTGCACCACGGTTTACGGCGCGCCTAATCGTCAATACCAGTTCGACACACTCTTCCTGAACCCGACGAACCTGCCGCCGGGAACGCCGATGTTCCAGGACATTGTGAACCTGAGCTACCGTCAGGACTTCACGCCGTACTAAACCCTAATCGCAAGTGGGTGTCCCGCCCTTGTCGCGTTTTTCAGCGACAAGGGCGGGGCTTTCCATTTGGACCTCGTAACGCAGTGAACTGCTAGAATCATCCGACCCCACACACGTGGACTTTCCTCTCGGAGAACTGCACCATGATTCGCACTTTATTCTGGGATGTCGGCGGCGTTCTGCTCACCAATGCCTGGGACCGCACCCAGCGCGACGCTGCCATGACCAAGTTTCAACTCGATCCCATCGAATTCCAGGACCGCCACGAGATGGTCATCTCCTCCTTCGAGCGCGGCAAAATCTCGATCGAAGACTACCTTGACCGCACTGTTTTCTACCGTGCGCGCTCGTTCACTCGCGATGCCATGATGATGTACATGTATTCCCTGTCCCAGCCATTCCCGGAAACGCTGGAACTGGCTCGCGGCCTTGCTGCCTCGTGCAAATACCAGATGGCAACCATCAACAACGAATCGCGCGAACTGAACCGCTACCGCATTGACACCTACAACCTGCGGGAGATTTTCGCGTTCTTCGTAAGTTCCTGCTATGTAGGCCTTCGTAAACCGGAGAAAGACATCTACCGCATGGCGCTCGAAATCTCAGAAGCCAAGCCTGAGGAGTGCTGCTTTCTGGACGACCGCTCCCTGAATCTGGAATGCGCCCAGCATCTGGGCATGCACACGATCCAAGTGCAGAATTCGACGCAAGCTCGTGAAGAATTAGCGAATCTAGGCGTGGAAGTGTAAGGCACTATTACCACGGAGGCACAGAGGTAGAGAGGCACGCAGAGGAAACTCGATGTTGCAGTTGATTTTGGGTGGAGCTGCGCTTCAGCGCTGCAGTCATCAGTCGGCTATGAGTGTCGGCTTTAGCCGCTGAGGTAAGGTTTGGCGCAGGAACGGTTTTTTCAACAGTTTCTTCCGGCGCTTAAAAATTGGAGCCCGCTACTGGGTTCCTACGCTGAATCTAAGGCCTGCGTTTCGTTCCGCATAAAAAACAGGCGGCCAGTTGTTGAACTCTGGCCGCCGATCTTCACGCCGCATTGATTCCGTGGTGAAAACCTAATTCGAGTCCGGACGCCGCTTTAATGTGGGCCGGTCATCATCCGTAGTCTTGCCGGTCTTGTCTCCGTCTTTGCTGGTCGTCCGACGCAGCGTAGGCTTGTTGTTTTCCTTTTCGTCAACCACCTTGCGGCGGTTTTCCAGCGCAGCCAGCCGCGACTTCACATCATCGAACTCCGACGTTGTCACCGTATACTGCGCGCGCGCGGGAAGAATGCGCGCAATTTCTTCCTGCGATTTCTCGATGCGGTCCGGTGTCAGCGGATGAGTGGAGAAAGCCTTCGAGAACGTGCCTGGCTTCTTCTTTTCCTTGGCCTCAAGTTTCTCAAAGAAACTGAGGAAGGCCTGCGGATCATACCCACTCTTGTACATATACTCCACGCCTAAGTAGTCGGCTTCCGCCTCAAAGCTGCGTGAAAAACTCAGAAAGGTCAGAGGTACTGCGAGGCTGGCCGCTGATTGGATAGCGTAGCCGATGCCGCCACCGATGAAAATCAATGGAATGCTGCCGATATTCATCCATTGCGCGCGCGTCATTTCCCGCGCTGCATGGCGTGCGGCGACGTGCGCAATTTCGTGCGCCATCACACCCGCGAGTTCCGCTTCTTCATCCGCCGCCAGGATCAGACCCGAGTTCACGTAAAAAAATCCGCCCGGCAGCGCAAAAGCATTGACTTCGTCGGAATCCACAACTTTGATGGTGAACGGAACTTTCGCATCCGAATTTCGCACCAGATTCTGGCCGATGCGGTTCACGTACTCAGTCACCACGGGATCCTGCACCAGCTTGACCGTAGCGTCGATCTGCTGGGCATACTGCTTGCCCATCCGAATCTCGCTCTCCAGCGAATACCAATTTCCCATGCCACGCTTGCCCATGTCCCGGTTGCCGATAGCATCGACGTCATCCCGGCTTCCCTGCTTTACGTCGACATGTTCCTTTTGCGGAACCACATCAGGCAGCGCTTGGGGCTGGGTTACGGGTTGCGTGTCAGCCGCTGCGGGCTTAGCGTCCGGCTTGCCATCCGTGCTAGTCGGAGCTGGAATCGTAGGAGCGGGGGCAGTAGTGGTGGGAGTGGGCTTAGTGTCCGTTTGCGGATCGTTTTGCGCCAATACGAACGGTGCCGTGGTCAACCCTATAACGATCACCCAAGTTGCTGCTGTGAGGCGGACTTTCATGGTCAAATTCCCCCGATCTTCAGTAGCTCGACCTTGTAGGTAGCTCGAGCTCGTAATTCGCGGTCGGCAACTCGCTGTTCCGGCTGATTTTTGGGTGCCGGTCTGGCGGCATTTACTAAATTATACGCCGCGCCAGAGCGGACCGATCCCCGAGATACAACCCTGCTGATTTGGACGCAGAAAGCGCTCGTGGGGTTATCCGCAATATTCGGGATGGAGGCACGGGCGTCCCCGCCCGTGCCTCCATCAACAAAACGGCCTCAGTCGTAGTATTCCAGCCCTAGGTGGGTAATCAGCTCCGCGCCCTTCAGATGCCGCAGAGTGTTCTTTAGCTTCATAAGCTGAATGAACAGATCGTGCTCCGGATAAAGCCCTGGCGCAGTCATCGGCGACTTCAGGTAAAAACTGAGCCACTCCTGGATGCCCAGCCCCCGAAGTTGTGTACAGCGCTGCGCCAAGTCCATGAACAAGACAAGGTCCAGCACAATTGGCGCTGCCAGAATCGAGTCGCGGCACAGGAAATCAACCTTGATCTGCATCGGATAGCCAAGCCATCCGAAGATATCAATGTTGTCCCAACCCTCTTTATTATCACCACGTGGCGGGTAATAGTTAATGGTAACCTTGTGGTAAATATCCTTGTAAAGCGTGGGGTAGAGCTTGGGTTGAAGAATGTGCTCCAGCACACTCAACTTCGACTCTTCCTTGGTCTTGAACGACCCCGGATCATTCAGCACTTCCCCGTCGCGATTTCCCAGGATATTTGTCGAGTACCATCCGCTGACGCCCAGCAAGCGGGCCTTAAATCCGGGCGCGAGAATCGTCTTCATCAGCGTCTGCCCGGTCTTGAAGTCCTTGCCGCAGATCGGTGCGTTCTTCTCCCTCGATAAGTGGTGCATCACCGGCAAATCCACCGTCAGGTTCGGAGCCCCATTGGCAAACGGTACGCCTTCCATCAGTGACGCATATGCGTAAATCATCGACGGGGCAATATTCTTGTCGCTCTTGCGCAGGCCCTCTTCAAATGCCTCGACCGAGGCATGCACCTTGCTGGGCTTCAGGAAAACTTCCGTCGATCCGCACCAGATAGTGACCAAGCGGCTCGCCCCAGATTTCTTCTTGAACTGGCGAATGTCCTCGCGCAGCTGCTCGGCCAGATCCATCTTGTTCTTGCCCTTCTTAACATTCGGGCCGTCCAGCAGCTTGACGTAGTTGCGGTCGAAGACAGCTTTTTGCGGCTTGATCTTGGAGAGAAACGGCTTGATCTTGTCGAGCAACCGTTGGTCGAGCACCCCGGCCTTGCTGGCGGCGGTGTACATATCGTCCTCGAAAATATCCCATCCGGTGAAGACAAGGTCGTTTAGTCCAGCGAGGGAAACAAACTCGTTGATCTTGGGTGAGGTGCCGTCCGTCCGTTTCCCGATGCGGATGGTGCCCATCTGCGTCAGCGAACCGATCGGCTCAGCCAGACCTTTGCGAATGGCTTCGACGCCGGCAACGAACGTGGTTGCCACGGCGCCCATGCCAACGATCATGACGCCGAGCTTGCCCTTAGCGGGCTGGATAGCGTTGGGCGTACTGGAGGAGTTCACGACCTCAGCCAGCGTCTGATGGGTCTTCTTTACCGCTGCGTGCGACTTGGTGTTCGACTTGGAACGAGTGGCCATGAGGTCGGCTTCCTTGTTACATCAAAGAGATATAGGCAAACGGAGATTCTCTCGTACTCGCGCCGTGAAAAGCAACCGTAGAGGCGGCGAAGCGCGGAAGTCGAGCGGCCAATCCCCCCGAAACGTCAGCGAATGGATGCGGACATCAGACTCACAGGGCGGCTACTTTGCGTCCAAATCAACGCTTTTGATAGGCACGTCCCAATGCGAGAGCAGGATCTCGAACCGCCTCTGCTCTTCGCGCGCGTAGGTTTCCTGATCGGGCCAAAGCTGCTTCTTCATCGCCTCTTCGTCGAACGGATCGTTGGCTGCGGCGGAGTTCTTGAAAACAATCGTGACGCGATAGTCCCAGCGCCCGTCTTCCGTCGCGTGGTAGCGCGGCATGTCCATCGAGACCTTCAACATCCGGCCCATTTCCACCTGCTTCTTCAGCAGCGGGTAGTGATTCTTCTTGAAGAGGCGCAAAAATTCGTCGGCGGATCCCCACTTAGCTTTGTAGTAATACTCGACGACAAAGGGCTTGTCGGACGGGGTTTGGGCAGAAGCTAGGGTTGGCACTATGCAAACACCTGCCAGAAGTGAACAGAGCAAAATTAAGTGAGTTACTTTCTTCAAGGTTTTCTCCTTAACAGTTGGGAAGACGATCACTGCGCGACACGAATGCGGTTCTGCCAATGGGAATATACGAAATAAATCACGCCGAGCAAAAGCAGCGCCCCGATCACCGCGTCGAACTTATGGAAATACTGCCCCAGGCTGCGCCAGTTCTCGCCCAGCTTCATCCCCAGGTAGGCAAGCCCGAAACACCACGGCCACGACCCAAGAAACGTGTAGAGATGAAAACGTCCCCGCGGCATTCGCGCGATTCCGGCGGGCAGTGCGATGAAGGTACGAATGACAGGGAGCAAGCGCCCCACGAAAACCGCCGCCTGCCCCCAGCGCTGGAAAAAGTGATCAGCCCAGTCCAGCTCGCGGCGGCCCATCAAAATGTAAGTCCCAAACCGTTCCACCAGCGGACGCCCGCCGTGGAAGCCGATTTCATAAGCAATGAGCGACCCAAGATTGCAACCAATCGCACCTGCCGTCGCGACCAAGAACAAGCTCATTTTGCCGTCAAAAACCAGATACCCCGCAAACGGCATGATCAGCTCTGATGGCAGCGGAACGCAGGCCGATTCAATGGCCATGAGCAGCGTAATTCCCCCGTAACCGGTCACTCCGATCACGGTCTTGATAAACACAAAAAGGACAGCCAGTATCTTTTCAGTCATGATGATTGTGATCGTGTGGCGCGGGCGCCTCGCCCGCGAAGAAGCTAGGCGCTACTCGTTCTGCGTAAAAGTGTATCCCGGCAAAGCGCAACCCGCAGCATCCTTGGCCACCTTTACCTTTACGGTGGGCGCGTCCGGCGCATTCAGCTCGGCCGGACGCATCACGGCAAACTGCGTAAACACTTCGTTGAAGACGCGCGTGACCAGATAATTCTGACCATCCTCATCGCGCCGCCACACCTGTCCAAGACGAATTGTTTTCACTGCCATGATGCTTTCAGGGTACGAGGTAGTGCGCGGGGCCGTCAATGCCGAGGCAGGCACGGAGGTCCTTTGGTAGGATGACATCCTCCCTGTTTGAAACCGATGGAGGCACGGGCGTCCCCGCCCGTGCAAGGAGAGCATGGCATGGTTCGCGGCAAGAGTCCTCGTCCGATTAAGAAGTCCACGAAGAGCGCAAAGGCAGTCAAGAAGCCAGCAAAGCCCTCTGCCAAGCCTGCCTCCGCCAAGGGGTATCAGCCGCTCGCCCCGGCCAGAATTGCCGACATCCTGCAGCGCCTGGACGGCCTCTATCCAAGCGTCACCTGCGCCCTCCATCACAAGAGCGCCTGGGAACTGCTGGTCGCAACCATCCTCTCGGCGCAATGCACCGACGTGCGCGTGAACCTGGTCACTCCCGGACTGTTTGCCAAATACCCAACTCCCCAACACTTCGCTGCTCTCGAACCTGAAGATCTCGAGCCCGACATCCGCTCCACAGGTTTCTACAGGAATAAATCGAAATCGGTCGTCGGCGCAGCTCGTAAGCTCATTGCCGATTTCGGCGGCAAGGTTCCCGACGATATGGATAAGCTGCTCACGTTGCCCGGAGTTGCGCGGAAGACGGCCAACGTCGTCCTCGGAAGCTGGTTCGGCAAAGCTGAAGGCGTGGTTGTGGACACCCATGTCCAGCGCATTTCCCGCCGCCTCGAACTCACCACCAACGACAATCCCGGCAAGATCGAGCAAGACCTGATGAAAGTGATCCCGCGCGACAAGTGGATCTTGTTTGCGCATCAGATCATTCACCACGGCCGCAGCCTCTGCATCGCGCGAAAGCCCAAGTGTGCTGAGTGTCCGCTGGAGAATCTCTGCCATGCCGGAGATAAAACCTGGTCGACAGTGGAAATGCACAAGAGCGCGGAATAGGTGACTGTAGGGCGTGGGTCCAGACGCCCTCGTCTAGGCGGGCGAGCAACGCTCGCCTAGGGTTGAGGCTTGAAGACAGGATAGCGTCCGAAGAACGCAGTCGAGCCTCGCTCGGCCAGGGCAGGCGAGGGTGCCTGCCCCCACGTGTGTGTGTCATTCCCTCTGCTAAACTTCCCTTTCGAGTTCATCCATGAGGAACCCATGCGCCACGCCCTCCAGCTTGTTATGGTTGTCTGTATGAGCACTCTTACCATTTCCCAAACCATCCCCGCCCCGCAAGCCGTCACCGACCCCAAGCAAATTGCTGGCAAGAACAATCTGAATGTCGCCAAGCTCTCCATCGAAAAGCTCTACATGACGCGCGCCATTGGCGGCAGCTCGTGGTCACCGGATGGCAAGACTGTGGCGTTCATCTCCAACATCAGCGGACGCAATAACCTCTGGACCGTCCCCGCAAGTGGCGGGTGGCCCGTGCAATTGACGGTGAGCGACCAGCGCCAGTCGTCACCCGCGTGGTCGCCCGATGGCAAGTGGATCGCCTACATCTCCGACTACGACGGCGACGAAATGTGGGATGTCTACATGGTTTCGACGGCGAGCGGCGAAGTCGTCAACCTAACCAACACGCGCGAGATTGCCGAGATTGCGCCGCAGTGGTCGCCCGATGGCGGGAAGCTGGCGTGGGAAGTGAAGCCAAAGACTTCATCAACCTGGGAAATCGACATTTTCGACATGGCCTACCGCAAGGTCAGCCATCTGACGACGGGAACGCCTCCCGAACTCAGCAACGGCGGCTTTGTCTGGTCGCACGATGGCAAGCAGATCGCCTACACGCAGAGCCATGCCGCCGGAAAAGACTCTAATATATTCGTTGCGGATGTGGAAACCGCTAAGTCCGTAAAAGTGACGGAGCACGCCGGAGAGCAGCACTATCGTGTCAACGACTTCTCGCCCGGCGGCAAGCACTTGCTCATCACGTCCGACGCCGCTAACGGATACTCCAACGTGGCTTTGCTCGACATTGCAACGAAAAAGATCGACTGGCTCACACACGACAAATGGGAAATCGATGGCCGCCAGTTCACTCCCAACGGCAAGTCGGTGCTCTGGGAAGCCAACGTCGACGGCAACACCGACATTTACTGGCAGAGCCTCGGCTCCGCGAATACGCCCGCTATGCGCCTGCCGTTGCCAAGAGGCGTGAATTCTCTGGGCGGGTCGGGCTCGGCGTTCGCGCACATGCTCGGCCCGATGCTCTACTACCACAACGGCCCCAACGCCCCGAATGACTTGTGGACATACGAACTTGAACCAGACAAGTCAATCAACACTCCCGTCACCCACTCCCTGGTGGCTGGCGTTAAGAGTGAAGACATGGTCGAGCCGCAGCTTGTTCATTACCCAAGCAGGGATGGCAAGTGGCAGATTTCAGCGTTCGTCTACGTTCCGTACAACCTGCCACGCAACGCCAAGAATCCGGCCATTGTCTACGTCCACGGTGGGCCGACATCGCAGACCGTGAATTCGTTCAACCGCATTGTCCAATACATGGTGAATCAGGGATATCTCGTAATCGCGCCGAACTATCGCGGGTCCACCGGATACGGGAAAGAGTTCCAGGAAGCGAACTTCAAAGACATGGGCGGCGGCGACCTCGAAGACACTCTGGCCGCGGCCGACTGGATTCAGAAGACCGGCTACGTCGATCCCAAGAAACTCATCATCATGGGCGCCAGCTACGGCGGCTACCTGAGCATGATGGCCGTGACCAAAGCCCCGGAAGTGTGGGCCGCGGGCGTGCCCATCGTACCGTTCGTCAATTGGTTCACCGAGATCGAGAACGAAGACCCCTCGCTGCAACAGTGGGACCTGGCGACGATGGGCGATCCGAAAAACGAGAAAGACCAAGAACTCCTGCGCGACCGCTCCCCGATTTTCTTCGTCGACAAGATCAAAGCACCGCTGTTCCTGCTAGCCGGCGGAAATGATCCGCGCTGCCCGAAAGAGGAAGCCCAGCAGGTAGCCGACGCGGTGAAGAAGAACGGCGGCCAGGCCGACCTCAAAATTTACGAAAACGAGGGCCACGGCTTCGCCCGAGTGGAGAACCAGATCGACGCCTACCGGCGAGTGGCGGAGTTCCTGAAAGCCAAAGTACCCCCGCAGGATTGCAGTTGCACAGTGGAGCCGTAGGCCCGAGCCACACATACTGGAAAACCTTGTCAAGCCCCCGGAATGCCCGATTCCAGAACAACTCTCACATTCCAAAGGAGAAATAAATCCACCGAAGTTGGCGGAAAATACCCTCTCAATTTGATATCCTGAATACATAGAGTAGTTTTCCGGCGCGAGCCTCGCGGCTCGCTTTTTCTTGCTCACGACTGGAGTTTAGGCATGCGTCGCAAAGCTTCGACCAGCCCGGGAATGGTGAATTTCTTCGCCTCAACGTGTATTGGCAAGCCAAGTTCCCGCAGGGTGGCTGAGGTGATGGAGCCGATGGATGCCAGACTAAGTCCTTTATTAACAGCAGCTTGCGCCGCATTCGCGCCAACGAGCGCCACAAAATTCCGAGCCATGGACGAACTGGTAAACGTCGCGATGGTCGGGCGGCGTTTGGGATCGCGTAGAGCCTTGCGCAGGCGTTCGCGTGAGGCCTTGGGCAGCACGGTTTCGTAGGCTTCGACGACATCGACGATCGCGCCTGCCTTGCGCAGATCGCTGGGAATGACATCGCGGGCCTCGCGGGCGCGAGCCAACAGGACGCGCTTCCCTGCCACGCGGTCGCGGAGGCTTTTTACGACGGACTCCGCAACATATTGTTTTGGAACAACTTGCACTTGGAGGCCACGTTCTTCGATGGCGTCTTTTGTGGCCGGCCCGATGGCCGCGATCTTCAGGTGTTTGAGTTTAGATGCGGACAGGCGCAGCTTCTGAATTCGTTCCCAAACCGCCTCGACGCCGTTGACACTGGTGAGAATGAGCCAGTCGTAGTTCTGGATGTTGATCAGTGCTTCGTCGAGAGGGCGATACGAGCGCGGCTTACGGATTTCTATGAACGGAATTTCCAGGACTTGCGCACCAAGTTCTTTCACGCGTTCCGAAAGCGCGCTAGCCTGATGTTTGGCGCGGCCGATGAGGATGCGCTGACCAGCTAGAGGTAAACGCTTGGTCTGGTTCGTCTTGCGAGGTGGCTTCACTTGCGACCGCTTCCCGCGCCGTAGACGGCATCGAGGATTGCGTCGCCTCCGCGCTCCAGCAAGATTTTGCCCACGGCCTCACCAAGCTGAACGGGATCGTTGCCATCGCGGGATTCATATAAGACCTTGGTGCCATCGGGATGGGCGACGACGGCCATCAAATGAATTGTGCCCTCCCGAACTTCGGCGAATGCCCCAATCGG
>Ga0210384_10002932_pt1 | contig 20258 bp, 20 predicted proteins | sample IncBWH2MmetaG_FD_160574 | JGI IMG/M metagenome (GOLD analysis project Ga0210384, IMG submission 160574) | Forest soil microbial communities from Barre Woods Harvard Forest LTER site, Petersham, Massachusetts, United States - Inc-BW-H-2-M | ecosystem: Environmental > Terrestrial > Soil >...
AGGCGTGCGGGGCGGACATTCTTTTCCGCCGCCTTTGACTTGGACCTTGTGTTTCGCACTGCCGGCTATGTTTCCGAGAACTGCGATATTTTTAAACCCAAAAGCAACTTCAAAGGCGGCGGGCAAGAGTGTCCGCCCCACACCATCTGGTTCTTGCTGATCTTGAATGCATAGGTCAACGGGCAAGACGCAGAGCATCGGCATTATCTCTGATACTCACGGTCTGCTTCGTCCTGAGGCCCTTGCTGCGCTGCGCGGCTCTGACTACATCATTCACGCCGGCGACATCGGCGATCCCTCTATCTTGAAAGAGCTGACCAAGATTGCTCCCGTCACGGCAATCCGCGGCAACGTGGATCGGGAGAGCTGGGCCGGGAGGGTTCCGGCCACCAGCGTGCTTGAAGTCCGGGACTTGGCTATCTACATTCTGCACAACCTCGCTGAGCTGGATTTAAAACCGAAAGCTGCAGGATTTGATGTCGTCGTTTATGGCCACAGCCACGTGGCCAAGCAGGAAACGAAGAGTGGGGTGCTGTATTTCAATCCCGGCAGCGCTGGGCCCAGGAGATTTCGACTACCTGTAACCGTCGGGCGACTAACAGTGAAGGACGGCAAAGTTTCAGGAGAGATTGTTGAAATTGTGCCGTCGATCGACTAGGCGACCTTGCTCGGCTGGGCGGACGAGGCGTCCGCCTCTACGTAAGGCGTGACAACGAACTGCTCCTATGCAGGAGCCGGAGTGACCGGTGCGGGCGGCGCTGCAGCGTGGCCGCCGCCGGTGTTGACCAGGTCTTTTAACTCTTTGCTGGGCTTGAAGAACGGAATCTTCTTCGCTGGGACTTCGACCCGCTCGCCGGTCTTGGGATTACGGCCGACCCGCGGTTTGCGCTGGCGGGTGCGGAAGCTGCCGAAGCCGCGGATCTCGATTTTGTCGCCCACGCGGAGCGAACGCACGATACTGTCAAAGATGGTCTCGACGATGACTTCACTGTCTTTACGGGTCAATTCCGCCAGCTTGGAGACTTCGTCGATCAGATCGGCTTTTGTCATACGCTCCTCAGTCCGTCTGGATTATATGTGATAGCGGCACTATTGGTAGCCGCAATCCTGTATAAAGTTCTCAAATTTCAGGGGTTTTATGCAAGAGGCTTTTCCGGGCCGACGTATTCTGGTCAGCTCCGGGCTTACGTTTCTTTCGCTCCTTAGGAGCTTAATTATGTCCCGGATCCACTCAGAGCTTACGCCCTCGGCGGCATTTCCTATGCCACTTCGCGGCTCCATTCAGGACGGGCCCAACAATAGACGAACCTTACTACTTCCACAAATAATAGAACCCCGTATGTTGATCCAGCAGCTTCTCCCGACTGGGCAGCCACTGGGAGATGTCCCCAAACAGCAGATCGAGCACGGTTTTGCGGTCCTTGTCGGGATGTACCAGGACCGGCTTGCCGGTTATGCCGACTGCCTTGGCCGTGTCGTCCACCGCAGCTTCGAAGTCGGCGATCTGATCGATCATGTGCATCGACAAGGCCTGCTCACCCGTCCAGACCCGGCCATCAGCGAGAGACTTGATGTCTTCCACCTTGGCATGGCGTCCGTCGGCCACGGCTTTAACGAACTGGCCGTACATGTTGTCGATCAGAGCCTGCAGGTATGCCCGCTCCTTTGGCGTCATGTCCCGTGAAGGGTCGCCTGTGCTCTTGTATTCGCCGACCGTCAGCACTTCCGGCTTCAGTTTGGCCCAGCGCAAGAGTTCGCCGTAGTTGACCCACTCGGAAATGACGCCGATCGATCCCACCACGCTTCCGTTATCGGCATAGATCTTGTTGGTCGCCGAAGAGACGTAATAAGCGCCGCTGGCGCCCACGGTTTCGATCGAAGCCACAATGTGTTTCTTCTTCTCATCGCGGACGCGTTTGACCTCGCGGTAGATCTCTTCCGACGCAGCCACACCGCCACCCGGTGAATTGACATGGATGATGATGGCTTTGATGGAATCGTCGTCGCCGAATTTCTTAACCTGCTGCACCACTGTGCTGGGGTCGAGAATGACGCCTTCCAGTTCGACCACGCCAATCTTGTCCCCAAAACTGGCGCGCAGCGAGGCGTTGTCTCCACCCGCATGCAGGGAGAGATAGACCAGCGTAAACACGGCCAGCACGAAGAGGAAGAAGGCCCCTCCCCCGATGAGTATCCAAAGAAAAGTCCGCGAACGTCCGTTTTCAGCCATACAGATGGCATAGTTTAGCACTTGGGGCAGTTTCTAGTTTCTGGTTTCTAGTTCTTACCTTGGGCTCGGCCGGTTGAAGGGACGTAATCAGCCCGTGGAGAAGGCGGCTTACCTCTCCTGAGTGTTCCATCAACTCTGCAATTTTTTTTGGACGTCAGCAAGCCCAAGTTCCCCGCGATCACAACCTGTGTTTCCATCTCGATCAGTGAGCCCCGCGCTTGCCCAGGAACTGCCGGAATTCGCCCTTCGACAATCTGCCCTGTCCTTCGGCGATGTTACTGGCGACTGACACTGCTGATCGTCTCAGCTGGCTGGTCAGGCCAAACATTTCTTCTCGAGGAAAGCCCTGTGTGGCTCGATAAATCTGAGTCACTAGGGCCGTCGCCTTTTGCCAAACGATCAGGTTCCGATATGAACATCCCATTCTTGTCTCCTCGTGTAGCTCCGGCGGTCGATTGGTGGTGGTAAACGATTCACAACAACTAAACACCAAGACTCCGAGGCTTGTCTGTGACGCCTGAACGCTAGTACTGGAAACCAGAAACCGGAAACTGCTTGACGGGCGCTCAACGGCTTCGTAACATTCGCCCGTTGATAGAGGGGGACAAAATGGCTGGATTCTGTGTAAGTTGTGGAAACCCGCTGGCGGATGGAGCCAAATTCTGTAACAAGTGCGGTGCCACTCAGCCCGCCGCGCAGGCCGGGGCCGTCATTCCTCCCGCGCCCGCAGCTCCAGCAGCCAAGGGTAGCAATACGGCGGTAAAAATCATCATTGGTATCCTGGCCTTTTTCGTCTTCCTGATGCTGGTGGTGGCGGGTGGCTGTGCATATTTCGCCTACCGGGTTAAGCAAAAGACCCACGAGTTCACCCAATCGATGCATACGAACGAAAAGCCCTACACCGGCCGACGGCAGCCTTGCGCCATGTTGTCCACCAGCGAAGCTTCGAACGCCCTGGGCCAAACCGTGGCGTCGGTGGAGCAGCGTGGTACCTCGGTTTGCGAGTACACCTACGGAACCAATGGCCAGCATTTTGATGTCGAGTACACCTGGCAGGGCGGAGGCATCACCATGGGCATAGCCCACGGCGCCATGAAGAGTATTTCCGGCATGGAGACTTTCACACCTTTGGAAGGCATCGGCGATGAGGCCTATCTTGCTCCAGGAAACTCCGCCCTCATGATGCGCAAGGGCGACGTCATGGTGAATATTGACCTGCGCGAATCCGGCGTCAACGCGGACGCAGCCAAGAAGATGGCAAGCCAGATCGCCGACCGCTTGTAATCCCGACGACCGCGACTGATCGCGACTGATCAACGAAAGGATCGGAGAGCCGGATTCATGCCGTTTTGCGCACAGTGTGGTTCCCCGGTTGGTGCAGTGAAGTTCTGTTCCAAGTGCGGCGCTCGGGTGCCTGAGGTCCCCGCCGAAGCTCCCACGCCTCCGGCCCCTCCTCCTGCTGCTCAACTTCCTCGACCGTCCACGCCCGCCCCAAATCCCGCGGGGGTTCAACCGGCTGCGCAGGGCGGCAATGTCCTGATGAAGGTTCTGGTGGGCTTTCTGGTTTTTATTCTGCTGATTGTTCTGGCAGTTATGGGCAGTTGCGTTTACATCGGTTACCGCGCCAAGAAGAAGGCCGATGAAATCCAGCAGGCCTACAAGGCGAACGACCTGAACAAACTGGCGGGAGCGCTCGGAGTCGGAAATTCGCCGGGCGGTTCGGGTTCCTCTCATGGAGCTTCGCATGGAGCAACCGGGCGAGATTCTGCGGCGTCTGCTGCACCGCTTTCTTTCCCCGCCTGGGCACCTTCGGCTGCCGGAGCCGAATCGGGAACCAAAATTCCTCTTCGTCCCGGACTCACAGTCGTGACCGCGATCGCCCAGTTTGGCGGGGACTACGAGTCCATCAAACAGATCCAGCAGGTAAGCGCGTCTGCGGTGCGCCTGTCCTACCGGGCCGACAACGTTCCCAATCCGTTAGAGGGTCTGCAGAAACTGAGTGGCGACAATGCCCCGAAATCCAGCGGGTCCATCACAGGTCAACGCACGGTTCGGGGCGAAGACTTGCAAACCGCCCACGACTACATGCAGTGGTTTGGCCCCAACCAGCCGGAATTAATACCGGGAACGACAGCCATCAGCGTTTCGCGCGAAGTGCTGGCCGAACTGAAGGACAAGGGCGAAACTCAATTCAGTTTCCGCACTGGAGGTTTGAAAGGAATGGCGGGCTCCCTGCTCGGCGCTCTTGGCCAGATGGCGGGCGGGGGCTCCCCAGGCGCATCAAAAGAAGCGAAAGACCTGGCCAACATGGGAAAAGACGAATGCACGCTCAAGCGCGCGGGTAATGGTCTCGCCTCTTTCCCTATACTGCTGAACAACCAGCGCGTGTCGCTCCCCGCTGTGCATGCCCAGTGCACCACCGACGACGGCCTGGCTGATTTTTACTTTCTCGATGACCTCGACAACCCGCTGGCCTTGGCCTGGAAGCTGGGCGGCAGCGACACGCTGCAGTTGGTGAAGATTTCTTATCCTGCACAACCCGCTGCGTCCCCGGCTGCGGGTTCAGCCGCCACACAAACTGCGTCCGGCGCTGGTGGCGGCCAGCAGATAGAACAGGAGTTAAAGCAGAAGGGACAGGCTGAGGTCTACGGCATCTACTTCGATTTCGCGAGTGACAAGATCAAGCCTGAATCCGAGCCCGTGTTGCGCGAAATCGCCGACGCGCTCAACCACAATACGGCCTGGAAGCTGCGGGTAGAAGGCCACACCGACAACATCGGCGGCGATCAGTACAACCTTGAACTTTCACAACGCCGCGCCGAGGCCGTGAAGCTGGCGCTGGTCACTCGCTATCACATTGCCGCAACTCGCCTCACGCCTCAGGGCTTTGGCGCCACTCGTCCCAAAGAGCCCAATGACACGCTGGCCGGCCGTGCCCGCAACCGACGTGTGGAACTCGTCCGGGAGTAAGGCCTTTCAGGCAGGGTCCCTGGCCAGATGCTAAGAGTACATGTCCCGATTTGCTGCTGGGTATGGCCTGAGATCACGTGGTTTGCCCGCTATTTCCTTGTGACAATAGAGGCATGAAGTTTTCCTGGAGGAGACTACTGGCCGCCACGGGCGCGCTGGTATTGGCGCTCGCGTGCGTGAACTGCGGGGGCGGCACAACCGGCTCAACGCTGGCTGCGGGCGGCGGAAGTGGCTCCGGCAGCGGTGGTAGCGGTTCGGGTGGCAGCAGCGGCTCCGGCGGTTCCGGTTCGGGTGGAAACAGTCAAAGCGCTTGCGGGGCAATGAGCACAGGTCAGGGCGCCAGCCTTAACGCCTTCCGCCCCTTCGGCAGCGACAACCTCTGGAACAAGGATATTTCCAGTGCACCCGTAGACGCGAACTCGACTGCCATCATCAATTTCATCGGGCCGACCGTCGGAATGCACGCCGATTTCGGATCTGGACTGTACCAGGGTTCGATTATCGGAATCCCATACTCGGTGGTGAGTAGCGCGCAGGCTCCGGTTAACGTCACCTTCACCGCGTATGGTTCCGAAAGCGATCCGGGGCCGATGCCGTTGCCGGCAAATGCTCCAATCGAAGGCGGTCCCAATCCGACTGGCGGTGATCGCCACGTCCTGGTGCTCGATAACGACAATTGCTTTCTCTACGAATTGTTCAGCGCGGTCCCCAACGGTAATGGAAGCTGGAATGCCGATTCGGCGGCGGCTTGGGACTTGCTGAGTGACGCCGATGCACAGCGTCCCTGGACGTGGACTTCGGCCGATGCAGCGGGCCTGCCGATTTTCCCCGGTCTGGTGCGTTACGACGAAGTCGCCGCAGGACAGATCCAGCATGCGATCCGCTTCACCCTGCCCCAGAGCCGGGCCGCGGTTGTGCTTCCGGCCACGCACTGGGCGTCGAACTCCACCAGCGCAAATGCACCGCCCATGGGCATGCGGCTTCGCCTCAAAGCCAGCTACGACATTTCTGGATTTTCCGCGAATATGCAAGTCATCCTGTCCGCTATGAAGAAGTACGGCCTGATCATGGCCGATAACGGCAGCGCCATGTACATCAGCGGAGCGCCTGACAGCCGCTGGGACAACGACGATCTGCACAACTTGGGGCAGGTACCCGCGTCGGCTTTCGAAGTCGTCCAGATGAATCCGGTCTACACGGCTTCGAACATACCGCAGGGCGCGGCTCCAGGCCTTGCCAGCTTCACGGCGTCGCCAACCAGTGTGAGTTCGGGCGGCAGTGTAACCTTGTCCTGGAATGTCAGCAATGCGTCTTACGTTATCGTCTCGCCGCAGGCAGGAGCAGTGCGAGGGACCAGTGTGACCGTCCAGCCCGGTCAGACCACTACGTACACGCTCTACGCCACAAACCAGTTCGGACGCAGCACCGCAACCGTAACGGTAAACGTGCAGTAGTCATAAGGAACCACGTGGGGGCGGTTGTCCCCACGGGGCTGCTGGTGGCACCCGGCACGAGCGAGACGCTCGCGCCCACATTGTTCAGAACAGCTTTTCCTGGCGCCGGAGATTTCCGAATGAGCCTATGTTGGCCAGGGCGAAATTGAAGCGGAACTGATTCTCGTTGCGGACCGACCCCAGGGCAAAGCGGCGATATTCGACGCTCAGTCCGCAACAGTCCCAGTTATAGGCGGTCTGCACTGCTGCATATTGCAGAAAGCCCAGATTAGCGTCGAATCCCAGGTTGGTCGCTCCACTGAAGCCACGCTTGTTGGGCTGTCCATAGCCCAGCAGAATCCGGAACTGGTTGAAAGCCTGCTGCCCCGTCGACGTGGGACTATTGCTGGGCGCCAGCAGATAGGCGTCCCCGCCACCGACCGTGTACGGACCAAAACGGTAGTTCACGAAGGCGGTGCTGGCATTGATCCGGCTTTGCTTGAAGTCGTAGTCAATGTCCCACTCCGCTTCCGTCCGGCTGGTGGCCTGGAACTTGAGCCGGGAGATCAACGGCGACAGCCGCCGGGCCTCATTGAGAAAAGCAATTCCGGTGAAATCGGCAGTCGTGGTAAATACGTTCCGCTGCCCGGGCACCAGCGCTCCTCCGAACGTTGAATCGAGAAAATATTTCTGGGCCAGTTCCCAGGTGACGACTTCTCGCACCTGTGGTTCAGTCTCACACGGGACTTCACCTCGTTCCGGCTGCCGCTCCCAGGGGACAAGGCTCTGCACCGCCGGCCGTCCGATGTTAAGGGAAACCATGCCGCTGGCGTCGCAGTCCGCGGCTTTCCCCGACGTACGCTTGGCGTAGAGCCGGTTCACCACCGCATACTCCACTTCGCTGGTGTTGCTCAGAATGTCGCGTTCATCAAAGCGCAAAATCTCAGCAAAATTGTCCACCCCGGTGACGTAGCGATAGGTAGCACGAGGCTCGATTACGTGCTTCCACTTGCGACCCAGGAATTCGCGGTCGTACACCCGTTCCAGTGCGGGCGGGCGAATCTCCACCGATCCCTCGACTGCTTTGCGGTTGATGACGTCGCTCTCTGCCACACCCACCCCGCCGCTGCTCGGCACCAGTTGCTGCGTATAAAAAGTCTCGCGCAATGAAAACTCGGGACGCACCGACCAGCCATGCAGCACCAGAGGAAGAGAGATGGTCGGGCGCAAATCGAAACGTCCGACCAGCGACGCGGTTCGGAACGAAGGCTCGCTACGTGACAGTCCTTCGGCCGCGATGTCATAAGACCAGTAAAACGGGGTGTGCCCGATCGCGTGTTCTACACTGGAAGCCTCAAGGCTGGGAGCATGCAGAATGGTGACTACGTCGCCTGGGGTCGTGCTTTCGAAGTTCTGATAACGCTGCGTGGACGCGTTATAGAAAAAGCCGCGCGTGGCGTTGGATAGAAACGCTTCCGACTTCACCTCCGAGTTTACCGCCTGACTGAATACGTCATTGAAGGCGAGGCGGAAAACGAAAGAGCTCAAATAGTCGATGCTGGTGACGCCGCGAAAGTGTCCGAAGGTATCTTCGGCGTCGAGGCGCACCTCGTGGCCGCCCTGATCGACCGGCGGTTTGCCGATGCCCCGGTCAAAGACCCCGAAGTAGTTTAGGTATATATAGGACTTCTCGCTGGGCTGGGCCCGGAACTCGATCTGCGGCGCCCAGCCGCGGCGGGTGAAATATTCAGCTCCCGCAGTGACGTCCATACTGCGATTGATCGCCCAGAAGACTGAATCTCCCAGGATGGTTCCCTTGATCGAAGAGCTGCCGACGTTAGGAATGAGGAACCCGGTCTGCCTGGGTTCGCGCTCCACCGGGTGGGTGGCAAAGGGAAAATAAAAGACAGGAACGCCCTGGATACGGAAAGTGCTGTGATAAATGGTGGCATTCCCGCCCACTTCCACGACAATTCTGTGCGCGTTGAATTCCCACTTGGGACGCGGCAGCTCGCACGTAGTAATCGTTCCATCGTAGACCACGTAGTGATCCGGACCGGTTTTTTCCACCACGCTGCCGGCAAAAGCGAAGGGATTTTCGGTGGTCAGGATCATTCGTTTCCCGCGCAACTGCATCCCCGTCGTCCCGACTACGTGCTCGAAGCGCCCGGATTCAGAGCGGACGTTGTAGGTGGCATGCGTGGCCTCGACGTGCTCATCATTGGGTCCGCCGTCGAGTACGACGTGGCCATCCGCGATGGACTCTCCTGTGTCGGAGTTATAGTCCACTGAATCGGCATGAAGAGTGTAAGTGCCATAGTGGATCTCCGCCTGGCCGCGCAGCTTGTAAACCACACCGTCCTTCTCCTGCTGTAGGGCACGGATAGTAATGTCCTGCTCTCTCACCGTGGAAGGCGCAGAGGGCAGCGCAGGCTGTGCGCCCGGCTGTTGCGATGCGAAAAGCAACTGGCTGGTAACTAAGGAGGGCGCGAGTAGCAGATGACAAACCAACGCCGCCGTGATAAGGAATCGTGTGCGGGATGTCATCGCAAGCGGACGAGACCCCGAGTGACGAGATCCACGCAGGGTAAGGTGACGTTAGCACGGCTCCGGGCCGAGTGGCAAAGAAGCCCGGCTTCCGCGCAATTTGCGCTTGGGGCTCTGGCTTTTTTTCCGCGGGACCAGTTCACCGCAATGCAGCCGTTCGACCGCTGGAGACTCACCGGGACCCGATCGCTTTTTCATGAAACCAAGATTTGAACCCGATGTACCAACCGATGCGAACCCAGACCTCTCAGCCAGCCTGATTGATCCTGAAGCGTTCGATGCCAGCGAGCAGCAATTTGCTGCCAGCCTCGAGCCAAGTACTGCGCGAACTGAATCGAGGTTTGGACACGGGAGGTTTGCCGGGCCGAAGTCTGTAGTGCCCCGGTTTGTCGTAGAAGACGCGCCGCAGGAAGTGGTGACGACTCAGTCCGAGCCGGATGTCCTGGAGGTGGAGACCAAGGAGGAAGCAATGTCGTCGGGGCCGGCCGAACCGCAGCCGCCGGCAGATCCCGATGCGTGGCGGCGAGAAGTGGCCGCCCGATTGAGCCATTATCGGGCGCGCCGGCATACGCGTGGCCCGCGCTATCCCTCGTTACAGCTCAAGTTTGAGACTGAGCAGAGTTTTACTGCGCCGGAGCCGACGCTGCCGTCCGCTGATCTGGTCAACAGAGAGAAAGCGAACCATCTGCAGATGGCCGGGGCTCCGCGCATCACTCTGGCTGAGCCCTCGGTATGTTCCTCGAACAATCCTCCGACCTCTCCGCCGAACTATCTCCCAAGCTATCTGCGGATCTTGCCTGCCGCCATCACGGAAGCTACAGCCAAGGTGATTGAGTTCGCCAGTTACAACCCCGCGCCTCGAGCGTTCGACGAATTGGCCGAACCGGTGCTGGATCGTCCCCGAATCATCGAGACCCCTGAACTGGTGCCTCCGCCGCCAGCCCTCGGCGGCATCTTGATTGAGCCGGTCGAAGAGCCTGCGAACGAGAGACGCCCTGGATTTGAGATCCCGTTGCAGGCGGCGCCCATGTCACGGCGCCTGGCCGCCTCGGCTGTCGACGCCGTTCTCGTGATGTCTGGGTTGGCCGCCTTTGCGTATGTTTTTCTTCGACTCAATGCTGAACTCCCGCCGCTGGGCAAGATAGCCGGAGCCGGCGCCCTCCTCATCGGTCTGTTGTGGTCGACTTATCAATATCTGTTGCTGGTTTACAGCGGCACCACACCTGGGCTGAAACTGGCCAAGCTCGAGCTGCAGCGCTTCGACGGCAGCCCGGTCCCGCTGCGGATCCGGCGCTGGCGCGTGCTGACGTCCGTGCTTTCCGGCTTGTCTCTGGGCCTCGGTTATGCCTGGTGCTTCCTCGACGAAGACAGACTCTGCTGGCACGACCGCATCACCAGAACCTACATGGCACCAAAGAAATGGTAGGCCCCCAGACCCCACTTAGGCCCGGACGCCCTCGTCCGGGCGGGTGAGCGAAGCTCACCTACGGTTGTCGAGACTCGGCCTGATGAAGCAACAACACCGCCGCGGAGCTTCGCTCCGCCGGGCGTGTGGCGCCCGCCCCTACGTGGGTCGGGGTGGTCTGCTAACATCTTTTGGTGACCCCAGCTTCTCCCGTGCGCGTACGATTTGCTCCCTCTCCAACCGGACATCTCCACGTTGGGAACGCGCGTACCGCGCTGTTCAACTGGCTTTTCGCGCGGCAAAAAGGCGGCACCATGGTGCTGCGCATCGAAGACACGGACGTCGAGCGCAGCGAGTCCCGCTTTGAAGATCAGCTGATCGCCGACCTCAAGTGGCTCGGGCTCGACTGGGACGAAGGACCGGACCTGGGCGGACCGTACGCACCCTATCGCCAGTCCGAGCGCCTGGACATTTACCGCGAACACGCTGAACGGCTGGTCGATGAGGGTAAAGCTTACTTGTGTTTCTGCACCGAAGAAGAATTACAGAAGGACCGCGAACGGGCCCAGGCCGAGCATCGCCAGCCGATCTATTCCGGCAAGTGCCGCGCCATCGCTCCACCGGAGGCCGATCAACGGCGAACAGCGGGAGAGTCCTGCGCCATCCGGCTGAGAATTCCCGAGCGCCCCATCCGTTTTCACGACATCGTGCACGGCGATGTGGAGTTCTCGAACGAGGTCGTGAGCGATCCCATCATCCTGCGCTCGAACGGAATGCCGGTCTACAACTACGTGGTGGTGATTGACGACGCCCTGATGAAGATTACGCACGTGATCCGCGGCGACGATCATCTTTCGAATACTCCGAAACAAGTTGCCCTGTATGAGGCGCTGGGCTGGCCCGTGCCTGAGTTTGCCCATCTTTCGACGATCCTGGGCGGCGACCGGGAACGGCTCTCCAAGCGGCACGGGGCGACTTCGATTGCCAACTTCCGCGACATGGGTGTGCTACCGGAGGCGCTGGTAAATTACCTGGCGTTGTTAGGATGGGCCCCGACCGGCGGTACCCGTGAGCTGTTCAGCCCTGCCGAATTGAAGGAAGAATTTTCCCTGGAGCGGGTGACTCCCGCAGCGGCCATGTTCGACATGGAGAAGCTCTACTGGCTGAACCGGCACTACATCAAGAGTTGGCCGGCAGGAAATCTTACAGCGCTGGGCGCGTGGTTTCTCTCGCAGGCTGGCTACATCGAGCTCAAAGATGCGAAGTGGCGGAGCGCGGAAAGCTTCCCGGTCATTCATCTTGAGGAAGAATTACAACTCTGGCTCACCCGGATCACGGAACTATTAGCCCCCTCAGTCGACCGTCTCGACCAGCTTCCCGAACGTGCGTCGCTGATCTTCAACTACGACGCAAACGCGGCGCTTGCCGCAACCGGCAATGCCGAAGTACTCGCCTGGCCCAACACCGACGCTGTGCTGACGAGATTCACGGTCAAAATACTTGAAGATGAATCGGCGAAAGCCGGCAATCTCACTTCCGAATGCTTCAAACTATTTGTTAACGAAGTAAAAGCTGAGACGGGCGCAAAAGGGAAAGAACTGTTTCACCCCATTCGCATCATAATCACCGGTTCGCACTCCGGACCGGAGTTCGACAAACTGATTCCCATCCTCGAAGGAGGCAGCCGGCTCTCGCTGCCCAAGCACGTGCTCAGCGTGCACGAGAGGGTAGAAGCGTTCGCCCAGGCTCGGGCCCACGGAAACTAGTATTGCCCGGTCGCGCCGGCATCCTGCCGGCTGTCCCGAGGGCGTCTCGCCCTCGGCGCCACGCCTGACACCAGTGGAACTCCGTGCTATCGTCCTTCCATGATCCGATCCTTGGCTTTCTTCTTCCTGCTTTTGTCCGTCAGCGTGTCCGGCCTGGCTAAAGAAAAATATCAACACGCCGGCCCCATCCATCTCGACCGTGACGGCGAAAAATGGGCGGAGAAGACCCTCCGCAAGCTCTCTCTGGAAGAAAAGGTCGGACAGCTTTTCATGGTCTGGGTGCGAGCGGAGTTCCTCAATGTCAACAGTCCCGAGTATTTCCAGCTCCGCGACACCATGCACAAGTATCACGTAGGCTCATTCGCCATGACGGTACGCTGGGAGCCCCCGTTTCTCTATCGCAACCAGCCTTACGAGGCTGCCGAGTTGCTCAATCGTTTGCAGCAGGAGTCTAAGCTGCCGCTGCTCTTCGCCGCCGATTTTGAGCGCGGAGTCACCATGCGTCTACACGGCGCCACCATGTTCCCGCATGCCATGGCCTTCGGCGCTGCCGGAAAGACAGATTACGCGGAAGCATTTGGCCGCATCACCGCCCAGGAGTCTCGCGCCCTCGGCGTGCACTGGAATTTCTTTCCTGATGCCGACGTCAACTCCAATCCCGCGAACCCGATTATCAACACACGTTCCTTCGGAGAAGACCCCCAGCAGGTGGGAGATCTGGTGGCCGCATACATCAAGGGATCGCGCGCCAACGGAATGATGGCAACTGCCAAGCACTTCCCCGGCCACGGCGATACCGCAACCGATTCGCATCTCAGCCTGGCCCAGGTCACCGGAGATCGGGCTCGCCTGGATTCCGTGGAGCTGGCGCCATTCCGTAAGGCAATCGCTGCCGGAGTCGACTCTGTAATGGTTGCGCACGTCACCGTCCCTGCGCTCGAGCCTGACCCTAATCGCGTCGCGACGACTTCCCCGGCGATTGTCACCGATCTGCTCAAGCGCCAGCTGGGATTCCAGGGAATCGTCGTCACCGACGCCCTCGACATGGCCGGCCTCACCCGTCTTTATTCCGCAAACATCGGTCGCGCGGCGGTCGAGGCCTTCAAGGCCGGGAGCGATCTGCTGCTCATCCCCGCCGACCTCGAGGCGTCCTACAACGCGGTTCTCGAAGCCGCTCACAGCGGAGAAATCCCGGCGGCCCGGCTCGACGCGTCAGTTCTCAAACTATTGAAAGCAAAGGCCTCATTAGGCTTGGACAAAGCTCGTTTGGTGGACGTAGGGGCCCTTACCGAAATCGTGGGAAAGCCCGAAAATCTGGCTATGGGCCAGCAGATTGCCGACGATGCCGTCACCCTGGTGCGCGACAACCGCAAGCTGCTCCCGCTGAAACAATCGGGAACTGTTAAGGATGGGCTTCCGTATCAACATGTGGAAGAAGTACGTAACGCGGTCGTAGTGGCGGTGCTTTCTGAAGATGTTCGCACCGAATCAGGTCGCGCCCTCGAACGCGCCATAAAGGCTCGCGTGCCCGATGCCAACGTGATTTATGTCGATCCCCGGATCGCGGCCGCCTCGTCCGATGGGATATTGAACGCAGTGGAGCAAGCGCAAGCGGTGATTGCGGCGGTCTACGTGGTGCCCACCGCCGGTAAGGCCATGAAAAGCGCAAACGGTCTGACCAACTCGGTTTCCCTGAACGACGCGAGTGGCGCGCTGCTACAGACGATACTCGACCACGCGGCACAGAAAACCGTTGTGCTCGCTATGGGAAATCCGTACGTGGCTCAGGATTTCCCCGCAATACAGAACTACCTTTGCACTTTTTCCAACGCCAGCATTTCTGAAATCAGCGCGGTCAAAGCGCTCTTTGGCGAGATCGCCATTCGCGGCCATCTGCCAGTCAGCATTCCCAACATCGCCCAGCGAGGTGCCGGGATCGAGCGTCCGCCACAAGTCGCGGAGGAAGGATTGCAACATGCCTACACTCAAGCGGTTCGACATTAGTCCACGCCTGGGTTTGACCTTGGCTTTCGCCGCCGTGCTAGCCCTGCCCGGTTGCAGTGTCAACGTGAAGAAAGACAGTGAGGGTAAAGAAAAGAACGTTGACATAGAGACTCCCGTGGGCGGACTTCACGTCACGAAAGATGCGGACGTCCGCGACACCGGCCTGTCCGTTTACCCTGGTGCGCGCCGCAAGGAGCAAAGCAACGACGGCAGTGAAACCGGCGCTCACGTTAATATCTCCACCAGCTTGTTCGGCATTAAAGTCGTGGCCATTGAATATCTGTCCGATGATCCGCCGGAGAAACTCGTCGCTTTCTACAAAGACCAACTCAAGAAATATGGCAATGTGCTGGAGTGCCACACCAATGAGCGTCATCCCGGAACAAACATGAATGGGGTCGACACTTCCGGCGACTCCAAAAAACTGAAATGCGAGGACGACCAGAACGGCAAGACGGTCGAACTAAAAGTGGGCACTGAGCAAAACCAGCACATCGTCTCCGTAAAACCCGCCGACGATGGCAAGGGCTCGGATTTTGGATTGGTCTATATCCAGATGCGGGGCGGCAAGGACACAATCTGAAGAGATTTCAGATTTTAGATTGCAGATTCTAGATTGGAAAACCCACCCATCATCTCTCAATCTGAAGCTCTGCAACCTTGAGTCCGCATGGTCTTCAATCTGAGATCTTCAATCTAGAATCTGAAATCGTCCCGCCTTTCTTGCCTCTTCTCGCTGCCCTGCTGTAACTTGAAAGTCAGTGGAGTATCCCTGTCACCAATGTGGTGCCGCGGTCGAACAAGGGACTGCCTTCTGCCCGCAGTGCCGGGCGCCACAAATTCGGGTTGCTGTCCCCGAGAGTGCCGTCCTTTCGGGAACTACTTCCGATCCTGCCGTTTCGTCGATGCCGGCTTACTTCGGTTCGCCCCTCACCACCAGGATTGTATGGTCGCAGGCATTGCCCGCCACCGCCCTGGCCGGATTGATCGCGGCCGTGCTCATGATGACCCCTCTTGCCGGCTTCGGTTTGGGAATGGTGATCGGCGGAAGTCTGTCGGTAGTCTTTTACCGGCACCGCGTCCCGGTGGCCAACGTCACGCCCGGAATGGGTGCCCGTCTGGGCATGGTGAGCGGCATCCTAGGCGGTGGCATTTTCGCGGCGTTGCTTTCAATCGGGACTGTGGTGCTCCGCGCCTGGGACAGCATCCGCGCCAAACTGATCGGAATAGTTGAGCAGACCGCGGCACGCAATCCCGACCCGCAAACGCAACAAGCCCTCGAATTCTTCAAGTCTCCTGAGGGTATCTTCCTGCTCCTGACCACCGCCTTGATTGGTACCCTGATGGCTTTCGTAGTTTTCTCCGGACTGGGCGGAGCGCTGGGAGCGGCCCTGCTTCGGCGAAAAGAACATTCGTAGGGACGTCGTCTGAATTTCGCCCTCCTGTACGGACGTCATCCTGAGCTTGCGAAGGATCTGGCGTGAAGCGGATTCGCACGTGTCTCGGCAACCGCGCCGACACACGCGAGATCCTTCGGGACTGAAGTCCCCCAGGATGACCGCCGGGGTAAAGGATTTGGTTCAAAGAAGAGCCACTATCCGCCTCCACCGCGAGTTGCACGCCATCGCAAGGCGGTCTATAGTCACCGTTTCGGAGAGTGCCATGAGACATCTCCTCAACTGGGCGTTGAGTGCGCTGGCCGTCTGGATTGTGGCCCGACTGGTTCCGGGTTTTCACGTCAGCGGGCCGCTGGCGGCGTTGATCGCGGCGCTGGTGATCGGCTTCGTCAATGCCACCCTCGGTGTGTTTCTCAAAATTGTTACTTTCCCGTTGGTACTGCTCACCTTGGGACTATTCTGGCTGGTCATCAATGCAGCCATGATCGAGCTTGCTTCGGCCGTTGTTCCCGGCTTCCATGTGGATACCTTCGGCGCTGCCTTCGTGGGAGCGATCGTTCTCGCGCTGGTCAACATGTTTTTCCGCTGGCTGGCGGGAAGCGGCAGAGACCGGGGTTAAGTGGAATCGTCGCAGGCCATTCGAGTGCAGAATCTTGCGACGGTGGGATGCCGGCGCTACCCATCACACGCCAAGCGGAATCCGTAGTCGGCGTAGCGAAAATCGGGTGGGATACTGGAGCGGGCCGCGCACCGGCTTGCCTTGATGTGATGCCGCCAGGACCCGCCGCGGGACGCGCGTCGATCGCCGCACTCCGGTCCCTTCGGGTTGCGTTCGGGTGATTCGGTGTAATAGTTCGGCTGAAACCAGTCGCTGCACCACTCGTGCACGTTCTCGCAGATATCGTAAAGGCCAAACGCGTTGGGAGCGTATTGTGCCACCTGCTCGGGGCCTTTCTTCCAACGCTTTTCGTAGTCGGGCAATGACTGCGGCGGATTGTCTCCCCAGGGAAAGAGCCGGTTCTCGCCGCCGCCGCGCGCCGCCCGTTCCCACTCAGCTTCGGTCGGCAGGCGATACCTCAAGCCAGTGCTTAGGCTGAGCCACTCGCAATACTTGACCGCGTCAAACCAGGAAACTGCGACCACCGGCTGTTCGGGATGATTGACTTCAGGGTTCGTGGAAAACGGTGCCGGTGGATTTCCCGTGGCGCGCACGAAGGCAGCGTAGCTGGCGTTCGTCACCACACAAGAGGCCAGCCGGAATTCATCCACCCACACCCGATGAACCGGCCGTTCATTTTCCTGGCCGGTCTCCGATCCCATCCCAAACCAGCCTTCGGGAATGCGAACTAGCTTCGGCTCAATCAGGATTGCTTGTGCCGGCGGGATGGATGGAGACGACATGAATCTATAGTTTAAACGGCTGATCGGATCGAAACCCGATGGAAGGCCACTTCCACTGGAAAGTGGAAAACATCTTCCATCGCTCTTTCTCGCGCCTCTTCATGCGGAATTATCTTATGTATTATCATAGAGATACAAAGGTCGACCAACGGAACGGAAAATGCTATCTATGCAGGTAGCAAGCGCTGAAAACTAAGAATTCCTGATCACCTGGATAGACTTATGAAGCTACTTTTCAAGATACTCATTGGCGGTGTAGTGCTGCTGACCATGGCGTTTGCCCAGGAACCAAAACATGCGGTGGTTGCGCAGGAACCTGCTGCGCCCTCCGCGACATCGACAACGCAGATGATTGCCACAGGCTCGCCGCAACGACCCGCCCCCGTGGTGGCACCGAAGGCTTTGCCGCCATTGAATCCGTCTTTGGGAGAGATTGCCCGCAGAGCCCGCGCCGCTCACGCTGCAGCCCCGAAGGCGCAAGTAGTATTGGCGGACGACGCACTTCCGAAAGACTAAAAGGCCTCATCCCAGTTTCATTATCGCGGCCAATCGCTGGAGCGGAGTCACCTCGTCTATCCCGCAACTCTCGGCAGATTCCAATGCTGCCAGACGCTCACCAGCCGCAGCCCAAAACAAACAACTCCGCCGAGGATGGCGGCCAGCGTAGGGGGCAGTCCCACCCTTCGGCCGAGGATCATCGCCGCCGATCCTGCCATGGCTGCCGTGGCATAGACGTCGGCGCGCAGGACGTTGGGTACGCGGGCCAGGAACATGTCGCGAATCGTGCCTCCACCCACTCCTGTAATGGTGCCGAGCAGAATGGCGATGAACGGATGCATTTTGTAGATCAAGGCTTTTTGTGTTCCGGCCACGGCAAACAGGGCCAGGCCCGCCGCGTCGAGCACGATCATGACTCCGTTAGGAATTCCCTGAACGAAACGATGTAGGAAGAAAACGATCGCTGCACCCGTAAATACGACAGCCGAGTAGCGCCAGTCGCGCAGTGAATTGGGCGGGACGGCGCGGATCAGCAGATCGCGAATAATTCCTCCACCTAACGCCGTCGCAAACGCCAACACCATCAGACCCAAAAGATCGAGATTACCGATGATCGCGGCCGTGGCTCCTTCAATCGCGAACAACAGAGTTCCGGCCAGATCCACTGCGAACAACAGTTTTTCCGGATCCTACTTCATAAACTCCATTTGCCGAATCGGACGAGGTTCCCAAACAAGAAAGTCCCGAGGAACCGGGATTCTATCAAAACCTTCAACTGGCAATTGACTCGGACTACGTGACGAATACCCACACGAACAATTGCGAATACACTGTTTTCACCACCAACACCGATCTGCGGATGACAACCTCAACAAAATCGTCAACCCTGGGCGCCATTTTTCGCCAGCGTTGTCCCCGCTGCCGCCAGGGAGGAATATTCTTCTACTCTATTTTTAGGGGTTTCCCTAAGATGCACCAACGCTGTGCCGTCTGCGACCTTAAGTTTCAGCGGGAGGAAGGGTATTTTCTGGGTGCCATGTACATCAGCTTTGGCCTGGCGCTTGCGATTATTGCGCTGATCGCGGCGTTGTTGTGGGCCATCACGGGATGGTGGATTACCAAAGACCTAGTCTGGGCGGTGGTATTGTTCCTGCCCCTGGCCCCAAGCATTTCGCTCTTCGCCCGCGTCCTCTGGATTTACTTGGACCAGACCTTTGATCCAGAACCTCCGGGACTCGGGAACATCAATAGGTGAGGCGAATCGTGAGGGTGGCCTGATGCATTCGGAATTTTAAGAGCGACGCGACTTGGGCCCGGGAAGCGCGATGGTTGTCCCGCTCTTGGCGGCCACTTCAACTTTTATCGGTTGATACAGGCACAGCGGATCGCTTCCCAAAGCATCTCCGGTGTGAGCAAAAGCCCGTGCGCGCGATCCCCCACAAATGCAGCTGAACTCACAGTCTCCAATTTTCCGTGGAAATGCTGCGGTAAGTGCAGTGCCTGAAACAGAGGCCCTTGCCGGTACACCTCCATCAATGAATCGGTTCGTACATTGCCGGCGCTCAGGGCAAAAAGCCCGAAGGATAAATGTCTCCCCGGCTGGAAACGAAGACGATCCCGTGGCCGTCACGAATCTGGAAACCCCGGTAAACAGAGCTTCCCTTGATCTCGGCGCTGGTCTTACCTGCGCCATGCATCCGGTTCAAGGCAAGGCGCCGGTAGGATGGCGCTTCCGTGGTCTTAACCGCAAAGGGCGCTTGCGGCACGAGATCGAGGACCCAGTTCATGATCTCTTCGGCGCGGTCCGGCGAGACCTCCTGCAACGCCCGGCCACGGCCCACCGAGATCAGGAAGAACAGGCTCCAGCGCATCACGGGGAAGGTCTTCAGGAGTTCAAAGATCGCCGGCAGATCGTCGACGGTTTCCTGTGCCACCAGGGTTTTGATCTGAATTGGCACCGAGTCGTCCCGCTTCGCGGGCTATATCGATCGTCCGTTCGAAACATCCCGGCACAGCACGTACATCGTCGTGTCGAGTCGCGGAGGAACGTCGAGACTGAAGCCAAGGCTCTGGATACCGTGCGACTGCAATCGATTCAACGCCTCGGATGTGAGGGCGGGCGTGGCGCTCGGGGTTATGGAAACCTCCAAACCCAATGCCCGGGCTTTGTCGATCACTGGAAACAGATCTTTGCGACTAAGTGGATCGCCCCCGGTAAGTATCAGGTGAGGCAACGGGTCGCCAAACATAGCGATCTGTCCCAACAGACCCATACTCTCCATCGGGGTCAGCTCTAGCGGATGTGGACTCGGCATAGCTTCCGCGCGACAGTGCCGGCATGCCAGCATGCATGCCTGGGTCATTTCCCAGTACACCAGCATGAGACTTCTGGCGAAGTCGTAACGTCGAGGATCCATGGTGCGCGAAGGCAGCTGAGAAACGAGCATCCTGTTCCTCCTCACGGGCAGGACAAGAACCACAGCTAAACTAGGCTCTCAGAGCCCGCTTCTGCCGTGATTCGAATCACACCAATCAGTGATTGCTCTTCGAGGACCAGGAAGGTCAGCCGCAGACCTGAATCCCTGAAATTCTGCGAATATGCTGGCC
>Ga0210384_10002933_pt1 | contig 20258 bp, 21 predicted proteins | sample IncBWH2MmetaG_FD_160574 | JGI IMG/M metagenome (GOLD analysis project Ga0210384, IMG submission 160574) | Forest soil microbial communities from Barre Woods Harvard Forest LTER site, Petersham, Massachusetts, United States - Inc-BW-H-2-M | ecosystem: Environmental > Terrestrial > Soil >...
CACGTAGGTGATGTTGACGATGATCAGGAAGAACGTCGTCGGCGACAGCAGCGGGAAGATAATAGTCCAGAACCGCCGCATCGGCCTTGCGCCGTCAATCGCGGCGGCCTCGATCACGCTTTTCGGAATCGACTGGAGGCCGGCGAGAAAGAACAGGAAATTGTAGCTGATCTGGTTCCAGACGCCGACAATGACGACGAGAATCATCGCATGCGTCCCATTGAGCACCGGATTCCAGTCGATTCCGTAACGCTGCATGGCGCGCGCGATCATGCCAAGTCCGGGCTGGAACATGAAGATGAAGAGGACACTGGCAACCGCGGGCGCCACCGCATAGGGGATGATGAGAAAGGTGCGGTAGATCTGAATGCCGCGGATGTCGTGATTGGCCATGACCGCGAGCAAAAGCCCGAGGCTCATCGAGAAAAACACCACCAGCGCCGAAAAGGTGAAGGTGACGCCGATCGCGTGATAATATTCCGGCGTCTGCAACAGATGGACGTAGTTCTCGAACCAGACGAATTCGGTGGAGAGCCCGAACGCATCCTGCACCAGGAACGACTGTTCCAGCGCCTGCACCGCCGGCCAATAAAAAAAGATCAGGGAAACCGCAAACTGCGGCAGGACCAGAAGATAGGGCAACAGCCTGCCTGAAAAGATCGCCCGGTTTTCCATGATGCCTCGCTCGAAGGATCGTGGCCGGCGCAAGGCCAGCCACGATCCCCGCCGCCATTATTTGACGGCGGTGCGTTCAAACTGCCGGAGCATCTGGTTGCCGCGCGACACCGCGGCGTCGAGCGCTTCCTTCGCCGACTTCTTGCCTGCCAGCGCCGCCTCGATCTCCTCGGCCCAGACGTCGCGCATCTGCACCATGCCGCCGAACCGCAAGCCGCGCGAATTGTCGGTCGGCGTCTTGTTGGTCAGTTCCTTCAGCGGCACTTCGAGGACCGGGTTCTGCTCGTAGAAGCCGGAGGCCTTGGTTTTTTCATACGCGGCCTTGGTGATCGGCAGATAGCCGGAAACCTGGTGCAGATAGACTTGGCGATCGGTGTCCGACAGGAAGGTGAAGAATTTGGCGGTTCCCTTGTATTCCTCCGGCGTCTTGCCGCCCATCACCCATAGCGAAGCACCGCCGATGATGGAATTCTGCGGCGCGCCGTTGACGTCGGGGAAATAGGGCATCGGCACCGCGGTGTAGGCGAACTTCGCATTCGCCTTGACGCTCGGATAGAACGCCGACGACGTCATGTAGAGCGGGCATTCGCCGGAGGTGAAGCGTCCCTCGCCGGTATTGGTTCGTCCCGAATAGTCGTAGCTCTTGTCCTTTTGCAGCTCCGCAAGGTTCTCCAGAAGCTTGGTTTCCAGTGGCGTGGCGAATTCGAGCGTGGTGTCAAAACCATCGAGTCCGTTGGCCTTGGTGCCGATCGCGACATTATGCCAGGCGGAAAACTGTTCGATCAGGCCCCAGGTGATCCAGCTCGACGAGAAGCCGCAGGTCGGGCTGGTCGCGTGCAGCTTCTTGGCATCGGCAAACACCTCCGGCCAGGTCTTCGGCGGCGCGGCGATGTCGGCCTTCTTGAGGGCGTCCAGATTGACCCACAGCACCATGCTCGACGAGTTGAACGGGAACGACAGCATCTGGCCCTTCGAGGTCGAGTAGTAACCGGTGATCGCAGGCAGATAGGAATTGGGATCGAACGCTTCGCCTTGTTCCTTCATCAGTTCGAAGACCGGCTTGATGGCGCCCTTGGCGGCCATCATGGTCGCCGTTCCAACCTCGAACACCTGCATGATGCCCGGCGCATTGCCGGCGCGGAACGCGGCGATGCCGGCGTTGAGCGTATCGGCGTAGCTGCCCTTGAAGGTGGGGACGATCTTGTAGTCGCTTTGCGAGGCGTTGAAATCGTTGGCGAGCTTGACCACGACGTCGTTGTTCGGGCCCGTCATGGCGTGCCACCATTGGATTTCCGTCACCGCACGCGCGGGCGAAGCGGCAAGCGCCAGCGTGATCATTGTTGCAGCCGCACCGTACCGTCGAAAAGCCATCAAAACCCCTCCCGTTTGGACCGCCATCGTCGTTGTCGCGCGTAGCAGCGCCGGATGACGTGCAAATGACCGTGTCAGTGCGCGGATGGTACGGGGGAAGCGGCCGAAAAGGGAAGCGATAAAAATGAGCGGTTATCGCTTCCGCTCGGGCCCGCAGACCACGCCCTTGGCGAGAAGCGCATCGATCTCGCTCTTTGAATATCCAAACTCGGCGAGCACCTCCTTGGTGTGCTGGCTGAATTTCGGCGGCGTGCGGCGCAGGCTCGGCTTGCTGCGTTGCAGGCGGATCGGGGAAGCGACCCCCTTGTACCAATCTTTTTCGATGACATCGCCGCGGTGGATGGTGTGGGCGTTGGTCAACGCCTGATCGATCTTCTGCACCGGCCCCGCCGGTAGTCCTGCCGCCAGCAGGCGGTTGCAGAGCGGTTCGGCCTCGTGCTGGCTGAACACTGCGGCAAGCTCGGCGCGCAGCGCGTCGCGATTGGCGATGCGGTCCTTGTTGCGTGCAAACCGCACGTCGGTGCCGAGTTCTTCCCTGCCGATCTCCTTGGCCAGTTTGCGGAAGGTGCCGTCATTGCCGACGCCGATGAAGATATTGTCGGTCTTGGTCGGAAAGATCGCGTAAGGCACGAGGTTCGGATGCTCGTTGCCGGTGAGGCCCGGCGGCTTGCCATGCATGAAATAATTCGCGGTGTGCGGATGCATGACCGCAAGGCCGGTTTCGTAGAGGGTGGTTTCGAGAAACTGGCCGAGCCCGGATTTTTGCCGCTCCGATAGCGCCATCAGGATGCCGATCGCAGCGTATAGCCCGGTCGAGATGTCGACCAGGGGAACGCCGATCCGCATCGGGCCGCTCTCGGGCGAACCGGTCGCGGCGATCATGCCGGTCATGGCCTGAATGATCGCGTCATAGCCGGGGTTGCCGCCGCGCGGCCCGTCGGCGCCGAAACCGGAAATCCGGCAATGCACGAGTTTCGGAAATTTTTCGCGCAGCACCTCGTTGCCGATGCCCCATTTGTCGAGGGTGCCGGGCTTGAAGTTCTCGATCAGGACGTCGGCGCTCGCGAGCAGCTTCATCAGCACCGCGCGGCCGCCTTCGGAGGCGAGGTCGAGCCCGATCGAGCGCTTGTTGCGGTTGATGCCGACGAAATAGGCCGCGTCCTCCTCATGGAACGGAGGGCCCCAGTCGCGCACTTCGTCTCCGGCGGGCGGCTCGACCTTGATCACGTCGGCGCCGTGGTCGGCGAGGATCTGCGTGCAATAGGGGCCGCCGAGCACGCGCGTCAGATCGATCACGCGCAGTCCGCTCATGGCGCCGGTAGTCGCTGAATTCATGGAAGCAACCTTCGCTCAAATGGAAATCCCGTGAAGGGGTTCCCAGAGCTAGCGGGCTTCCGGCGTGGCAGCAATGGCTTCGCGCGCGTAGGCGTATGCCCGACACTGCCGAGGCGGCTCACGCCGCTCGCGGATGCGACGAATGGCCCGCCGTTTGTCGCGAGCGGGCCATTCGGTGGCGCAGATTACACGACGCTCAGGCGAACATCGACGTTGCCGCGGGTGGCGTTCGAATAGGGGCACACCTGGTGCGCCTTCTCCACCAGCCCCTCCGCCTCGGCGCGGGGAACCCCGGGAAGCGAGACGGCGAGTTCGACTGTCAGGCCAAAGCCGCCGGCCGAGCGCGGTCCGATACCGACCGTCGAGGTCACCGACGCGTCGGCGGGGACTTTCGGGCCGCCTTGCGAAGCCACGAACTTCATCGCGCCGATGAAGCAGGCGGCGTAGCCGGCGGCAAACAGCTGCTCGGGATTGTTGCCTGCGCCGCCGCCTCCGCCGAGTTCCTTCGGGGTGGCGAGCTTGACGTTGAAGGCTCCGTCGAGCGTGGCGGCCTGGCCATCCCGGCCGCCGGTCGCCTTGGCGCTGGTCTTGTAAAGCACATTCACGGACATGGTGGTCTCCCTTTCGGTTCGTCTTGGGGTTCGGTCTTGAATTTCAATCCTGGATTCGATTTCAACGCGGTCTATATTGTACACAACTCGATTGTGAACAATATAAATTCCATGGCCTCACATTTAATTGTTCGCAATTGAATGCGGGGCCCGGCTGGCCCACAATGAGCCGGCAAATACTACGGCTTGATAGAGGTCATGAAATGGCAAGGAAGCAGGCGGCGGACTGGCCGCTGCGGCTCGACAATCAAATCTGCTTCGCGGTCTATTCCACCGCGCATGCATTCAACCGCGTCTACAAGCCTCTGCTCGACCGGCTCTCCCTGACCTATCCGCAATATCTGGTGATGCTGGTCTTGTGGGAACGCGACGGCGTGCCGGTGAAGGACATCGGCGAGCGGCTGCACCTGGATTCCGGCACACTGACACCGCTGCTCAAGCGGCTGGAAACCGCAGGGCTGATCAAGCGCACCCGCAGCTCTGAGGACGAGCGACAGGTGCTGATCGCGTTGACACCGCAGGGTCAGGCGCTTCGCGAGAAAGCCCGCGCCGTGCCCCAATCCATTCTCGCGGCTTCGGCGTGCTCGATATCCGAACTGTCGGCGATGAAAAACGAGATCATAGCGCTACGTGACCGGCTCAATGCGGCGCTCGGGGAGTAGGGGGCGCAAAGCGTCAAGCGTCATAGCCGCTTCTTGGCAAACGCCCGGCCGGAGCCGGACTTCAAGTATTTCTCGAATTCAAGCGCCTTGTATTTATCGGGGAAGGCGCAATACCACATCAATTTCCAAGGATTGAATTTGGCGGTGTGTGTGGATTTCCCGGCATTGTGGTCCGGAATCCGCCGCTTTAGATCGGCCGTATTTCTTGCTTAGGAAAGTTTACGCTGCGGCTGATGTAGACGTACCACATCTGCGTCTCCAGCCCGTCCTTGGCCATCGCGCGGCTGCGCCACGCGTAGCCCGAAGGGCGAAGCGTGGTGGAGCCAGGCGGGATCGAACCGCCGACCTCTTGCATGCCATGCAAGCGCTCTCCCAGCTGAGCTATGGCCCCGTCACCTCGTTTTAGCATGATCTCCGCGCAAACGCTTCGCGTTTGTCGCAAGGGAAAACCGGTACCCACCCCGCATCAAATGCGGGAAGGCTTTTTCCGGATCATGCTTGTCCCCGCACGCCTTGGGCGGCGCGCCGGGCAAAAAACCCTGAACACAGTTCAGGATCGATCTCAAGTCTCCTCGTCGCCGCTGACGTCGCCGATGATGTCGGTTACGTCCTCGTCGCCTTCCTCTTCGTCGGCGATGAAGGTGGAATCATCATCATCGTCGTCTTCGATGGTCTCGTCGATCTCGATGTCGTCTTCCGACTCGGGAACGACCGCCTTGACCTTGCCGGTATTCTCCTCGGCGTCGGCCTCTTCGAGCGAGACCGTCTCTTCGGCCTCGGCGGGCTCCGGCGCGGCCTCGGCGGCGGTTGCGGCCGTAGCGGCCGCGGCACGCGCGGCCTCGCCACGGACCGCCCGCGGCGGCGCCACCGGCGCGATCGGCACGACCTCGCCGGTATAGGGTGAGATCACCGGGTTCTTGTTGAGATCATAGAATTTCTTGCCCGTGGTCGGGCAAATGCGTTTGGTTCCGAGATCGGATTTGGCCACGTGCGGAATCCTGGGAATGTCTGAAAAACGGTGCTTCACTTGGCTAGTTGAAGCGCCGCTGTCAATAGCGGTTTGCGCGCAATTGAGGGCGGCGTGACGTGGTGTCGCCCATGTGATACCTGCGGCCATCCCTGCCGCCCTCTAGACAGGACACAATCTTGACCCATTCCGATCACCAAGCCAGGCAGCCGACCCCGCTGGAGGCGCGTTCCAGCGGCCCTTTGGCCGGCAAAGTGCGTGTTCCCGGCGACAAGTCGATCTCGCACCGCGCCTTGATTCTGGGGGCGCTGGCGGTGGGTAAAACCCAGGTTTCGGGCCTGCTCGAGGGCGAAGACGTGCTCAACACCGCCAAATCCATGCGGGCGCTGGGCGCAAAGGTGGAACGGACCGGCGATTGCGCTTGGATGGTACAAGGTGTCGGAGTGGCAGGCTTCGCGGAGCCCCAAGGCCCGCTCGATTTCGGCAATTCCGGCACCGGTTGCCGGCTGGTGATGGGGGCCGTTGCCGGTTGCCCGATCTCAGCGGTTTTTGACGGCGACGCCTCGCTGCGCTCCCGCCCGATGCGCCGGGTGCTCGATCCGCTGGAATTGATGGGTGCGAAAGTGGGCGCGAGCGAAGAGGGCGGCCGGCTGCCGCTGACCTTGAACGGCGCGCGCGATCCGGTGCCGATCCTCTATCGCACGCCGGTGGCCTCCGCACAGATCAAATCGGCAGTGCTGCTCGCTGGACTTGCCGCGCCCGGCGTCACCACGGTGATCGAGCAGGAAACAAGCCGCGACCATACCGAACTCATGTTGAAACATTTCGGCGCCGAGATCGTCTCGGCCAAGGAAGGCGCCCATGGCCGCAAGATCGCGCTCACCGGGCAGGGCGAGCTGCATGGCGCGAATGTCGTGGTGCCGGCCGATCCGTCTTCCGCGGCGTTCCCGATCGTGGCGGCGCTGATCGTCCAAGGCTCCGATATCATATTGTCCGACGTCATGACCAATCCGTTGCGCACCGGTCTGTTCACGACACTGCGCGAAATGGGCGCCTTTATTGAAGAAAGTGAAACGCGCGGCGATGCCGGCGAGCCGATGGCGCGACTACGCGTACGCGCCTCGAAGCTGCGCGGCGTCGTAGTGCCTCCTGAACGCGCGCCCTCGATGATCGACGAATATCTGGTGCTCGCGGTGGCCGCTTCGTTCGCCGAAGGGACTACGACCATGCGCGGCTTGAAGGAATTGCGTGTCAAGGAATCCGACCGGCTGGCGGCGACCGCCGACATGCTGCGCGTCAACGGCGTCAAGGTCGAGATTTCCGGCGACGATCTGATCGTCGAGGGCAGGGGCCATGTTCCCGGCGGCGGCCTGGTCAAGACCCATATGGATCATCGCATCGCGATGTCTGCTTTGGTGATGGGATTGGCGGCCGACAAGGGCGTCAAGGTCGACGATACCGCGTTTATCGCGACCTCATTTCCGGATTTCATACCGATGATGCGTTCGCTGGGGGCGGAGCTGTCATGAGGGGAGCACTGTGAGTGCAGCTTTTAACCGCGACGCGTTACTCGACGCATTCGATCAAATCGGTCGCGCGGCGGCGTCGGCAGGAACCAAGCTGCAGATCGCGGTTTACGGAGGCTCCGCGCTCATGCTGGCAAGCAATTTCCGGTTTGCGACGGAAGATGTCGATGTGTCCCGACTTGAATATCCACTGCCCGGTTGGCTGGCCATTGTCGTGGACAAGATCGCCGAGGAGAATGGTTGGCACAACGACTGGTTCAACGGTGGGGTCGCTTTTCATCTCAGTTCTCTCGCCGATCACGCGCTCGATCATTTGGAGTTCGGGACATTTCCCCGGGATGGCACCCCACCGGGGCTTGTGGTTTCGGTCCCGTCGGCGGAATATTTGCTTGCCTTGAAGCTCAAGGCAGCACGGGTGACGGACCCGGTTCGCGGCGAAACAGAGCGGCTCGATATTCTGAATCGGATGAAAGTCGTCGGCATCTCGACCGCAGAGGAAGCGATAGCTTTGCTCGGCCGATACTTCCCGGTCAGCGCTGCTTCTTCGGACAAGCAGCGATTTCTGCTGAACAACATGAATCGCGAGGGAGGCATCGATGCGCCCAAATACCCTCGCTGAGGCGGTAGAGAGGATTCAGGCTGGTTCAGCGCGGGATGTCGTCCTCGCCGAATTCGTTGACTCATTTGATTTGGCGAAGACCAACGGGGATCGCCTCGCGTCGATCGAGCGCGAGCCGAAATTAACCGGCGACGTCAGGCTCAATGCGCTTGTCGGCGCGACGGCAGATTATCTGGCCAAGCAGCGTCGACTCGGCCGCGTCCCGCATTGGGTTTCCGGTTCGGCGCGCCGGCTGACTAGTCCATGGTTTACGACGGCCTCACCGTCCGACGCCATGCGCGAATATTTGACCTTTGCCAGCCCGGCTGAGTTCGCGTCGCGCAACATCTTCACCGAGGAACGGCCGCTGCGACGGGCCCGCGGTCCTCGGCCAGCCAAGATGTAGACCGCCATGATCATCGCCATCGACGGACCGGCCGCATCCGGCAAGGGCACGCTCGGCAAGCGCCTTGCCAAACATTACGGCTACCGTCACCTCGATACCGGCGTGATCTACCGCGCTGTCGCCTATGCACTCTTAAGCGCACAAGCCGACCTGACCAACCAGGTGCTCGCCGTCTCCGCGGCGCTGGAGCTCGATCCGGAAAAGTTCGGGGATCCCGCGCTGAAGACGCAACAAGTAGGGGAGGCCGCCTCGGTGGTATCGGCGATCCCCAAGGTGCGGGAAGTTTTGCTGAATTTTCAGCGTCAATTTGCCGCCGATCCGCCGGGGGCGGTGCTCGATGGCCGGGATATCGGCACCGTGATCTGCCCCCATGCCGATGTGAAGATTTTCGTCGTCGCCGACCCCAGGGTCCGGGCCCGGCGGCGGACGTTGGAGGCGCGCGCCCGCGGCGAGGACGTCGATGAGGCGGCGGTGCTGGCGGATATCCTTCAGCGCGACGAACGCGACAAGAACAGGCCGGTTGCGCCTTTAAAACCGGCGGCGGATGCTTACTTGCTAGATAATTCCAATCTGGATATAGAAGGCGGCGTCCGGGCCGCCATCGACATTGTCGAGGCCGTTCGAGCGGGCCGGCAGCGGGTTTGAACGCTTTCAAACGAAACCGCTGCCGTCATTGGAGGAAAGCCCGCTCCCGCCCTTGAAGGTCGATGTATCGAGCTCGTTGATCGCGCTCGATAAACCTCCGGACGGAAAATCAACGTATCGAACGTGGAAGGCATCTGCCGGCCCGCTATTGCGATCATCGCAATCAGCGGTCGTTTGAGGTTTGTGGGAACCTTTAAACACTTCACGCCGCGATACGCCCTTAACCCGAACGGCCGGCAATACCCGCATCTGGAGAACAAATGGCTTCGACTAGTGCTGCTTCTTACCACCCTACCCGCGACGATTTCGCCGCGATGCTGGACGAGTCCTTCGCCGGCGGCAACTTGCAGGAAAGCTCCGTCATCAAGGGCAAGGTGGTTGCGATTGAAAAGGACATGGCCGTCATCGACGTCGGCCTGAAGACCGAGGGCCGCGTGGCGCTGCGCGAATTCGCCGGCCCCGGCCGCGAAAGCGAACTCAAGGTCGGCGACGAGGTCGAGGTGTTCCTCGACCGTATCGAGAATGCGCTCGGCGAGGCCGTGCTGTCGCGCGACAAGGCGCGCCGCGAGGAAAGCTGGGGCAAGCTCGAAAAGGCGTTCCAGAACAACGAAAAGGTCAACGGCGTCATCTTCAACCAGGTCAAGGGTGGCTTCACCGTCGACCTCGACGGCGCGGTCGCCTTCCTGCCGCGCTCGCAGGTCGATATCCGCCCGATTCGCGACGTTGCGCCGCTGATGAACAATTCGCAGCCCTTCCAGATCCTCAAAATGGACCGCCGCCGCGGCAACATCGTCGTGTCGCGCCGCACCGTTCTGGAAGAGACCCGCGCCGAGCAGCGCCAGGAATTGGTGCAGAACCTCGAAGAGGGCCAGGTGATCGACGGCGTGGTCAAGAACATCACCGATTACGGTGCGTTCGTCGACCTCGGCGGCATCGATGGCCTGTTGCACGTCACCGATATCGCCTGGCGCAGGGTCAATCACCCGACCGAGGTCTTGACCATCGGCCAGACGGTCAAGGTCAAGATCATCAAGATCAACCACGAGACCCACCGCATTTCGCTCGGCATGAAGCAGTTGCTGGACGATCCGTGGCAGGGGATCGAGGCGAAGTATCCGCTGAACGCGCGCTTTACCGGCCGCGTCACCAACATCACCGACTACGGCGCGTTCGTCGAGCTGGAGCCGGGCATCGAAGGCCTGATCCACGTCTCGGAAATGTCGTGGACCAAAAAGAACATGCACCCCGGCAAGATCGTTTCGACCTCGCAGGAAGTCGAAGTGCAGGTTTTGGAAGTCGATTCGGTCAAGCGCCGGATTTCGCTCGGCCTCAAGCAGACCATGCGTAACCCCTGGGAAGTGTTCGTCGAAAAATTCCCGGTCGGCTCCACGGTCGAGGGCGAGGTCAAGAACAAGACCGAGTTCGGCCTGTTCCTCGGGCTCGAGGGCGACGTCGACGGCATGGTGCATCTGTCCGACCTCGACTGGAAGCTTCCGGGCGAGCAGGTGATAGACAACTACAAGAAGGGCGACATGGTGAAAGCCGTGGTGCTCGATGTCGATGTCGAGAAGGAGCGCATCTCGCTCGGCGTCAAGCAGCTCGAAGGTGATCCCTTCGCCGAGCCCGGCGATGTCAAGAAGGGCGCGGTCGTGACCTGCGAAGTGCTGGAGGTCAAGGAAAGCGGTATCGAGGTCAAGATCTCGGGCACCGACTTCACCACCTTCATCAAGCGCTCGGAACTGGCGCGTGACCGCAACGACCAGCGCGCCGACCGCTTTGCCGTCGGCGAGAAGGTCGATGCGCGGGTGATCCAGTTCGACAAGAAGGCCCGCAAGGTGCAGGTCTCGATCAAGGCGCTGGAAGTCGCCGAGGAGAAGGAGGCCATCGCGCAATACGGCTCCTCCGATTCGGGGGCGACGCTGGGCGATATTCTCGGCACCGCGCTCAAGAACCGCGGCGGCGACAAGTAAGCTTTCGCTCACTTGCCTTCATCCAGTGGGGCCCCGGTTTCGACCGGGGCCTTTTTGCGTGCGAGTAACGCGCCTCTTCCCCTCTCCCCTTGTGGGAGACGGTGCCTTCGCAAAGCGAAGGCGGATGAGGGATCTCTATCCGCGGAGAAAGACCCCTCATCCGGCTCCATCTCGCTCCGCTCGATTTCGCCACCTTCTCCCACAAGGGGAGAAGGGAAGAAGAGCCTTCATTTCTTCATATTGCATCGCAATTGATGTAATCAGATAACCCAATACTTACGTTGCGAATGCAAAACGCGCGGGCTGATTATTCAGGAGAATTTTCGATGTCGCTTGATTCGGATGTGATCGTCGATCGCCGCAGGATTCGCCGCAAGCTGACCTTCTGGCGGGTGACCGCAGCCCTCGTCGCGATCGCGGCGGTCGCCATCATCGGCGTGGTCGTTACCCCGGGCGGACGCGGCGCGCTGACGAGTTCCGGCTCGATCGCGCGCGTCAATATCGAAGGCCTGATCCGCAGCGACCAGGAGCGCGTCGAGGCGCTGGAGCGGCTCGAGAATTCGCAGTCCGCCGCCGTCATCGTCCACATCAATTCGCCTGGAGGCACCACCGCCGGCTCCGAGCAGCTTTATGACGCACTGGTGCGGCTGAAGGCGAAGAAACCGCTGGTCGTGGTGGTCGAGGGACTGGCCGCCTCCGGCGGCTACATCACCGCGATCGCCGCCGACCACATCGTCGCGCAGCAAAGCTCGCTGGTCGGCTCGATCGGCGTCCTGTTTCAGTATCCGAATTTCACCGAGCTCTTGAAAACCGTCGGCGTCCAGGTCGAGGAAGTGAAGTCTTCGCCGCTAAAAGCCGCGCCCAATGGCTTCGAGCCGACCAGTCCGGAGGCGCGCGCCGCGCTGGACGCGCTGGTGAAGGATTCCTATGCGTGGTTTCGCGGATTGGTGAAAGAGCGGCGCGGCATGGACGACGCGTTGATCGAGAAAGTCGCCGATGGGCGGGTCTTCACCGGCCGCCAGGCCGTCGACCTCAAGCTGATCGATCAGCTCGGTGATGAGAAAGCCGCCGTGGCCTGGCTGGTCGCGAACAAGAACGTCAAGAGCGATCTGCCGGTGCGCGATTACAAGCTCAACCCGCGCTTCGGCGACCTGACATTCCTGCGAACGGCGGCCTCCATCACGCTGGATGCCCTCGGCCTGGGTGCGATCGCGCGTCACATTGAGCAGGCCGGCGTGGCGCAGGCGGTCGATCGCCTCGGTCTCGACGGGATGCTGGCGCTATGGCATCCGGCCGGGACCAATTGAAGCGCCGAAAGGCCTCCCGACCCGCTTCTCCCGCATTGCGGGTGTTGTCACAATCCCCCTCTCGTGCATTTGTCACGCCATTTCGCGCTGCGCAAAATTGATTTAGCGTCTTGACAGTTCAAGGCATTTTCACGGAAATGGATAGCTGTACGCCCCGGGTCCCAATTCTCAATGATCAAATCCGAACTTGTTCAGCGCATTGCCGAGCACAACCCGCACCTTTACCAGCGGGATGTCGAGAACATTGTGAACGCCATTCTTGACGAGATCGTCGCAGCATTGGCGCGCGGCGACCGGGTCGAGCTGCGCGGCTTCGGCGCCTTTTCGGTGAAGCATCGCCCTGCCCGCGCCGGGCGCAATCCGCGCACCGGCGCCCATGTGCCGGTCGATCAGAAGAGCGTCCCGTTCTTCAAGACCGGCAAGGAAATGCGCGAGCGGCTCAACCGCGACAATCCTGAAGCGGGCGCGTAAGGCTTCCGGACGGCGCGTCATCCGGTTTGCCGGACAAGTGAGGCGTGGGTTTCGGCCTGTCCCGCCGATCTCGATCAACACGAGCGATGGTCATGCGAAAATACTTCACAGCCCTCACCGTCATTCCGCTCGGCCTGATCTTCATCGTGTTCGCGGTGGCCAACCGGCATTTCGTCACGGTATCGTTCGACCCGTTCAATTCGGCCGACCCCTCGGTCGCGATCAGGCTCCCGCTGTTCGTCGTCATCATCCTGGCTGCGATCATCGGTGTCCTGGCCGGCGGCTCGGCGACCTGGTTGCGGCAGCGCCGCTGGCGGCGCGCAGCGCGGCAGCATGAGGCCGATGCGAGGGCGGCGCGCTCCGAGGTCGCGGATCTGCGCGCGGCGGCGGTTGCCACGCGCTACGACCGGGAGCGCCTTCCGGCTCCCTCGCAAGCGGGGTCCTACGGGGTTTCCGGGCGAGACAAGCAGGGCGCGACGTTGTAGAACCCGCCCCGCCAGGACCATTTCGATACCGTTTCGAACCGTTTTGGCCGCCCGAAACCTTAAAGCCCAGAGACGTCATGTCCCTCCTTGTTAAAATTTGTGGCCTGTCCACGCGCGAGACGCTCGAGGTCGCGCTCGAGGCCGGCGCTGACATGGTGGGGTTCGTGTTCTTTCCGCCCTCGCCGCGGCACCTCTCCCTTGAGATGGCGCGCGACCTCGGCAAGCAGGCGAAGCGCCGTGCGATCAAGGTGGCGCTGACGGTGGATGCCGACGACGCCAAGCTGTCCAATATCGTCGAGGCGCTGGAGCCGGACATTCTGCAATTGCACGGCAGGGAGACGGTGGCGCGGCTGCGCGACATCAAGCAGAAATTCGGGCTTGAAGTGATGAAGGCGATCGCGGTCGAAAGCGCGGCCGACCTTGCTTCGCTGCCGGGTTATGCGGCCGTCGCCGACCGCATGCTGTTCGATGCCCGCCCGCCCAAGGGCGCGACGCGCCCCGGCGGCCTTGGCGCGGTGTTCGACTGGCACCTGCTTGAAAATCTGGATTTGAAACTGCCATTCATGGTCTCCGGCGGCCTCAATGCCGAAAATGTCGCGCAAGCCCTCCGCGTCACGCGCGCCGGCGGCGTCGATGTGTCCTCCGGCGTCGAGCGCGCACCCGGCGTCAAGGATGGCGAGATGATCCGCGCCTTCATTCGCGCCGCCCGGGCCAGCGACTCTCATTCACCTCTCCCCGTTCACGGGGAGAGGTCGGATCGCTCTTGCGATCCGGGTGAGGGGGAGCCTCCGCATTCACGGTCGTCAACGAATTTGCGGCAAGAGCCCCTCACCCCAACCCTCTCCCCGCAAGAGCGGGGCGAGGGAGCGGAGGCAGCGCGACAACGCAGCAACAAGAGCTGATGGATCGATGAATCGAAATTTGCCCAATTCCTTCCGCAGCGGCCCGGACGAGCACGGCCATTTCGGCATTTTCGGCGGACGCTTTGTCGCGGAAACGCTGATGCCGCTGATCCTCGATCTGGAAAAGGCCTATGCCGACGCCAAGGCCGACCCGCGCTTCCAGACCGAGATGAACGGCTACCTCAGGGATTATGTCGGCCGGCCGTCGCCGCTCTATTTCGCCGAACGCCTCACCGAACACCTCGGCGGCGCAAAGATTTATTTCAAGCGCGAGGAGCTGAACCACACCGGCTCGCACAAGGTCAACAATGTGCTGGGCCAGATCATGGTGGCGCGGCGCATGGGCAAGAAGCGGATTATCGCCGAGACCGGCGCCGGCCAGCATGGCGTTGCGACCGCGACGCTGTGCGCCCGCTTCGGGCTTGAATGCGTGGTCTATATGGGCGCGGTCGATGTCGAACGGCAGCAGCCTAATGTGATCCGCATGGAGATGCTGGGCGCAAAAGTGTTTCCGGTGCAGTCGGGATCGCGCACATTGAAAGATGCGATGAACGAAGCGCTGCGCGATTGGGTCACCAACGTGCACAACACGTTCTATTGCATCGGCACCGTCGCCGGCCCGCATCCCTATCCGATGATGGTGCGCGATTTCCAGTCGATCATCGGGATCGAGACCCGCAAGCAGATGCAGGAGGCCGAAGGCCGTCTGCCCGACTCGCTGATCGCCTGCATCGGCGGCGGCTCCAACGCGATGGGGCTGTTTCATCCGTTCCTCGACGACCCCTCTGTCGAGATTTTCGGCGTCGAGGCGGCCGGCCATGGGCTCACGCAATTGCACGCGGCCTCGATCGCCGGCGGCCGGCCTGGCGTGCTGCACGGCAACCGCACCTATCTGTTGATGGACGACGATGGCCAGATCCAGGACGCGCATTCGATCTCGGCCGGGCTGGATTACCCCGGCATCGGGCCGGAACATTCCTGGCTGCACGAGAGCGGCCGCGTCAAATATCTCTCGGCGACCGACGATGAGGCGCTGGCGGCGTTTCTCTTGCTGTCGCGGCTCGAGGGCATTCCGCCGGCGCTGGAGCCCGCGCATGCCATCGCCAAGGTTACTGAGCTCGCGCCGAAACGACCGAAAGATCATCTGATGGTCGTCAACCTCTCCGGCCGCGGCGACAAGGACATTCCGCAGATCACGGAAATCTTGAAGAGCAGGAAGAAGAAGTGACCACCCGCATCGATGCACGATTTGCCGAACTCAAGCGCGAGGGCCGCGCGGCGCTGGTCACCTTCCTGATGGCCGGCGATCCCGATCCCGCAACTTCGCTCGACATCATCAAGGCGCTGCCGAAGGCGGGTGCCGATATCATCGAGATCGGCATGCCCTTTACCGATCCGATGGCGGATGGGCCGTCGATCCAGGCGGCCGGCTTGCGCGCGCTCAAGGCCGGCATGACCTTGAAGAAGACGCTCGAAATGGTGCGCGGCTTTCGCAAGGGCGACAGCACCACGCCGCTGGTGCTGATGGGATAATACAATCCGATCTACATCTACGGCGTCGACAGATTCCTCTCCGACGCCAGGGCGGCAGGCGTCGACGGCTTGATCATCGTCGACCTGCCGCCGGAGGAAGATGCCGAATTGTGCCTGCCGGCGCTGAAGGCCGGGTTGAACTTCATCCGGCTCGCTACGCCGACCACCGACGACAAGCGCCTGCCGGCGGTGCTCGCCAACACCTCGGGCTTTGTCTACTACGTTTCGATCACCGGGATTACCGGAAGCGCGGCCGCCGATTCCAAGGTCGTCGGTGAGGCCGTTGCCCGCATCAAGCGCCATACCAAACTGCCGGTTTGTGTCGGGTTCGGGATAAGGACGCCGCAGGCCGCGCGGGCCATCGCCGAGAACGCCAATGGCGCCGTCGTCGGTACCGCGCTGGTCGATGCGCTGCGCGACAGCCTCGATACCGCAGGGCAAGCCACCACCAAGACGGTTGCGGCGGTGGCCGATCTCGTGGCTTCCCTTGCACAGGGCGTGCGGGGAGCCAGGCAGGCTGCGGAATAAGCCACAATTACGGGCGAGACAGGCGGCGACGAGCGGCTTGCCGGGTCTGATCAGGGCCGCCATATAGGTTCAAGGGCGATGACGACGTGATCGCCGTTCGGAGCGAAGCATGAATTGGCTCACCAATGTGGTCCGGCCGAAAATCCGCAACATCCTGCGCCGCGAGACGCCGGAGAATTTGTGGATCAAATGCCCCGATTCGGGGCAGCTCGTCTTCTACAAGGATGTCGAGGCCAACCAGTTCGTCATTCCCGGCTCGAACTACCACATGCGCATGGGCGCGGTGCCGCGGCTGAAATCGATCTTCGACAACGAGACCTGGTACGACATCGCGCTGCCCGAAGTCACGGCCGATCCCCTGAAATTCCGCGATGAGCGGAAATATGCCGACCGCATCAAGGATGCGCGCGCCCGCACCGGGCTGAACGACGCCGTCAAGGTCGGCTATGGCAAGCTCGAGGGTGCTGCTGTCGTGATCGCGGTGCAGGATTTCGATTTCATGGGTGGCTCGCTCGGCATGGCTGCGGGTGAAGCGATCGTGCGCGGGCTTGAGCTCGCTCTGGAGAAGAAATCTCCCTTCATCGTGTTCGCGGCTTCCGGCGGCGCGCGGATGCAGGAAGGCATTTTGTCGCTGATGCAGATGCCGCGCACGACGGTCGGCATCCAGATGCTGCGCGAGGCGAAACAGCCCTATATCGTCGTGCTGACCAATCCGACCACCGGCGGCGTCACCGCCTCCTATGCGATGCTGGGCGACGTGCAGATCGCCGAGCCCGGCGCGCTGATCGGTTTTGCCGGCGCGCGCGTGATCGAGCAGACCATCCGCGAGAAATTGCCGGAAGGGTTCCAGCGCGCCGAATATCTGCGCGATCACGGCATGGTCGACATGGTCGTGCATCGCCATGAGTTGCGGCCGACCTTGGCGCGGCTGTGCCGGCTTTTGACCAAGTCGCCGGCGCCGGAAACCGCGTCGAAATCTGTGCTGCCGGTTTCCGAACCCGCCCAGATCATCTCGGCCCCGGACGCGGTGCCGGCAGCACCCCACGCGTGAACGCACTCCCCGCCACACCGTCACCGCTCGATGAATTGATCGCGCGGCTATCGGCGCTCCATCCGAAGCGGATCGATCTTGGCCTCGACCGCATGCAGCGGCTGTTGGAACGGCTCGATCATCCCGAGCGCAAGATGCCGCCGGTGATTCATATCGCCGGCACCAATGGCAAGGGTTCGACGCTCGCTTACTTGCGGGCGATCCTGGAGGCGGCGGGCCTGCGCGTCCACGCCTACACCTCGCCCTATCTGGTGCGCATTAATGAAAGCTTCCGTCTCGGCCGCGTGGGCGGCGGCGTGCTGGTCGGTGATGACGAGCTGCAAGATGCGCTCGCGTATTGCGAGCGGATCAATGCCGGGGCGCCGCTGACATTTTTCGAGGCGAAGACCGCCGCGGCGTTTTATTTGTTGGCGCAGCATCCGGCCGACGTGCTGCTGTTGGAGGTAGGTCTGGGCGGGCGGCTCGATTCGACCAATGTGATCGAGGCGCCGCTCGCAACCGTGATTGCGCCGATCAGCATGGACCACACCGACTTCCTAGGCGACACCCTGACATCGATCGCCGGCGAGAAGGCCGCGATCATCAGACGCGGCGTGCCGGTGATCTCCGCGGAGCAGCCGGCGGAAGCGATGACCGTGATCGAAGCGCAGGCGAACCGCATGCGTGCGCCGCTGCACGCGGCAGGCGAGGGATGGCATGTCGGCGTCGAGCGCGGCAGGCTGGTCTATCAGGACGACCGCGGGTTGATGGATCTGGCCGCGCCAAAACTGTTCGGCCGCCACCAGTTCGACAATGCGGGGCTCGCGATCGCGACCTTGCGCGCAATCGAAGCGCTCAAGATTCCGAGCGGAGCGTTCGAGGCTGGCATCGTCAACGCCGAGTGGCCGGCACGGATGCAGCGTCTTTCGTCGGGCGCGCTATTGGAGCAGGCGCCGAGGGGGTGCGAGATCTGGCTCGACGGCGGGCACAATGCCGAAGGCGGGCGCGTGGTCGCTGCCGCGCTCGGCGATCTCGAAGAACGCGTCTCGCGCCCGCTCGTTGTCATCGCCGGGATGATGGCGAATAAGGATGCCGGCGCGTTTCTCGCCAATTTCGCAGGGCTGACAAGACACATCATTGCAGTCGAGATCCCGCACCAGGACAACACGATGCCGCCGGACCGGCTGGCGGACGCCGCGCGCGCGCTTGGCATGCGCGTCGAGATCGCCGAAGGCGTGGAAGCCGCGCTGCGCGCGCTGGCACACCTCGCCTACGAAGTGCCGCCGCGCATCCTGATCACGGGGTCGCTCTATCTTGCCGGCCACGTGCTGAGCCTCAACGGCACGCCGCCGAGATAGCAATTGGCACGGAAACAAAACGGCCGGCAAACAGCCGGCCGTTGTCAGAAATTAAATACGGTGCGAACCAGATCAGACCGCAGCCGTAATCCACTGCTGCAGCTTCTGCTTCGGCGCGGCGCCGACCTGGCGGGAGGCCATCTCGCCGCCCTTGAAGATCATCAGGGTCGGGATCGACATCACGCCGTATTTCGAGGCCGTCTTCGGACTCTCGTCGACGTTCAGTTTCACGATCTTGACCTTGTCGCCCATTGCGCCGGAAATCTCGTCCAGCGCCGGCGCGATCATGCGGCACGGGCCGCACCATTCGGCCCAGAAATCGACCACCACCGGGCCTTGCGCTTTAAGCACCTCGGATTCGAAATTGGCGTCAGAAACCTTGCCAACGGCCATGGGAATACCTCGTTCAGTTGGAAGAAGGGCGGGAAGAATCGCGCCCCGGGATCATGGGGCAAACCTATGAACGCGACCTTGCCGGGTCAAGCTTGGTCATCCCGGCCATGACCGGATAGCAGTGCTTGGTCGAGGGCGGTAGCGGAAATCTCCATCAATTCAGGCGTTTCGGTCCAAAGCAGTACTGAGCGGACCGGCAATTGGGGATAAAGCTTCTTCAGGACCGCACGATAAAGTGCGAGCTGGCGGACATAGGCCGCCGGCGCTTCGGCCACGGCAGCCGGCGGGGCGTGGTTGGTCTTGAAATCGACAATCAAGACCTCTGACGGCGTGACCACCAGGCGGTCGATCTGGCCGGAGACCAGGGCAGGCGGTCGTCCCGGCTGCTTGAGCCGTCCGACAATCGAGACCTCGGCGCGGCTGCCGGCCGCGAATACGGCTGCAAAACGCGGGTCGGCGATCAGCGCCAGCACCTGGTCCGCCAGCTGTGCGCGGTCCCCATCGCTCCAACCGGTGGCATTGCGGGCAAGATATTTTTGCGCCGCATCGCGACGGCGTTCGGCGGCGAGATCGGGCAGCGATTGTAACAGGCGATGCACCAGCGTGCCGCGCTGCAACGCCAGCGCGCGCGTGGCCAGCGATTCCCCCGATCTGAAGCCGCGGCCGTCACCGTCTCCGGGGTCGGAGGGACGTAACAGCTTGCCGGCTAATGGCTCGGCCGGCAGCGGCGTGCGCAGCCATGACGGCAATAGCTGCGACGGGCTCGCCGTCGCGGCCGCGGCGCTCATCAAATGCGTGCTATCCTCCGGCCGCGTGTAGCGTTTGATCGGACCGTCGTCGGCTTCGATGGTCTCTTCGCGAAGGCCGGAATTGACCAGGCCCTTGCGGACCAGGTCGTACCAGCAATCATCTCGGAGGCCGTTCCTGTTGCCGGGCTGGATGCCTGCAACGATCAACCGGTCGGCGGCGCGCGTCATCGCAACATAAAGCAGCCGCCGATACTCATGCTCGATATCGTCAAGCATTGCCTGGCGGGCGTCCGCGACGACTTTTGGATCGTCGGCCTTCTTGCCGACCCACACCGTGACCTCGCCGCCGCCGTCGCGCGGCACCTGGATCAGGCGCAGGCGTTGCGTATCCGAGGGCGAGGATGTCGTGTCGACCATGATGACGACCGATGCTTCCAGACCCTTGGCGCCATGCACGGTCATGACACGGACCTCGTCACGCGAGATTTCCATGTCGCGCTTCACTTCGGTGTCGGCCGAGCGTAGCCACGCCATAAAGCCTTGCAGCGAAGCCGGCGCTTTCCTTTCGTAGTTCAGCGCCAGCTCGAGGAACTCGTCGAGCGCGTCATTGGCCTCATGTCCGAGCCGCCGCAGGATGCGGGCGCGGCCTCCATCGCCGCCGAGAAGCCAGGCATAGAACGCAAAAGGGGTTTCGTCGGCGAAGCGGCGCTCGCAGGCTTCGAGCCGCGTCAGCGCG
>Ga0210384_10002936_pt1 | contig 20238 bp, 20 predicted proteins | sample IncBWH2MmetaG_FD_160574 | JGI IMG/M metagenome (GOLD analysis project Ga0210384, IMG submission 160574) | Forest soil microbial communities from Barre Woods Harvard Forest LTER site, Petersham, Massachusetts, United States - Inc-BW-H-2-M | ecosystem: Environmental > Terrestrial > Soil >...
TCGAACATTTCCATCGCTTGCACCTCGGGGCGCGCGTGCGCGGGCGCTGACTCTCACAAAGGTTACGCGCTTGGCCCCGGACGGAGTGTCACAAAAATTGCCTTTGCGGCTGCATTAATGAAACATGTATGGCACAGGACTCATTAAAGTGGAATGATTCATGCAGCATCCAGAGCTCGACCGCGCCGACCTTCGAATCCTCGAGGTGCTGCAGGAGCACGGGAATCTCTCCGCGGCCGAGCTCGCCGAGCGCGTCGGCATTACCGCCTCGACCTGCTGGCGGCGTGTGACGCGGCTCGAGGAGCTCAAGGTCATCCGCAAGCGCGTCGCGCTCCTCGACCGCGAGAAGCTCGGGCTCTCGGTGATGGTGTTCTCGCACGTGAAGCTCGCAGGTCACGGGCGCGATGCCCTGCTGCGCTTCGAGCAGGCGGTACGCGTACACCCCGAGATCCTCGAGTGCTACACGCTCATGGGTGAGACGGATTTTCTGTTACGCATCGTTTGCCCCGACATCAAGGCCTACGAAGCGTTCTTTCTCGATCACCTCTCGCGCTTTCCCGGAGTGCAGTCCGTGAACTCCTCCATTGCGCTCGCCGTCATCAAGGAGACGACGGCGCTCCCTTTGCGGACTTGAGCGCGTACTGCGGCACAGGCTCCAGCTCCTCCACTCCGGCCATGGGCGCCGGGTCGAGACCGGCATTGGCGACGATCTGCTGCGTGTTGACAAAGGGACCCTTGAGTTGGCTCGGTACCGGGCCGCTCCGCGCCTTGCGCCACAGGTCATACAGTGCCAGCGCTGCCGTGAGGGTTCCGAGCGTCCCGAAGTACGCCCGCGGTCCGAAGACCGCCAGCGCACTTCCTGCGATTGTCGGCCCCGTGGCCGCGGCCATGCCGTTGATGAGCAGCAGCCGGCTGCTCGCGGCGACCATCTGGGAGGGCTCGAGCTTGTCGTTGATATGCGAGACGGCAAGGGAGTAGAGCGTGAGCGCCGAACCGCTGAAGAGTCCCGCGAGCAGCAGAAAAAGCCACCGCGGGTGTGGTGCTAACACTTCGGTGCCCAGGGCGACCAGGGTCGCGAACACGCAGGCCCCGGCAATCACCGTGCGCCGGTCCATCCGATCGGAGAGTCGGCCGACGGGGTATTGCGTCAGCACCGCAGCGAGGATGCTCACCGCCATGAACTCCGCCACCCCGCGCGTTCCGGCGCCGCTCAGCCGTGCGTACACCGGTCCCATGGAGAAGACGATCGAGGAGACCATTCCCGACACCGCTACCGCCACCACGGCGAGCGGTGAATGGTGGTAGAGCTCCCGGAACCGCACGTGTCGGGGCGCGGCGGGTTCCGGTGTCGGCTGCGCGGAGGCGACGATCGGCACCATGGCGAGCGATATCAGTGCCGACACGAGCATGAACGGGGCCTCGGTCTGCGGATTCGATAACAGCAGCAGGAACTGCGCGCCGCCGAGGCCCACGTACAGCACCAGCATGTAGAGCGCGAGCAGCCGGCCGCGATTGGTGCGAGTCGCGCGATGGTTGAGCCAGCTCTCGGCGACCACGTATATGCCGGCGAAACAAACGCCGGTGGTGAGCCGCATGAGCCCCCACGGCAGCGGGTGCACCCAGGAGGCGAATGCCAGAGCCGCGACGGAGGCGAGTGCCGCCAGCGCCGCGAACACGCGCACGTGGCCCACCTGCCGCAGCAGCCGCGGCGCGAGCGTCGTGCCGGCGAGATAACCGACGTAGTAGCCGGACATGACAAGTCCGGTGATCGGGGTCGGAAACCCCTCGAGCGTCGCGCGCAGCCCGAGCAGCGTGCTCAAGAGTCCCGCCCCCAGCATGAGAATTCCCATGCCGGCGAGCAGCGGCCAGGTGGTCAGGATCGGGTTACGCGGCACGACGGATGCGGCGGTGGAAAATTATTGACGCACCCGGGTCATGATACCGCGGCCGGAGCGGCGAGGGCGTCAGGCGAGCGCGAGAGCACGATGAGGCAGCGCGCAGCCTCGAGACCCGGGACATTCAACTCGCGCGCGCGCACGACGCGCCAGGGCGATTCGAGCGCGGCGAGCTCCTCGTGCGGCCACTTGCCTTTCATGGCGAGCACCTGCGTCGCCGGACCGCAGATCGGTGTCACCTTCTCGAGGAGTGTGGGGATAACCGCGAAGGCGCGCGCCAGCACCGTATCGAACGCCTCCTCGGGCTTCATCGACTCGACGCGCGCATGCACGGCCGTCACGTTGGTGAGTGTCAGCCGCCCGGCCGCGTGCGCCACGAAGCGCACCTTCTTGGCCGTGGAATCGATCAGTGTGAAATGACGCTGCGGATTGCAGATGGCGAGCGGCAAGCCCGGGAAGCCGGCGCCCGTACCCACATCGGCGATGCGCGTGCCGCTGAGGTCCGGATGCACGGCGAGGCTGTCGAGCAGGTGATGCGTCACCATCGCGGTGGGGGCGGAGATTGCCGTGAGGTTGTAGCTGCGGTTCCAGCGCGCGAGCTCTGCGGTGAGCGAGAGGAGCCGGGCGGCATCCTCGCTCGTCAGTGTGACCCCGAGGGTGGCGGCGTCCTGCACCAGGCGCTCGATGGCACTCAAACACAAGCTCCTTGCGCGAGGGCGGGCGCGACCGATCATACTTCGCGGGCCGTGAGACTGCTGCTGGTAGAGGACGATGCGATGATCGGCGACGCCATCCGCGCCGGGCTGAAGCGCGAGGGCTTCACGGTCGATTGGGTGCATGAGGCCGCCTCCGCCGCGCAGGTGCTGCGCAGCGAGCCGTTCGAGCTGCTGCTGCTCGATCTCGGTCTGCCGGGGAGCGATGGGCTGCAGCTGCTGAAGACACTGCGCGAGCGGGGCGAGTCGCTGCCGGTGTTGATCATCACCGCGCGCGATGCGGTGTCGGACCGCGTGGCGGGGCTCGACGCCGGTGCCGACGACTATCTCATCAAGCCCTTCGATCTGGACGAGCTCGCCGCTCGCATCCGCGCACTGCTGCGGCGCAAGTCGGGCCGCCCCGCTCCGCTCCTCGAGCACCAGGGCGTGGTGCTCGACCCGGCGGCACATCGCGTCACGCGGGACGGTGTGGAGGTGGCCCTGTCACCGCGCGAGTTCACGCTGCTGCAGCTGCTGCTGGAGCGTCCCGGGAGGATCCTTTCGCGCGCACAGCTCGAGGAGCGGCTGTATGGCTGGGGCGAGGAAGTCGAGAGCAACGCAGTCGAGGTCCACATTCATGGATTGCGGCGCAAGCTCGGTGCGCAGTTCATCCTGACGGTCCGCGGTGTCGGCTACCGGCTGAGGCCCTCCGCGTGAGCTCGCTGCGCGCACGGCTGCTCGCCTCGCTGCTCGCAGGTGTGGTGCTGGTCGGCGTGACCGGCGGGTGGATCGTCTATCGCAACGCGCTCGCGGAGGCGGATGCGTTCTTCGACTATCACCTGCGCCAGACGGCGCTCATCCTGCGCGATGAGCCGGTCGAATACCTCCTTGCCCCGCGGCTGCCGTCCACCGATGCCGCCTACGACTTCGTGGTGCAGGTGTGGTCGCTCGATGGCGTGCGTGTGTATCTTTCGCGCCCGCACGCGGTGCTGCCCGACATCACCACGCTCGGCTTCTCCACGGTGACGACCCGCGAGGGTCGCTGGCGCGTGTTCGGGGTGCAGGCGGTGACGCGCGTCATCCAGGTGGCGCAACCGATGAGCGTGCGTGAGCAGCGCGCCGCGGAGCTGGCACTGCAGACTCTGAAGCCCTTCGCGCTGCTGCTGCCGGTGCTGGCGCTCGTCATCTGGTTCGCGGTGGGGCATGCGCTCGAGCCGTTGCGGCGGCTCACCGCGCAGGTGAAGTCACGTCGCGTCAACGCGCTCGATGCTCTGCCGGCGACGCAGTTGCCCGATGAGGTGCAACCGCTGGTGCTCGCCCTCAATGATCTGCTCGGCCGGCTGCGTGCGGCGCTCGAGCGCGAACGCGCGTTCATGGCGGATGCAGCGCACGAGCTGCGCACCCCTCTCACGGCGCTGCACCTGCAGATGGGCATGCTGGCGCGCGCCAGCAGCGAGGCCGAGCGAGAGGCGGCGATGGAGACGCTCTCGGCGGGTGTGCAGCGCGCCATCCGCCTCATCGAGCAGATGCTGGCGCTCGCGCGTCAGGAGCCCCGCGCCGACAGCCAGCCGGTGCCCGTGCGCCTCGATGAGCTGGCGCGGGAGATCGTGACGGAGCTGGTACCGCTCGCGGACGCAGGACGCATCGACTTGGGTGTCGCCGCGGCGCAGCCCGCGATCGTTGCCGGCGATGCGGATGCGCTGCGAACGCTGCTGCGCAACCTGGTGGACAACGCGGTGCGCTACACGCCAGCTGGCGGGCGTGTCGATGTGATGGTCGAGAGCACCGCGGCGGGAGCGCGCGTCACGGTCACGGACGATGGACCCGGCGTCCCGCCCGAGGAGCGCGCGCGCCTGTTCGATCGCTTCTATCGACGCGCCGGCACGACCCCAACGGGCAGCGGCCTTGGCCTTGCCATCGTGAAAGCCATTGCCGATGCGCATGGCGCCACGGTGACACTCACCGCTGGCCCAACCGGGAGAGGACTCGCCGTGATCGTCACGTTTGCTGCGCCGGCCTCCCCCGCCGGGCACGCTCCGCCGGCGCCGCACCACGGCTCCGAGGCCGCGAAAGCGCCAGCTTCCTGACTTCGAGGGCGCTCTAATGGGCCAGCTTCTGCAGGAAGCTCGCGGCGGTCAGAAGATATTCGTCACGGTTCGGTTTCTTCAGGAACCCGTGCCCTTCGTCCTTCGCCACGAGGTACCACACCTCGCCCCCGCCCGAGCGCACGCGCCACACGAGCTGCTCGGACTCGGATATCGGGACACGGGGATCGTTCTGGCCGGCCGCCACGAGCAGGGGCCTGCGGATACGCGTCGCGTTGGTGAGGGGCGAGATGCGCTCGAGGAATACGCGCATGTTGGGGTCGCGCTCATCGCCATATTCGGTGCGGCGCCAGTCGCGCCGGTAGCCCGAGGTGTTGCGCAGGAAGGTGACGAAGTTGCTGATACCGGCGAGATCGATGGCGCCACGCAGCCGGTCGCCATAGGTGACGAGCGCTGCCAGCGCCAGGTACCCGCCGTAGGAGCCGCCCATCACAGCCAGGTGGTCGCGATCGAATCCGGACTGCGCGCCGATCCACACGAGGAGCGAGCCGATGTCGCGCACCGCGTCCTCGCGCAGCACGCCGTTGTCGAGGGTGAGGAAGCTCTTGCCGTAGCCGGATGAGCCGCGCACGTTGGGTGCGACCACGGCATAACCGAGCTCGTTCACCAGGAACTGCACGAACGGATCCCACTCCGGGCGGTACTGCGCTTCGGGCCCACCGTGAATGTCGATCAGCACCGGCACCGGGCCGCTCGCCTGCGCCGGCCGATAGACGTAGGCCGAGAGCCGCCGCTCATGGCCGCCGACGCGGTCCCAGGTCGGATAGCGGACGAGCTCCGGCGCGACGAAGGTGCTCACATCGAGCGGTCCCGCCTCGCTGCGCGTCCAGCGGGTCGCGCTGTCCTTCTCGACCTCATACACCCAGACATCGCGCGGCGAGGTCGGCGCGTCCACCGTCATCGCGAGCCTGCGGCCGGGGCGATCGAAGCGCGGGTTGCCGATGCGGCCCTCGGGGAGCCCGACGGGCGCGAGCGTCTGCTTGCTGTCGCGGTCGAGCACCGCGAGACGGCTGCGGCCGTCCTCGTTGAGGACATAGGCAATGTAGCGGCCGTCGGCGCTCACGTCGAAATCCTCGACGTCCCAGCTGACATCGGGGCTCACGCGGCGGCTGTCGTGGGTGCTGAGGTTCTTCAACTTCAGCTGCGCGAACTCACTGTCCTCGTCCGTCACCACGTACACCCCGCGGCCGGCGGGATCGAACTTGGCCATGCGGATGCCGGCCTTCACCGGCTTCTGCTCGAGCGGGGTGAGCGCGCCGGTCGCGACGTCCGCGAGGTACAGGTAGCTCTCGCTGCCCGATAAATACCGCCACACCAGCAGCTTCGAGTCATCCGGCGACCAGTCGAGCGGATACCACGTGTCTTGGCGGCCGCCGACGACGAGCTGTGGCACCGCGCTGGTCGTCACATCGGCGACGTAGACGTCGTAGCTGAGGGAGTCGCGCTCGTTCCCGTAGAACGCCACGCGCTTGCCGTCATGTGCCCAGACGATGCTGCCGTGGATGAAGGCCCCTTGCGTCAGCTGCCGCGGGTCGCCGACGCCGGGGTGGTAGTACACCTGCGCGTTGTCATCGCCCGCATGGTCCTTGAGGAATACGAATCCCTTGCCGCTCTTGGCGCCGCGCGCCCATTCGATGGGGTCGGAATAGAAAGTGAGCTGCTCACGCATGCCGAGCGGTGCGCTGACACGGTGCACCTGCTCGGTGTCGCCGAAGCGCGTCGAGGCGATCAGGCTCCCATCGGCGAGCCAGTCGAGAAAGGTGGCGCCGCGCGACTGCTGGTAGCGCGCCAGGCGCGCGGCGAGGCCGGGGTCGGCCGCGGGAATACCATCGAATATGAGGTTGCCGCGCTCGCGGTGTTGGATGACTGGACTCTGCGGAATGAAGGCCGCTGCAGGCTGCGGGGGGAGCGGGGCGGTCGCTTGCGCGAGCGGCGCCGCGGACTCCGGGGCCGGCACGGAGCCGGTTTGCCGGGCGATTCCCGCGCCAGCGGACAGAGCGAGAACGAGTGCCGTGAAGGCGGTGCGAGTCGATGAATACCGGGCGCGGGTGGTCATGCCTGTAAGCTAGCCTACAGGGTACGATGTGTACATGCAGCCGCGCGCTTCTGTGAAGCCGACACTCTATCGACACCCGCACGGCATCACGGCAGTGGATGCCGAGTACCTCTACCCCGGTCACGCCGCCGCGCACCTCATCGTCGATGGCGGACGCGCGGCCTTCGTCGATGTGGGAACGAACTCCTCCGTTCCCTTCCTACTCGCCGCGCTCGATGAGCTCGGCATCCCGCGCGCGGCGGTCGATTACCTGTTGCTGACCCACGTGCACCTCGATCACGCCGGTGGTGCGGGCACGCTGATGCGGGAGTTGCCCAATGCCCGCGCGCTGCTGCATCCGCGCGGTGCGCCACACATGATCGATCCCGCGAAGCTCATCGCCGGCTCGCAGGCGGTGTACGGTGCGGAGCCCTTCCGCCGCCTGTACGGGGAGCTGCTGCCCATTGCGCCCGAGCGCGTACGCGCAGTCGCCGACGGCGAGCGCATCGTGCTCGGCGGCCGCACCCTCGAGCTCATCCACACGCCCGGCCACGCGCAGCATCACTACGTGGTCGTGGATAGCGCACACGCCAGCATCTTCAGCGGTGATACCTTCGGCATCTCCTATCGCGCCCTCGACACCGAAAGGGGGGCATTCATCACTCCTTCCACCGTGCCGACGCAATTCGACCCGCAGCAGCACATCGCCTCCATCGACCGCATGCTGAGGCTCAGGCCCGAGTCGATTTATCTCATGCACTTCAGCCGCGTGACCGACATCCCGCGTCTGGCAGCGTCCCTCAAGGAGCAGATCCGCGAGCTGGCGGCCATCGCACGCGCGCATGCCGCGGACCCCGAGCCGGCGCGCGGCATCCGCGCCGATATGCTTGCGCTGTGGCGCACGCTCGCGCGGACTCACGGCTGCCGCCTGCCGGACAGCGACCTCGAGCACGCCTTCGAAGGCGATCTGATCCTCAATACACAGGGCCTCATGGCCTGGCTCATGCGCATCGGTGAGCTCGGCGACGCTGAAAGGTGAAGCCATGAACCGCTTCAAGGCATTCCGCATCCACTCGGAAGCGGGCAAGATCAGCCCGCGTTTCGAAGAGATCGGCCTCGATGATCTCTCGCCCGGCGATGTCGTGATCCGCGTCACCCACTCCGGCATCAACTACAAGGACGCGCTCGCTGCGACCGGCGCGGGCAAGATCCTGCGGCGGTACCCGCTCGTGGGCGGCATCGACCTCGCGGGCATCGTCGAGTCCTCGAGCGATGCACGCTTCGCGGCCGGTACGGCGGTGCTGGTGACCGGCTGCGGGCTGTCCGAAACGCACGATGGCGGCTATGCGCAGTTCGCGCGCGTGCCCGGCGATTGGGTGATCCCGATGCCGCGCGGGCTCGATGCTTTCACCGCCATGGCGCTCGGCACCGCGGGCTTCACCGCCGCGCTCGCCATCCACCGCATGGAGCAGAATGGCCAGGAGCCCGCCGGCGGACCGATCGCGGTGACGGGTGCTTCGGGCGGCGTCGGCAGCATCGCCATCGACATGCTGAGCGCGCGTGGCTATCGCGTGGTCGCGGTGAGCGGCAAGGCGGAGGCGGTTTCCTATCTCGAGGAGCTCGGGGCGAGCGAGGTGCTGCTGCGCGAGCGTCTCGACTTAGGCGCGAGGCCGCTCGAGAACGCCCGCTTCGGGGGCGCCATCGACAATCTGGGCGGCGATAGCCTCACCTGGCTCACGCGCACGGTCGATTTCTGGGGCAACATCGCCAGCATCGGCCTCGCCTCGGGCGCTTCGTTCACCACCACGGTGATGCCTTTCATCCTGCGAGGCGTGTCACTGCTCGGCATCAACTCCTCGGCGACGCGGCGCGAATGGCGCCTGGCGGTGTGGCAGCGCATCGCGAGCGACCTGCGTCCGCGGCACCTCGATCGAATCGTGACCCGCACCATCGCCTTCGATGAGCTGCCGGCGGCTTTTCCCGCCTACCTCGCCGGGCGCGTCACCGGGCGCACCGTGGTGCGCATCGGCTGAGAGAACCTACCCGCCGGTAGGATCGGCGCGCGGTGCGGGCCGGTGGCCGCGCGCGGCGGCGCGCGTATAGAATGACCGTGCGCTTTCGAGGTCCACCATGCCTGAAACCTCACTCACCGCCGGTGCGCGCCTGCGGTCCGCCCTGGAGATCGAACGTCCGCTGCAGGTGGTCGGCACGATCAACGCCTACGCCGCGCTGCTCGCCGAGCGCAGCGGCTTTCGAGCCATCTATCTCTCCGGCGCCGGAGTCGCCAATGCCTCGTTCGGATTTCCGGACCTCGGCATCACCTCGCTCAACGATGTCTGCGAGGACGTGCGCCGCGTGAGTGGTGCCTGCTCGCTCCCGCTGCTGGTCGATGCCGATACCGGCTTCGGCAGCGCGTTCAACATCGCGCGCACCACGCGCGAGTTGATCCGCGCCGGCGCGGCCGGCATGCACCTCGAGGACCAGGTTTCCGCGAAGCGCTGCGGCCACCGTCCTGGCAAGGCGCTGGTCCACGCGGGCGAGATGGTCGATCGCATCCGCGCGGCCGCCGATGCGCGCAGCGATCCGGCATTCGTCGTCATGGCGCGTACCGACGCACACGCGGTCGAAGGGCAGGCCGCGGCGCTCGAGCGTGCCGCGCAGTACGTTGCAGCCGGCGCCGACATGATCTTCGCCGAGGCGCTCAGAACGCTCGATGAATACCGCGAGTTCTGCTCCGCCCTGAGCGTGCCGGTGCTCGCCAACATCACTGAATTCGGGCAGACGCCGCTCTTTACCGTCACCGAGCTCGCCTCCGCGGGGGTGCGCCTGGTGCTGTACCCACTGTCGGCCTTCCGCGCGGCGGCGCGCGCGCAGCTGCGGGTATACGAGGCGATCCGCGCCGAGGGGACGCAGAAGAGCGTGCTCGAACTCATGCAGACCCGCGCCGAGCTCTACGCCGTGCTCGGCTACCACGAATACGAGCAGAAGCTCGATGAGCTCTTCGGGAAAGAGCAGCCATGAACGAGATGCACAACCTCGGGCCTAAGAAGTCGGTCGCCCTCTCGGGCGTGACGGCGGGTAACACCGCGCTGTGCACGGTGGGCCGCACCGGCAACGACCTGCACTACCGCGGCTACGACATCCTCGAGATCGCCACGGAGTGCGAGTTCGAGGAAATCGCCTACCTGCTCATTCACGAGAAGCTTCCGAACCGCGCCGAGCTCAGCGAGTACAAGTCCAGGCTCAAGTCCCTGCGCGGGCTGCCGGCCACGGTGCGCGGTGCGCTCGAGGTGCTGCCGGCGGCGAGCCATCCAATGGATGTGCTGCGCACCGGTGTTTCGGTACTCGGTTGCACGTTGCCGGAGAAGGACGACCATGAGGTGGCCGGTGCGCGCCACATCGCCGATCGCCTCATCGCCTCGCTTGGCTCGATGCTCACCTACTGGTATCACTTCAGTCAGTCGGGTCGGCGCATCCAGGTCGAGACCGAGGACGATTCCATCGGCGGACACTTCCTGCATCTGTTGCACCAGCGGCCACCGCCCGCATCCTGGGTGCGCGCCATGCACACCTCGCTCATCCTCTACGCCGAGCACGAGTTCAACGCCTCGACGTTCGCCGCGCGCGTGATCGCCGGCACCGGCGCGGACATGTACTCGTGCATCACGGGCGCCATCGGGGCACTGCGCGGACCGAAGCACGGTGGGGCCAACGAGGCCGCGTTCGAGATCCAGCAGCGCTATGAGACGGCGGACGCCGCGGCCAGCGACATCCGCGCGCGCGTCGCGAACAAGGAAGTCATCATCGGCTTCGGACACCCGGTGTATACCCTCGCCGACCCACGGAACGAGGTGATCAAGGAAGTGGCGCGCCAGCTCTCGAAGGAAGCGGGCGACATGAGCCTGTTCGAGATCGCCGCACGCATCGAGACGGTGATGCGCGAGACCAAGAACCTGTTCGCCAACCTCGATTGGTTCTCGGCGGTGTCGTACCACATGATGGGTGTGCCGACGGAAATGTTCACGCCGCTGTTCGTCATTGCGCGCACCACCGGCTGGGCTGCGCACGTCATCGAGCAGCGCATCGACGGCAAGATCATCCGTCCGCATGCGAATTACACGGGCCCGGAGAACCTCAAGTTCGTGCCGCTCGCGCAACGCAAGTAACGTCAGGAAAAAAACGGCCATGTCAGCCCACGACATCAAGTCCGCCGAGCGTCCGCCGCCGGATGGCGCGCTGGTGGCGATCGCCGACTACGCCCGCAACTTCAGGGTGAAGAGCGCAACTGCCTACGATACGGCGCGCTATTGCCTCATGGATACTCTCGCCTGCGGATTCCAGGCGCTGAAATATCCCGCCTGCCGCAAGCTCCTGGGTGCGGTCGTACCGGGAGCGGTGATGCCGGGCGGAGCGCGCGTGCCTGGCACCTCCTTCGAGCTCGATCCCGTGCAGGCCGCTTTCAACATCGGCGCGATGATCCGCTGGCTCGATTTCAACGACACCTGGCTCGCCGCCGAGTGGGGTCACCCTTCCGACAATCTCGGCGGCATCCTCGCGGTGTCCGATTATCTGGCGCGCCAGGCGGTGATGTCGGGCCGCGCACCGCCCACGGTGCGCGAGCTCCTCGCCGCCATGATCAAGGCGCACGAGATCCAGGGCGTGCTGGCGCTCGAGAACAGTTTCAACCGCGTCGGCCTCGATCATGTGCTGCTGGTGCGCGTCGCCTCGACCGCCGTGGTGACGAGCCTCCTCGGGGGCACGGAGGAGCAGGTGGTGAACGCAGTATCGAACGCCTGGATCGACGGCGGCGCGCTGCGCACTTACCGGCACGCGCCCAACACCGGCTCGCGCAAGAGCTGGGCTGCCGGGGACGCCACCAGCCGCGCCGTGCGCCTCGCGCTCATCGCACTCACCGGTGAGATGGGCTACCCCTCGGCGCTCTCGGCGAAAACCTGGGGCTTCAGCGACGTGCTGTTCCGCGGCAAGCCGATCGCGCTGCCGCAACCCTTCGGCAGCTACGTCATGGAGAACGTGCTGTTCAAGATCTCCTACCCCGCGGAGTTCCACGCGCAGACCGCGGTCGAGGCGGCGATGACGCTGCATCCACAGGTGGCCGCGCGGCTCGCCGACATCGAGCGCGTCGTCATCGAGACCCAGGAGCCGGGCGTCCGCATCATCGACAAGGTAGGACCGCTCGCCAACCCGGCCGACCGCGACCACTGCATACAGTACATGGTGGCGATCCCGCTCATCTTCGGGCGTCTCACCGCCGGGGACTACGAGGATACGGTGGCGCGGGATCCGCGCATCGATGCGCTGCGCGCGCGGACACAGGTGCGCGAGAACCCGACCTTCACGCGCGAGTACTACGACCCGGACAAGCGTTATATCGGCAACGCCGTGCAGGTCTTCTTCCGCGACGGCAGCGCGAGCGCGCGCGTACAGGTCGATTACCCGATAGGCCATCGCAAGCGACGCGCGGAAGGCATGCCGGTGCTCGTGAAGAAGTTCGAAACATCGGTGGACGCTCACTTTGGCCCGAAGCAGGCCGAGCGCATCAAGGCATTGTTTGCCGCGCCGAAACCCCTCGATGCCATGCCGGTGAACGAGCTCGTGGCGGCGCTCGTGACCAACGGCGTCACCGCCTGAGCCCAAAAAAAACCGGGCGGCGAGAAACGCCGCCCGGCCTTTATCACTCGAGGATCCCCACCCGGGGTCCCCAAGAAATCATGCATCCTGCTCGATGCTCAGAGCTTTGCCGATAGCGGCAAGCATGATTCCCTGGGGGGTTTAGCCGACCCGCACCGGCACGAAAAGCCGCGCATCACCGCGCTGGATGAGCAGCGCGATGTGCCCCTTGGACTTGTCCACCGCGCCGCGCAGGTCCTCGGCGCTCTTGATGGGTGAGCCGTTGGCGGCGAGCACCACATCCCCCGGCTGAATGCCCGCCTCGGCAGCCGGTCCGCTCGAGCGCTCGACCACCAGCCCGCCCTTGACGTTGCTCTGGCGCTGCTCCTGTTCGGTGAGCGGGCGCACCGCGAGCCCGAGCTTTCCGCCGTCGTTGTGCGAGCCGGCGCTGGCGGCGGCGGTGCGCTTATCCTCCAGCGCACCGAGCTTCACGGTCACCGTGCGCGTGGAATGATCGCGCCACACCTCGAGCTCCACGTTCGTGCCGGGGGCGATCGCGGCGATCTGCACCGGCAGCTCAGTGGAATCCTTGAGCACCTGGCCGTTGAGCTTGAGGATCACATCACCGGCCTGGACGCCGGCGTGCTCGGCGGGCCCACCCTTCTCGACGCTCGAGACCAGCGCGCCCTCGGGCTGCGGCAGGCCGAAAGAGTCCGCAAGGCCCTGGCTGACGTTCTGGATCACCACGCCGAGTTTGCCGCGGGTGACATGGCCGGTGGTCTGCAGCTGCTGACCCACCTGCATCGCGACGTCGATCGGGATGGAGAAAGAGACGCCCATGTAGCCGCCACTGCGGCTGTAGATCTGCGAGTTGATGCCGACGACCTCGCCGCGCATGTTGAACAGCGGCCCACCGGAGTTACCGGGGTTGATCGGAACGTCGGTCTGGATGAAGGGCACGTACCCGGAATCGAGCGTGCGGCCCTTGGCGCTGACGATGCCCGCGGTGGCGCTGTTCTCGAAGCCGAATGGAGCCCCGATCGCCAATACCCATTCACCGACCTTGAGCGAGCGGGAGTCGCCGACCTTCACCGTCGGCAGGTCCTTGGCGTTGATCTTGATGATGGCGATGTCCGACTTGGTGTCGACGCCGATCACCTTCGCGGTGTACTCGCGTCGGTCGGTCATGCGCACGGTGACCTCGCTCGCGCCGCTCACCACGTGCGCGTTGGTCATGATGACGCCATCGGGACGGATGATGAAGCCCGAGCCTTCACCGCGCTGGGGCTGCGGGGCGGGCATCTGGAACGGCGCGCCGCGGAAGAAGGGCGCAAACGGACTGTTGGGACCGAAGAAGGGATTGCCCTGGCCGTTGTCGCCGTTGTCATCGTCACCCTGGTCGCCCGGGGTGTTGAGGCCCGTCGCCACCTTGGTGACCACCTGGATGTTGACGACCGCCGGACCGTACTTCTGCACCATGCTGCTGAAATCGGGCAGCACTACCCCCGCAGCAGTGCCGGCTGACGGCGCGGGTGCCGCCTGCGCCGTGACCGCCGCAGGCGGGGGGCTGGCTAGCGCGTGGGCCGCACCGGCGACATAGAACGTGCCCAACGGCACGCCGATCAGGCTGGCGCCGAGCGTCGCGGCGATCAGCGGTTTCCTGATGAGGTTCGAAAAGTTCATGGAATGCTCCGTCCGTTCCACCTGCCGTCGGGAATTACGCGCACGATAGTGAGCGCGCCTTATGGGATCCTTAAGGCCGCTGCAAGGCCCCCGCGCCGCGCCCGGTGCCGCAGCCGCGTTACTGCGTAGAGAAGCGCGTGTAAGGACGCGGCTCGGTTTTCAGCGCAGGCGTCAGCGCGCTGAAATAGGCCGCGATCTCGGCGATCTCTGCCGGCTTCAGAGGCGCGGCGAAGCCCTTCATGATCGGGTTCTTGCGCCCGCCGTGCTGGTACTCCTCGATGGCGCGCACGAGGTAATCCTGGTGCTGGCCCGCGAGCGATGGGTACATCGGAGCGATGGCCACACCGTCCTGCCCGTGGCACGAGGTGCACAGCGTCGCCGCCTTGGGCACGGCGCCTTTCGCCTTGCCGGTCGAGGTGAGAGGCTTGCCGGCGAAGGATACCGCGATGTCGGCGATGTCCTGGTCCGAGAGCTCGGAGGCCTGCGAGTGCATCGTCAGGTGCGCGCGGTCGCCATCGCGATAACCGTGCAGCGCCGCCACCAGGTACTCGGGGCTCTGCCCCTCGAGCTTGGGCACGCTGTAGTCGGGGTACGCATTGCGGTAACCGTCGATCCCGTGGCAGCCGAGACAGGTATAGGAAAGCTCCTTGCCGCGGTGCGGATCGCCCGGCTGTGTCGCGGGCGCGGCGGCGGCCGCGGGCGTCTCCGCGGGAGGAGCCGCGGATGGCTCAGGCGTCTGCGCGCGTGATACGCCCGGGAGCGCACAGGCCATGACTGCCGCGATGGTCACCGCGGGCTCGGCATAGCCGCACCAACGCCCCATCCTGCTCTCCGCGAGTTGAAAAAACGGCCCCGAATGTTACGGACTCTGCCCGGCAAAAGCCATTCGACCCGATGTTGATGCAGATGACGCCGTGTAAGCTCGAACCATGATTGCCCTCATCCAACGCGTGAGCGAGGCGCGGGTGCGCGTTGGCGGTGAGCTCGTCGGCGCGATCGACCGTGGCGTGCTGGCGCTGATCGGCGTGCAGCGCGGCGACACCGCAGAATCGGCCGTGCGGTTGCTCGAGCGCATCCTCTCCTACCGGGTTTTTCCGGACGCCGAGGAACGCATGAATCTGTCCCTGCGCGCGGTGGACGGTGGGCTACTGCTCGTGCCGCAGTTCACGCTCGCGGCCGACACCCACAAGGGAACCCGCGCGGGATTCAGCACCGCCGCGGAGCCGGAGGAGGCGCAGCGCTTGTTTACGGGCCTGGTCGAACGCGCGCACGGGCTCTATGCCCCTGTTTCCGCAGGTGTATTTGGTGCACACATGGAGGTGTCACTGGTCAATGACGGGCCGGTGACCTTCTGGCTCGAGGCCCGCTGAGTTGCAAGCGTGAAGTGCGTCCCGGCGGTGTGCGAACTTATGGGGCTCCGGGCACTGCTTTGACTTATCCTACGGTTCTTTTCCGCCACGCAGGCGGAAGCTTGTGGAGCGTGAAGTATGGGCGGCTTAGGAATGCGCGAGCTGGTGATCATCCTGCTCGTGGTGCTCGTCGTGTTTGGTGCGAAGAAGCTGCGCAACGTGGGCTCGGACCTCGGACATGCGGTACGCGGGTTCAAGAAGGCGATGAGCGAAGGCGAGGAGGAACAGAGCACTCCGCCGAAGCAGATCCGCGCCGAGGGTGCGGACGCGGAATTCCCGGAAGTCGCGAAGAAGAGCGACACCAAGACCGAACGGAGCACGTGATCTGTTCGAGGGCCGGTTCTCGGAGATCCTGATCATCTTCGTCCTGGCGCTGATCGTGCTGGGACCGGAGAAGCTGCCACGTCTCGTGTCCGAACTGGGCCGTTGGGTGGGACGGGCCCGTGCCATGGCGCGTCAGTTCCGCGAGCAGCTCGAGGAGGAAGTGCAGCTCGAGCAGGCGCGCAAGGCGAATCAAACCGCCCCAGCGCCGGACTCCAACACCTCTGCGCACGAGCCGGCAACTTCCGCTGCACCTCCCGCAGCAGCCACCGGCAATGGCGCCACCGGTGCCGATCCCGCCGCTACCCGACCCGCGCAGGCGGGCGGCGCCGATGAGCGAAGAACCTGAAAAGCTCGCCGAAGGCACGCTGATCTCGCACCTGCTGGAGCTGCGGGACCGGCTGCTGCGCGCGCTGGTGGCGGTTGGGATCGCGTTCATGCCGTGCGTGTACTACTCGAACGATCTCTTCAGCTTCATCGCGCAGCCGCTGCTCGCCAAGCTCCCTCAAGGGAGCAACCTCATCGCCACCGGGGTCATGTCACCCTTCACCACGCCCTTCAAGCTGTCGTTCTTCGCGGCGCTGATGATCGCGATGCCCTATGTGATCTACCAGCTGTGGTCGTTCGTGGCGCCGGGCTTGTACCGCCACGAGCGGCGCTTCGCGGTGCCGCTGCTCGTCTCCTCGATTCTGCTGTTCTACGTCGGCATCGCCTTCGCCTACTACTTCGTCTTTCCGGTGATGTTCGAGTTCTTCGCCCACACGACGCCGAAGGGCGTCTCGATGATGACCGACATCAACAACTACCTGGATTTCGTGCTCACCATGTTCTTCTGCTTCGGGCTCGCCTTCGAGGTGCCGGTCGCCGTGGTGCTGCTCGTGCTGACGGGCGTCGTGCGCATCGAGAAGCTCAGGAAGAACCGTGGTTACGTGCTCATCGGCATCTTCATCCTCGCAGCGCTCCTCACCCCACCCGATGCCATCTCGCAGTGCTCACTCGCCATACCCATGTACCTGCTGTACGAGGGCGGCATCCTCATGGCGCGCCTCCTCTCCCGCGGTCACAGCCCCGAAGCACAGGCCAAGCCCGATGAAGGTTGAACAATGAACGAGCTCGCCGAGCCCTCGCGCGCAGCCCCGGTCACAGCGCCCAAAACTATCCTCGGCCAGCCCTTCGGACTGGCGACGCTCTTTCTCACGGAGATGTGGGAGCGCTTCACCTACTACGGCATCCAGGCCGTGCTCATCCTGTTCATGGTGGCGACGGTACCCAAGGGTGGCCTCGGGCTCGATGACCAGACCTCGAGCTCGATCTTCGGCTTATTCCTGGGCAGCACGTATCTGCTGGGACTGCTGGGGGGTTGGATCGCCGACCGTCTGCTCGGCGCACAACGCGCGGTGGTGAGCGGCGGGATACTCATCGCCACCGGCAGCGCACTGCTTGCGATCGGCAACGAGGCGATCTTCTTCCTTGGCCTGCTGGTGAACGCCATGGGGGTTGGGCTCCTCAAGCCCAACGTCAGCGCGATCGTCGCGTCACTCTATCCGGAAGGTGGCGCGCGGCGCGATGCGGGTTTTTCCATTTTCTACATGGGCATCAACATCGGCGCGGCCCTCGGCTCGTTCTTCGTGCCGCTCTGCGCCGCGGCCTTCGGCTGGCGCCTTGGATTCGGGCTGCCGGCGCTCTTCATGGCACTCGGCGTGGCGCAGTTCCTGTGGACGCGCTCGTATCTCGGCGCTGCAGGCTTGCAGCCCGCTCACGAGCGGCGCGGTTCGTGGACCCCGGTCGTCGTATTCCTCGGGGCGGTCGCAGTGATCGTGGTGCTCGCCGTTACCCACACCGTGAGGCTCGACGCCTCCGCGCTCGCCACCGCGGCCTCCTGGGGATACGCGGTTCTCGCGGTCGCGTACTTCGTCTACCTGCTGTTCTACGCGGGGCTCTCCAAGGCGGAGCGCAGGCGCGCGCTCGTCATGGTGGCACTGTTCGTCGCTTCGGTGATGTTCTGGGCCGGCTATTACCAGCAGGGCGGCTCCTTCAACCTGTTCGCCGAGCGCTACACCGACCGGCACATCCTCGGCTGGGACATGCCTGCGGGCGTGCTGCAGGCGGTGAATCCGTTCTTCGTGATCACCCTCGCGGGCGTGTTTGCGACGCTGTGGATCGCGCTCGGCAAGCGCGGCCGCGATCCGCTGGCCTCGGCCAAGTTCGGCCTGGCGCTCATCTTCCTTGGGCTGGGCTTCCTGGTCATGTACTTCGCCGCGCAGCGCGTGCTGGCCGGCCACCTGGTGCTGCCCATTTGGCTCGTGTGCACTTACTTCCTGCATACCTGCGGGGAGCTGTGCCTCTCGCCGGTGGGGTTGTCGTACATGAGCAAGCTCGCGCCGCCACGGTTCGTCGGGCAGGCGATGGGTGTATGGTTTCTGTCGCTCGCGCTCGGTGGCAACCTCGCCGGCCAGCTCACCGGGCAGTACGACGCCAGTCACCTCGAGTCGCTCCCGGCACTGTTTCTGCGGATCTTCTGGTACGGCCTCATCGCCGGGGTGGTGATGCTGCTCCTCACGCCGTTCGTCAAACGCATGATGGCCGGCGTGCACTAGCGGGAGTACGCTGCGAACCGATGACGACCACGCGACGCGACCTGCTGGCGACGGTGCTGACGGCCGCCGGGGCGACCGTGACTGCGAGCCGCAGCGATGCCGAGCCGCGCAATCATGGTGAGGGTGCGGATCACCAGGAGCTCCCGTCAGATCCGGCTCTGCGCACCAAGGCGCTCGAGTCCGTGTTGGTTGCGCGGGGCCTGGTCGATCGCGCGGCGCTCGATACCCTGGTCGAGGTCTACGAGCACGAGATCGGGCCGCGCAACGGCGCCCGGGTAGTCGCACATGCGTGGGTGGACGATGCCTACCGGCGCCGCCTCCTCGATGACGGAACCGCGGCAATCCGCGAGCTCGGCTACGGCGGAGAGGAAAGCGAGCACCTGGTGGTCGTCGAGAACACCGATCGCGTCCACAATCTCGTCGTCTGCACGCTCTGCTCGTGCTATCCCTGGGCCCTGCTCGGATTGCCGCCCGTCTGGTACAAGTCGGCCGCCTACCGCTCGCGGGCGGTCATCGACCCGCGAGGCGTGCTCAAGGAGTTCGGCCTGGAGCTTCCTGCAGACATCGAGGTGCGGGCGTGGGACAGCACCGCTGAAGTCCGCTACCTCGTGCTTCCCGAGCGCCCGGCAGGGGCCGGAAAGCTGAGCGAAGCGGAGCTCGCCGCACTCGTGACCCGCGATGCGATGATCGGCGTCTCGCGTGTGACGCTGGCGCACGAGGCGCGCGCATGAACGGCGTACATGACATGGGTGGCCTGCAGGACATGGGGCCGGTGCGGGTCGAGAAGAACGAGCCGGTGTTCCACGCCGAGTGGGAACGTCGCGTCTTTGCCATGGTGGAGGCGGTTGACGGCGATTGGCCGGAAGGCTCGGGGCGTTACCAGAGAGAGCTCATCCCTCCGACTGAATACCTGCGCATGAGCTACTACGAGCGCTGGCTGAGGAGTCTGTCGGAGCTCCTGGTCAAGAGCGGGATGGTGACGCGGACCGAGCTCGAAACCGGCATCGCGGAAGGCGGCAACACCAAGGGTCGTAAGGTCCTGCGAGCCGGGGAAGTGCGTCCAGCGATAGCCGGCGGATTTCCAGCAAAGAGAAACGTACCCGCCGTCGCAAAGTTTCACGTCGGGCAACGTGTGCGCGCGCACAACATCAACCCCGTCGGCCACACGCGCTTGCCGCGCTATGCCCGCGGCAGGCAGGGCACGATTGCGCGCGACCACGGCGTGTTCGTTTTCAACGATAGCCTGGTTCAAGGTCGCGGCGAAAAGCCCCAGCACGTGTACTCGGTGCGCTTCGCGGCGCGGGAGCTATGGGGAAGCGACGCGCCGGTGAGCGATTCGGTCTACGTCGACCTCTGGGACGATCACCTTGAATCGGCCTGACCTCGCGCTGGAGCCGCCGGCTCTCACGGCTTTGCCGCGCCTGCCGCGCAATGAAGCAGGGCCGGTGTTCGCTGAGCCCTGGCAGGCCGCGGCGTTCGCACTGGCCGTCTCCCTGTCGCGGCAGGGTCACTTCACGTGGAAGGAATGGGCGGCGGCGCTCGGGGATGAGCTGAAGGCGAGCGCGGCTCGGGGTGAGCCGGACGATGGCTCGCACTACTACCACTGCTGGCTCGCGACGCTCGAGCGCATGGTGGTGGCGAAGGGTCTCTCGCACTCCGGTGAGCTGCTCGCCTGCAAGGAGGCGTGGGCAGAGGCCTACCGCCGCACTCCGCACGGCAAGCCCGTCGAGCTGCAGAGCGTTTGAACGGCGCCCGGAAGGGGACGGCATCACGGTTGTGTCAGCGGTTGTGCGGGCGGTGTCATCTGCACGCTGGTCACGAAGTACTCCGTGTCGCCAAAGCAGGAAGTCGGAATCCACTTGCGCTGCTCGTA
>Ga0210384_10002938_pt1 | contig 20232 bp, 18 predicted proteins | sample IncBWH2MmetaG_FD_160574 | JGI IMG/M metagenome (GOLD analysis project Ga0210384, IMG submission 160574) | Forest soil microbial communities from Barre Woods Harvard Forest LTER site, Petersham, Massachusetts, United States - Inc-BW-H-2-M | ecosystem: Environmental > Terrestrial > Soil >...
CGCAAGCTCGACGTTTGGCAGTTGGGCAAACCCTTGCGAAAGTCGGGATTGCCGCCAATGACGACGAGACCGGTATAGCCGCCGAAGGAGAAGCCGTAGAGGCCGATGCGCCGGGCGTCGATGCGTGATGCGTCCGGCCACGCCTCGAGCATGTAGTCGATCGAACGCTTGATATCGGCGGGCCGCTCGACGAGGACGGCAAGACTATCGGTACCGCTGATGTCGCGCTCGGTGTCGGTCGGATGATTGATCGCGAGAACGATGAAGCCGGCGTCCGCCAGGGCGGCGGCAGTGTCGTGATGTCCGCCGAGCCATCCCCGCCTGCCATGCGAAATCACGATGAGCGGCAGCTTGTCTCCGACGATCGGGCACCCGTTCACGGCGAAGAACGTTCTGCCGCCGCGGGCGTCGATCTCCCGCGGTGTTTCCGCACAGGGATGCCAAATCAGTCCTCTGATCGCCGGTCCCGCGGAGCTGGCAGGAACGTCGAAGGCCCTCAGTCCGGCGGCTTGTGCGGTGGAGATGGCAAAAGAGAATAACGCAGCGAACACGAACATGGCGCAACGCATGATGGCACCTAAAAAACTTGACGGCGCGCAAGTTGCCGGGTTCGCCGATAGAGATCAGGGTCACCTTTGCTCGGCCCGGTGAATGCATCCCGAATTGGTGCGGATCAAAGCTGGGCTGGCAAAGATCACACGAGCGATTGCCTCGACGCGTTCTCACTCTCGCCGGTGGTCACTCACCCGGCACGCGCCTCATTTGTCCTTCTTCTTCCCGCGCGTCTTCAGCTCGCGATAGCGCGTGGCGCCTCCCTCGCGAATGGTCTGCGGGCTGCGCTCGACCGCCATGGCGTCCGCGGGCACGTCGCGCGTGATCACCGAGCCCGAGCCGACATAGGCGCCGTCGCCGATCTTGATCGGCGCTACCAGCGAGGAATTGGTGCCGACGAAAACGCCCTTGCCGATCGTGGTCTTGTGCTTGGCAAAGCCGTCATAGTTGCAGGTGATGGTGCCGGCACCGACATTGGTGTTGGCGCCGATCTCGGTGTCGCCGATATAGGAGAGATGGTTGACCTTGACGCCGGCTCCCAGCGTCGAAGCCTTGGCTTCGACGAAGTTGCCGATCTTGGCGCCGTCGCCGAGCGACGTCCCCGGCCTGATCCGCGCATAGGGACCGACCTGGGCATTCCTGCCGATGGAACATTGCACGATGTGGCAAAAGGAGTGGATCACGGCGCCATCGGCGATCGACACGCCCGGACCGATCACCACGAACGGTTCGATCGTCACGTCCTGTCCGAATGTCGTATCGGCTGCGAGATAGACTGTATCCGGCGCGATCAGGGTCACGCCGGCATCGAGCGCGGCACGGCGCAGCCGCGCCTGCATGACGCTCTCGGCCTCGGCGAGCTGGGCCTTGGTGTTGATGCCGCGCACTTCGTCCTCGCTGGTTTCGATCACCACGGCCTCTCCTCCCTGCTGCCTGACGATGCCGACGGCATCGACCAGATAATATTCACCCTTGGCGTTGGCGCTGCCGATCTCGTCCAGAATCTGAAGCGCCCGGCGGCCGTCAAACGCCATCACACCGGCATTGCAGAGCGTGACCTTGCGCTCCTCGGCGCTGGCGTCCGCATGTTCGCGGATCGCCGCCAACTGTCCGCCTTCGATCAGGAGCCGGCCGTAGCCGGTGGGATCGACGGCGCGAAAGCCGAGCACGGCCAGCGCGGCACCATCTTTCAAAGGCGCGCGCAGGCGCGAAAATGTCTCGGCCGAGATCAGCGGGCTGTCGCCGAACGCGACCAGCAGATCGTCGGCGCCGGCGGCGATGGCCTCGCGCGCGGCGAGCACGGCATGCGCGGTGCCGAGCCGTTCGCGCTGGATGAAGATCTTGGCGTCCGGGCGCAGCCGTTTGACCTCTTTGGCGACCGCCTCATGGTCGGGCCCGATCACGACGGCCAATCCGGCACGCTCGCCCTTCGGCGCGGCCGCAAGCACATGCGCAAGCATGGCCTGGCCCGCGACGGGATGCAGCACCTTCGGCAGCTGCGAGCGCATGCGCGTGCCCTCGCCGGCCGCGAGAATCACAGTCAGGCTGGAACGCGCACTCATCGGCTTCCTCACGACTCAGTATCCGGCGCCGTCATAAAGCGTTTTCGGCGCCTGACAACCCACCCGGGATTCCAGGTCGGGACCCTTTTCCTGTTAATGTTCCCCTATGATTCGGAGGGGTTGGGGCTCGCATGGCTAGGGAAGCCGACCATTTGGCCGGGACTGTCGGCAGTGACACGGCCGGCGGTATGCTGTCGAGGCTCCTGGCCGACGAAAACGAGTTCGACCGGCGGGCATTGTGGCGGCTGGGATCATGGGGCGCCATCGCCATCGGCGCCGTAATCGTGGCGACGCTGGTGAACCAGTCCTCGATCAGCCTGCGGCGCGAACAGGTCGCGGCCGCCGATCTGGCGCGCCAGGCCCGCGAAATGCAGTCGCTGACCCGCGAAAGCCAGGGCGAAACGCGCCGGCTTGCCTCCGCCGTCGATACGCTGAACGGCGACCGTGACCGGCTCTATTCCCGCGTCACCGTGCTGGAGCAGGGGCTGGAATCGGTCACCGGCGCGCTCGCGCGGCAGACCACGACGCCATCAGCCGCACCTGCGCCACCGCCCGCCGCGCCACAAGCGGCCGCGCCAAAGGTTGCCGCCTCGGCGGCGAATGCGGCGGCCGACCCGCCTCCGGCCGCGGCGCCGCCGCAAGTCGCCGCCTCCGCGCCGCCGACCGTCGCACCGGTCGGAACGACCGCTGCTGCTTTGACGGAGCGGCCGAAACCCGAGACGTCAGTGCCGACGCAGGCGCAGACACCCGCTCCCACGCCGCCACAGCAGGATCAGGCTGCCGCACCGGCCGCACCCGCCTCGCTGCCGAAGATCGCGTCCACCACGCCGGCCTCCACTGCACCCCTGCGCCCCCGGTTGCGTCCGTGAGCTCGTTGTTGCCAGCGAAGTCGCTGATGGCGCCGCCCGATCCGGCGGCCTCCAAGCTGGAGCCTGCCAAGGACGCCTCAAAACCGCCCGCGAGCCCGGCGGCTGCCGCAGCTTCGCCTGACACCGCGGCGGCTCAGCCGGGGGCAAACGATGGCGACGCCGTCCCGGACAGCACCTCCGCCAAGATAGAGCGGACGGAATTTGCAGTCGACCTCGGCAGCGCCAACTCGGTCGGTGGATTGCGCGCGCTCTGGCGCGGGCTCACCAAGTCGAATACCGACCTCGCGGCGCTCAAGCCCATCATCGTCGTCAAGGAGCGCAGCAATGGGCTCGGCATGCAGCTTCGGCTCGCAGCAGGACCGCTGATGGACGCCGCGGCGGCCGCCAAAATCTGCGCGATGCTGATGGAGAGCGAACGGGCATGCGAGACGACATTGTTCGACGGCCAGCGCCTTGCACCCGGCAACGATGAGGGCGCGGAGAAGTCCCCCGTCACGGCGCCCGCGTTGAAGCCGACGCCGGCTGCGCGCGGCTGGCACACCCTTCAGAAGCATTCGCGGCATGACGACCCGCCGCCCACGCCCAAGCCGGAGCCGTCGACGCTCTCCTCGTTCTTCGGTCGGAAGTGATCTAGAAAATTATCACTTTACAATCCGTTAGGCCGGGAACTTAAGGTCCGTTCCACCCCCTCCCGCTCCCGAACGACGCTTAGCAGTTGTCTCGCCCATCGTTCCCGACCATATTCGAAACCATGAAGAAAACTCCGTTCCGGCTCACACCGTACCAGGTGCAGTGGCTTCTGGTGGTCGGCTTCTTGACCGTTGGCTACGCGCTCTATCTGCGTTACTTCGCGGTCGAGTTTTCCACCACGGCGCTCGCCTGCGACGCCGGCCTGCAGACAGTGATCTGCAAGGCGAGGCTGGTCGCCACCGTGCTGTTCAAGAACTCGGTGTTTGGCATCACCGCGCTCGTCATCGCCACACTGCACGTCATGAGGCCCTCGATCGTGCTCCTGACCGGCGGTCTGGTCGCCGCGGGGCTCGGGATCGTGCTCTACAACATCGTGCTGTCAGGGCTCGCGATCGGGCTGCTCATTCTGGGATTTGCACGGCCCGCGCCCGCCACAGCGTGACGGCAAACAGCGCATAAACGGCGCAGGTCCACAGCGACTGCCAGTTCTCCCGGCCCTCGTTACAGGCGATGTAGAGCGCGGACAGCGCGAAAAGCCCGGCGAAAGCTGATTCCGCCATTGGGCGAACGCCCTGTTGCGGGCGGTTGAGCATCAAGGTGGTGAGCGGCACCACCGCCATGCTCAGCGACGCATAGGGAAAATCGCGATAGCGCGGATCGAACACGAAGCCGAGCGCGGTCTCGGCGCCGATCAGCGTGGTCACCGCGAGCGAAGCGCCGAGGAGGTAGGGGAGGACCGACTTGCTCCGACCCCCGCGCGGGCCGACCAGTTCCAAGAAGGTCGGCAGCGCGCGGCCCGCCATCAGCGCATTGGCGCTCAGGATCGGCGCCGCGATGCCGGCGGCCAGCAGCGTCCCCCATTGCAGCCACCCGCCGATACCGTAGCTTTCATAAAACATCTTGTCGGCTGCGATGCCGAACAGGACTCCAGATGTCGTCGCGGAGATCGTGACCGCGATCCAGGCCGACAGCCGTGGCGTCCAGGGCCGGCGGCGCAGGGTCAGCAGGGCCGCGAGGAATGGAAGCACGCTCAAAACCATGCCGCCGCCCATCTGCCATTTCCAGAGCGGGAAATTGCTGATGGCCTGCCCCGGCGGATATTTCAGCGCGCGCTGCGCGGCGTCGATAAACCCCCAATAGCCGCCGACGGTGCCCTCGATCTGCCGCTTCCAGGGCTGGTCATAGGCCTCGATCAGGTTGACCCGAAAGCCTTCCTGCTTCGCCATGCTGAGGATTTCCGACACCACCCGGGCCTGGTTGGTGCGCGACGGCAGCGCCCCGTCGCGCATCCGGCCCTCGCTTGGCCAGCCGGTCTCGCCGATCAGGATTTCCTTGCCCGGAAAGGCCACCGCCATGCGCTGCCGGATGGTGTTGACATGGGTGGCGGCGAATTTCGCCCGGATCGGAAAATCCTCCCAATAGGGCAGGATGTGGATCGTGACGAAATCCACGGCGTCATAGATTTCCCGGTTCTTCAGCCAGTATTCCCAGACATCCGCATAGGTCACCGGGACGGTCACTTGCGATTTCACGGAGCGGATATTGGCGGCGAGATCCGATGTCGTCATCTCCCCGCGCAGCAGGACCTCGTTGCCGACGACGAGCGCGGTGATGACGCCGGGAAAATCCTTGCTGAGGCGGACCGCGATCGCAATCTGCGCGAGGTTCTTCAGGCGGTTGCTGCCGAGCCAGATGCCCTGAATGACCTTCAGCCCGACCTTCGCAGCGATGGCGGGAACCTGGTCGAGCCCGTTCTCGATCGAATAGGTCCGCACGCAGTCGGTAATCTCTGCAAGTTGCGTTAGGTCCTCCTCGATCTGACTGGCCGGAATATGGGTGGTCGGATCAAGCGGGCTCTGCAAGCCACGGAACGGCGCGTAGGACACGCATTGCAATTTGGCATCGGGGTCGATCGGCGCGCGCGCAAGCGTGATCGGCGTGGCCAGCCACCACCACACGGCAACAATCACACCCAGTGAAATGAGCAACAGCGCCAGTGGTGTACGAAAGGAAATGAGTCTTGTCCTCCGCTCGGGGTCTGTCGATTAGCGCCTCGCCGCGCGTCTGCCAAGAGCGGGGTTTACAGTTCTCCGCGCTGATCCGCCGCAGGCTCACCTTTGAGGCGATAAAGTTGTGACTTTGCTGGACAAAATCCGAAATTCCGGTCATGGGATTGCTGGGCCTCAGGCCGGCCGCACGGCCGCATTGGAGACCTATTTTTTCGGCATCACCGAACCGTTCATGGCTGGACGGCGGTTCAGCAATATACAATCGGGGAATTCATGCGTCGGGTGCTTCAACGAGAGATCACGGTTTTGCGCCATCTCGCCGTCCCCGCTTTAGTCCTGTTGCTTGCCACAGGCAGCGCGTTTGCCCAGAGCGGCAACCAGGACCAGGGCAAGCCGGCCGCCAACAATCCGGCCGATGCCGCCAAGGAAAATCAACGCAAGACTGACCAGTTCGTTGAAGCGGCGCAGGCCATCAACGGCCCGGCCGGCAATCCCGAATGCGTCTGGCTCGGGCGGCGGGTGGTGCAGCTGATCTGGGTCGATGACCTCGACACGGCCTTTCGCCATGTCGACCTCTATGATCGCTTCGGCTGCCCGGGCGGGCACATCCAGGCCGCCTTCCGCTGCCTGACCCGGTTCGGCGCGCAGATCGACGACAAGGTGCCGAACAGCCTGCGAGACCACGTCCACATGTGCTGGATCAACCCGGCGGCCCAGCCTCCGCAGCCATCCCCGACGCCGACGCCGGCCGCAGCGGCCGGATCAGCGACGCCGGCGGCGGTGCCGGCGGGATCATCGCCGACACCCGCGCCAGCGGCCACCGCGACACCGCAACCGGCGGCCTCGCCCTCGCCGGCGCCGAAATAACGCAACGTCGAGCGAGCCCTCCCTTTGACCTGATCTGGAGCCCGTCGCGGGGTTGAGCCGGGGTGGGCACGTCCGGCAACACCTTGAGGATTTTTCGATCGACCGTTTCGTCAATGCCGCCAAAACGCCATGACGTCATACCAATTGTGAAATCGCGCGATAGGTTTATCTTTAATGTGACGTTCAGGTTAGCGGCCTTAGAACGCGTTGCGAATTCGTGCGTTGGATCATAAGGCCGCACGAAAATCATAAGCTTGCCGGCCCTCGAGTTTCCGAAGTTCGTGCGGGAGGGTGGCTCGCCAGGACGTACGGACTTCGGAAGGCGAATGCTTGGGGACAGGTTCGCTCTCCTATAAATCCAGGCCCCGAATGGTCCTTGTCATCCATGCGTGCGATCGTTGCCGTCCTCTTGTTTGTGAGCGCGACTCACGCCGCGCTTTGGGGGCTTTTGCAGGACAAGCGGCAGGCTCCTGATTTCGCTGGCACGCTGCCGAGCGTTTCCTACACGCCGTTCGAGCCGGGTCATGTCGTCGACAAGACGACCGATCCCGACAAGATTCGCACCGACCTGAAAAAGCTCTCGACCATGACACGCGCCATCCGCGCGTACTCCGCGGCGGAAGGCAATGAGCTGGTCCCGCCAATCGCCGCCGAATTCGGCCTCAAGGTCACGGTCGGCGCCTGGATCAGCACGGATGACCAGCGCAACGAGCACGAGATTGCGGCTGCAATCGACCTCGCGCGGCGCAACAGCAACGTCATTGGGATCGTCGTCGGTAACGAAACCGTCTACAGGGGTGAGCAGATCCCCATCGAAAACCTTGGACAGCAACCCGGGATGGGACCTGAGCCTGAGGAGGCCGCGCGAATACTTGGCGAGGAAGCCCAGCGGCTTCGCGATGCGGATGCGCAGCCTGAGGATAAGCGGGCGGAAGCAGTGAAATGGGCAATTGCGGAAAACAACGTCCAGCGGCTCATAAAGCTCATCCAGCGGGTCAAAAAGTCGGTCAGCGTTCCCGTCAGCACCGGTGAAATCTGGAACATCTGGCGCGACCATCCGGCGCTTGCCCATAACACCGAGTTCATTGCAGCCCACATCCTGCCCTACTGGGAAAACCACTCGGACAAGCAGGCAGTCGACCAGGCGATGTACCTTTACAAGGTCTTGCGCGACATGTTTCCCGGCAAGCGGGTCGTGATCGCCGAGTTCGGCTGGCCGAGCGCGGGCTATAACAACCTCAATGCCGATCCGGGTCGATTTGAGCAGGCCGTGGTGCTGCGCAATTTCGTCGCCCGGGCCGATGCCATCGGCGCCGAATACAACATCGTCGAGGGCATCGATAGGCCCTGGAAAAGTTTCGAAGGCGGCGTCGGTCCGTATTGGGGCGTCCTCGACAACGCCGGCCAGCCGAAGTTTTCGTGGACCGGCCCGGTCGTCGATCTGAACTATTGGAAGCTGGCAACCATCGCGCTGCTGGTCGGCGTCTTGCTGTCGCTGCCGATCCTGCGGCTTTTCGAGCCCACCGTGATGCAGGCGCTGTTGCTGTCGGCCACGTCCAACGCCGTCGGTGCCTGGGCCGCCACCGTGTTTGCCTATTGGGACACTCATTATTTCATGTTCGGCTCGGCCTTTGCGCTGACGCTCGGCCTGATCCTCCTGGTCCCCCTGGTCCTCATCGCGATGGCGCGGATCGAGGAGATCGCCGCGGTCGCCTTCGGCCGCGGGCCACGGCGCCTGCTGGCCAAGGGCACGACGCCCGCCGATAGCCCCTGCCCCAAAGTCTCGATCCACATCCCGGCCTATTTCGAGCCGCCGGACATGCTCAAGGCAACCCTCGACGCGCTGGCCCGCCTCGACTACCCGAACTACGAGTGCGTGGTCATCATCAACAACACGCCGGATCCGGCGTTCTGGCAGCCGATCCAGGACCACTGCCGCATGCTCGGCGAGCGCTTCAAGTTCATCAACGCCGAGAAGGTGAAGGGTTTTAAAGCCGGCGCGCTGAAAATCGCGATGGATCGCACCGCCGCCGACGCCGAGATCATCGGCATCATCGATGCCGACTATGTCGTCGACCCCGACTGGCTGAAGGATCTGGTACCCGCGTTCACCGATCCGCATGTCGGCCTGGTGCAGGCGCCGCAGGACCATCGCGACGAGAACCGCTCGCTGATGCACTACATCATGAACGGCGAATATGCGGGGTTCTTCGACATCGGCATGGTCCAGCGCAACGAGGAGAACGCGATCATCGTGCACGGCACGATGTGCCTGATCCGCCGCGCGGCGATGGAGATGGCCGGCGGCTGGGCCGGTGACACCATCTGCGAGGACACCGACCTGGGGCTCGCCATCATCGAGCAGGGCTGGCTCACGCATTACACCAATCACCGCTACGGCAAGGGCCTGCTGCCCGACACCTATGAGGCGTTCAAGAAGCAGCGCCACCGCTGGGCCTATGGCGGCTTCCAGATCGTCAAGAAGCACTGGCGTAGGTTTTTGCCCGGCGCGAGCCGGCTCACGCCCGACCAGAAGCGCGAGTTCTCACTGGGCTGGCTGAACTGGCTTGGCGCCGAAAGCCTGGGCGTGCTGGTGGCGCTGTTGAACCTCGTCTGGGTTCCCATCGTCGCCTTTGCCGGCATCGCGATCCCCGACAAGATCCTGACGCTGCCGATCATCGCGGCATTCCTGGTCTCGCTCGGCCATTTTTTGATCATGTACCGCCTGCGGGTTCCGGTGAAGACCGGCCAGATGTTAGGGGCCATGGTCGCGGCGATGTCGGTGCAATGGACGGTGTCGCGCGCCGTTGCGCAAGGCCTGATCACCGAGCATCTCCCCTTCGCGCGCACCTCCAAGGGCGGGTTGTCGCGGATGTCGATCGAGTTCCAGGCGTTCTGGGAAGCCGTGATCGGCGTGCTGCTGCTGGTCGGGGCCGGCGTGCTGGTGGCGACCAACACCAAGCAGGTCCGCGAGCTCTATATTTTCGCGACCGTGCTGGTGCTGGAAAGCCTGCCCTTCCTTTCCGCCGTCGCGATCGCGACGCTGGAACTTTCGCGGGTCAATGCCTTTGAGTTCTGGAAGAACAGCGCGGTGCGCACGGCCGAACTGATCGGCTTGCGCCCGGTGAGCCTGCCAGGGGTCACGGCGCCCTCGCAGCTCAGCCTGCCCGGCGTGACCGCACCCCCGCAGCCCGTGGCGAGTGAGGTGCAGCGGGAGCCGAGCTGAACGAGGGGCACCCTCGGCCCTTGGACGCAGGGCGCGGGAAGAAATGTGCGCCATGACCAGGGGTGAAAAAGCCGGGACGATCGGCCGCTCGAGGTGGGAATTGTACGACCACCCCACACCCTGCGGCCGCCTCACCTATTGACCGGCGGAGGCCCGCCCCCTACACAGCGCGGGCCGGAGACCACGGGAGGCCAAGCCCATGGTCCTCGCTTCAGCGAGCGCGTAGCTCAGCCGGTAGAGCACATGACTTTTAATCATGGGGTCGAGGGTTCGAGCCCCTCCGCGCTCACCACAATCAGACAAGACAGACCTTCACGACATCGCAACGAAGTCCGGAAGCGCCTGGAAGGCCGCGAATGGGATCGGCTCAGGCGTTGGGGCGAGACCGGAAGCCAGGCCCAACCGCCAATAGCCGATGTCGTGCCACTGACCGAGCTTGAAGCCGACATCGCGATGAACGCCAACCGCTTCAGCCCCATCGCCTCGTGGAGACGTACACTGCCCGAATTGGGCAGGACGATCTCCGCGAAGGCGGAGCGAAATCCCTGCCGTCGCAACACCCGGAGCAGCCTGTCGTAGAGCATGCTCCCGATTCCGGCACGGCGGCGCGTTTGGTCGATGTAGATCGTCGTGTCAACGGACCAACGATAGGCCGGCCGCTCGCGGTGCTTTCCGGCATAGACATAGCCCACGATTTCTCGGACGCCATTTTCCGCGATCAACCAGGGATGCGTCTCTACCGTGCTCTGGATTCGCTGCGCCATGACGGCGGGCGATGGCGGTTCGACCTCGAAGGACACAGCCGTGTCCCGGACGTACGGACGATAGATTGCCGCGACAGCGGCCGCGTCGTCTTCCCTCGCCGCTCGAATACGAAGCTGCAGGTCGCTCATATGGCATCACCGGGAACGATCATCACCGCGCTCTCGCTCGTAATGGGCCTCGCCGGCCCGCTGGTCGGAGCCGTCTGGCCGCACCGGGCGCCGACGGTGGTCCCGGACCAACCGTGATCACCAGGCACATGGTGCGGCCGATGTTCGTTTGCCGCGATGTGCAACGTCAAGCCGGGATCGAGGAGCGATCGCATATTCCTCGCCTTAGGAACCTTCATCTCGCTCGCGGTTGACGGGAGATGGAAAAGCCGAGGATCCGAGCGCTGCGTCAGGCTCAGCTCTACGGATATCTCGTTGCCCGAACTGGCAGGGTCTACCACCCCGGCGGGAGTCGTCCTGTTTGCAGCGTTCAGACTGCGAACGAAATGGTCAGAGCTGGGTGGCTGGTCCACCGGGATGGCACATACGAGATCACGGACGAAGGACGATACGTCCTGGACCTGGAGCCGACAGGGAACAAATGAGGACAAAGGGGGCGGAGCGACACCTTCGAGGTATCAACGTAAGCCTCTCAGGGATGCCGGCCAGAGTGTGCCCGCTTGGGCGACATCAAAGCCATGCGCGACAAGTTCTGGCAAACAGATGCTTTCCCCTCATCCCAGAACCGGCCCCGAGTTTCTCCGACGCGGTTCATCGATTTCTTAGAGTTCGGCCCTATCAACATCAGCGTGGACAAGCGAAGCGCACAGCGTGAACAGGTACTCAAGGCCGGAATGATAGAATTTCCGGGCGGCGCCTTCAGCTGCATGGTCCGGAACCTGTCGGCAACCGGAGCAGCATTGGACGTCCCAGGCACGATTGGGATTCCCGATCATTTTACCTTAGTGATACAGACCGAGGGCTCGCGTTTTTTCTGCCACAGTGTGTGGCGGAAAGACCGGCGTATCGGCGTCACATTCAGTTACCTCCAACAGGCCTCCGCCTCGACCACGCCGCCTGACCTGCTAGGATAGAGCCGTATTGACTTTGGACGACGTCAAGACACGCTGTTGATGCCGGTCATCGCGTCGGCACAGCGTGGAAGCTGTGCAACTTCCCTTCCCTTTAATCGGTCTGGTCGCGGAGTTCTGTCATGCGCACCTCACCATCAATGGTGCCCCATGTGGGCGATCAAGATACGTACCTCGTCTTGGATGATTTTGGTGGCCGCTTCGGACGAGCGTGGCGCGAGAGCGATGAAGAGAGCACTGATCGCGAGACGCTGATTCGCGACTTGTTCGCGGGCGAGTATAGCAACCCGGTCCGCATCGTGGCCTTCAACACCGCTGAAGGCTGGTCCCGTGACGTAACGGTGGATATCGCCGATGAACTGCGCCGACAGTACGCCGAATACGACGAGGTACCGACCTCGGTTCTGCGGTTCGTTGAGGCGGCCCACCGGCGCTGAGGCCGGTATCATATTTCCGCAAAGTCTCGCATCTGCAGACCATGCGATGCCCGGGACGCGCGCGCCGTGGGACAAGGCAAAGGCCTGCACGACCGAAATCTGACGATGTGCTAGAGATCGTGATGCGCGGCGCCGACAAGCGAGATCGGGCCGCGGCATCAGGCGCCTATGACAAACATTCAAACCTTCATCGTGGAGCCTGGCACGCCTGAGCTCGCGATCTGCGCACGATGGCGCGTCAATGCCTTCTCAACGCTCCAGTCGGACTTCGAGGGCGAATTGAGGTCGCTGGAGCGCTTTGCGTCCGATCAAAGTCACGGTGTGGGGCTGGTCGCCAAGGCCGATGGCGAGCCGATCGGAACGTGTCTCCTGGTTGAGCATGAGCTCGAGCCCAACCATGACGTGTCGCCGTGGCTTGCAGGCTTGTTTGTCGTCCCGGAGCAGCGGCGAAAGGGCGCCGGCGCCGTCCTGGTTCGCGCGATCGAGGACCAGGCGCGGCAACGCGGGTTTTCGCGACTCCACCTCTACACCAGAGATGCCGCCGGCTTCTATGCGAAGCTCGGCTGGTCGGTCCATGAGCGCACCCACTGGAAGGGCGTGGAGACGGCTTTCATGGTCCGCGATCTCTAGTGCACCGATCCCGAAGTTCGCGGCACCCTCGTTTGCGAACTTCGAAATCGAGGTTCGCTAGCGAGCTATTGCTTCCAGCGCGGCTTTGAATTTGAAGTTCCGATGACGGGCGTGCGACACAAACTGATCGGAACTTCAAAGTCGCCGCATTCGGGAGCGCGACGCGACAAGCCAGACCGCGTGATGTTCACGTGGTCCCGGCGTCTCTGAGATGCTCCAGCATGGCGTTGCAGGCGGCCTCGGCATCCGCGAAACTATTGAACGGCGAGCCGCCGATCCTGATGGCGCTTCTGTTCTGATAGAGCGGTCGCCATGAGGCGATGAAACCGGGACGCCCATGAAGGCCCGGACCGCTGCGGCTGCCATGGCTGATCACGAATGAAAAGCCGTCGCTCGTCGCGCTCCAGATCTCCATCTCTTCGAGAGCGTGGTGAAAGTGCAAGGACATCGCCAAATCCTACACCGGCCGAGACCATGCGCGCTTGCCGCTCTCTCCGGTAACGTTACGCAATGTGCTTAACGCACGGCCGTCGGATGCCAGCATGTGCAAATCCGTATCGCCGGCGGAATGGTAAATGCCACCTCACCGCGACAGCGCGAATTGAGCTGCAGGCCGCAAGGCTCGGTTATGAGCTGCAGGCGTTATGTGGCGGTCGAAAAGCCCTTCCGACACGAGCATCTGATGAGCAGCATCTCGGCGATCGCGGTATCCGGCATGGTCGCGGCGACCCGACGCCTCGAAGTCTCAGCCAGCAATGTGGCGAATCTCGAGACCACCGGCGCGCTGCCCGCGGCCGATGGCACGGTGCCCGCCGGCGCGCCACGGGCTTATGCGCCGCTGCGGGTGAATCAGACGGAAAGCGCCGGTGGCGGCACCCAAACGACCGTCTCGACCGTCACGCCGTCCTCGATCGCGATCTCCGACCCGCAAGCCCCGTTCGCCAACCAGGACGGCGAGGTCGCCGCACCCAATGTCGACATCTCCCAGGAGATGATCAACCAGATGATCGCGAGCTACAGCTTCGCCGCCAACGCGGATGTCATGAAGGCCGACGACGGCATGACCAAGACGCTGATCGACACCATGGCCTGACATCGAGGGGCGAACTCGCCGCTGGTGTCCCGGTTCGGTTCTCTACGAACGTCAGGACCAAGGGACACTATCAAAGCTTTGATTCTCTGGTGTAGCTACTGTCTGACATTCGCTCGGAGGACTCGCGGACATACCGCAGCGAATGTCAGACGCGCCACACCGCGAGCATCCGGTTTTCCTTCCGCATCGACGCGCACCCATTCACGACAGTCAACCGGCAGCAGCGGCGGTGGTTGCGTCAATGTGTCGTATTTCGAAGAGTTAATACGGGGGACAGGACGCCTTCATGTTGATCCGCTATGTCTGCGCGCAAGGGGCCTGAACGGATCAATCATGGAGCTTTCGTCATGGCAGACGCCACCAATGCAAATCATCGACCACCAACAAAACTCCTGTCCGCACGGCGGCTGACGCTGCTCGGCTCCGTCGCCGTGGTCGGCGCGGCTGTCGCGCTCGGCGGCCCGATCGGCTTCGACAGACATGGCCAGGCGTTCTGGACGGCCGCACAGGCCGCCGAGTCCCAGCAAGGCCCGGCCGGTTTCGCCGATCTGGTCGCGAAGGTGAAGCCCGCGGTCATTTCGGTCGGCGTCAAGATCGACGAGAGCGCCGATGCGTCGACACCGAACGACGAGCAGCAGACGCTGCCACCCTCCATGCGCGGCACCCCGTTCGAGAAATTCTTCCGCCAGTTCGGCGAAGATGGCACGCCGCCGGGACTGCAGCGGCACCAGGTCATCACCGGTCAGGGATCGGGCTTCTTCATCTCGGCCGACGGTTATGCGGTAACCAACAATCATGTCGTCGATCACGCAACCTCCGTGCAGGTGACGACCGACGACGGCAAGAAATTTACCGCCAAGGTCATCGGCACCGATCCGAAGACCGACATCGCGCTGATCAAGGTCGAGAATGGCGGCAACTTCCCCTATGTCAATTTCGGCGACCAGGCGCCGCGCGTCGGTGACTGGGTGGTCGCGGTCGGCAATCCGTTCGGACTTGGCGGCACGGTGACGGCCGGTATCGTCTCGGCGCAGGGACGCAACATCGGCTCGGGCGCCTATGACTATCTGCAGATCGACGCGCCGATCAACAAGGGCAATTCGGGCGGACCTGCCTTCGACATGAGCGGCAATGTGGTCGGCGTCAACACCGCGATCTTCTCGCCTTCGGGCGGATCGGTCGGCATCGGCTTCGATGTGCCGGCCCAGACCGCGAAGTCGGTGATCGCGCAGCTGAAAGACAAGGGCGTCGTGACCCGTGGCTGGCTCGGCGTGCAGATCCAGCCGGTCACCGAGGGCATCGCGGACAGCCTCGGCCTGAAGAAGGTCGAAGGCGCGCTGGTGGACGAGGCCCAGGCGGACAGCCCCGCGGCCAAGGCCGGTCTTGAGGCAGGCGACGTCATCACCGCGGTGAACGGAACCACGATCAAGGACTCCCGTGATCTCGCGCGCCAGATCGCAGCGCTTGCGCCGGACAGTTCGGTCAAGCTTGACCTGGTTCGCAAGGGCGAGGCCAAGACCTTGACCGTCGCGCTCGGCACGATGCCGAACCAGCGCGAGGCCAATGCCGAGCACGAGCGGTCCGGTTCTCATCGCGGGGTCGAAGGACATCTCGGCCTCTCCGTCGCGCCCGCCCGCGATGTCGCCGGCTCCGGCGACAAGGGCGTGGTGGTGACTGGCGTCGATCCCGATGGCCCGGCTGCCGAACGCGGCATGCAGACCGGTGACGTGATCCTCGACGTCGGCGGCAAGACGGTCAACAGCGCGGGCGACATCCGCGAGGCGCTTTCCCAGGCAAAGACCGACGGCAAGCGCGACGTGCTGATGCGGGTGAAGTCCGCTGATGCGACCCGGTTCGTCGCACTGCCGGTCGGCTGAGGATTGGACTCGCCGCATCTCGCGGCGCAAGACGACGATTGCAAAAGGGGCGGGCCGATCGCGGCCTGCCCCTTTCGTCTTAGGGAACTTCTTGGCACTTCGCTCGTTCGGTGAGACGGACGCGTGATGATTTCTAGTTGGATCGCCTATCAGGGTGTTCGGTTCACCTCTTCCATCGGGAGAGGTGCACCTTCATTGGCGCGATGGCTCAACCCCAACCTGATCATGCCCGAACAACTCGCGCGGGAGGCACCGATGATCGCACGACAGACGAGATGGCCGCAGCGTCAAGCCGCCCTCGACCTCTACACCCTGGCCTGCGGCGTGTTTCTCTTGATCGCGCCCTGGCTGTTCGGGTTCGTTCGTCCGTTGGGACGGCTCGATGCGGAGCTGGTCGGATTGGCCGTGATCGCTCTTTCCATCGCTGCGATCTTCGTGTTCGCCGACTGGAAAGAGTGGCTGAAAGTTCTGCTCGGCGCCTGGCTGATTGCGGCGCCTTGGCTCCTGGGCTTCGCGCATACATCCGCGATGCATGTCAGCATCGCCATGGGCCTCGCCGTTGCATTTTTGGCGCTGCTCGAGCTCTGGGTCGTCCACGATCCGGATTACGCCCCCAGCGCGAGCTGACTCTCAGCAGGTTGAATCCTCAAAGACTTGGACGCGCGATTCGCATTGACGACGGCATCGACGCCGCGCGTGCGATGTCGGCATCGCCGCATAACTAAAGTCTATTCGCGCAAAGTCTAATTCGCGCGCCGTCGTCTTCACATCTCGTTGAGTCCAGCGATTGGCACTTATCAGACGATAATTCTTTGCCTACGAATTTTGCTCTGCATCGAGGCCCGCGAAGAAAGTCACCCACCTTCGCTTCCAGCCGAAGCTCAGTGTTCGATTCTTACCCACGAGGTCGTAACGCATGCGTGCTTTGCTTCTTGCCGCCGCTCTTCTCACGTTGAACCTTCCCGTCCTCGCCAAGGATGGCGATCCAAATCCGATCCAGGGCCTGTGGCTTGCCACCGACTATCCGGCGCTGCAAATCCGGGCAGGCGAAGACACCACCCTGCCGCTGACGATCTACAATTACGGCCTGCCACCGCAGCGAACGGCGCTCAGCATTGCCGACACGCCTGCGGACTGGACCGCGGCGATCGAAGGCGGCGGCAAGCCTGTCTCCGCGGCCTTTGTCGACCATGACGGTCATGCCAGCCTCTCGCTCAAGCTCAAGATTCCGGCGGCGGCCAAGCCGGGTGACTACAAGCTTGTGCTGCACGCCGATGGCGACAGCGCCAAATCCGATCTGCCGATCGCGATCACGCTCGCCGCTCCGCTCGCGGCGAAGCTCACCGCCACGCCAAAGTTTCCGGTGCTGAAGGGCACGCCGAAATCGTCGTTCGACTTCAACGTCACGGTGAAGAACGAGTCGGCCTCCGACATGCTGGTGAATCTCACCGCCGACGCGCCCGCAGGTTTCACGACGACCTTCAAGGAAGGCTATGGTTCGCAGGAACTGACCAGCCTGCCCTTCAAGGCCGACGAGTCGAAAGACCTGACGGTCTCGATCAAGCCCGGCCCCGACACGCCGGTGGCGAGAAGGCGCAGGCCGCCACCAAGCTGACGCTCGATATCGCCGGACAGCCATCGCTGAGCCTTTCGGGTCCGGATGGCCGGCTCTCCGGAGACGCCCATGCCGGCGAGGAAAGGAGCTTTCCGCTCGTCCTGCACAATGGCGGTTCGGCGCCCGCGCGCGATGTCGGCTTGAGCGCGTCGCCGCCGAGCGGATGGAAGGTCGCGTTCGACCCGAAGCTGGTCGCGGAAATTCCCGTCGACGGTGACCAGAAAATCAACGCGTTGGTGACTCCCGCGCCGAAGGCCCTGGCAGGCGACTATATGGTGACGATGCGCGCCGCAGGCGGCGGCCAGTCGCAATCGGCCGATTATCGCGTCTCCGTGACGACGTCGACATTGTGGGGCATGGCGGGCGTCGGCGTGATCGGCGCGGCGCTCCTGGTGCTGGTCGGCGCGGTCGGCAGGTTTGGACGGCGATGAGCGACGCAATCATCATCGCCGAGCAGCTGACCAAGGCCTACGGCCGGGCGATTGCCGTCGATCATCTCGATCTTGCAATCGAAAAGGGCGAGGTGTTCGGGCTGCTCGGCCCGAACGGCGCCGGCAAGACGACCACCATCCTGATGCTTCTCGGATTGACCGAGCCGACATCGGGGCGCGCCCGCATCGCGGGCTTCGATCCGCTGTGCCAGCCGCTCGAGGTCAAGCGCCGGGCCGGCTACATGCCCGACCAGGTCGGCTTCTACGACAATCTGTCAGGGATCGCGAACCTGCGCTACACCGCGCGGCTGTCCGGCATTCCCACAGGCGAGATCGATTCCCGCATCAATGCCGCGATCGCCCGCGTCGGGCTCGCCGAGGTCGCAGCCAAGGCCGTCAAAACCTATTCGCGCGGCATGCGTCAACGCCTCGCCATTGCCGAAATCCTGATGAAGCAGGCACAGATCGCGATCCTCGACGAGCCGACCGGCGGCCTCGACCCGCAGGCGACACGGGAATTCCTCGAGCTGATCCGTTCGCTGAAGCACGACGGCATGACGATCCTGCTGTCGTCCCACCTGCTCGACCTCGTACAGTCGGTCTGCGACCGCGTCGCCCTGTTCAACGCCGGCAGGCTTGGCCTGATCGGGCGCGTCAATGATCTCCTGCGCGACGTTCTCGGCGGCTCGCACGTGATCCGGCTCGAGGCGACCGGGCATGGCCTCGATGAGGCGATCCGCGCGGTGCCCGGCGTCAAGCGCATGACGGTCGAAGGCGGCATCTTTCGGATCGAGACCACCGACGACCTGCGGCCTGACATTGCCCGTGCGGTGGTTCGCGCCGGCGGCGGCCTCATCTCCATCGCCGCGGGCCACGCCAGTCTTGAAGAAGTGTACACGCAATATTTCGAGGGAGTCCGCGATGCGGCGTGAAGGGTCGGCTCTCAGCGGCGTCGGTACGGTGATCCTCAAGGAGCTCGCCGACAATCTGACGTCGACGCGGATGAGGCTGCTCGAACTTCTGATCTTCGTCACCGGCGCCGGCGCCGCCTACTCCACGATCGGCGCGGTGAAGGATCAGATCGGCGAATACCCGTTCGTATTCCTCCTGATCTTCACGTCGGCGCATGAGCCGCTGCCGTCCTTCGTGGGTTTCCTCGGCTTCCTGATCCCGATCGTTGCCATCGCGCTCGGCTTCGATGCCGTGAACAGCGAGTTCAACCGCCGCACCATGAGCCGCATCCTGGCGCAGCCGATCTATCGCGACGCGCTGCTGATCGGGAAATTTTTAGCCGGCCTGATCACGCTCGCGGTGGTGCTGTCGGCGCTGTCGGCGCTGTGGCTGCTGGTACTGGGTCTGGGCATCCTGCTGCTCGGGCTGCCGCCCAACACCGACGAGGTGTTGCGCGGGCTCGCCTTCCTGGTCGCGGCCATTGCCTATGGCGGGGTCTGGCTTGCGCTTGCGATGTTGTTCTCGGTGATCTTCCGCTCGGCGGCGACGGCCGCGCTGGCGGGCCTTGCCGTCTGGCTGTTGTTTGCCTTCTTCTGGCAGATGCTGGTGCCGATCGTGACCATGGCGGTGGCACCGCCCGATCCGTACGATCCGATCTCGGCGCTGCGCACCATCGACGTCGGCATGGATATCTCGCGCCTTTCGCCGAATACGCTGTTCTCGGAAGCAACGCTGGCGTTTCTCAGTCCGACCACCCGTTCGCTCGGACCGGTGCTCTCATCGCAGGTCCAGGGTTCGATTCGCGGCGCGCCGTTGCCGCTCGGCGACAGCCTGATGATGGTGTGGCCACAGCTGACGGCCTTGCTCGCCACCGTCATCCTGCTGTTCGTGATCGCCTACGTTCTGTTCCAGCGCCAGGAAGTGCGGGCCTGACCGGCGGCACGATCCGGTCGCTGCCACGGGATTCGATCTGCCGCTGGCCCGCCCGCCGGGGCTGGCCGAGGTGGTGAGCGAGAAAGCGCGGGTCCGCCGCCCCGCGCCTCACTCATTGGGTTGCCCGGAACTCAAACAGCGGGCAACCCGCGCCAACCACTTCAATTGCCCTGCCCACGACGAACAGCGGCTATGATTGACTGTAGCGGAACCCCACGACCGCCAGGAAATTCCCTCTGCCGGGGCGACGCCCGCACCGCGCGTTTGGTCGCTTCCGAGGACCAGGCCGAAGCGTTCCAGACGCGCCTCGCCAGCGATCGTCAGACATCAGACTTCGGAAGGCAAACGACGAAAAGTCGTTTTGCTCGCCGATGGGTTTGCCTGCTGGCAACGAAAGCGGCCCATGGCGGCATCGCGCAACGTGCGCAGCGATTTTGCCAGGCGCGATCGGCTTGTCGAAAGCCGCGTTAGCGCGACGGAGTTACCCGTTCGCGCTTGAATTTGACCCCGCCGGCAGGCGGCCTTTTCCTTTTGATATATCGCAGTGACTTACGGGTGGCTAACTGTGCTTCCCTGACTCGATCGCAGAGTTCATCCAATTCGGAGAGCTGAGTGATGAGATCGGCGGAGAGTTTGGCGTATGATGC
>Ga0210384_10002939_pt1 | contig 20214 bp, 34 predicted proteins | sample IncBWH2MmetaG_FD_160574 | JGI IMG/M metagenome (GOLD analysis project Ga0210384, IMG submission 160574) | Forest soil microbial communities from Barre Woods Harvard Forest LTER site, Petersham, Massachusetts, United States - Inc-BW-H-2-M | ecosystem: Environmental > Terrestrial > Soil >...
CCCCGCCGCATCCCGGTAATAGCCCGCAGCGCAATCGCCCGACGCGGTGACCGGAGAAACCACGGGCACCTGTGGCGGTGGTGGCTGTGGGACAGTCGCGGTCGGTCCTGGCGCCGAGTACCACTGCGGGGGAACCGGTCCGCATCCCCACGATGGACAGATGTTGTGATCGAACGGCTGCCGCACAACTGAATCGCCGCTCGCCTGGCGAACCGGAAGTCTCGGCACTCCGGTCGACGCGCCTGGTGTCGCGACTGTGTTCGGCGGTCGCCACTTGAACCAAGTTGGAATGACACCGCGCGTGGGATCAACCGGAAGGCCGAGCCCGCCGAGTTCTTTGTAGTTGCCGGGCGCTTCCGCGTAACCTGGCGTGCGCAAGGTCTGGTAGCTGTGGATTACGTTCGCGCCGCCGGATGCATTCGCGCGCGGTCGAACTTCCGCGGGAGATCGATAGACGTGATCGGAAAGTGTTTCACCTTCGCCGAGCGGGATCCCGCCCCAAAATTCTTCGGGCTGAATGCCGGCGAGATAACCGTGATACTGGCCGCCCACTGGCCCGCCAGGTACGCGCAACCGCCAACCGGCCCACGCATTGAACGGCGCTTTTGTGTAGCCGTCCATCTAGGATTTCCTCCCGAGCACCATCAGCGCGACGAGACCGAGACCGAGAATCGGCCAATTTTGCGAGAGCCAGGCACTTCCAGCGCTCGGTGACGAGTAACCGGCATAGGGGACGCCATAGCCGGGCGTGTACTCTGTCGCGAAAGAACCGTACGGGCTGCCCGGCACACCGGTCTGCACTGTGCCGTAAGGATTTTTAATCGAGGTCGGGGCGCCGCTCGAGACTGCGATGATCGACGGGACTTCCTGCAGGCCGGTTTGCACGATCGATCCCCAATCGATGCCATCCTGGCCGAGTCCAGCCATCGCGTTGAATCGCTGATAGCCAGCAACGGTCGCATAGCCGGCGAGTGCGCCGCACAGTCGCCCGGTACCGATTGAGGTCCCGCAGTCGCAATTCGACCCGCATTTGCAACCGTTCAAGTCCTGATAGCTGTCATCGGTGAGAGACCACGCGCGTTTCCGGTAGAACATCGTCGGTTCAATGCCGAACTCGGCGCCTGGTGACGCGCAATCGAGCGGGATCCACTGCCGAGAGCCGGCCGGCACTTCGAGCTCTGGATAAACGTGCGAGAACTCTTGCGGGCTCGAAGCATCCGCGCTGATCGTGATCAGTCGCGCGGGATAGCCGAGCGCGATCCCGAGTGCTCCGATCAGCATCGAGATGTCGTCACAGTCGCCCGAACGGATTTTCAGAAACTCTTGCGGGGGATAAAGCGTTTCCTTTGTGACGGGATCCTTCGTGTACCGGATGTTGTGCTTCACCCACTGGTAGAGCGCGTACACTTCCCCGACTTCATCGAAAGCGGGCACGTGGCGAACGATGTCTTTCGCCTGGCGCACGAATGCCGGATCACTGACCGCGTGATCGACGAGCTCGCGCATTGCTTTGATGGTCTGTGCAGTGCCGGCTTCGCCCGCTTCGAGCGGCGCACGATGGAGTAGACCGAGATGCGGCTGCGGAGAGACCCAGATCGGCAAAACTTCCTCGGCTGAAAAAATTTTGGGGTGAGTGCAAGGGGTGGGTTTCGCGCCGGTTCCTCCGTCTCGTCGCCTGTGAGGCTCGAGGTGTCCTCGACCGACGCGAAACCAGATGACGCAAATGCTTCGAGGACCTTCGCACCTTGCGCCACAATTCACAGCATAGTCAATGACTTGAGTACTGCACTCAAAGCGGTACTCGAAAAGTACTCAGTAGCACTCACGAGTACTCACGTGGATTTTCCGTTGTGTGTCTGTGGAAAAAGCTGTTATAAGTTCCCTCGGGCCTACTTTCTCCGGGTTGGCTGGTGCTTTTCTTCCGATGCGCACTGCCATTGATAGCCCGGAGACCGGCGCGGTCGTCGAAACCACGACTCGGCGCCGAGTACTTCCTCCCAACTCTGCCGGTGCGGAGATTCCAAGACCCGATTTCTGGGATTACGTCGAAAAACTCGAGCCGAAAGACTGGGATGGCCCGCCAGGCCACACCGTTTACATCTACCGCACCGATCCGCGAAGCTCGAACTATGGCACCGGTGAGTCGAACATTGACAAGTGTTCCGGCTTCATCGAAGTGCGCCCGGGTGTGAACGTTCCCTTTAACGATCGCGAGGAAGTTGAACTCGCAATTCGCGAAAAGCATGGCGGGAAAGCGTTCCGGCTGATTCTGAAAAAGGGGCGCGAGCGCATCACTGAAGGAAAAGTTTCAAACGACGCGCCGCCGCGGTTTGTGAGCGCGCCGATCTCCACGAATGGCAACTCGAGCGCGCCGATGGTGACGCCGGCGGAAGACTACACGACGGCCGACGTCGCGAAAACTGCGATGCACATGGTCGCGAATCACGACGCGCAAGCGATCGCGGTCGGTGTGAATGCGCTGCAGGGTGCCGCGTCGGTAATCGAGCGTCTCACCCGTGTGCCCGTTCCGGTACAGCCAAGCGAAAGCGATCAGCTGATGAAACAGCTCATGCTCGCGATGCTGCAGAAAGCTTTGAATCCGCCGGATCCGCTCGATGTGATCAATAAAATTCTTCCGCTGCTCAATCATGGCGGTGGTGGTGCGGATCCGCTCACGAATCCCTTGATCGCGAAGATCGTCGAGACGGGACTCGATCGCGTGATCAATCCGCCCATGAGCGGTCCGGTCTCATCTGCCAGTGCTGAACTCGTGCGTGCGTTGCCGACGATCGCTAACGCTGCGATGGAAGGCGTTCGGGAGTGGCGTCTCGGAGCAGAAGCGCAGCTGCACACGGCTGAGATCATGGCCGGCCGAGTTCCGCCGGCTCTTCCACCTGGCGCCGCTGCTCCCCCGCGGCCGCCAGCGCCACAGCGCGCCACTAATCCTAGTCCGGAGGCTCAACCGACGATGCTTGGCCCGTCTGTCGACTTCATCGAGTCGAAAATCATCGAGATTCTGAAAGAGCCGATCTCGGCCGACGAAGCTGCAGACGAAACGATGGCATTCCTCGATCGTCTCGACGAGAAACTTCCGGCGCAACTCGCATCGCTCGGTGACACCGGGCTGATGCAACTGTTTCAGACTCGCCCCATCCTGCAGCAAGCGGTACAGAACCTTCCGCGGTTGCAGGAATTTATCAAGGCCTTTCTCAAGTATGCCGCGGAAAACGCGAGCGGCTCGGCTGATCCCACGCCGGCAAGTGTGAAGCCAAACTGACGAAAGGAGCGGAGAGATCGGATAGAGAAAACCGCGGGTGCAGAGTCGATTCTCTTGAGCGGAGGCACCGGCTCTGCACTTTCATCGATCTCAATTTCATGGCAGCAACAGGCGCACAGACGCAAGCGACTTTCAGTGACAAAACTCTTACCTGTTCCGATTGCGGTCGGGATTTCGTGTGGACCGCGCGCGATCAGCAATTTTATGCAGCACAGTCTTTTCACCACGAGCCCAAGCGCTGCCGAGCCTGCCGAGAGAAAAACCGCACCGGCAGACGAAAGTTCCAGAAGTGACAGCGCGGCCGGGAAAATTCGCGAAGCTCGCGGGATCCTCGCCGATCTCCTGCTGAAAGACGAGCTCGCCTTTGGCAATTCCCTGCTCGTCGGCGCCGTGGCCGAAGACTTGAACCGGATGCTGCTCGAACTCGATCAGGCTGCCGGCTTGCAACAACTGTTCGAACTCTGGTGCACCACATCGTGAGCGGGCTCTTTGAGCTCATTCATCACCTGCTCGATCGCAAATATCCACTCTTGGGAGTTGGGGGAAAAATGACGTTTCTCAAAAAGCTAGGCGCGTTCCTCGCGAAAGCCGCATCACTCGAGCTCGGCATCGGTCCGCTGATTCAGCCGTTTCTCGGCTCGGCTGTTCTGCCGGGCGTTTCAGCCGGTGTAAACGATCTGACTCAGGTCGCGCAGATTGCGACGATGGTCGAAGCGGTGAATCAGACGCCAGGATCCGGCGCCGCGAAACTCGCCGCCGCAACTCCACTCGTGCTGCAGGTACTTCGCACGAGCCAGGCTTTCAGCGGGAAAAAGATCGCCGACGAAGCGCTCGCCGAAAAAGGCGCGTCCGATGTCGTGAGCGGGATCGTTGAATTTATGAACGCGATCCATCCGGACGAAGTTAAAACAGCGTAGTGCTCGCGGTGACGTTGCTGTACACGTTCGCGATCGCGGCCGCGGTGGTGATCCTGCTGTGGGTTGGTTGGGAAGTGCGGTGTCTTGGGTTTCACGACTGGGACACTCGACGCGGATCCTTCACCGACACATGCCGGCGCTGTGGCGCGAAAAGGTTCAAGTGATTCCGAGCGATCCGAACACGATTCCAATGTGCGAACTCGATCACGAGTGCGTCGTGTGCGGAAAGCTCACCCTGGTAGCAAACCAGCATGCGGTTCGCGGATCTCACTCCCGGTACCAGAAAAAGTGCATGGCGTACTTCAACGTGCGCTGCGACGAGTGCCGTCAATTTCAGCGCATGCCCGATCGGACGCTATACAAAGCTTGGTTCGATGTGACCGCGGAAGAGATCGAGGCAAACTATCAATCGAGCGACGGCCGGAAAATCTTTTTCGAAGTGATGTGATGAAACTACTCGAAGCACTGGCGGATTCGATCATGAGGTTTGAAGGGTGGACTCCGCCAGGTATGGATTTGAGGTCTCCGCAAGGTTCGCGCAGCTGGCGCAACCGCAATCCCGGCAACTTGCGCCCGGTGGGTCAAAATCTTCCGCGAATGGTAGGAACGAAACCGTTGGCGACAGAAATTCCGGTCGACGATGCCAACTATCGAGTCTTCGATTCCCTCGCGCAAGGTTGGATCGCTCTACTCAACGACATCAGCGCGAAGCTCGATGGCTCGCACGGACTCACCGACAATTCGACGCTGCGCAATTTCTTCGACATCTACGCGCCGTCGAACGATGACAACGATCCGAACAAGTACGCGCGCCAGGTCGCGATCTGGCTGTCTCGGGATCTCGGCTCGACGATCGCGCCGGAAACGACACTAGGACAGTTGAAGCAACTAGGCTAGACTGCGCTCATCCCGGAATTTCCCTTGCACAGAGGATCGAGGTTCGGATCCGCTCGGTCCTCTCCCGCCACACTAGCGCGCCGCCGCTCGCCATTCATCGATGAGTAAACTTCGCATGTGCTCGATGCGCTTCGGTGTGATCGGGTGATCGCTCGAGAGTTGAGCGAGAAAACCGACGAGCCCGGTCTGTGTCTCTCCGATGTACATCTCGATGCGACCGAAAGCACCGGCCGCGGCGTAAGGTGAATACCCCGCCTGGCGCATGAGTCGATAGCCGATCTCGTCGGCTCGGATCTCGCAGAGCACTTTGTTGCCGCGCTGCATTGTGCCGTAGTTGCGACATCCCTCGTCGACTGCATGCCCGAGTTCGTGCGCGATGATGAAAGCGAGTTCGTCTTCGTCGCCCATGAAATCGACCATCGCAGTCGGTACACACACGAGTGCAACGTGTAGGCCGTTCGTTCCCTGAGCCCAATCGTATTGCGTCCACGCATTGACCACGTTGCTGCTTGAGAGTGAGATCAGTACGCGATCGTTCGGAAAGGAAGACTTGAACACTGGCACGAGTCGCTGCACAGCTTGAGCGTACGCGGCGCTCACGAGCGGATCGCCAGGCTCGAGGTTGCGATCACCGCGATCGGCGAGTTTCGGATTCTCCCGCGATGAGTCGATGCCGGCCATGAGCACACCCTTGCAGGCTTGCTCTACTCGCGCGATCCCGCGATCTCTTGCAGTTTGCGCCGCGGCCGGCGCGACGAGTGCGAGCAGAACGACACACGTGAGTCGTCTCATCTGGGAACCCTCCCGAATCAGGCCTGTGGATTATTGCGCTTCTGTGGGAAAACGGTCAATGAACTTCGGTAACCTTTACAACCTTAAGTGCTTATAATTTTCCTTGCTTTCGCATCCTATAAGCACTTAACCTCTCCGTCATGGTTTACCGGAGAAAAAAGTGCGCGTCGAAGGAATGCGGGATCGAATTCCAACCGCGCGTGAAAGGTCAGAGATACCACTCGAAGCAGTGCGCGAACCGCGAAAACCAGCGAATCTATCAGGAACGCCAGAGACGCAAAAGAGCCGTTAGCGTCTAAAAACCATGCTTCAAACCCGCATAAACACTGCGATGTCCGATAGTATCCTGCCAGCGTCCGGATGGTTCCCAGTCCAAGTATTATGTAAAACTCGCCCGCCGGCTCTAGCCCTTCGTCCCTTCGTAAGAGCGCACGTCACCCGCCTGTCCCATCCCCAGAAAGCTGTGCGCGCCATGAATCCCATTCCACTCGCCCCTTTGGGCCTGGCCGACTACGCCTATCTCACCTGGCGACTCTTCGTGATCGTTTTCGGAATGATCGCGCTCGCGATCGTTTCGCATTCCCCTGATCAGGGGATAAGTCGCACAGACGAGATCCGTTCGGGAAACGTAACAAGCCTTGGTCATTTAACCGACATTCGACCCGATCCGGTAGAACACGCTGCACTTGTTCGGAAAGTGCACGGCAAGTTGCGCCTACTTCGGATCGTTCGCGAAAGAATTCCCGTCATCTTCACACCGCACGCGCACGTGCCGATGTATCGGCTTACCTACTACATCGAAAAGCTCGAGTGTGGTCACGAGACGATCTATTTCCCGCAGTGTGGACCGCCGACGAAGCGGCGCAACTGTGGTGTGTGCGCACTCGCCGCGTCTCTGCCTGAGAAAAAGCCGGCCGTCTCGGTCGGTGTCACAGAACAGGAAAAACAAGCATGAAAACTCTTGCGCAAACAGAAAAAACGAAAGCAAACACGCCGACTCCGGGACCGTGGGAAGCAATCGAATGGTCTTGCCATGCCGCAACGACTGTGGTCACTGAGCACGAAGGGCATCGCATCTTGATTGCTGAGTGCAGCGGGGGTGGTCGAAGCGCAGCAGAATCAGTGGTTGACGCTCGCCTGATCGCCGCCGCGCCGGAACTGCTGGAAGCGCTAGAGGACATCGTTGAGCAATCCGAACGAACCAACATGGCCCTCCCTCCAGACTTGGCCGATTCCATCCGTGTATTCGGTAAGGCAGCCATCCGCAAAGCCAAGGGGGAGCTATGAAAACTCTCTACAACTGGGGAAGCCCCAAAGCTCACACCGATGCGTTTGTGAAAGCGCTCGAGGAGTTTCACCGCGAGCATCCGGATGAGGTTCGCCGATTCGAGGATCTCGATCGCGAAGCACAGCGCGCCATCATCGCGCGCCAGGTCGAGATCTACTCACAGGTATCGCGCGCATGACTGTGTTCGCGCACCGGATCACGCGCAATCACTATCACGGCAAGGTGCGCTGTCTCGCCGGCGGAAGGAAAAGTTGTCTGACTCGGCCGGAATTTATTTTGCACTTCGAGTACACGAAGCACGTGGCATCGCAGCTGACCGGAGAACGCCGAGAAGTGGTGATTGCGTGCAACCGGCCGGCGTGTGAGAAGCACGCGGAAGAGTTCGCGCGAAAGCACGCGATTGATCTCGCAAGCTTGTGAACGCGCACCGAAGCACGACGCGGTTAAATCTCAATTCTCGAAAGGAGCCTGCTTAGTAAGTAGAACACACGCAACTGAGCCGGCTAAGAGATAGCTGGTCTCTAGCCGGCTCGGGGCGTGATCAATGGGCTGACTCCCTATGCTGCACATTCTATCCCGACTCGTGTCCCTCCCCCTAGTGTTCCACGTGGAACGTTGTTCTCTCTTGTTTGCCCTGCTGCTCTGTACTTGCGCTTGCGACGACGAGAGCGCAAAGCCGGCACCGGCGCACCGTAATGTCGGCGTGGTGCTTTCGACCGACTGGCACGATCGCAGTTTCATTCTCGAGGAAGACGGCACACACATCACTTTCCAACTGAAGTCATGCGCCGGCACGATGCCGATCTGGCCGCATGAGCACATCGAGATCCACTATTTCGTCCGAATCTTACGGCTGCCAACATTTCGACCTTGTGAGACAACTCCAATGAAAATCACGATCAAACCGACTGCGAAGCTGATCTCTGTCACCACACTCGAGAAGCATGAACTCCCGCGCCTAGTGCGCGTGTGGGAAGGGATCACCGACAAAGGCGCAAAGTGCACCGTGCTCGTCTCCGGTGTCGCTGTCGCCAATTCCGAAGATCAGAGCGAATTCGATCGCAACTTGCGCGAGTTCGTTCCGCGCGAGCGTGATCGCGAATTCTTCGATCTGAGGCAGATTCTGTGATGAGCACCTACGTGGGCTCGCGCCACAACGGAAACGCGATCGTCTCAGTCGTCGACGCGGAAACGAAGTGCGCCTCGATGCTCGATGCCGGCTATCGATACGTGAATCATTCTCCGACCGGCTTCGAGTGGGGGTATCTCGGATCCGGCCCGGCACAACTCGCTTTCGCGATCCTGCTCGATCACTGCGGTGAAGCTGGCCCGGCTCTGCTCTGGTATCAGGATTTCAAAGAGCAGGTGATCGCGAACTTTCTCTCAAACCATTGGGAGCTCACGAGCGAAGAGATCGAGACGGCACTCGACCGGATCCGGGTGCTGCGCTCGCGCTCGAAAGCGGAGGCCGCATGGCACAGCTCGACTTAAAGATTTCCGAACTCGAGCGCTACATCCTGCTCTACGCGCTCGGCGGGGTTTCGCAAAAGACTTTTCCGGATGTTGTTCCCCTGGCGCAACGGCTCGTTTTGCTGGCAAACGGCGAGCCGTCTGCGGCGCCAGGCCCGCGTGTGGATCCTCCCCCCGCCGCGGTGATGGAAGCCGCGCCGGTTTCGCCTCATGAGCCGGCGCGGTCTCTTGATTCCGACGTGCAAGAGCGCACGTTTACTGCTGACTCGATCACGAAAGTCGGGAATCGTCTCGTCATCAAGTGGCAGGCTCGAGACAAGATCCTGCAGGCGTCGTGTTGGGAGTCTGCGCTCTTCCCTGCCGTGTTGCGCTGTGTGAAGCGCGAAGCAACGTTTCTCCTCAAAGCGGTGAAAAAGGGGAATGCGACTTATCTCAACGTCGTGGGGGTCAAGTGAGTTACGACTATGCGACAGAACGGCCGTTTCTGTTCACCGAAGCCGGGCAGGTTCGATTTATGCGTGTGCGCGACAGGGTTCGCGACGCGATCGCCGCTTGCGGCGCTTTTCGCCTGCAAGAGTTGCGCATTTCCGGATGGGAAGACATCGCGTGTGTCGATCGCATGGTCGAACTCGGCGAGCTCGTCGAATTAAAGCGCGAGTGTTGGGGACAGTTCCGAGTGTTCACGACGCCACAGGTGCACAACCTATGACGGCAGAGCACCCACTGCAATCGCTGGTCCGGGATCCCGACGGCGTGATCCGATTTCGAAAGAACACGATCGTTTGCTTCCTGCTCGAAAACGGCCCGTGGGATCTGAACAAACTCGCGCGGATCCCGTTCTCGAATGAAGATCGCCAGCAATTCGCGCAACTGATCGGTTACTCACTCTGCGGTTACGGTGAACTCCCTTACGTGGATGACGAAGCTTACGAGATGGCCGAAGTCGCGCGCGTTCGGGAAAAGCTTTGAGTTTGCAGTTGCCCGTAGGGACGGCCGCTGCAACCGCGGCGCCGGAGGTTCGGAGGTCGAGGCCTTAAACACCGGAATCCGGGCTGCCCGGCGCCGTCGCGAAAAAAATGTTGATCGAGTTACATAATCCGGATGATTTCACCGATGAGGAGATTTGCGCGCGCTGTGGCTTCCCTGGCAGCCATCACCGACCACCGAAAACGTTTGGTTATGCGAAGACCGGCGCATCTTCCGGCAACTCGCACGAGGTACCGATCACGGCGCGAACCTGCAATTTCACCGACACACTCACGACGTGTGTGGCGTTTGCGCGCTACGGGGAATGACTAATGAGTGAACTTACGCCGGCACACGTGCGGATCCTGAATCGCCGCTTTCACGAGTGGCAGTGTCCGGTGTGTCACAAGCAAAAGCAGTCGCGCCAGTGCTTTTGCAAAGGTTGCTATTTCGCGCTCAAGACGGCGCGCCCGACTCTCGCCGCGGGACTGTACGCGACTTACCCGAGTTTGGCGTTTTACGAGAACTACGCGCGCGCGAAGGCCTGGCTCTCCACAACCGGGCTGCAGCGCACGAAAGACGAACAGGGAGGGTTATTCGCATGAAGGATCACACACTCGAGGTTCCGAAGTTCGACGGGGATGTCACAAATATACAAGCCGTAGCGATAGGCAACGGCGTGCAAGAAGAAATCCGGATTCTCAGCCCGAGCCCGGTGATGACGAAGGAACAGGCGCTCATCCATGCCGCTTGGATCGTCGCGCTGGCCGATCAGAGCGAGAACTTCGAAGAGTTCCGGCGCGTGCTGAAAGCGGTGCTTGAGACATGAGTCCGCTGACTGAATGGATCCATAAGAATCAAGAGATCTGGATGGTGGTCTGTGTCCTGATCGGTTACATGCTCGGGAGGGTGCGCCGATGAAGTTCTCGGTCCCTTTGCTTCCGCCGTCGGTGAATCACTACAAGCAACCGCGCCGCGGTGGTGGGTGGTATCGCGCCGCGGATGCGATCGCGTTTGTCGATGCGGTCTGCATCATGGCGCGCTCGGCCGGTTGTCAGAAGATCACCGGCAACTATTTCGAACTCGAGCTCACGTTTCACCTTGGCCCTGGCCGGAACCGCGGGCAAAACGATCTCGATAACTACTCGAAAGTGGCAATCGATGCCCTGGTGCGCGCGGGTGTGATCAAAAACGACGCGCGGGTGTTCGATCTCCATCTACACAAACGTTTCGTCGGAACCGATCGGGAAGAGCGCACCGAGTACTCGATCACAAGCCGGCAAGTCACGGAGGAACAACTCGTATGCCAACAGACCGCCCTGAATTCGTAGATCAGAATCTCAAGTGTTTACTCAGCGACGTGCAGAAGATTCGGACAGCTGAAGCCCTGGCGCGCTCGCTGCAGGATCGGGAAACGCTCGAGGAAGAGAAAAAGGCGCAAGCGCACGAGTTAGCCGAGCGTATGGATGGGATCAATAAATCGATCAAAAAAGCGTTCATCACCCTGCAGAACGGCTACGAATACCGCTGGATCTCCTGCAAAGTTCTGTACAACGATCCGAAGCCGGGCGAGAAAACCCTCGTGCGCATGGACACGGGCGAAGTCGTGCGCGTCGAGGATATGAGTTTTGCCGAGTGCCAGGAGACTCTTCCACTCGCAAAACCCGAACCGGAAGGAATTCCCGACGAGAAGGTCGAAGAGATTGCGGAGAAACTCTCAGACCTATTCCCCGCGCGCCAGGATGAGCCAGAATCGATCGCAGCTGCCGGTCCGGACCCGTTAGCCTCCGAGATTGCGGAAGCGTCTCAGAAGCCCGCCAAACGCAAAACGAAGCGGTCGCGTCGCAAGCTGCTTCCCGATCTCGCCGGCAATGGGAAAGGCTCACAACCGCATGCCTAGGCCGAAATGTCGTTCCTGTAATCACGAGTTCGATCCGAAGCATGCGGAAGCTTGTGGCGCGTTCTGCTCGGAGTACTGCGCCGCGGTCGATCAGATGTACACCGATCAGGGAATTTACCGGGTGTGTTTCAGCTGCCGCGCGGCTTTTCGAGCGCTCGAGCCGCATCACCGCCAGTGTCCGGCTTGTGCACAGGCGCGAACAGGAAACCCGAAGCCCGCCACCGATTTTTCCAAACGCGACATCGATGGAAGAGTCATGCGGGACTGAGAGTTACTCGGATCTGTCCACAGATCCACAGCACTTACTGATTCTGCTTCTATGTTTTGATTTTGATCTTGTTCTTGATCTTAGGGTTTGTACTTAGTTGAAAGATTTTCGCGCGCGTGCGCGTTCTCTTTATGCGATTTGAAATTCACAAGTACCGCACCGATTTCGCCGGGCTCGACTGGCAAGTTGTCGACACACATGATCTCGAGATCATCGACGATGCCATGAGTGCGGAGGATGCCGCGGATCTCGCGGAAGCGATGAACTCACTCGATCGATACTTTGCTCAGGAAAGAGCCGAATGATGCGAGAGATCTGGAAATTCCCGCTCGAGATCACCGATCGCCAGAACATCAGCATGCCGTGCGTATTCCGGTTGCTCACTGTGCAAGTGCAGAATGGCCAGCCCGTCGCGTGGGCCGTGGTGGAACCTAAAAGCGCGCGAGTAGAGGTCCGGTTCTTTTGCGTTGGCACAGGCAACCCGGAAATGATTCTGTCGGACATTCAAGCTTATCTCGGTACTGTGCAGCTGGATGGTCTTGTGTGGCACTACTTTTGGGATCCTCTGTTCGCGGTGGAAGAAGCATGAGACTGATCACGATTCTCTGTGTGCTTTCGGCTGCGCTCGCGATTGTGGGTGATGACATCCCGGGCGCGCTCGGGCGCACGATGCTCTATGTCTCCGGGCTCGTCGCCGGCGCGATGCTCTTCACGATCGCGGCTGCGTATCGTGAGGCCGAGCGTGAAAAGCGCAGTCCGATGGCGCCTAGTCACGAAGACAATCCGCGGTGCTTCTGTCCGGATTGCGGCGCCGATCTCGGAAACTTCTACTCGAATCGAATCCAGATGGAGCGTGTTCCACGATGCGAATCTCGATCCTGATCTTTGCGCTCGTGCTCGTCGGCTGTGAGAGGCAGACACCGACGGTGCCGCGGCCGGCGCCTCCGATCATCCAAGCGAAACCGCAACCGAAAGTCACACCGGCGCGCGCGGGTGACATCACGGTGCACAACTGCACCGTCACGAAGGAAACCGACGGGCACGCCGATTGCATCTGCCGGCGCGCAAACACTCACATTGATGCGAACGACACCGCAAAGCAAGCGCTGGTGTGCCGATGAAAACAAAAGTTTTAGTTGCGCTCGTCTGGCTCGTGGTTTCTGGTTACATCGTGGCGCTGTGCTTTCGCGGAATGAATCTCGCGAGTGATGCGACCTACATCGGTGGGATCGCGGGGCTCGCGGTGTGGTTTGTTGTGATCACGCCCGTACTTGTCCGTAAACTTTTCAAGGAGAAAAAGCATGACGAGAAAGTCGCTGCTGGCGCTGTCAGTCCTGATGCTGTTGTCGTTAACGGTGGGATGCACAACGAGAATCGGCCCGGGGATGGTGGGGATCGAAGTTGATCAGAGCGGTTCGCAGCGCGGGGTGCAAGACTTCGTTTTGAAGACCGGCCGAATCTGGTACAACCCCTATTCCACGTCGATCATTGAGTATCCGACTTTCATGCAAACAGTGGTTTGGACGGCGAACAAAAGCGAGGGGAATCCGCAAGATGAATCGATCACTTTCACGACGAAAGACTCGATGATCGTGAATGCCGATTTCAACACGAGTTACACGCTGGTCGAGGCGAAGATCCCGAACTTCTACGTCAAGTTTCGATCCGACGATCTGAAAGGTTTCTCCGATGGCTTCATGCACAACGTTGCCCGTGACTGCATCAACGGTGTCGGCGGTCGCTACGACATCGAGGCGATCATGGGGGACAATGCGCAGTTCATCGCAGAGGGCAGAAAGTGCGTGCAAGACACCCTGATTCAGTACGGGGTGCAACTGGAACAGTTCGGCATAATCGGTGCTCCGCGTCCACCTGACAATGTGAAGCAATCGATTAATTTGAAAGTGCAGGCGACGCAACTCGCACTGCAGAAGCAGAACGAAGTCGCACAAGCCCAAGCGGACGCGAAAAAGATGGTTGCCGAAGCGCAGGGCCAGGCCGATTCGCAGATCACTCGAGCGAAGGGTGAAGCCGAATCGAACCGGATCAAATCGTCATCGATCGATGACAAGCTGATCCGGTGGTACGCACTCACAAACCAGCACGATTACATCTGGCGATGGAACGGAGAGCTACCGAAAACGTCTCTAGGCAACGGCCAAACCCTGATGCAACTCCCACAGCCGTGAGTTTGAGATTCTACGTTTATCGCTGGAATCGCCAGGGGCGCAAAGGGTACGTGTGCAGGGTGCTCGCGCGCGGATCGATGAATTCGTGCCTGGTGGTCTTTGCCGATGGCTTCAAGATGGTAACGAGCCGAAATGCGCTGCGCCGGCTCTGATGCCCTACTCTTAGGGCATGCGAGCAGCACTTTACGCCAGGGTTTCAACGAACGAGCAAGACGAGGGGATGCAGCTGCGCGAGATGCGCGAATTCGCAGAGCGGCGCAAGTGGTCAGCCGAGATCTTCGCGGATCCCGGTTACTCGGGTGCAAAGGTGAGCCGGCCGGAACTCGATCGCATGCTCATGCTCTGCCGGCGCCGGAAGTTCGATGTCGTCGTGGTCTACCGGTTCGATCGCTTCGCCAGGTCGACGAAGCAACTGGTCGACGCGCTCGAGGACTTTGGCCGCCTCGGCATCGAATTCGTTTCCCTGCATGAACAGGTCGACACGTCGACTCCGAACGGAAAACTGCTGTTTCACATCTTCGCGGCGATCTCAGAGTTTGAGAGGTCTTTGATCCGTGAGCGGGTGATCTCAGGCCTTGCGAACGCGAAAGCGAAGGGGAAACGACTCGGCCGGCCGCGGCGCAATGCGGACGTCGAGCAGATACGTGCGCTACGGCGCTCCGGGCGCTCCTGGCGCCACATTGCCGCGGTGATGGGAGTTCCGGTCTCGACCGTGCGCCGGGCGCTTCTAGTGGGCCAGAAAGCGGAAACGGAGGTAATCCAGTGACAGTTGGAGAGCTGATCGAGGAACTCACGAAGTTTAATCCGGAGATCGAAGTCTTCTGCCGGCAGTTCGGGACGCACGACTCGTATCCACTCGTGGGGACGCCCGTTCGAGTGATCAAGTGGGAAGGGCAGGAAACGGTGCAATTGCTTTTTGAGAAAACGGGTGTGCCGAAAACCTAATTTGTAAATGGCTGGCCATCCGTTGAAAACAAAGGCCGAGTTTTCGGGGTGTAGGCTGTACCGAAAAGGGATGTTTTTGAACCGCCGATGCTAGGATTCTGCGCATGAAAAACTACCGCGTTTGTTTTGAGTACGCAGCTGAGGATCCGGTGCATGCGGTGATCTACCTGATCGGTCTCACCGAAGACCCGGGCATGCGTGACATTGTGTTCGAATGGCTGGTGACCGATCTCGATTCCGGAACGCAAACGAAAGTGAAGGCAAGTCTTGATCAGCTGCAGCACACAGCCGCGGACGAACTGAGACGATTCACCGAAGACCTGTGAGTGATCAGATCACACTCGAAAAGCTCGACGATCTCGAGCCTGAGTCTGTTTTCGACTCGAAGCTACTCAAGATCATTCGCGGTCTGCATTTCCGCATCTGTGAACTCGAGGAAGCTCGGCAGCTTCACATTGAGTTGATCCGCACACTGCGCCGGCGGATCGATCGCGCGAGAATCGCCGAATGATCGAAGCGATTAAATTCATGGTGCTTGCGTGGGGTGCCTACAAACGTGCTCGCGACGAGCGTGGGCCGATCTATGCAGCAATCGCGAGAAACGGCGTTCCGACCGTGGCGATTTACGTGGGGGTCAATCGCTCCGCCTGGCACATCAGCAAAGTAGCAATCGAAAGCTATCGATGAGCACCGTCCTCCTAGGGTACGAGCTCCGCACCGGCCGGCCGATCGAGATCCCGGTCGGGCACCTGGCGATCACCGGGCAGAGCCAGGCGAGCGGGAAAACTACCACGCTCGAGGGGCTCGTCTCGCGCTGCGGTCTCCGTGCCGTCGCCTTCGTCACGAAGCGCGGGGAAGGATCGTTCCGAGTCGCCTCTCCGATCCCGCCCTACTTCCGCGATCGTTGCGACTGGCCCTTTATAAAATCGATCCTCGAAGCAACTGCTTCCGAGAAACTCAAGTTTCAGCTGGCTGAGATCATCAAGATCTGCCAGCACTACTCCGGTCCGGAAGGAACGTGGGACGAACCGAAGAGCCTGCGAGACGTGATGGCGAATGCGGAAACGGCGCTCAAGAAAGCCCGCGGCATCGCTTCGCGCGTCTACACCGAACTCTTTGAGTACCTGCGTATGGTGGTGCCTGAGATCGAGCGGCTGCCCTATTCGAAAAAGCTGAAGCTGCGCACCGGGCTTAACGTGATGGATCTCACCGACTACGACTTTCCTCTGCAGGCACTCGTTGTGCGTTCGGTGATTGAGTGGGTGCACCACAATGCCGAGCACACGATCATCGCGATTCCGGAAGCTTGGAAGTTTGCACCGAAGCAGCGGGGATCCCCGGTGCGCCTGGCTGCAGAGGAGCTCATACGCCAGGGTGCCGCGCTGAAAAATTTCCTCTGGTGCGACTCTCAGGATCTCGCCGGCATTTCCTCTGTTCTCTTGCGCCAGGTTACGGTGTGGCTGTTTGGAGTGCAGCGGGATCCGCGGGAGATCGAGCGCACTCTCGAGCACATTCCGGCCGACACTGCGAAGCCAACCAAACGCGACATTGCGACTCTCGGCCGCGGGCAGTTTATAGTAAGCTTTGAGCGCGAGATGTACCGCGTCTATGTTCAACCGGCGTGGATGACAGGAGTGCACGCGGAAGCAATCGCCAGAGGTGAAGAGCCGGTAGAAAGCGCGCGAGAGATCGTGCGCGACTTTGATCTCGAGCACGCGGGAGAAAGCGAATGAACAGGCGGAACTTGCACCGAATCATCTTTGCGCCGCTCTGTATTATTGCTCTGGCGGTCGGGACGGTTAAACTTTCGCAGCCTGACCCGCTGATGCCCCGACCTGTTGTTAGCCCACGCATAGAGAGTGATTTTTTCGCGCCTTACAAAGACAGCTACCATTTGCGCCTGTGTCCGGCGATAGCTGCCAGTAGGTACTGTGTCAGTTATGAGCGTGAAGGGGACGAAAGAGCGACGTTCGCAGAGAGCAAGGATTGATGGCCGAGCAGACCGAGATTCCCTTTCCTCACTGCCCACACTGCGATGCCGATTTAGCGACGCCGGCGCTCTTCACCTGGGAGCATGGCGCCTGGGTGATCTTCTGCATCTACTGTCCGGAGTGCCGCAAGACGATCGATCTGCACATCATGCCGGCCGTCGCTGCAGCTGCGATCGCTGCGCAAAGCGCCGAAGCCGCATCGCCGATCATCCGGCACTAATTAACAATCTGAAACATGGGGCACGTCTGCCCGGTCGTCGAACCGAGCGTGATCGTGAAGCTTACGCCGGCCGAGACTGCCGAGACCGTCGGCTCGGTCGTACTGACTGGCGCGACGCACGTCGGTCCGCCTGGCAGATCGGATGCGAAGCTCAGCCAGGTGAGTTGAATTCTCGAGTGCGCCGTCACGGCCGTCGTGTTGATCGTGTACGTCGTCGTAGTGGTCGGAATCACCACGGCGCCAGACGGTGCGGATCCACAGGCTGCCGGCGAGACGCTGTTGACCGCACAGTTCGTGAGCGACTGATAAAGTGCCGGCTGAATCGCTTGCCCACCTTGCGCGACGAGGTTCCCTGTGGTTCCCTTGACTCTCCACTGATCTACGCCATCCGTGAAGCTTGCACCGGAAGCACCGGACGTACCGCTCGCGAATGCGATGTCGCCAGGGGTGCCGGCGCCGCGTGGTGGTCCTCCCATGATCCGGAAAAGGTTTCCGTTTACATCCTGTGTGTTGGCGGGTGCGTTTGGGCCGATTGTTCCGCCGATGACTTCGACCATGTTGAGAAATGTGGAAGTTGCAAGCGCGTTAGAACGTGTGAGGTAGCTTCGCCCGCCGATTCCCACGTCGCTTAAAGATTGGCCGCCGATTATCGAACTGGTCCAGATAATCGGCTCCGATCCTGCATTGTGCTGCTGTGCTCCGGTGTAAATTGTGGCTGGTCCATTCCGGTTCGTGATTGACCAATTCAGCCCGCCGGAGTTTGCGGGCACAGCTTGAGCACTGTAAGGCCGCACTACCTGCACTCCCTGTAAATCCCAACCCGTGAGCGGAGAATTGTAAGTGCCATTCACGCCGTGCAGCCAATCGGGGCGAGTGAGAGACAAGCCATTGATGCGTGTATAGGGGGTTTGGCACTGAATGTAGCCGCCGCTTGCGATGACGTTCGTTAAGTCGCACTGTCCGGACGTCCCGAAAGCATTGTCACCGCCGATGATCACGGCGTTTAGTTTGGTGAAAGAGACGTCACCGCTGGTCGTCGGTTCGCTCGCCCAATAGGGTTCGATGATGAATTGCGAAGTGACGTCGGGGCTCACTGGAGTGGTGACGCCTGTGTAATTCGTAGTCCATCCACTCGGGCACGTGATTGTCTGCGCAGTGTTCGCAGTGATCGGCCCACAGATCTCGCCTCTGCCGGTACCATTCCAGATCGTGATCTGCATCTGCGCGCCGGCGCCGGCGACGAACTGATTCACGCTGAAGCTGTTCGTGTTGGTCGGTACTCCCGAAGGCACATAGACGGCGCCGCTCGTGCCTCCGGTCCAGTTGTGTGTGCCGTCGGGTGCACCTGTGATCGCTCCCACGATCAGAACGGGATTCGCCGCGGCGAAGCTCGGTGTCGAGGTCGGGGTGTAGGTTCCGCCGGTGGTGCCGTCGGTGTAGACGTGTGAGTTATCCGGCGAGCCGCTGCAGTTGTTGACGAGCAGATTTCCGGATCCGGTCGGTGCGGGCGTGAGTACAGTGCACGTGACTGCCGTGACCGCTTGGGTCACCGTATCGCCGACGCCGATCGTTCCACTCGTCACCGAGCCGGTGATCGTACCGACCGACACTGGCGCCTGCACAAGCGTTGCAGTTGCACCCGAGACCGCTTGTGTGAGGGTCTCAGGGGATGGCTGGAAAGTGAACGTTCCGATTGTGTTCTTACCGGGGATGGTCTGTGTGCCGGCGACGATCGTGGTTCCGCTGCCACTGCTCGCAAAGGTGAGACAGGTACCGCCGAAGCCGGTACCGTGCACCGTCACTCGATAGAGCGCGCCATTCGACCCGACGTCTGAGCCGTGGAAAAGCGAATTCAGCGGGAGGGTGCCTCCCGGGAGACAAGCGCCGGCCGGGTTATAGAACGCAAAGCTCTGATCGGTGTTTTGACTGTCATTGACAACCGGGTGCGAGCTCCAGATCAGTTGCAGATCTTCCGAGCGCACGTGATCCATGATGATCGGGCCTTGCGATCCTTCCCCGTAGACATCGATCGCGGTGCCGAGTGCGGTCAGGTAGCTTGCCCACGGGCTCGTGCATTCAAAGCTCGTGTTGTGTACTTCGGTGTAGCCGGCCCCATAGGTCGCAAGCCCGTAAAGCGGGCAGTTCTGAAAGTCTCCATTGATCACTGAAATTGCGAGCGCATTCGTCGCATATGATCGGCCGGCGTTGCGCCCGGTATTGTTCCCGCCAACCTGAAAGCCGGCGCCAGAGAAACCAGAGAAGCGCGGGTTGTCTAGTTTGATGTTTGAGAACTGCGCTCCTCCGCCGCTCTTCGCTCCGAGCAGTCCGACGTCGTCGTTGCCATTGCCGAAAAAGCTGTTGTCGTAAAAACTCAGGAATTGCGGCGCGAAATCGCCTGGCGTCGTGACTCCGTTAAAGTCGATGTCGAGCAGAGCGTTCGTTGAGTTCGCGGTGTCCTGCCAGAGACAGTCGTGGAAAGAGCCGTACGCCATCGACTGCGAGTCCATGATTCGCTTGTTCGCGACCGTCTGCACGAATCCGCCGTGCAAGCTCGCGTTGCAGTAGACGATGAAATTGTTGACGTTGTACCACTTGAGTTCGTCGCTGATCTGATAGGGCGCATTCAGGAAGAGAATTTTGTTGTACTTCGAGAGTCCGGATGCGTTTGTTCGCCCCTTCCCGTATGTTGCATAGATGGATGCCTGGCTCGCGGGTGTGTTGGTTGCGGCTGAAACGTTTACGCCGGCGCCCCACCATTCGGGCGCGACGGTGAAATTCGCGAGGTTTCCAGTGAAATCGACGGTGCCCTGGCCGGAGAAAGCGTTATAGAAAATCTGGTGATTGTCGGGGTCGGTCAGGCCTCCGAGAACGTTGAGCGTCGCCGATGACGGGCGCACACCGATCACGTTGTAAGTCCAACCGAGTCCGGTCGGAGTCGACGAAAGGTTTTGATTCGCTGTGATCGAGCCAGCGCTCGAGTTGTTTATAAACATCGTGCACACGGTGCCAGAGGTACCGTTTTGCCCGACTGCACCGGCCGGCTGCGTGAATCCTCCGCCTCCTGATGTGCAGGTTTCCGTCGTCGCATGTTGGC
>Ga0210384_10002940_pt1 | contig 20213 bp, 15 predicted proteins | sample IncBWH2MmetaG_FD_160574 | JGI IMG/M metagenome (GOLD analysis project Ga0210384, IMG submission 160574) | Forest soil microbial communities from Barre Woods Harvard Forest LTER site, Petersham, Massachusetts, United States - Inc-BW-H-2-M | ecosystem: Environmental > Terrestrial > Soil >...
CGCTGCGCGTCGCGCTGTACCAGCTGGCCCCGCCGTTGTCGCTGGCAAAGAGCCCAATGTCCGTGTAGCCGATGAACATGTGCCGCAGGTCGAAAGGATCGAAGTGCACACCGTAATTGGTGGTGATGTCGAGACCGTTGGTCGTCCAGCCGCCATGGGGCGTGCGAATGGAGTAGACCGCGTCCCAGGACCCCCCACCGTCGAGGGTCCGGAGCGTCCGCCCATCGTCCGTAGCGTACACGACGTCGGGTGTGCCGGGCGCGACGGCGAGGCCGCGGGGGTTGCCCGGCCACTCAACGTCGAAGCGCTCGGTGAGCCAGGCGTCGCGAACGTTATGCCAAACAGGTGTCCAGCGACGACCCCCGTTGACGGTCTTGGCGACGCCGCTCGTCGCCCGGATCGGCGCGCGGAGCCCTGAATAGGAGACATACGCGACGTCGGGCTGCTGGGGGCTGGCGGCGATGGCGGTGGCGCGGCCCTGGAAGCCCGGTAAGGAAGTCAGGCTCCACGTCATCCCGCCATCAGCTGACACGAAGATTTTCCCAGCCGCGGTCGCATAGAACGTTGGGGGAGTCCCCGTGACGTCCGTGAAGACGCCGGGGGACCCCCCGCTGCGCCAGACACCGGCCTGTCGACGATACACGGCATCGGAACCGGCCAGGTACAGGGTGCGGTCGGCCTTGCTCGAGCGTGGCTCAATCCACATCCGTCGTGCTCGACCTGGCAGGTCGGCGGACTTCTGCCATGTGGCGCCGCCGTCGAGGGATGTCCAGAGGGCGGACTCGATCGTGAGGTACAAGACACGAGAATCTCCCGGATCGATGGCCATCGCGCCGATCTCCCCGCGTGGACCGCTGGCGACGTGAAGCGTGGGGGCCGCATGGTCGTCGCCCATCGTAATCTTCGTGACGGTGCTCGGAAAGAATCGGGCCCAGGTCGTGCCACCGTCGGTGCTGCGGAATAGCGCGCCGGCCTTGGCGTAGATCACACGTGGGTCGATCGGGTCGAAGAGAAAAAACTCCGCGAATCCGCCTAGGTTGAAGCTGTGCCAGCGATCTCCCGCGTCAGTCGTGATGTAGCTGCCGGTCATGTCGCAAGCGACGAGAACGGTGCGCGGGTCATGCGGGCTGATCGTCGGGTGGAACAGCGCCCCCCCTCCCCCGGGCCCGATGGTGCGCCAGCGGTCTTCCGACGTAGCGGATGCGGTCAGGGCGAGGCCGGCGGCCAGCACGAGCGCCAGGCGTTTCACCAGGATCCGGTTCATCGGGGTTTCATGGTCGCACGCGGTCGATCGTCGTGCTCGACAATGTCGCGGACCACCGCCGCCGTGGCGACCCTAGCTGTGAACTGTCAAGACCTTGTCCATCTGGGCCATCCCTGCGACGGTGGCGGCTGGCGATCAACCATCCCCGAAGAGAAGGAGGCCCGGATGAAGGGCCATAAGAATTCCCCGAAGGACGACCCGGAGTCGGGAACGTCCCGCCCGGTCCGCCGACCCGGCAGACCCGGTGTTCAGAGACCCGCGGGGAGACGCCTTTCAGCTCTCCGAGGGCTCCCCGCGGGAGGGGCGGCGTTTCGTGGCCGCCTTCAGGCTGTCGCGCTCCCGCATCAGGTCCTCAGCCGCCATTCCAACCTTTCGCTCGATGGACTCCCACTTGTACTTCTCCTCGACCATCTTGCGAGCCGCTCGCACCAATGTTCCTCTCAGTTCAGGACGTCTTAGGAGGGTCACACACGAGTGCGCAAATTGCCTGGGATCATCGCTTATCAGTATGTGCTGGCCATTGGTCACCTCGAGACCCTCACAGCCTATGGACGTGGATACGACTGCCCGGCCTAGGGCGAATGCTTCCAAGATTCGGAGTCGCGTGCCGCCGGCGATTCGTAGACTGACGAGGGAGATCGTTGCCCGGCGATAGAACGGCTCTACAGCCGGTACGTCTCCAACCACTTGGATCCGTTCACCATCATGAAGTTTAAGGACTTCCTCCCCTGGCGCGCGACCGATGATTAGCAACCGAACATCCGGGATCTGGCTACGGATCAGAGGCAAGGTCTCTCGGATAAAGAACCGCAATCCATCCACGTTTGGACCGTACGAAAGACTACCCGCACACAAGAGCGTCTTGCCATCGGATTCGTCTGGTAGAATCTCAGGAGGAATAACGGCGCCATTGGGTATCACCACGATGTTTCGCCCGCCGAGTCGTTGGCGATCTCTGGCCGCGCAGACAAATACCCGATCCGCGCGCCGTACGGCTCGTGACTGGTACAGCCACAGTCTCACCTGATCGTACCGCTCAAACAGGCGCCGCTGCCACCGTGGAGGGGGGTCGATCCGCAAGTTTCGGCTCTTTAGGACAGTCTCCACGTCGTCTAGATCCAGCACCAGGCCAGTCTTGCCGGTCAGCTTCGGGATGCTCGGGGCCATCCACAGCTTCGACACGTGCACAAAATCCGCCAGCCGAGCCTGACGCTCAACTACTTGACACATCTCCGGAGAGCGGAGACCGATCGCCGGTATTGTCGTCGCCGCTTGCTCGACGCGGCGCCGCCAGAGCGGTACGTTAGCGGAGAGGCGGCGGTAAGCCGTGCTCAGGGGGACAGGATGGAAGGTCGCGCAATACGGCTTCAACGCCTGGACGGCCTCCAGTTGGGCCGTGTCGGCGTAGAAAAAGGCTAGATCGACTCGGGCGACTCCAGCATAGGCCCGCAGCAGGTGGAATAGCCGGAGGGCCGTTCCATCACGGAGTGGGTACGGGATCCGCGGGGAGACGTAGAGGATACGCCTGTCGGCCATTTATCCTGCTGGATGTTACACCTTGGGCTTTCACCCGCCAAAGACATTTCTGGCTTCTCAGGACAAACAAGCGATAGCGCTCTCGTTTGAACGGTTGTCAGCACTCCGACCTACTTTCACTCGTGGGCCAAGTGCGCCGGAGCCTCGACGACGAGTTGTGGCGGCTGTGGGAGCTGGAGGATTAAGGACGTCCGAGGCGAAAGGGGTGACGCCGTCCGCGAAACGAGAGGTCCTGGCCGTGCACGCATGCCAGGCGGGGAGGGTCCCGCGGGCGGCGTACTATCGGCCTCCGCGCTCCCGGCTGCTCTCCGGGATGCCGCCGTCGTGACCCCGCTGAACGAAGTGTCGCCCGACAGGGACGCGCGAAACAACGGAATCCCAGCAGACCTCCGCCGACATCCCGGGTAGCGCCGGCCAACGAGATCTGGGCACTCGATTTCATGGCCGATGCTGCCTAAGACGGCCGTGGCTTCGGGACGTTCAACGTGACCGACGAGGGCAATCGGGAGCGCCTCGAGGTCGGCACGTCGAGCTGAGCGCTCGGGTGGAGCTTCCGCATAGAGGTCATCGACACGTACCTTGTCGACTCCCTCGAACAGGTCCCGAGGTAACCGGGGAGTCGCTCCCGAACTGCAATCCGAGCTCCGCAGAGTTCGGGGCCGGCATGAGAGTCATCGTCTGAGGGCTCAGTGAAGTCCCGGGGCGAGAGGCTTCCAGAAGCGGCACTTCGTCTGATTCTTGACCAGTAACTGATAATACTGCTCATACAGCTGAGCGTTGAGTGGCCCCAAATAGTGTTTCTCTGCCACTTGCGAGAGCGAAACGAATTGCCGATGTCGGACGACGATGTATAGCAGAAAGTAGTCAAGGAGTCTGGCACTATCCAGGCCGAGCCGGTCACAGAGTCGGTGCGAGAGCGACAGAATCTCCTCCGAGAACCAACTAGTCTCGAAGTAGGTCTGCTGAAAGGACATGAACTCTACCGTCTGACCTCTCGGAAGAGCACCACGTCTTTCATGCGTGTAGTAGAGGCCGGTGACCAAGCAAAACCAGTCAAAGAGCGGTGGATATCCGGTAGCACAGCTATCCCAGTCAATTACGCACAGCTGCTGTGCGGCCTCATCGATAAAGATATTCTCCGGATAGAAATCACCGTGCTGGACCCCGCTGAAACGCTCTGGAGCTGACCCGGGCCCGGCCCTGGTGTCTCGGTCGGGTGCAACAAGCCACTCACACGGTATGGCATCGATAAGGCCGTCAGATCTACTCGCATCCAACGCTGGCTTGGACGCGATGAGCCACGAGGTGATCTGTTCGAGATGGCGCCGTACGCGATCGCGACGGTCGAAGTATCGCTGATCCAGGACCAGGTCGACTAGCCGAGAGCCACGTGCCGAAGTTTCCATGGTCGCCAACAGGGATCCAACCCGGACGACTCCCAGCGGAGATGGTATTGAATCGGCCAGGACCGGATTGCTAGCTGTGAAGCTGGAATGGAGACGCTGCAACTTCTGGAAGCTCCGCTCAACAATCTCGGCACCCGGCAATCTGACGTTAGCGACCTTGACCACCGCGTGAGTATCGGTGTTGCCGGAGGCTACTGTGAGCACAGCTTTGTTCTTATACGGGTGTGTCGTGAGGGAAGCAGCGTAGTATCGGTCACCTGGTAGATGCGTTCCGAACGCCGCGAGTAATGGAACATTACTAGACAGCTGCTCGTCGCGCTCACTACCGGACGCAGCAATCATGATTAAATCGGGGAACATCCTGTGAATGAGGTGCGTATCGACGACGGCCCAGTGCCGAAGGTGCCTCGCGAAAGCGTAGCCGTGCAGGCGATCCTTGTATCTGCGATCAAAGTCGCAGTAGGATCTGATCGCCGACCGATTGGAGGCTCGTAAGAGGGTGTGCGGTGAGTTATACCCGTTCGGCGGCCACCAAAGGTCCACTCGGGAGAAGCCGGCCTGCCGCAACAAGTCAACATATCCGTTTGGCGTATGGGTATACGGTCCATCGCCTTTTGTCGGATCCGCTAGTGACCGGTAGAATCCGGGTTTCTCGAGTCTGCGATAGAGCGCATCCAGCCATGAATACCTGCGACTTAGGGACTGGACACGTGGGTGACTCCCGCGACGCAGGAATGAAGTGTAGCCAAAGCGGTTCTCGCTCCCGATGACGAGTACGCCCCGAGGCTTGAGCAGGCGACGAAGATCCGTCAAGACTGCGACCTGTGCGTCCCTGGAGGTGCCGCTACTGCGCCATTCACGCACCCACTCAAGAACACCATTGAGAACGATGAGATCGAAAGTATCGGAGGAAAACGGTAAACCGGCTAACGTGGTCTGGATGAGATCCACGTTCGTGAGACCTTCCTGCTCAAGCCTGAGCTTGGCAAATCGAACCATATTCGCGACCGGTTCGACGGACACGACGTGGTGATAGTGCAACGCCAGGGCATGGGTCAACGCACCCAGTCCAGAGTTGACATCAAGCACCGTGCTGTTCGGTCCAATGGGCAGTATGGGAATCCAGCTTGCTCGGTTCAGGTCCGCAACATAGTCGTAGAGCTCCGGATTCGGGTCTCTGAACAGAGTGCGCGCCGCTGTCAGCCAGTTCCCCTGCTCCGCCAGGGCAAGCAGGTCATGCATCGTCCCCTGCGTGACGTCGCCGCGGTAACTGGCGGAGCCATATGATGGGATAGTCTGGTCTATAGGCCAATGAGCGCCGCACCGAGGGCACTCCACGCGTAGGGTGACGTGCCTCAGTGGTGATTGGCATTTCAGGCAAAGCTGGGGGACGTTCACGGATGCGTTGACCCCAGCGGGCTAAACCGAGGCCGAGGACAGGCCGAGGACAGCGTCTCGATGGGGCATGCAAGACAACGTTTTCAGGGAGAGCTGACTAGGTCAGAGACACACCGACGGACCGTGCGTTGAAAGACATCCTGGCTGTAATGGCTTTCCACAAGTTCTCGGCCAGCCCTGCCAAGCGCTCTACGCAGCGATGCGTCCGTCATCAATGCGAGGCATTTAGCTGCGAATTCTCGCGGCGTATCGGCTCGGTGCAAGTGCACACCGTCATGTACGGCCAACCCTTCGCAACCTGTTGTTGTGGACACGACCGCCTTCCGATGTGCGAACGCCTCGAGAATTTTAATTCGAGTACCTCCCCCAAAACGGATTGGTGCGATGACGATGCCGGCTGTGTTGAAATACGGAGTCACATCCGAAACGGCACCAGTGACGAATACGTCAGTACCGGTGTGCAGCGCCCGGATCTCATCCGAAGGCTCACGACCGACGATATACACATGAGCCCGGGCTTCCACGTTCCGGATATGTGGCAAGATCGATTTGCAAAAGTAGAGGGCGGCGTCAATATTGGGCTCATAGTCCATCTTGCCGATGAACACCAGTCGGTGAGGATCTTCGACCTTTTCAAAAGGGGGTTTAGACGGCAGGTCCACAGAGTTCGGAAGTACTCGCACGTTCTCATAGCCTAGAATCCGCCGGTCATCTTCAGAGCAGACCAACACTTGGGCGGCTCGTCTACATAAGCGCCGGTCGAAGAGCTCCTGCTTCCAGCTCTCGATATTTTCGAAAAGTATTTTGGACCCATACCAGGGCGTATGCTGCATTGCCCTTCGCATGGCACGAAAGAAAAGCGCGTCGAAATCCACTACGACTCTTTGCCAGTCGAGGTGTGGGAGATATCCCGTCAGCCAGCTGCTGTAGACCCAGATCAAATCAGGGGTCTCGCCACTAAGATTCCGGACCATCCGTGAGAACTCGGCGAAATCATAATAGCGTAGTGCAAGTGGTTCAAGTGTCCTGATCGTATCCCAATACTTGTCCCATCGTGTCCGCTGGTCAATGGGCCATAGAGACGTCCGCAGACTCAGAATATCCGGCGCGACGACTTCCTTACACCATGGTTCACAATCCGCAAGGAGCGGTCGGTGGCGTTCGTGGACGGGGGTGAATAAAGTCACCCGGCCACAGGTGGCAAGGGCACGCAGTGTGTTGAAGGTTCGAAGTCCTGAGCCGGAGAACCGGGGAGACGGCGGGAACCATGAAATGAACAGGATTTTCATCGTCGCACGCGAGATGATGTCGCCCGAGTCACCCCGGCTATCGGCGCCACGCGCTCGCGAAGAAGAAGTTCCGGACCTTCTCCAGGGGAGTCCGACCAGAGTAAGAGCCTTGCCAGGGCACGTCACACGCCTTGCAGATGCCGATGTCGTGCGGACGCTTCTCGGTGAGGGCCCTCCGAAGATTCACCATCCTCTCGCCGTTCCAGATCGCGTCGGCGGATTGCTCGAGGAGGTTGCCGAGCACATATTCGCTCCGGAGGTCGCGGCAGCATCCGACCACGCGTCCATGGAAATCAATTGTGAAATTCACCCAGGGCTGATGACAGAGGGTGTAGAGAGTCCGCTCCGGGGCTTCGGACGCCTTGCTCAGATTCACCAGGCTCTCGCCGAGCGCGTTGTGGAAGTACACGGGCATCACGGTGACGCGATCGGCCCACTCGGAGAAGAAGCCTCGCGTGCGCTCCATCAGCGCCTCCGCGTCCTTGGGCGGGACCCCGTGTGTCGCCATGTCTTTGATGACCACCCGGAAGTCGGCTCCCAGCTCCACCCCTGCCCGCAACAGATGACGGATACCGTCCAGCGTCTCTGCCCAGACCCCCTTTACCCGGAGCCGCTCATACAGCGGCGCGTTGGCGCAGAAGTCGGTACCCACCATGCGCAACCCGGCCTCGATCAACCGGTGGGCACGCTCTTCCGAGAGGAGGGAACAGTTGGACGACACGGTCACGTAGATGCCCAGCTCCGTCAGGTGCGCGATGTACGCCTCGAGGCGCTTGTTCAGCAAGGGCTCGCCGTCGCGATGCAGCGAGACGATGCGCACATCGAAGCACGAGCGGAGGTTGGCGATGATGTGCTTGAAATTCTCGAACGACATGACGCCTCGGCCGTTGACGAAATGATTCTCCTGATCGCTTTGCGGGCAGTAAATACAGCGGAAGTTACACGTGTTGATGGTCTCGATGGTGAAGAAGACGGGCTGGCCCCAGACGCGATCGCGCTGGAGCAAGTAGCTGAGGCCGGTCGTAACGCGATTGAGGTGTCTGAGGTTATGCATGCCTTTGGACACTTGTCATGGTACCAGATCTGAGGGCTACTCCCCCTGGCGAAGGAACCTCGTCAGGCCCTCGATTGATACCCCACGGACAGCACCTGCAAAGAACTGACCTATGAACGGCGTTGCAGGTCCTGTGGAATCGACAGGAAAAGGCGCTGAGGGGCAATGCCGAGCGCGTCTGGGCTTTGTGGTTAATGCCGCCGCGCCGTATACTGGCAGGAGTGCACTGAAGCGTGTCAGTGTCTGCAGCAAGGGAGAATGCCGAAGAAGATGGCAGAGGATCTGAGCCACGGAGTGTCTATTGCGAGCGAAGTTCCGCCCGAGGTACCGGTGTCGGATCCTCCGGGACTACCCCTTCTGATAACGGTGATCGAGCCCTCGCGCGGCTGGGTGCCGCTGAAACTCAGCGAGCTGTGGGAGTTTCGCGAAGTACTTTACTTCCTGATTTGGAGGGACATCAAGGTCCGCTATCGACAGACCCTTCTTGGGGCGGCTTGGGCCATCCTTCAGCCATTCATGACCATGATCGTATTCACCATTTTTTTCGGTCGCCTGGCCAAGATGCCCTCCGATGGAGCTCCGTATGCCTTGTTTGCGTTCGCTGCCCTGGTCCCGTGGACGTTCTTCGCTAACGGGCTTACACAATCGGCCAACAGCCTGGTTCACAGCGGGAACCTGATCACCAAGGTGTACTTTCCTCGGATTCTGGTTCCGATGGGCCGGGTGCTTAGCGGCCTACCTGACCTCGGCCTGTCGCTGCTGGTGCTCCTGGGAATGGTCTGGTGGTACGGCCTGTTCGAATTACGGGGCCGTCTCCTCTGGCTCCCGGCGCTCGCGTTCCTCGCGTTCATTACCGCATTCGGCATGGGGTTGTGGCTCTCGGCTCTAAACGTCCGCTACCGCGACATCCAGCACGCGGTTCCGTTTCTGGCCCAGATCTGGCTCTTCGCCACACCCATCGCCTACCCTTCTAGTCTACTGCAAGAACCCTGGCGCACGATCTACAGCCTCAATCCGCTTGTTGGTGTGGTTGAAGGCTTCCGCTGGGCGCTTCTCGGCAGCGCCCATGCCCCTGGGCTTAGCCTCGCGTTCTCGACGCTCGCGGCGGTCGTGCTGCTGGTAACTGGGGCTTATATTTTCCGCCGGATCGAACGCACCTTCGCTGACGTGGTCTAGACATGGCCGACATCGCGGTCAAGGTCCACGATCTGGGCAAGCGCTATGAGATCGGCACTCGTGGGAATGGCGGCGCCACGATGCTGCGGGAAGCCCTTTCCAACACCTTCAAGACTCCGGTAACTAAGCTCGCGTCCCTCGCTCGCAGACTTCGCTCCCGGGGTCCCGCTACGGTGGCGGTCTCCTCCGTTTCGCCCCGTCACATTTGGGCTCTGCGGAATGTGTCCTTCGAGGTTCCTCGTGGCGAGATCATCGGGATCATTGGCCCTAACGGTGCCGGCAAGAGTACCCTGCTGAAGATCCTGTCTCGCATCACCGAGCCTACCGAGGGTCGCGTTGAGATTCACGGGCGTGTTGGTTCTCTCCTCGAGATTGGCACCGGATTCCACCCCGAGCTTACCGGGCGCGAGAACGCGTATCTCAGCGGGGCGCTGCTGGGCATGCGTAAAGTCGAGATCGACCGCAAGCTCGATGAGATCATCGCCTTCGCCGAGATTGAGAAGTTTGCTGATAGCCCCGTGAAGCATTACTCCAGCGGCATGTACGTCCGTCTTGCTTTCGCCGTGGCCGCTCACCTGGAACCTGAGATCCTGATCGTCGACGAAGTGTTGGCAGTGGGTGATGTAGCCTTTCAGCGGAAGTGTCTGAACAAGATGGAAGACGTTCGGCAGCATGGTCGGACCATCTTGTTCGTGTCACACAACATGCAGGCCATTACGCGCCTCTGTACGCGCGCGGTTCTCATATCGCACGGCGGAATTCAGCATGACGGCTCCGCCGCGGAGACTGCCGGCAAGTACCTGATGGCGAGCGTCAAGACGGGTGCCGAGCGTGTCTGGTCAGAGCCGCTGTCTGCCCCGGGCGACGGGGTGGCTCGACTCCGGAAGGTCCGGGTGCGCGACGAATCGGGTTGTACTCTCGATGCGATTGATATCAGACGGACATTCGGGATCGAGATGGTATTCGAGGTTCTCGAGGACGGCCACACCTTGAGTCCGGCAGTGGAGCTCTACAACGAATCTGGGACATGCGTCTTTTTGAGCTCAGACGTTGATCCCGTCTCGAGAGGCAAGTCGCGATTTCGTGGTACCGTCACCAGCGTGGCCTGGATTCCTGGCAACCTGCTTTCGGAGGGGCTCTTCCTCGTGACTGTATTCCTCAGTACAGTTCGACCCCTGAAGGGCCATTTCCACCAGCGGGACGCGGTCGCCTTCCATGTGGTTGACAGCTTCGCGCCCGACTCGGCGCGAGGGGATTGGGACGGGCCCATCCCTGGTGTTGTTCGGCCGCTCCTGAAATGGACGAACGAGGTCTCGGAACTCGCTGGGCCCTAATGTTGTGGCGGCTACGTCCCCGTTCAAGCTCACGCCTCCTGCGCCAGGACAACCGCTAGAAACGACCAACGCAGCGAGCGTCTTCAGTGGCACGGCGTGGAGATCGCGTGGTGTTGCGACGCTTTCCTGTCGAAGGGGTCCGTGGTTGCCTTTGGACCGGCCAAGGGCCAGACGGTGGCAAGTCCGGATAGGATGGATGAAACCGTCAATGCTGTTTGTTTTCGAGGATGTCCTTTTGGGGTGGCGCGACGGTCACTCTGATTAAGCCGGGAGCGAGACCCACAGAGGCGGTGAGGCGACCCTGCAGGCCATGAAGCTCCTTCTCCTCTCCCCTGCACACACCCGTGGGGGTGCGGAGGAGTATGCACTGACCATTGGCGCGGCCGCCGTTGGCCGGGGCTGGAACGTTCATGCCGCATTTCCTCGCACCCCAGATACGCAGTCCTTGGCCCAAGACTTCCGTCGATTGTGTGTCACGTATCATCCGGCCTCAATTGCTGAGTCCCCCTCTCTGAGAATTCCAGGACGCCGCGGCCATGTCGTCCGCTTGGTGGAAACAGCCAGATTGTTGTTCCGCATCCGACCTCACGTGGTTCACCTGGATCTCCCATGGATAACCTACTCCTTCGGCAGTATCCTTGCGTGCGCGCTCTTTCGTATCCCGACGGTAGTGACTTTCCAGCTAGCCCCGTTTGAAGCGTCGATTTCGCCGTGGCAACGCCGGCTGTCTACCTGGGCTCGTTCCCGGGGTCAGCGATGGGTAGCGGTCTCCAAGAACAACCGCGCTGTCGTGTCCGCTCTCTTTCGCTTGCCTCAGGAAGATATCGCATGTATTTACAACGGTGTTCGGCTGCCTTCGCCGGGCGACCAGTGGAGCCTTCGGATGCGAAGCCGGCCGGAAGTGCTTAAGGAGTTCGGCTTAGATGATTCAGCGCGACTCATACTGACCGTCGGTCGCCTCTCCGCGCAGAAGGGTTATAATGACCTGATTCCGGCGATTCCTCATATCCTCAAAGAGTTCCCTGACGCACGATTCCTATGGTTGGGGGACGGAGAAGACCGCATCATCTTGCAAGAGAGATTGCGGGATTATGGGATCGCCACGTCCGTCTCGATACTCGGGCACAGACGGGATGTTCAACGATTCCTCAGTGCGGCAGATCTATTTGTCTTTCCATCTCGCTTTGAGGGTTTTCCTTTTGCTCTTTTGGAAGCAGTCGCTCACGGTGTTCCGGTGGTTGCTTCTGATGCCAGCAGCGTCCCGGAGATCCTCTCTAATAGGATTCATGCCTTGCTCTTTCGCTCCGGCGACAGTTGCGACCTGCTCGAAACTCTCCGATACGCCCTTCGACATCCTGGCTTCATGTACGAGCTGAGCCTGAACGCTATGTCGCAAGCGCGGATCTTTGACGAAGAGCGGATGGTCCGCGACACCCTCGACCTGTTAGAGGAGTCATTCCACCAGGCGAAACACCGCTGAGGTGAGAGAAACGATAGGCTCTCGAGTCACCGGGGCCGTGCGCTATGTGCGGCTGCCGGTTTCCTCGGCACGGCGAGTGCCCATCATGATCCCGCCGCCGGCGGGCCGGCCGGCGTGCAGACGTGCGATGAGGGACTCGCGCGTCGCGAGGCTAGTGAAGCGGTGCCGGTAGATGGATTGCGCTTTCAGCGTCCGCCTGGAGCGTTCAGATTGAGCCGCCCCCATAAGGCATGGCGCAGATTGGGACGGAGGTAGCCGAATGTCCAAAAGAGACGGTAAATTGGCGCCCGCGCGAGCCACCGCCATTCCCTGCCATTGTTTCGGATGAAGCGCGCATCCTCAACGACCGACTCGCGCCACGTCTCCAGAGCGCCGCGCAAGCTCATTCCCGTTCCATAAAGTTGCTTCGTTGCCAGTGCCTCTCGATACGTCCGCTGGTAAACTTTGCGAAGCTCCTCGTTGTGAGAGTGATACACGGCCGCTTCAGGCTCGTAAATAATTGTATAACCTAGTCCCAACATGGCCCGCGCCCATTCTCGATCTTCGCTTCCAGTCAAGCTCTCATCAAACGGACGCTTCTCCCAACACGCACGCCGAATAGCAGAATTGGCGTTCGAAAAGTCATGGTCCGCAAACTTCGCCAGATTCCTTTGAATGCGGATTTGATCGCGATAATAATCGCGATAATCTCGCTGAACCGGAGGCCAAGCATCGCGCCGTGGCACTTGTTTGCCATAAACGCCGGCCACTCCAGGGTCCGTGAAATCCTTGACTAAGTGTCGCAGCCAATAGCGATTGCAAGGAAAAGCATGAGCACTTAGCGAAACCACTACCTCGCCCGCGGTCGCTCTAACGCCTATGTTTAAGGAGCGACCGAAGGTAAATTCGTCAGGGGACATCTGAATTAACTTGATCTCGCTCTCTTGCTTGAGGATATCAACAGTGCCATCAGTAGAACCGGAATCGACTACAACAATATCGAGTGGATGCACTGACTGGCCGTGAATTAGATCCAATGCGTCGGAAATATATGTTGCTTCATTTTTTGTCCTGATCAATATACTAACGTGAGGGGTATTCACAGGCAGGGCGTCCGTAAGAGATGTGTGGGTGGTTCGGCTTGCTTGCCTTCGCGTAAATGATGCACGGGCAAGCGGCCTGATCGTCATGAGCAAGAAGAGCTTCGTGGACGGGGGCGAAGTCGTCAACGACCAGATCCTGGCCACGGCCATCTTCAACCGGGTCCTCCAGCTCGCCTCGACCGTGAACCTCAAGAGGAACAGCTACCGGCTGCGGGAGAAGAAGAAGGCCGGCCTGCCCGAGTACAAGCCCAAGTCGCGGCCAAGCTCGACACAGAGGGATGGGAGTTGACGCATAAACCAGCGACCCGAAGGTCGGTGCCGTGGCCCCGCAGCCGTCTACCCGGCGTTCAGCCGCGCGATCGCCGGGCGTCGCCGTTACTGCAGTTCCTCCTGTTCGTCGGTTGGCCTCACGGCTCATAGGCTGTCACCTGACCCTCGAGCACATTCCATTATTTCTGCAGAGGTCGAGCGAGCTTAAAGAAGGCCTTGACCTGCAACCCCACATGTTTCGGCCACTCGCATCCATGTTCCGTTAGACGTGTTACAAGGCTGCGTTGGGAGAACTGGCCAAGAAGCGGATAAGACTGCAGGAGCTCGTTCCACTCTGCGAGCAAATGTGGAGTTGGATTGACGGGATGAACTGCTGCTCGTTCCGCTATCCGGCGAGCTGCATGACTTTTTGTGCTGAGCCACTTTGCTAAATCAACGGCTGGTCGATGGTCAGCAGCAGCAGCACGCAATGGAGCATAGACAGGATGGAAGGCATAATCATGTAAGAGTACGAGCTCATCTAGTACGAAGGCCCGATATTTACGCGGGCCTTTATTGCTGGCGCTTGCTGAGTCAGGATGGACGCGGAATCGCGTTAGGGTTTCTGGCACATAGATGATTCCAGTATGAACAGCTACGCGCGTCCAAAACTCGAAATCGCAGGAATGGATCAGGTAGGGATTGAAGACGCCGAATCTATAGAAGACACTGCGGTGAAGCATTAGTCCCGTTGGTTCACCGACAAAGTTGTCGCCAAGGTGGTTGAGAGTCACTGCACAGTAGTCTTTGGCAGAAATATCTGTCTTCCCGTGGAAAAAATGCGCCAACGAAAAATGCGCAATGTCCCTGAGATAAGCGTTTTGAGTGACTTCTGGTACAGAAGGATCAAAGATATAGGAACGGCGGGAGCTAATCATAACGGTGTCCGGTGTTCTAGCAGCGAGCATTCGTTCGAGGCAGCCTGGTTCAAGCGAATCGTCTTGGAAGACGAATTTAATCCACTCGCCTTGGGCCAGCTCAACACACCGATTCCAGTTTCCTCCTAAACCAAGATTCTTCTCATTGACTACTAACCGAATGCGGCGATCGCGAGTGGCATACTCTTTGGCGATGGTAAGCGTCTCGTCTGAGGAGCGATCGTCAACGATGAGTATCTCAAAATCAGCGAAGCTTTGCGCGAGTGCGCTGTCGAGACAGGCTGCTAAATACGTGGCACCGTTAAAGGTGGGGATACAAATACTGACCGAAGGGTTCATGAAATGGTATCGGCCCCAGGCCCGAAGCCCTCAGCGTGGAAGGCTCCTCTCGCTCTCCGATCCCCTCTGGGCGTGGGGTCAGTCGCCGCACACCCACTCAACCATCAGAGTAGCAGAGAACTGCGGGAACCGGGGGATTCTGTAGCAGCTTCGGGGATATTACGGAGAGGGTGTGCCGGTGCCGGGTTCCTGAGCACCGCGAGTGACTCTCAGCATGCCGCCATCGGCGTCTGGGGCCGTGCCGCCTCTGGCGCGGGATGCTGGAGACGTTCGATGAGGGGACAGCGGCGCCCGTGCTCGGGCTCACCACGACCCTCATCGGTTGTGCCTCTGCCTCGACGTGGTGCTCGGCCGTCGCGAGCCTCATGTGCTCGTTGGCTGGCTCTCTCCATATCGAGCGCCGCTCCAACGTTAGGAACCGCAGACGGAGCTCAGTCTTCCGATTTACAAAACCAAGGCCGGTTTGATCGCTAGGCGAACTAGGGGACCGTCAGAAAAGCTCGGCCATTACATGAAGTATTAGCGGTGCCGACACGGACGTGCTGTGCCGCTCGCGAACCTTGGTCTTCGCGCGATGGCCCATACGTTGGCGAAGGTCGTCGCAATCGAGCAGTTGAAGTAGTCGTTCGCACATTGCCTCCACCTCCAAATACGGAACGACGAAACCGCAGTCCTCCTCAACGAACTCGCGTTCACCCCCCGCCCGGTCGAAGCAGAGGATCGGCTTCGCCAGCGACGCCGCCTCTAGGCAGACGAGTGGATAGGAGTCCTCACGCGAGACGAGCGCGAACACGTCGAAGGCGCAGAAATACTCCGTCGGATCGCGTCGCGAGCCGAGAAAGTGTACCAGGTGTCCAACGCCCGCCGTCTCCGCATCCAAGCGCAAGTCCGCGAGGCGGTCGTCCTCTGGACTGCCGCCGCCCACCCATACGAAGTGTACCGGTCGGGTCGGATGTTTTCGATGCACAGCGTGCGCGAGTTGGACGAACAAATCGGGTGACTTCGCCCAGTTCGTAGTGCCAGCTGCCCCGACGACGCGAGCATCCTTGGGGATGCCCAGCTCCGATCGGACTCGAGCCCCCGCCTGCGCCACTAACGTCGCGTCCACGTCGGGAACGTCGACGAACCCGTGCACGACGTCGATGCGATCTGGGTCGACGCTATGTCGCAGAATGAGATTCGACTTCACGGCCTCGGCACAGGCGAGATACCGAGTAGTCTGCGACTTGACAAGGGCCAAGTTCTCGTCGCCCGATCGACGAATAGTGGACTCCAATTCGTGGATGTGTGTTAGGACCGGGCAGGCAAGTTCCATCAACCGCGCCACCAAGCGTCCGTTGGTTACCGTGTTTGAGTATACAAGACCGAAGCCGCGCCTCGTCATCTCGCGAACCATGCGACGCACCGCTCGGTCATCCGATACCGACGTCAGCCCAAGGCGACCGGCGACGCGCCTCGTCGTGCGCGCGAAGCTCCCGCCGCCGTGCTCGGCGTGCCACACGGGCGCGAGATCGGCAAACTCGCCCGCGAGTTCACCGCCGCGCCGCAGCACCACCTCGAAGTCGATGCTCGTGTTGGCTCGGAGCCAACGTAGGAAGCGGAGCAGGACGATGGGCGCGCCGGTTCGCGAGGCCTCGTGCGACACAAAGAGGACACGTCGCCTGGCCAGGTTGCTCACGTAGCCACCGAACGCGGGTCCGTCGGGTGATCCGGTGCATCAGTATCCCGAGTCGCCCAGGGGACCCCTGCTCCCCCGACGAACCGGCCGAGCAGCGCCAGATTCATTGGCGCGCGGGCCCAGGGCCTACGTGTTCGCCAGCCGGGCGCAACCCTGTCCAACGGGAGCCGACCAGCCGAGCCGCATGAATCGTCGGGGCAAAGCGATCGCGTCTCGATGACGCACCACACTGCGGCCGAATGAACAGGCGTGGCGGCATTGCGGCCCAGGGGCGTGCTAGATGCCACCACGGATCGGGTTCCGTCAAGCATCGGACTTGACAGCCAGGCCGCACACCTCGACCTGGAAAAGGTCGTCCTTGGCGTCCAACTCCCACGGTGCTATTTCGTCCGAGGCGAGCCCCCTCATTTCAGCCGCGGCGGCCAGCGAGTTGCCAAACGTTTCGACGATGATGTTAAACGGGTTAAAGAACTGTCTGAGCAAAGTCTGGACGCCTAGACCAGTCCACCGACGGTATTCAGTCCAGTCTGGATCGATCATGGATGTCCCCGGCACTGCGAGAAGTAATGTCCCCCCCGGAGCGAGGAGGCGATGAAGCTCCTTGGTGAAAACGTCGGCCTCATACACGAGGTGGAGCACATGCACGCATACGATACAGTCGAACGTGTGGGACGGCAGGTCATTTGGCTTGGTCAGATCCGCGACGATGGTCGCGTGCCGGTTCTCCTCGCTCAGATCCAGGACGTCTATCTGTGAAGGCCTGCGTCCACCATATGAGCGGACATAACCGGGATCGTGAAATTCGAGACACCGTCCCCGGATCTGGCTGCAGTGCCTCTCGAAAAAGCGTTGCACATAGTATCGATGGATTGGCTGCCCGCGCTCGTATCCGAAGGCTCGGCTCACGGGGCGGACGCCGCCGGCGAGGAGTAGGCGCCCTCGAGCGACGCGAAATCCTCTCCGTAGTATGCGAGCGAGCCGCCGGATGCCTATCACCTGCCGAAGATTCCATGCAACCACCTGCGAAACTGGTCGGCCGGAAGGGGGGGCACGTAGTATCGGGGGACGCGATATGGCTCGCTCCTGGGGTCGAATGGAGCCGGGTGGTTGACGAATGCCGCCTCCAAGCCCGCGTCCCTGGCGGCATGGCGCGAATCCGGGTTGTAAGCCTGCTCGTTCCCATACGGATAGGCGAGGAACCGGGGCCGTGTCCCGGTGATATCCTCGAGCTTACGGACATTTCTACTGATCTCAGCGAGTTGTTCGTCCCGCGAGAGCATGGACAGCATCGCGTGGTTCTCCGTATGTGCGGCGAGCAACGCAAGCGGCTGCGAGTCGAGTTCCCGCACTCCAGCCTCATCCAGGACCGGGCATGGCTCAAGGTTTCCCCTGTCTCCAGAGAGCAGGACATTCTCGAGATCCGCCACAACCCGGTCTCTCTCGAGGGGGTGCATCCGTTGCAGACGCAGAGCGATATCCAGCGTCGCTTTCCTCCGACTCTCGCGGCTGCTGAGATCGACCGCGAGCGGAACTCCCCGCACACCCTCAAATTGTGGCGGCAGCCCATCCGCGGCACTAATAGCGCTTGCAAGCCGGTCCCACCAGAATCCTCGTACATCCCCCAAACAGCCCGTGCAGATGAAGAACGTGACGGGGATCCCCGCCAGACGAAGGATTGGCGCCGCCGTCCTCAGGTTGTCGGCATACCCATCGTCGAACGTAATCGACGCGACTACGGAGGACTTGGCAACCCGCGCGGAGAGGATCTCGTCCAAGCTCACCAGCCGGCAGTGGGATCTCAGAATCTCCAGGTGATCGTGAAACCAGTTCTCCGGGACAGCTAGCGCGAATGGGTCATCCTCCGGAGAGGCGATCCGGTGATACAGGAAGATGAACTTCCGGCCGTCACCGCGCCAGCGCCTTCCCAGCCCCCAAGCGAGCTCCCTAGGGGAGAAGAATCTCATCCCGGCGCAGAATGCCATCGCAAGCCGTGTCCAGTGAGACCGACCTGCCAGGTTCCAGTCGGTCGAAGCTATGAACTTTGAGCGTTGGCGCCCCTACGTCGTCCGTGGTCAGCCCCATCCGCATCCCATAACGGAATCTAAACATATAGAGGAACCTGCGGGCGAGCTCAATGCTCCCGGGGGGTGGGCTTAGCGGTCTTCCTGCCGCATGGTGCTCGAGAAGGCGTTCGTAGTCGGCAGGCGATTCCACATCGATGCTGAACCCTTTCCTCGCGTAGTACGGATTTCCACAGATCAGCACCGGTTGACCGGCAATGATCGCTTCGAGACCAACTGAAGCACAGTAGACGAGGTTCAAAGAAGCCATCGCGCGAAGGACGTTCGAGGAAATGGTACTCTCGGGGCCAATCAAGCGCACATTCTGAGAAAGAGGAGCGAACGCGTTGTCGATCTGGCGCACAATGCGTCCGCGCGTTCGAAACTTTGGCACGATCTCCGCAGGGTGTGCGCGTATGACCAGATCGAGTTCCGGGTGTCGCCGAACGAAATCGAGGGTCGCGGCGATCCACTGCATCTGCCCGTCGAAGGCCGCGTCGCGCTCGGCCACGAACAGATCCCAGGTCACATTCGTAAAAAGGGCGATGATGGGCCGATCGGGAGCCAGGCCGAGTGCGGACCGGATGGCTGACGTCCGCGTTTCCAGCACGGGATCCTTTGCCACCTGACGGGCATAGGCGGGGAGCCCCTTCAGGTATCCGTCCACGAGCCTTCCCTGCGAGGCGGTGAGAGCCGTGTTGCGGGCTTGAGCCCAGGCTTTCGGCAGCGCGGGATCTTCACAACTTGAATTGACCGCATAAATATGACAGTCGAATGCTTCGACAAACATCTCGCGAGAGACCACCTTGATTCCCATCGCCTGGGCGACTTCCCTCGCCGCGCGCCAGAATATGTGCCGGCCGCTGATCACCATGAGGATGTCGGGCCGCCACGTTTCGATCCAGCGCCGCGAGGCGATCAGCGCCAGGATGCCACTGGTCAGGTAGCGGCGGCGAGCCTCGATCACTTCGGGATGCATTCCGTGGCTGTCGCTGCGAAGGAAGGAGGCGACCGAGGACCCGACCCACTCGCCCACCTTCCAGCCTTCGTACTGAAAACTAGTGAGATTCTCGTCGCTGCAGGATGCAACGGCCTCGCCCGCGGCCTTCAACATGGCGCCGGGATCGCCCAGGAAGCGAGTGAGTGTCAACCAGTCTAGGCCACATGCCTCGAGGAACGGTATTTTTTGCGAGATGCAGCCCGCGCAGCGATCGTTGTTCGGAAACTCGAAAAGACGTTCGTCGCACCCGGGAAGTTCAGGCAGATCACAGAGAAACAGTTGGCACGCGCTTCCCCGGAGTTGGAGCGCGTGGGCGAGCAGACAGTCGATGACGAGGTGATTGACCCCAGCTCCGAAGCAGGCGAAACCGATGCGGGCGGCCGGATTTCCGGATGCCACTGTGCGCGGCTTCCGGGTGGCCATCAACGCCTTAAATTGCGTAAGGAGGTCCGCCGTGTCGGAAGGCCCGCCGGCTAAGCGCGTCCTCCGAGCGAGGGCTCCTAGCGGATTGAAAATGTCCATTGCTCATCCACCTACTTGGCCTGCAATGCCCGAGAGGGTTCTGCCTGAGTCACTATCCCGTAACATTTCGTCCAGAGTCCAGCGGTTGCGCGCTGGCTTGACAAGGGCCTGACCCATTCGGTGAGATCGTGAACCTTGGACGACATGGCGGCGAACGTAATCGCCGACGGATGCCGAGCACCGCGCGGAACGCCAGCTCCTCCCGCGCGACGGTGATTGCCTCGATCCCCTCGCCTCGAGCTCGTGATGAACATCACAATCCTAGTGCGTGCCTGGCAAGCCAGGTGGCGAACGAAGACCCCTCGCATTCGCCCCTGAACTCGAGAAGGCCATGGCCGCCGTCGTCCAGCCGGTGTCAATGCCCCCGGGCATCCTCCAGCGATAGTTTGCGAGTACCGGTGGCCCTCC
>Ga0210384_10002941_pt1 | contig 20213 bp, 13 predicted proteins | sample IncBWH2MmetaG_FD_160574 | JGI IMG/M metagenome (GOLD analysis project Ga0210384, IMG submission 160574) | Forest soil microbial communities from Barre Woods Harvard Forest LTER site, Petersham, Massachusetts, United States - Inc-BW-H-2-M | ecosystem: Environmental > Terrestrial > Soil >...
CCCAAGATCCTCTCGGTGATGGCTTCGGTGCCCGATCCCAAACATAGTCATCTGGGCCTGCTGACCGACCGCACGGTTGAGGCAATTCAAGTCGCAGCCGGTAAGTATCGCTACAATCCCTATTCGCATTTCCTGCCATGGCCGCTTCCGGATGCGCAGAAGAACGCAGACGCTGTTTCGGCGGCGGAGGGTGAAGCAGCTTCCCGCGATCCGGGAGTACTGATCTTCAGGAGGCAGGATTCTCCGCTACCGCAGCCTTCGCCGCCGATTCCTCCGCAATACCTGGTGGTGTTCCTGATACCGGAGCTGCCAACCGGCGGGTTGAATCAGGAGTATTTCTTTGCCGCGAAGAGCATTATGGATCAAGTCTCGGCTCAGCTCGAGGAAGACGAGCCCCGGCAACCCTTGCCGTTTGCCGGGCCGAACTTTTCGGGGTCGCTGGCGTCGCTCAAGGATCTGGACCGCCAGCTCGGCGCGACGCAGTGCATTCATGCATTCAGCGGACAGGTTACGGCCGCCAAATACTTTAATCAGAAGAAGGGCCCAAACGATGAGGATGTTTGTGCATCCCAGCTGGTTTTAACCCAGACTCCCGACTGCGCGGCGATACCGTTATTCGTGAAAAGTATGCGCGATTCCTACCGGTATCGGCCGGATGAGATTGCACTATTGTCGGAGGGCGGCACGGCGTACGGAAACGAAGTTGCGAAGATAGGCGCGAGTAATGGAGCGACGGGCCCTGCGTCCGTGCGACCCGCGAATGTGGACCCACGTTGTTTCGGGGGCAACAGCGATACAGGCATCAAGGACGTATTGAACCTTCGATTTCCGCGCGACATTTCCAAGGTGAGAAATGCCTATGGGGCGCTAACGACTCCAGCGCCACCGACGGGGTCATCGAGCCAGCAAGACATTGACTTGCAACTGAGCTGGCGGGATTCGCAGGCCACGCGCGGCGATGATCTGCCAACCTATGGCGGGGCGCAAACTCCGTTCTCTCAGGATGCGGTGCTGTCCAGTTTGGCAATCGCTCTGAAGGTGCGCCGGATCAAGGCATTGGGCATTCTGGCTACGGACCCGATGGATGTGGCATTTCTGATTCGCTCCTTTCGAAAGTCATCACCGGATGTGCGGTTGTTCCTGCGTGACCCGGACTTGCTCTATCTGCGGACTCCCGACGTGGGGTCGCTCAATGGAACTCTGCTGGTGAGCAACCATCCGATGATTCTGCGGAACCAGTTGTGGAGTTCGGAGGGTGCAGTAAACGACAATGCTGCGGGAAACGACGGGCCCGGAAACAAACCGGCAGAAAGCGATCGCAAGATTGAGAGCCTGATGACTCTTTCCAGCGCCGGCCAGGAAGCGCAATACGATGCTTTCCTATTACTGTTGCGCGAGTTTGATCCGCCTCCGGATGGGACTCCACTGGGGCTGTTGGAGTGGAACTGGCCGGCAGGACGGACGCCCCCGTCAGGAGCGACGGTGTCGAAGGGCGAGATGTCTCCTCTGTGGCTGACGACAATCGGAACCACGGGGCAGTTTCCGCTTGCCGTCTTGAGCACTCACGCGTCGCTCAAGGACGGCGACTTCGATCTGCGAACTCTCGATGTGGGCGGTCCACGGTTTGCCGGCAAGTTGCTATGGACGATGATTGCGATGTTAGGACTCGCACATGTCTTGGGGCTGAGTTTTCCCAACGCGCTGCCGCGGTTGCTCCGCGATGATTTCGATCTTGGAGATGCCGCCGACACGATTACGGCTTCGAAAGCAGTTTGCCATGTGGCAATTCTTCTCATTTTGGCTGTGATCCAGTTGGTCATGGGCTCGAGTTATGTGTTTTTCCGCGAGTCGAATTCGTCTTACGCGTGGCTCGGTTGGAGCGTGATCGGGGTTACGATCATTCTGTCCGCAACCGCTTGCCTGGTATTCCTGATCCGAATAGTGTGGCCGTGGCGGCAGGCTGGAAGCGAAGAAGCAAGCCTGCGGCACGGGGAGATATCCGGTCTATTGAGACCGCTATTGGGCGGGATTTTCTGTTTCGCGATCTTCGGATTGATCGGAGGGCTATGGGGCTACGGTGTCTTCCGGACTGAGTTTAGTGCCGCGTTCCTGCACTTTCGCGACCTGATCCTGGCCAGCGGGGTGGCGCCTTTTATACCGATCGTATTCCTGCTGGCGGTCGCGTACCTGGGAGCGTGGGCCTACCTGCGGAGGCTGACGTACTGGGGATACCGGAGGCCGCAAATGCCCAGCCTTCCCCTGGATGATATTTTCCCCTCGAATTTTACGAAGCAGATAACGGGCATCGACAAATGCGTTCTGGTCGTCCTGGAAAACCGAGGTTGGATACTGGCGCTGGTTTCGCTTTTTGTGCTTGGGGTGTTTGGCTTTAGCCCGTGGGCGAACATGGACATGATCGAGGCCCGGCCGGTGCGATGGTCGGCTCAACTTCTGTTCGCAGTTGCTTTTTTTGCCCTGTCACTGAACTGGTTCCGCTTCCTCAACATCTGGTCGCTGTTGAGGCATATGTTGGACGGTCTGGAAAGGCTTCCGATTCGGCACGCCTTCGAGCGCATGCCGTCGGAGAAGTCCATGCCCATTTGGCGGTGGGGCATTTCGGACAACTCTTTCTTGCCAACCACGCAGGCGATCGAGAGACTTCGCGCATTGGAGCTTACGGATGCCAGCGTGGTCGACCCTCTAGTGGTCGAAGATCTTAAGGCGAAAATCTGGGAGGTCGGAGGGTATGAAGCCCGAAGGGTAGGAATTTGGGAAGTTCTCCTCCTGTTGTGGCGAGGGCAGCAGCCGCGGCAGATCGATCCGGCCCAGGTTGAATCTTGTACGGTCGAGTTGCCCGAGGCTGTCGGCCAATCACGAACCGAGGTAGTTGAGGATGGGCGGACTACCTCGCTGCGGCAGCAAAAGCAGCAGCCCGGCCCGGTTGAAGTGCCCAAAGCTGTTGACGAATCTAGAACGAAGACCGCTGCAAATACGCAGAGCGGGGGGACCTCTGAGTCAGTTCCCGACCGGCTGGGCGAGTTGCTATTTGCCGCCAGGGACGCGATGCTTCGGGTGGTGAATCAGTTGATCCACTTCTTGTCCGCGGAGAACTACTGGAAACGTGGTTCAGACGGTTCCAAGGAGAAGAAAGGGCGACCGAAGCCTGAACTCCGAACCTTCGTGCTGGCGGAGGATTTGATTGCGATGCGCTACTACACATACATTCGCTACGTCGTGGTGGAGCTGCGCAACCTGTTGTTCTTCGTCGTGATGGCGTTTTCGCTAATGTTCCTCGCGTTTCACACTTACGCATTTCGGGCAGACCAGGCGATTGACTGGTCATTTCTGGTTTTGTTTCTGATTCTTGGGGCAGGGGTCACGGTAGTGTTGTACCAAATGGAGTTGGATCCGATCCTCAGCCACTTTGCCGGCCGGAAGGCGGGAAAAGTGGGCTGGAGTTTTTATCTGAATCTGCTGAAGTATGGCGCGGTGCCATTTCTGACCATCATTGGTTCTCAGGTGCCGGCGGTTTCGAATCTGCTGCTGCGATGGGTGCAGCCTACGTTGCAGTCGTTGCGGTAGATTCTGCCGGCCGCGACGGAGAACAGGAATGTGCGCAGCTTAACTGGCGTTGCTGGCGCCCAGGGTTTTTTCTTGCGAAGTTCCGGTCAGGGTTTTCTCGACCAGTTCAGAGCAATCCTTTAGTTTTTGCAGCGGGGCGAGGATCTTGTCGGCCTCGACCTTGGCGCCGCGCTGTTCGGCCAGGGTCATGACGCGTTCGGCGTTCTGGTTGACGGAGCGGCCGACTTCGAGCAGCACGACCAAGGCGTCGGCGTGCAGCTTCCACAACGATGCGGAATTCTCGGCGCGCTTCATTTCTTCGAGCTCTGTGGTCATCCGCGCGACCACTGCGACCAGACGCAACATGACGCGGGCGACTCCGGCTCGAACGCTCTTCTCTTCCAGATAGTCGGCGCAGTAGGCATCAGCTTCGGCGGGTGTGAGCAGGAGATTGAAGAAGCGCATGGGAACGATCTGGCGGAATTTCGGGTCGGCCACGCGCACGAAGATGCGAATCGATTCCTCGATCCTCAGGAGCTTGCTTTCTTCGGTGGAAATCTGTTGCGGGCTCACTGCCAGGCGCATGGCGGGAACATCGAGCACCGGACGCCGGCTGGGGAAGGCAGCTACTTTGGCTGCCGGCTTGACGGGCGCTTTCGCGGGCGGACGCACCAGGCGAGGGCTGCGGCGGATGGGTGGCCGCTGGTCGAGAGTCTTCTTCAGTTTCGAAATGCGCCGGAACTTATCGAGAGCGGCTCCGTAGTCGATGCGAAGCAGGTCACTCTCGTGCAGCGCGGCAACGTGTTCCACGGTGACATCCACGCCGTCGACGTTGCCTAGAATGCTGCCCCCCTGCTCCTCGACCACTTCGGCGAAGCTCCTGATTTCCGTCGTGGACTGGTGGAACAGATCGTCAAATTTCTTGCCAAAAGCGGTGTTGTACGGAGCGATCGTGGCCAGCGCGCCGGGATGGTAGAAGGAAGTATCGAGAGACTGCTTAAGTTCGCGCACGCGCGGAATAATACCGGATTCGAGGAGCGCATTGAGATCACGGAAGTTTTCCGCTTCCTGCTGCAGGTGATCGAAGAGGCGCAGGGTTTGTACGTGTTCCTCGGTCAACGACGGAACGTCGGCGTCGGCGAGGATCTCGAGCAGCGCGATTTCGAACGGAGAAAGCGGGAGAGAACCATCGAGGCCGTAACCGCGGCGCTCCCACTGGCCGGGTACGCGCGGATGACGATACAGGAAAGTTGTGACCAGGTCAGTCTTGTCGCGATGGACGTCGGTGTTATCGCGGGTGCGGGTAAAATAACGGAGCATCGCTTCGGCGATTTCCGGGTCGGTATCGGACGTGAAAGCACGTCGTAGCATGGCGGGCGTAATCGCCAGATCGAGCAAACGCAGCCAGCGATGCATGCTGGACAAGGTTTGCTCAACGCCGTCGTCGCTTTGGAGCGAGATCGCTTCGAGTCCGGCGGGGACCGGAACTTCGCCACGCACAGACTCCTGCAAGAGCTTCTCATAGAAGCCTTGGACAGTCGCCAGAATAGCCAACTCCCACTTCGGATCCTCTACCACAGTCACTCCAGCGCACTAATCCCTATGGATTTAGGGGAGGGCCAACGTTAGTTAAAACTAAGCTTGTTCCGGGTGCAAGCCTGCCGTTAGGACAGGACACCAACTAGATAAGGGACACGCCCTGACGTAACCTTGCGTTAAGTCCTTGAGAATGAGTGTTATTCTCGGGGGGAGATTTTGATCGATGAAATGGGCGGTGAATTGTATACTAGGCGGGTAGTGAGTGTTGTTTTTAAGGGGACATAGAACCATGGAATGGACAGCGCCGAAGTTCGAAGAAGTTGCTTTGAATTGTGAGATCAACTCGTACGCCTCCGCCGCACTGTAATCGTCGGCGAGGATGCGTATAAAAATCCTGGGCTCGGCCGCAGGAGGTGGCTTTCCGCAGTGGAACTGCAACTGCCGCCACTGTGCGTGGTCGCGTGCCGGGACCTTCAAGGGCAAGAGCCGCACTCAGACCCAGGTGGCAGTCAGCAGCGACGATCGCACCTGGTTTTTGTTAAACACCTCTCCCGATTTGCGTTTGCAGATCGAAGCGACCCCAGTTCTCCATCCGCGAAATGCGGGGCGGGACTCTCCCATTGCGGGCGTTGTGCTGACCAGCGGCGATATCGATCAAATTGCGGGATTGTTGTCTCTACGCGAATTGCAGCCCTTCCGCATTTATTGCACCCCCTCGATCCGGCGCATTTTGCAGGAGGACAACAGCGTGTTCGCGATGCTGAATCGCGTGCCCAATCAAGTATCGTGGACGGAGATCAGTTCCGACGGCGGCTTCTGTTTGCAAGCGCCGGCTGACAGGGGCGCGGGAATCAACTGCAGCGTGTTCTCTCTGGGGAATCGGTTTCCGGCTTACGTTTCGCGGGATCGAATTCTAGCACTCAAGCCGGAGGAAGCTTTGCTGGGCGTGATCGCCGAGTCGACGGCCGGCAAGCGATTGGCTTACGTGCCCGCGGCGCCGGATGTAGATGACTTGCTGCTCAAACGTCTTGAGGAAACGGATGTGCTTTTGTTCGATGGGACTTTTTGGAGCGACGACGAATTGATCCGGGTGCAGGGGAGTGGATCGACAGCGCGCGAAATGGGGCACATTCCTGTTTCCGGAGCGGATGGAAGCTTGCGGAAGCTGGCAGGATTGCGGCTGCCTCGGAAGGTTTTCATACACGTCAACAATACCAATCCTATGCTGGACGAATCGGGTCCTGAGTATGCGGAAGTACGGGCCGCAGGTTGGGAAGTGGCAGAGGACGGATGGAGTTTCGATCTATGAGATCGACACCAGCGGCAGAAATGTTGCGTGAGTCTCCGATGCTTTCGGCTGAGGAGTTGAAGGCCCGCCTGCGGCAAGTGGGGGAAGAACGCTACCACCACCGGCATCCGTTTCACCTGATGATGCATGAAGGCCAGTTGAGTCGGGGGCAGTTGCAGGCCTGGGCTTTGAATCGCTACTACTACCAGAGCGTCATCCCGATAAAAGACTCCATCATTCTTTCGCGAAGCGAAGATCCGGATTTTCGGCGGGCTTGGCGGAAGCGCGTGGTCGATCATGACGGGGATGAGACCCAGGAGGGCGGCATTGAGCGCTGGATCCGCCTGGCCGAGGCGACCGGGCTTGAGCGCCAACGAGTGCTGCGCGGAGATGAGGTGATGCCGGCGACGCGGTACGCCGTGGATGCATACTTGAGTCTGGTGAGGAATCGGAGTTTCCTCGAAGCGGTGGCTTCATCGCTGACGGAGCTGTTTTCGCGGGACCTGATTGCGCTGCGCATGGATCGTCTGCGGCAGCACTATCCGTGGCTTTCCGGCGGGTTGGATTATTTTACGGCACGTTTGGACCAGGCTCCGGAAGACGCGAGGTTTGCTCTGCAGTGGGTGACCGAGAATGCCCACACGCGGGCCGAGCAGGAAATGGTGATCGCGGCCTTGCGGGCGAAATGTGACATTTTGTGGGCGCAGCTGGACGCGCTCTATTTTGCCTACGTGCAGCCGGGATGGGCGCCGCCCGGGGCTTTTCGGATTCAGGAGTCCTGAGCGTGGCGCGTCCGTCTGATTCCAGCCAGCCGCGTTTTGCTTCTGGATGCCGATGGGGCACTCAAGGCGGGGAACGAGTCGTACTCTTCCCCGAGGGCATGATTCGGGTTCAAGGGACTGGGCAGAAAATTCTGGAGCTTTGCGACGGGCAGCGCACGGTTCAGGATATCGTGACCGCGCTTTCGGCGGCGTACAGCGGCGGGAATCCAGTGAAGATTCGGGAGGACGTGGGGAGTTTTTTGGAAGCTCTGCAGCAAAAGCGCATCGTGGATTACTAGCAAGCACTCGGCTAGATGTCCTGCAGCGCCGGCATCTTGCCCACGCCGGTGGGGGCGGGACGCCCCCACTACAGCCGCCGAGACGGCGGCGCTACAAGAGAAATTTATCGAATGATACCGAACCCACTAGCGTTGATTGCCGAGATCACGCATCGTTGTCCCTTGCATTGCGTGTATTGCTCGAATCCGCTGCAATTGGCTGGCACCGAGGCGGAGCTGTCGAGTGAGGATTGGGTCCGCGTTTTCCAGCAGGCGCAAGGTCTGGGAATTCTGCATCTTCATTTAACCGGTGGTGAGCCAGCGGCACGAGCGGATTTGAAAGATCTGGTCGAAGCCGCGCATGCCGCAGGGCTCTATACCAACCTGATCACCTCGGGAATTGGCTTGCCCGAAGCACGACTCGCGACGCTGGTGGATGCAGGGCTTGATCATATTCAACTCAGTTTCCAGGATTCACGAGACGGGCCCGCGAACTGGATTGCGGGCACGAAGGCGCACGCGCACAAAGTCGTTCTGTCAGAAGTGATTCACCGGTTCCGTATCGCGTTCACCGTGAACCTGGTCGTGCATCGCCAGAATCTCGATCATCTCGAGGAGATGATTGGATTTGCGGAACAGTTGAAGCCGGATCGCCTGGAAATTGCCCACGCCCAGTATTACGGCTGGGCGCTGAAGAATCGGGATACGTTGATTCCAACGCGCGAGCAACTTGAAAGGTGCCTGCGGATTGTGGAAACGGCGCAGGAGCGGCTTTCGGGGCGCATGAGAATCGATTGTGTGGTCCCGGACTATTATGCACGCTATCCCAAAGCATGCATGGGCGGGTGGGGCCGGCGCCTGATTTTGATCGATCCGTCGGGGCAGGCGCTTCCTTGCCATGCTGCGGGAGTGATTCCGGGCATGAGCTTTGACAACGTGCGCGAGCATTCTCTGGAATGGATATGGCGAGAATCCGAGGCCTTCCAGCGCTTTCGCGGAGAGCAATGGATGCCCGAACCGTGCCGGAGCTGTGAGCGGAGAGCGGAGGATTTCGGCGGCTGCCGCTGCCAGGCTTTTCTGCTTACCGGCGACGCCAGCGCGACCGATCCGGTCTGTACGCTCGCGCCTACGCATCACTTGATCGAGAGCGCCCGGCCTCTCACAAACCCCGATGGCGAGCAAGTGTCATGGTCCTACCGAACGAATCCCGAATAAAACTGTGAACTTTGCGCAAAACCGTCGGCGGAACCCCGTAATTGTCTGGAGATTGTAAAAACATTGTCAACAGTTCGTACCGGATGGTGTTTGGCTCAAGTAGTGGTAGTAAGCTTTATGCAGTATTGACGCCATAACTTGCCATTTACGGAGTACTTATGATTCGAGTAGAAACAATCCGAGATACGACTTTACAGCGTGCCCCTGGCACTCTGAACCGAGCACTACCGTACCTTAGTTCGGGGGCGAACACGATGGAGCGAATTCTGGTCGTAGAAGATGATCACGCTGTACAGAAGGCGCTGCGGCGTTTGTTTGAGACGGAAGGATTCGAGATTGAAATCAGCGAGGATGGCCAGTCGGCGCTGGAGGCGTTCCGAAGGGCGGCGCCGGCTGCGATTGTACTGGATCTGCGGCTGCCGCTGGTATCCGGACGGGATGTTTGCCGGGAAATCAAGCTACAGGCCCCAACCGTTCCTATTATTGTTCTAAGCGCTGCCAGCGATGTTTCGGACAAGGTATTGCTTTTGGAGTTGGGAGCGGACGATTATGTTACCAAGCCGTTCAGCCCACGAGAACTGCTGGCTCGGGTGCGGGCCGCGTTGCGGCGCACGGTACGGACCGGCACCGGGGATGTGGTCACTTTTGCTGGAATCTCGGTGGATTTCACCAAGATGGAAGTGAACCGCAATGGGGAATTAGTAGTGCTCACAGCGCAGGAATTCAAGACCTTGAAGTTTCTGATACAGAACGCGGAGCGGGTGATCTCGCGGGATGAGTTGCTGAATGAGGTTTGGGGTTACCAGAATTATCCATCCACCCGCACGGTGGATAATCATATTCTGAAGTTGCGGCAGAAGCTGGAGAAAGATCCGACCAATCCGATACACTTCCGCACGGTACACGGCATGGGTTACAAGTTTGTGCGTTAACTCCCAAAGCTGCAAAGTGCCTGGGCGCGGGGAGAGGTGAGCAGAATGAAGCTTCGGATGCGGACCAAGTTTCTGCTCTCCATGCTATTGATCTCGGCCGGTCTCACCTGGACCAGTCTGCTGCTAGTGCGTCGCACCGTGCAGGCGCAGGTGAAGAAGAGCATTTTCGCGGACCTTCACAACTCGGTCACCACTTACCAGAATTTTCACCGCGAACGCGAACTTACACTAACCCACCTTGCTGAATTGCTGGCGGACCTGCCAAATCTGCGGGCGCTGATGACGACTCAACATGAAGCTACCATTCAAGACGCTTCCACCGATTTGTGGCGACTGGCGGGGAGCGATCTGTTTGTGCTGGCAGATCGAACCGGCAAAGTAGTAGCACTGCATACGGCGACGCCGGGTTTTTCCCGGGGGATGGCGCAACAGTCGCTGAATCGTCCGCTTAATCAGGAAGGTTCCGGGCAGTGGTGGTTCGGTGCGCAGCATTTGTATCAGGTTTTTCTCAAGCCAATCTATGCAGGTCCGGCGGCGGAGAACAAACTCCTGGGATTCCTGGTGATCGGCTACGAAATTGACGATTCGGTGGCCTCCCAGGTGAGCCGGATCGCCGCCAGCCAGGTGGCTTTCTACTACGGCGACACCATCGTGAGAAGCACTCTGGATCCCACGCACGAAGCCGAGCTTTCGCGGCATCCGATCATGCATTCCACTCCCGGCATTCCGGAGCCGGAGCAGGTGCAACTGGGCGACGAACGTTTCCTGGCTACCACGTTAGAACTCGCCGCGGACAAGTCGCCCTCGGTTCGTTTGAGCGTGCTCAAGTCCTACGACCAGGCGACGGCATTCCTTGACAGCCTGAATCGCCTGCTTCTGGCCCTGGGCCTCACTGCCGTTCTAGGCGGCAGCGCGCTGGTGTTTTTCATTTCGCACACCTTCACAAGGCCCTTGGGGAACCTGGTGGCTGGAGTGCGGGCTTTGGGAAGAGGGGATTTCCACTATCAACTCGACGCCCGTGGCGGCGATGAAGTTGCCGAGGTCACGCGGGCTTTCAACCGAATGCGGGACAGCCTGCTGAAAACGCAGCAGGAATTGATCGACGCGGAACGATTAGCCACGATCGGTCGAATGGCCAGCTCGGTCTCGCATGATTTGCGCCACTCGCTTGCGGCCATCGTCGCCAATGCCGAATTCCTGTGCGAAAGCCGGTTGTCGACGGATCAACGAGAGGAGCTGTACCAGGAGATTCGGATTGCCGTAAACCAAATGACGGATCTGATCGACTCCTTACTCGAGTTCTCGCGAACCCGGGAGTCCCTGCGGCGGACGTATGGAAGCGTAAAGGAATCGGTGGAACGCGTGGTGCAGGCGGTACGCGCTCATCCTCGTTTCCATGCGGTGCGGATTATAGTGCGTCAGGAGGGCAACAGCACGGGGTGGTTCGATACCAAGAAGCTGGAGCGCGCCCTCTATAACCTGCTACTGAACGCGTGCGAAGCAATTTCAGGAGTGGATGGACGAATCAACGTTGATTTGCACGAAGTCACGGGTGGATTGCAAATCCGGCTGTCCGACAATGGCCGTGGCATCCCGGATTCGATTCGAGGCAAACTTTTCGAGCCCTTCATCAGCTATGGAAAAGAAAATGGAACTGGACTGGGATTGACGGTGGTGCAAAAGATCGTCCAGGACCACGGAGGAGACGTCATTGTAGAGAAGACGTCCGAAGAGGGAACAGTTTTCCGCATAACCTTGCCCATTATTTCTTCGTCCAGTACTGACAGTGGTGGGGAAGGGAAGCCAGAGTTCCCACCGCTCGCCCGAGCAAAAAAGGTGGAGTCGGAGTAAGATTTTCCGTTCGGGGAGTGCGCACAACGTAATCCCAAACCGTCTCGCGGGCTCACTCAATATCGTTTGCGGACTTCCATAATCTTCTTCGGGAGGGCAATCTGTGAAGCAGGGGAATGGTTCGCCTGATTGGATGCGGAAACCCAGCCTGGCCGGGTTGGTTCTGCTGCTGGGCAGTGTCTCCGGGTGGTCACAAGAATCAAGCCCGGTGGTAGCGTCGTCCCAGAGCGACTCGACCGCAGCCGCGATTCATGAACTTCAACAGCAAGTGAACGAACTGCGTTCGGCGATGGCGGAGATGCGTTCGGAAACCGAACAATACCGGGCTGAGAATGCGGTACTGCGACATGAGCTGCAGAGCGTGCGGAGCCCGTCGGCAGCGGCGGTCGCGCCTGCACCCGTTGGAGCGTACCCGTCGCCATCGTCGGCCAACGCAGATCCTGCGCCTCCCGCCCCGCCGAAAGCAAACCACACGGGTTCGCTCGAGGACCGAGTAGCGTCGCTCGAAGAGTCCACACAACTAGTAAATAGTAAGGTCGACGATCAGTATCAGACCAAAGTCGAGAGCGCTTCCAAATATCGGGTCCGGCTCTCCGGCATCGTGCTGCTGAACCTTTTTAACAGTCACGGCGACACGGACAATCAGGATTTCCCCAGCTTCGTGAAGGGGCCCGGCACAGGTACGGGAAGTCTGGGCTTCACCATGCGGCAGTCCGAAATTGGGCTGGAGGTATTCGGGCCTACCTGGGGAGGTGCGAAGATATCCGGAAGCCTGCAGGCCGATTTTGCCGGCGGATTTCCCAGCACGTGGAACGGAGTCAACTCAGGCATTTTCCGGCTGCGTACCGCCAGCATGCGCATGGACTGGAAAGACACCTCGGTTGTCGTGGGTCAGGACAACGCATTCTTCTCGCCGCTTTCACCAACTTCCTTTGCGTCGCTGGCAGTTCCGGCGTTCAACTATGCGGGGAATCTGTGGGCGTGGAGTCCGCAAATACGCGTGGAGCATCGATTCGAGCTTTCCGGAAATCAGAGTATCGCGATCCAGGGCGGGATTCTCGATAATCTGACTGGAGAGTTCCCGACGGACTCATACTTTCGCATGCCCAGCGCTGGAGAACTCACCCGCCAGCCGGCGTATGCGATCCGCACGGCCTGGACACACACCGTCTTTGGTCAGCCGATGACGTTCGGAGCGGCCGGCTACTATAGCCGCCAGAATTGGGTAACCTGCCCAGCTGCGACCAATCCATCTGGTTGCCCGCGGCCCCTAGACCATTACATCGACGGTTGGGCAGGGATGGCAGACTGGCAGATTCCGCTGGCCCGGCGTGTGCTTTTCACGGGTGAATTCTATCGTGGGCGAGCGATTGGCGGGATCGGCGCCGACATCACCCAGAGCGTGGTGTATGACGGCAATCCCAATTACGCGAGTACTCCGGTGCGAGGGCTAGATACGATCGGCGGATGGTCGCAGCTGAAATTCAAGGCCACCAACACGCTCGAATTTAACGCTGCTGTCGGAATGGACAATCCGACAACCAGTGAATTGCGAGCCGCGGCTGCAAGTCAGCCTTACTTGTTTAATCCTTTGTTTGTTCAAAATCGCGCGGGCCTGGTGAACGTGGTCTTTCGGCCGCGCTCAAGCCTGCTATTTTCCGCGGAATACGGACACTTGCGAACGTCTCAACTCTATGATGTCAGCAATGGCGCCGATCAGTTCAATCTGATCATGGGAATTTTGTTTTGATCATGAAAACGGCAACCATCTATTGCATCTTCGTGCTGATAGTTTCGAGCGTTGTGGCGCGGGCGCAGGAAGTTACCGTGACTGCGGATGTAGCGTTAATGAACACCGGCAAGAAGAGCAAGGCACGAGGATCGGGCGACATAGTGCTCTGGCTTACTCCGGCCGGGGGTGCGACGCTTCCCGGCTTTCCTGCCGCTCCAGCCTCGAGGCGGCCGCGTCTAGTTCAAAGGAACAAGAGTTTCGAGCCTCACGTGCTGGTTGTGCCAGTTGGCTCAGTGGTGGAGTTTCCGAACCGTGATCCATTTTTTCACAACGTGTTTTCGCTTTTTGAGGGCAAGCGCTTTGATCTCGGACTCTACGAGGCGGGGAGCACCCGGGATGTTGTTTTTGACAAGCCCGGTGTTTCTTACATCTTCTGCAACATCCATTCTGAAATGAGCGCGGTGGTCATCGCAGTGAGCAGCCCATACTACGGGATCTCAGACCCGCACGGCCGCGTGGCCATTCCCCACGTGCCCCCGGGCCGTTATACGCTGAGGATCTGGTACGAAGACACTCTACCGGAGGAATTGACCAGCCTCACAAGGGAGGTTACCGTTTCGGAGAGCGCTTCAAGTCTGGGAGCAATGCGTCTGCCGGCAACGAAAATGCCGCAAAGCCACCAGAACATGTACGGGCACGATTACCCTCCGCCACTACCGGATAGTCCGTCGTATGAAAGACATTGAGCCGATTCTCAACGGTTCAAAAGAAGCATGCCCCGAGTGACGGAGTTCTGTCCAAGTAACAAGAAAATGACAATTTCGTGATACTGCTTTGACAATTGTGATTGCACCCTGAGCTAGGATGGTGTAAACGCGAACGGGTGATCCGCTGCTGGCCCGTTCCCGGAAGGAGGTCCCCGGGGCCTCCAAATATAGTCTCGATTGCCCTGAGCGCCAGCGGCCTGTGTCCCGGCGTAGTTTTTGTTCTCTAGCCGCCTTCCCAAGATTCTTTGAGTGTTCGACGCAGGAATCTCCAAGAACTTTTCTAAACTTCGAGCCGAGAGCGAAAACGGTTTGAAGACGCCGCGCCCGACCGTTGGTCATGGATACCTTCTGCGGAGTCAACACGGATTAGCGTCCGATGCGATCAGAATAGAGTTGAATTTCCATCCGTTATTGAGTACATTGCCATGACTTGAGGTCAAACTATGAGTGGGATCAGCAGCAGCCTAATCTCTCCGCCCAGATATCGAAGCCTGCCTCCGCGGCCCCGCTCCGAGGACAAGCGCGCAAAGATTATCGATGCGGCCATGCGCCATTTTGCGGAGCAGGGCTACAATGCGGCACGGGTGGGGGACATTGCCGCAGGCTTGGGAATTGCCAAAGGCTCGATTTTCCAGCACTTCGGCAGCAAGGATGGCTTGTTTTTCGAGGCCTACAAGAAAGCGGTCTATTCGTTTTCTCCGTACTTGAAGGTTCCTGCGGAAGTCCGGGAGCGCGGTTTCTTCGAAGTGCTGCAATACTGGCTGGTGCGGACTGAACACATGCTTCGGGAAGACTGGATTCCGTACCGCGTTTATCTGCTGGGGCAATATGGAACAGATTTGGCCCTGCGACGAGAGATCAACCGCTTTTTGATCGCCGAAGATCCTTACGGACGGGTGGATTTCGTGCGCTTCGGCCTCGAACGTGGCGAACTCCGCCGAGAGCTGGATATTGAAATGGGGGTTTCAATTCTTGATTGGGTGGTTGAACGATTCCAGGATGCTCTGCTGATCGAGGAACTTGACCCAGGACTGTTTCGGCGGCAGGGCGATCCGGCGGAGAAGAAGCAGGCGCGAATCACGCAGTTTCTGGATGTGTTGCGAAGGGCAATCGGGACGGAACCCGGAGATACCCCTGCCAAGGTTTGAGTCAACACGGTGTCATTTTTGTGCCGGGCGAATATGATTTCACAAAATACGGTCCACAGCATTCTCGCGACTTACGACTCTAGCGCGCCGCTCGCCGAGGCGTCGACCATCCCCGCGCCCTGGTACGTGGATTCACGCATCGCGCAGCTCGAAACCAGAGCCGTCTTCAGCAAGACCTGGCAGATAGTCGGACGCGTAGAGCAAGTGGAGCGGCCGGGACAGTTTGTAACCGCCAACGTCGCGGGAGAGCCGATCGTCGTAGTGCGCGGCAACGATGGCGTACTGCGTGGCTTCTACAACGTGTGCCGCCACCATGCGGCCGCCGTCGTTAGCGAACCTTGCGGGCAGGCTGCGATCCTTCATTGTCCCTATCACGGATGGAACTATGGGCTGGATGGTTCGCTGAAGGGGATGCCTGAGTTTGACGGGGTGAAGAATTTCGACCGCCAGCAGAATGGTTTGGCGCCGGTGAAAGCTGAGACTTGGGAAAAGTTCGTATTCGTTAATCTTGATCGGGAAGCTGTCCCCCTGCGAGACTTTCTTGGTGGTCTAGTGGGGCGAATGGCACCGCTCGGCGTCAGCAAGCTGCATTACTTTGATAGCCGTACTTATGACATTCACTGTAACTGGAAGGTGTTTGTCGACAATTATCTCGATGGGGGATATCACGTGCCCCATCTTCACAAAGGCTTGAACTCGGTGCTCGATTACAAGGAATACACCATCGAGAACGAAGATCGCTATTGCCTGCAGTCGAGCCCAATGGTGGCTTCGAGCTCGGACGCCGCCACGGGCGCAACCCGCAAAGGCGATCGCGCCTGGTACTTCTGGCAGTATCCCAATCTGATGATCAATTGCTACCAAGGCTACATGGATACGAATCTGGTGCTGCCTGTCGACGTAGATCACTGCCACGTGATTTTCGACTTCTATTTCGCCGACGTGAGCGAGGCGCATCGCGAATACAACCGGCAGAGCGTTGCCGTGGGCGCTCGAGTTCAGGACGAAGACCTGGGAATTTGCGAGGCAGTACAGCGTGGATTGAAGTCGCGCGCCTATGGGGCGGGAAGACTTTCAGTGCGGCGCGAGGCGGGAGAGCATCTGTTTCATCGACTGCTGGCGGCTGATCTGAAGGCCGGACTGGGAGCGACGGCTGCGGCCGCAGATTGATGTTGAGGCTCACTGGTGGTCGCGTGGAATAGTTTCCTGCCACGTCTTGGTCTTGATCGTCTGATCGTTCTGTAATAATTCCCGAGTGTATTTGTAATAGAAGTTCTTCTGATCCGTGGTGACCGACAAGTGCCCCTGCCAGGTCAGCACTCGGCCTTTCAACTCGAAAATACTTTTGGCTTCGCCTTGAACTGCACTGATCTCGGAGTGTGCGTCCTCGGCGTCGTAGGTCAGACTCTCGTAGTCAGTCTCCTTGCCCCATGGATAACTGGTTTCTGACTTTCCATTCCAGTGGACCGTGGTCTTATGGCTGATTTCATCACGAGTTGTTGTCCACGCGCCGGGGAAGAGCTCGCCTGTACTGTGAATGTCGCTGCGTTCCTCAGACGGTTGTGGTAACTGGAACGCCTGAGACGAAGTGCCGTGCACCGGCACGACGGGAAGTACCAGCCGCGAGCCATCGCTTCCACCGAGTTCCAGCGATGTGGTCATAGGGTACGGAGTCGGCAGAACCATGGGCCACAGCGCGTTCGAAATCGCGATGCGGATGCGGTGACCCTTGGGAAAGACCCACGAAGTCAAGTGCATTTCAATATCGAGCGGGTACACCCTGCCGAGTTCGAGATCATGGGGCTCGCTCATCGACTCACGTTGTGAGCCGTTCAATCCCGCACCGGTAATTTGGGTGACCGTGCCGTCTGGAGCCACATCGGAGAGTCTGGCGAACCAATCGGCCAAAGGCGCAGTGGAGGAGGCGCGCAACAGCGCGCGCGGTCTGCCAAGGATTGCCACTTCGCCTTGCACGGGCGCCGAATCATAGACGAGGCTAAAGGCGTCCACCCGGCGCACATCGCCGAGAAGTTCACCCCACCAGAAACCGGCTTCCACCCCGATCGCCGGAAGGTACTTGAGCTGATGAGCGTCTTTTGCGGCGACGGCATTCGCGAGTGTATGGTTGGGCTGTAAAAATAACGTGGTCTTCGCGACATCACGCGGCGGCCAACCTTCCTCGCGGCGCCAATCGCCGGGCACGGTTTCCAGTTTCGGATCAGGCGGATGCCAGTGTTGCATGTAAATCACCAGCTTCGGATCCTGCAACACGCCAGTGTTGCGACCTTTGAGCCAATAGTCCCACCAGCGGACAGCCTCATCGCGCCACTCGATACGCGGGCCAAAGTCGGCGTCGTGAGGAAAGGTGTGATTCCATGGTCCCACGATAGCTTTGATCGGCGCCTTGATTTGTTCGAGCATGGCCGGAATGCTGTCGCGGTAACCATCCTGCAATCCGCCGATCACGAAGCTGGGAATCGTAATTTCGCTCAGCGGACGAACTGGACTCCGCCAGAACGGGCCATCGCGCTGGTGCTTCAGGTAGAGCAGCGACCAGGGCGCGGCTTCGAAGCGTGGCCCCAGAACTTTTTCGTCGAGAGTGTAGTCAGGCGCGCCCGTCATGCCCGGCGCCATGTCCATATTCAGTTCGAACTCATCGATGTGGACCATGCCATCGATGAAGTGAATGTCGTCATGAAACAATTCCGCGGTCGCATCCACGGCGAGAATTGCTTTCAACTCCGGAGGGTGAAGCATGGCCATCTGCAGCGAGTTGAATCCGCTCCAGGAAATCCCCATCATTCCGACATTGCCGTTTGACCACGCCTGTCGAGCAAGCCAGGAAATCACCTGCAAGCCGTCAGCCTGCTCTTGCTCTGAGTATTCGCGGTCGGTCGGAACTCCCTCGCTTGTACCGAAGCCGCGAATATCCACGCGAGCGCACATGTAACCGCGGCGAGCGAAATAGGTGTAAATTCCGTAGTCGCGCGCGGCCATGGCGTCATCTTTTCGGTAGGGTTGGTATTCGAGGATGGCGGGAAACCTCTCGCCTGGCTTGGTGCTGTCCGGCATGTACAAAGTAGCGGAAAGACGCACGCCATCATTCATCGGGATCCAGTCGTTTTCCATGCGGACCCCGTAGGCGGCTGCTGACGCGGGTTCAGCGGCGAAACTAGGTAGAGCGAAGGCGGCAACGAGCAGGAGTGCAAATGCAACTCTTTGGCTCATATTTTGATCAAGCGGTCCCGAAAGGGTTTTCCAACGATGGACTTTGTGGGGTGAACAACTCCGCGCCGTTCTCGGTGATGTGCATGTCGTCTTCCAGGCGAATGCCGAACTCACCCCGAATGTATATTCCCGGCTCATCGCTGAAGGTCATGTTCGCCCTCATCGGAGTAGTGTTGCCTCGCACCAGGTAAGGCCATTCGTGGCCGCCCATGCCGATTCCGTGCCCTAGACGATGCGTGAAGTATTTATAGTCCGGGCCATATCCGGCGTCGATAATTACTTTTCGCGCTGCCGCATCGACAGCCTGGCATTCTGCACCGGGGCGCGCCGTTTTCAACACAGCCGTTTGCGCCTGGTGCACGATGTCGAAGATCGTCTTCATTTTGTCGGATGCTTTGCCTAAGACGAACGTGCGCGTGATGTCCGACTGGTAGCCTTCGACGGTGCAGCCGTCGTCCACCATCACGATGGTGCCTTCACGAATCACTTGAGGGGTCGTGGAACCGTGCGGGAAGGCGGAGTGTTCGCCGACTTGCACGCTGGCTTCTCCGGGGAAACCCAATCGCGTGTAGGCTGCGCCAATCAGATCCTCGAACTGACTTTGCGTCATGCCGTCTCTCAGAGCGCGGTAAGCGGCCTCGTAGGCCGTTAGCGTAACTTTGTTCGCCAACCGCATCAACTCGATTTCATGATTACTCTTTACCATCCGACAACCGGCAGTCACCGGCGTGCCGCTGACCATATTCACTTGCGGTGCGGCTTTGGCAATTTCGCTGCTGAAAACGAAATGCACAGTCTCTTCAACACCGACGGTTCCGGCTGAAAGCCTGCGGTCACTTAGACCCTTCGCCAATAGGTGATACGGATTGTCATCCTCCTGCCAGGTGCGTACGTCTGGCTGCTCGCCATCAGGAGCCGCTGCAATCTGCTCCCGCGCCCGTCCCTCCTCAAACCCTGGGCACACATAGAACGCTTCGCCTTTGGCGGGTAGCACCATCGCGAACAGTCGCTCCCCGCCCCACCAGTGAATGCCGGTGAAGTAATCGAGCGAAGTTCCTTCCATCAGCAGGAGAGCATCGATGCGGTCGGATTCCATCAGCTGGCGTGCTTTTTCCTGACGCTGGAGTCGTTCCTCCAGCGTGATCGGTTTTGCCTGGTCCTTCATTGAGTTCAAGACAGCGATCGATGGCGGCAGGGGAGGATGAGATTCCTCATTGCCACCTCGTGCGAGCGAACTCGCTCCGAGCACTGCGCCAGATATTGAGCCCAATTGCACAAAGCGGCGTCGCGAAATCATGCGGCCTCCAGGCCATCCTGTTACGCCCGGAACATTATAGTGGGGGCAACGCGGGTTTTCGGCGGGATCAACCAAAACGGGGAGTTTTCGCTCTCAGTATGCAGCAACCGATCTCCAGTTGCCTTTAGGTCAAGCGGTTACGCACGCCTCTATCCTAGAATGGTAAGGTGAGGGCCATATTTCAATGTGCCGGATGCGGCGAGTGCAACCAGACGGTGGTGGATGAGTCCGCGGGCTGTCGGCAATCGTATATAGAAGACTGCCAGGTCTGCTGCAAACCGAATCTGCTTCGTATCGCGTACGACTTGGAAGACCAGGAATTTGTGATTACGGCGGAATTGGAATAGCGTATTGCCGGATGGCACGGCTGTTCTATGATGCAGTTGCCGTCGGGAAAGAAAGGACGAACTCAATGGGCATGAGCTACAGCGCTCCGGGGCGAATGGTCTCCCACACTATGGTGACGACGCAATTTGAACTGGATGGTTTTCGCGTGACTCGCAGTCTGGGAGTTGTGCGCGGCATCGTGGTTCGCTCGCGCTCCATCTTCGGCACCATTGGAGCGGGATTGCAAACCATTCTGGGCGGCAACATCACGCTGCTGACCAATTTGTGC
>Ga0210384_10002942_pt1 | contig 20211 bp, 15 predicted proteins | sample IncBWH2MmetaG_FD_160574 | JGI IMG/M metagenome (GOLD analysis project Ga0210384, IMG submission 160574) | Forest soil microbial communities from Barre Woods Harvard Forest LTER site, Petersham, Massachusetts, United States - Inc-BW-H-2-M | ecosystem: Environmental > Terrestrial > Soil >...
CAGCAGCGCAAAGGCGCCGAGGAACGCCTGCTGCTGGGTGCGGACCAGGGACGAGACGCACAGGCCGACACCGGCGCAGGCCGCGGCGAATGCCAGCACCGCGGCGTAGAACACCGGCAGACTCCCGCGGAACGGTACTTTATAGAGCAGCGTCACGATCAGGATGTACAGCGTCGCCTGCACGACCGCCACGAAGAGTGGCGGCAGGAGCTTGCCGAGTGCGATCTCAGTCGGGGTAGCCGGCGACACCAGCGTCTGGTCGAAGGTCCCGAGCTCGCGTTCGCGCGCCACCGACAGTGCCGTGATCATGAGCGCCACGCCGAGGCTCAGCATGCCGACGAGATTCGGCAGCATGTACCAGCGATAATCGAGGTTGGGATTGAACCAGTTGGTGACCAACACCTCGGCATTGGGCGCGGGCGTGCCGTTCACCGGCTCTGCCGCGCCCGCGTCGGTGACCCCGGTGAGATTGACGCCCTCGGCGGCAACGATCAGCGTGACGTACTGCGCGGCGATCTGCGCAGCGTTCGAGCGGCGTCCATCGAGCAGCAGCTGAGCGGTCGCCGGCCGCCCGGCGGCGAGATCCGCGGAGAACCCGCTCTGCAGCACGAGGATCCCGATGACCCGCTCGCGCTCCAAGGCCGCGCGCGCTGCCGCGAGGCTCTCGTAGTGCGGCAGCGAGGTGAAGCTCGGCGAACCGCGCAGCCGTTGCTCGATGTCCGCAGCGTAGGGACCGCGGTCGAGATCGACTACGCCCAAATCGATGTTCTTCACTTCCATGGTCGCGGCGAAGGAAAAAATGAACAGCTGCAGCGTCGGCGGCACGATCAGCGTCCAGCGCGCACGCGGGTCGCGCAGCATGGTGATGAGCTCCTTGCGGATGATGGCGAGCAGCCGCTGCAGCATGGCTACACCTCAGTCGAGCCGCTTGTGCAGCCGCCACCACGAGAGGCCGAAAAACACGGCTCCCACCGCCAGCATGAACAGCATGTTGGGAAGAAGCACTGCCCAGATATCGCCGGCGAGAAACACGGTCTGCAGCGAGATGTTCATGTAGCGCGCGGGAATCGCAAGGGTGATGAGCCGCAGCCACGCCGGCATCGAGTGAATATCGAACAGGAAACCCGAGAGCATCATGGCCGGCATGAAGCCGGTCATCAGCCCGAGCTGCGCCGCGGCCATCTGCGACTTCATGGTCACCGAGATCAGCAGGCCCTGGCCGAGCGCCGGCACCAGGAACACCGCGGACACGAGGGCAAGCGCGAGCAGCGAGCCGCGCAGCGGCAGGTGGAACAGGATGAGCGCGGTGAGCACGCACACCAGCATCGACACCATTGCCAGCAGGAAGTACGGCAGGGTCTTGCCGATCAGGATCTGGCCGCGCGTGAGCGGGGTGGCATACAGCGCCTCGAGCGTGCCGCGTTCCCACTCGCGCGCGATCACCAGCGAGGTGAGCAGTGTCCCGAGCAGCGTCATGATGACGGTCATGGAGCCCGGGATGAGGAACCAGCGGCTTTCGGCATTGGCGTTGTACCAGTAGCGCACCTCGACATCGACCGGCGGCGTCAGACCCTTGCCCTGCTGCCGCGCTCGCGAGGCGAGGAAATCACTCCAGATCGCGTTCACGTAGCCGTGCACGAAGTTGGCGGTGTTGGGCTCCGCGCCATCGACCAGCACCTGCACCTGTGCGCTGGTGGTCTGCGCGTGCATGAACCGTCCGAACTGCGCGGGGATGATTACCACCGCCTTGACGCTCTGGTCCTGCAGCAGACGTTCCCCGCTGCGGCGGTCGAGTGCCGGCACGACCAGGAACCACCTCGAGCTCGTGAGCGCGGCGGCAAAGTCCTGCGCGTCGCGGCTGTCGTCTTCGCGTACCACCGCGATCTTCACCACGGTCGTGTCGAGGGAGATGCCGTACCCGAACAGGAACAGGAAGGTGAGCGGCAGCACCACCGCGATGATCCAGCTCGAGGGGTCGCGCACGACCTGTTTGGCCTCCTTGATCATCACGGCAGCGAGCTGCTGCCACCAGGAATGCGCCCGCGGGAAGCGGCCGTTCATGCGGCCTCCCCTTCGATGAGCGCGATGAAGGCATCTTCCAGCGTCGGCTCCGGGTGCTGCGCGCTGCGCGCGCTCGCCTTGAGCTCATCGGGGGTGCCCTCGGCGATCTTGCGGCCGCGCCAGATGAGGCCGATGCGATCGCAATACTCCGCTTCATCCATGAAGTGCGTGGTCACAACCACCGCCACCCCGCGCGTGGTGATGGCGTTGATGTGATGCCAGAACTCGCGCCGCATCAGCGGGTCGACGCCGCTCGTCGGCTCGTCGAGGAACAGTACGCGCGGTGCGTGCAGCGTCGCGCAGGCGAGCGCCAGGCGCTGCTTGAACCCGAGCGGCAGGAGCGCAGCGTTGCTGTGCAGGTGCGGCGCGAGCTCGAACATCTCGATCATCGCCGGCACACGCTCGCGCTTGGCGGCGCGCGCGAGCCCGTAGATGTCGGCGAAATACTCCAGGTTCTGGGCCACTGACAAGTCACCGTAGAGCGAGAATTTCTGTGCCATGTAACCGAGGCGCGCGCGGGCACGGCTCGCGGCGTGCAACAGGTTCACGCCGGAAACGCTCGCATCGCCCGAGGTGGGCTTGAGCAGCCCGCATAGCATGCGGAAGGTCGTGGACTTGCCGGCGCCGTTCGGCCCGAGGAGGCCGTAGATCTCCCCGGCGCGGACTTCGAAGCCGACATGATCGGCAGCTACGAAGTCTCCGAAGCGACGTGTCAGCGCCTCGGCGTGTACCAGCACGTCATCCTTCCCAGGCCCAGCCTCTGGCCCGCGAGCCGACGCACGGTCCGGCCAGCCGCGCGCAAGCAGACTCTCGCCCTTGCGCGCGCCACCGAGCAGCTCGACGTAGGCATCCTCGAGTCGCGGCGGCACCGGCTGGTAGCGCGAGTCCTGGAAAATCTGCGCACTGTCAGTCTTCGCCACCACGCGCACGCTCGCGCCCTGGATCACCGCATCGAGCACCGCAGGCCGTGCGAGCTCCTCCTCCGCGATGCGTCGCGCTTCCCCGGGGCCCGCGCGGCGCCGGAACACGCGTCCGCGCGCGCGCGCGCTCAGCTCCTGCGGCGGCCCGTCGTACAACAGCCGTCCCGCATCGAGCAGCCAGATGTAGGCACAGCGCTCGGCCTCCTCCAGGTACGCCGTCGACCACAGCACGGTGACGCCACCTGACACGAGCTCGCTCACCATCCGCCACAGCTCGCGCCGCGAGAGCGGATCGACGCCCACGCCCGGCTCATCGAGCAGCAGCAGGCGCGGGCGACCGAGCAACGCACACGCCAACCCGAGCTTCTGCTTCATCCCGCCAGAGAGCTGCCCAGCGAGCCGCCCGGTGAAGGAGGCGAGGTCCGTGAAGCGCAGCAGCTGCGCGAAGCGCTGCTCACGCTCGGCCGCATCGAGCGCGCGCAGGTTGGCGTACAGGGTGAGGTTGTCGAGCACCGACAGGTCCTCGTAAAGCCCGAAGCGCTGCGGCATGTAGCCGGTCTCGGCCTGCGCGGTGCCTCCTTCCGCTCTGGGCCTGCGCCCGAGCACTTCCACTGATCCGGCGGTCGGCTCCATGAGCCCGGCCAGCAGGCGAATGAGTGTCGTCTTGCCGGCGCCGTCCGGGCCGAGGAGCCCGAGGATTTTTCCGGCCGGCAGCTGCGCGCTGATGCCATCGAGGGCGCGCGTCGCACCGAAGCTCTTCACCAGCGCACTCACCGTCGCTGCCGGTGACATCGGCGGCGGTGCAGCGGTCGTGCTCGGGGCGGGCGCACTCATGAGCTGTGCGCGTCCGTCAGGCTCAGCGCGCGGCCGCGGGGAGCGCGGCGATGAGCACCGTGACCGGCATGCCCTGGCGGAAGACGTCGTCAGGATCGCTCGCGATCACCCGGATGCGATACACCAGGTCGTCGCGCACCTGCTCCGTCTGCACGGTCTTGGGGGTGAACTCGGCTGCGGGCGCGATAAAGCCGACCGTGCCCTGGTACTGCTTACCGGGCATCGAGTCGGTGGTCACCTTGACCGACATGCCGGGCTTGATGCGCCCGAGCCGCGGCTGCGGCACGTAGGCCCGGATCCACACCGGGTCGTTGAGCGTCAGCGTATAGACCGTCTGGCCCGCCTGCACGATGGCGCCGAGCTCGCGGGCACGCACCGAGATGATGCCGCTGCTCGGTGCGAGGAGCGTCGCATCCGCGAGTGCAGTCTGCGCCTTCTCCAGGCGCGCCCGGGCCGCGGCCAGCAATGCCTCCTGCGCCTCGATGTCCTCGATGCGCGAGCCATGCAATTCGAGCGTGAGCTGACCGTGCGCGGCAGCGAGTGCGGCCTCGGTCATTTGCACCCGCATTTGTGCATCGTCGATCTGCTGGTGCGTGACGAGGCCGGCCGCCACCAGCTGCTCCTGCCGCGTGAGCGTCACGCGCGCGTTCTCCAGGTCCGCCTCGCGCTGTGCGACGGTCGCACGTGCCTGGGCGACCTCCTCGACGCGAAAACCGCGGCGAGTCTTGTCGAGTTGCGCCTGAGCCTGCGCGAGGTCTGCCTGCGCCGAATCCACGTCAGTCCGGAAGGGCACGGGGTCGAGCTCGGCGAGCACCTGCCCCGCGCTCACCTTGTCGCCCTCCTGCACCTTCACGGCTGAGATCCGGCCGCTCACGCGAAAGCCGAGCTCCACCTGGTGCACATCGACGTTGCCGGAGAGTGACAAGGCCGCATCAGGGTCATTGGCACCGTGCTGGCGCCAGAGGTAGGTAGCGAGCGCTGCCAGTACGGCGATGACCGCGAGCGTGCCGAGAAGCGCGCGCCGGCTGGGGCGGCGGCTGGCGCCCTGCGGCACGGTGTCGGATCTTGTTGTCGTGGCGTCGTTCACCGCTTCCCTCCTCGGGCGAGGCGGCTATTGTGCTTGCAATCCCCGTGCGGCGCGCAGTGCCCGCCGCAAACACCTGCAGAATTATGGTGGCCGCCGCACCCTCGACCCCCACAGCCAGTAGACCGGCACGCCTGCGAGGATCAGGGCGAAGAGCTTGCCGGTGTTACGCGGGTCGGTGATGAGCGCGTTCAACACCATGTAAACCGAGGCGATCAGGAACACCAGCGGTACGAGCGGATAGCCCCACACGCGATAGGGACGCGGCAGACCGGGACGGCGCACTCGCAACACGAACACCGCCGCCACGGTGAGGGTGTAGAACGGCCAGATACCGAGGACGAACTTGTCGGCGAGCTGCGCGAAGTTGTTGACGAGAACATACCCAACACCGAGCGCGGTGGCGAGCCAGATGGCGACCGAGGGGCTGTCAAAGCGTGGCGAGACGCGTGCTGCGACCCGAAAGAACAGCCCGCGATCGGCCATGGCAAAGAAGATCCGCGACCCGGTCATCATCGAGGCGTTCAGACCGCTGAAGGCCGAAATCACCACCGCGCCGGCGATCACCGCCCCGCCCGCGCTGCCGAGCAGCGGGATGCGTGCCGCGACGGTGGCGGCGATGAGCTTCTCGCCCGCCATCTGCGCAGGACTGAGTGCATACACGAAGCCGACGTTCACCACCAGGTACACCAGCATGACGCAGGCGGCACCCGCTATCAGCGCGAGCGGCAGGTTACGCTGTGGATCGCTTATCTCGCCGGCCATCGACGCGGGATCCGCCCAGCCATCGTAGGTCCACAGGACGGGGATGAGCGCCGTGGCGAGGAGCGAGACGGGGAGCGCGGTGGGCCACGCGGGAGCGAAATGCGCGACGCTGCCGCCGGTGGCGGTAAAAGCCAGGAGTGCTAATGCCATGAGCAGCGCGTACTTCACCGCGGTCGTGGCGCTCAACACTGCGGCGGCGCGCTGCACCCCGATGTAGTTGATCGCGCCTATAGCCACGATCGCCAACGCCGCCGTCTCATGCACCCTGCTCGCCGCGAGCGGCACGAAGTAACCGAGATACTCGGCAAAGATCGTGGCGATCGCGCCGAGCGCGGCCGCGCGAATGACGACCAGCTCCGTCCAGCCGAACAGGAACGCCGGCAGGGGTCCGTAACCCTCGAGCAGGTACGCGAAGACGCCACCGGAGCGCGGCAGCGCCCCGGCGAGCTCGGCGACCGTCAGCGCACCGCACAGCGCGATGATGCCCCCGAGTACCCAGCACAGCAGCATCGTGCCCGGTGCCTGCAGCAGCCCGGCGACCGTTGCGGGCACCTTGAAGATGCCGCTGCCGATCGCCACCCCGACACTGACGGCGATGGTCTGCAGCAGGCCCACCGAGCGCGGCATGCGCTCGCCCCACTGGTCAGCCACAGTCGAGTCTCGCCGCGATGAGCTCGATCCAGTGATGCACCGGGAGGGCCGTCCCGTTGCGCAGATGCAGGAGACAGCCGATGTTGGCCGTGGCGATGAGCTGCGGCGCATCGGCCTCGAGCGCGGTGACCTTGGCATGCAGGAGCCGCGTTGCCAGCTCCGGCTGCAGCAGCGAGTAGGTGCCGGCCGAGCCGCAGCAGCTGCCGCCATCGGCAACGGCGGTGAGCGTGAAACCAGCCTCGCTGAGCAAGGGCTCGACCACGCCTGATGCCCGCAGTGCATGCTGCAGCGTGCACGGCGCATGAAAGGCGACGCGCAGCGGCTCACGCTGCTGCGCGGCGGCGCGCGCGTCGGCGAGCGCCGCGCGCAGCGCGTCGGTCTGCGAGGCGAGCAGCTGGCCGATATCCCGCGCGAGTTCGCTCACGCGCGCAGCGCGCTCGGCGTAGGCGCGGTCATCGCTCAGCAGCCTCCCGTAGTCACACACCATGGCCGCGCAGGCACTCGCAGCGAATACCACCGCCTCCACGCCGCGCTCGATGTGCGGCCAGAGTGCATCGATATTGCGCCGCGCCTGCGCCAGCGATTCCTCGTGCGCTGACAGGTGATGGGAGAGCGCTCCGCAGCAGGCGCCGCCGGCGAGGCGGATCGCGGTGAGGCCAACTCGGTCGAGCACCTGCGCCGCCGCCAGGTTGATCTCGGGAGCGAACGCGGGTTGCACGCAGCCCTCGAGCAACACCACCCGTCGGGTGTGGCGCGGGGCCGGCCAGACGGACGGACCTTTGGGTCGCCGCAGCGCAGAGCCGTGCGCGGCAGGTTTGCGCAAATGCGCACGCAGCGCGTGCGGCAGCAGCGGCCGCACCGCTGCGGCGAGCCCGAGCAGCGCACGTACGCGGCGCGTGTATGGCACGATCGTGCGCAGCAGGAAGCGCTGCCCCTGCGAGCTCAACGAGCGTGGCACCCGCTCCTCGGCGACAGCCCGCCCGATGTCGATGAGCCGTCCGTAGCGCACGCCCGAGGGGCAGGCGCTCTCGCAGGCGCGGCAGGTGAGACAGCGATCGAGGTGCAGCTGCGTGCGGCTACTCACGGGTTCGCCCTCGAGGAGCTGCTTGATCAGATAAATGCGGCCGCGGGGACTGTCGAGCTCGTCACCGAGCAGCTGGTAGGTGGGACAGGCGGGCAGGCAGAAGCCGCAGTGCACGCAGCTGCGCAGAATGGCGTCCGCCTCACGGCCGGCGGGCGAGCTCCTGATGAAATCGGCGAGCGCGGTCTGCATAACCTCCCGATTCCATCAGCCCGGACCGGGCGGGAGTCGTGAAGGCGGCAATTCTACGCGCAAATGCCGCACTGAGCGGCGGGCGCGCCGCGCCTCGCGGCGTGCCGTTCAGCCGGTAATGATCTTCAGGCGCTGCGTCCTCGAGGCATCACCGAGCTCGCCCACACGCCGCAGCAGCTCGCGCGCGGCATCGGCCTGCAGCGGCCGGCTCAGCAGGAAGCCCTGTGCATCCTGGCACTCCTGCTCCTGCAGGAAGGCGAGCTGTGGGTAGTTCTCCACCCCCTCGGCGGTGACATGGATGTGCAGCGAGCGCGACATGGCGATGATGGCCGCGGCGATGGCGCGATCGTCGCTGTGATCGGTAATGCTGGTGACGAACGAGCGGTCGATCTTCAGCCGATCGACCTCGAAGTGCCGCAGCCGCCCGAAGCTCGAGTAGCCGGTGCCGAAGTCATCGATGGCGAGGGAGATCCCGAGCGCCTTGAGCTCCTTGATCGCCTTTTCCGCCCAGGCCTCGTTCGACATGACGACCGACTCGGTAATCTCCAGCTCGAGCACCGCCGGATCGAGCCTGGTCTCCCGGAGGATCTCGGCCACTTCCTGCGGGTACTCGGCGAGCGCGAACTGCCGCCCCGACACGTTGACCGCCATGCGCTGCAACGGCAGCCCTTCCGTGCGCCAGGCCTGCGCCTGCTGGCAGGCGGCGCGCAGCACCCACTTGCCGATGGCGAGGATCAGACCGGTCTCCTCGGCGACCGGAATGAACTCGACCGGGCTCACCGCGCCGAGCTCGGCGTTGGTCCAGCGCAGCAGCGCCTCGACGCCCGAGATCGTACCGGTGCGCACTTCGAACTGCGGCTGATACTGCAGGGAGAACTCGTTGCGCTCGAGCGCACCGCGCAGCTGCTCCTCGATGGTGAAGCGGTGCAACGCGGTCGTATTCATGGAGACATCGAAGAACGCGAACGTGCCGGGCGCGCGCCGTTTGGCGAAGTACATGGCGAGGTCGGCGTTGCGCAGCAGCGTCTCGGCGTCTGTCCCATCCTGCGGATAAAGCGCAATGCCAACGCTCGGGGTGACGACCAGTGAGTTCGAGCCGATCTGGATCGGCTGGCGCAGCGCAAGAATCAGCCGCTCGGCTATGGCGCCTGCGTCCACCGTGGTGCGCAGATTTGGCAGCAACACCATGAACTCATCGCCGCCGAGGCGGGCAATGTCCCCCGGTCGATTGCCGCCGCCCCCCGGTGCGGATTCGCCGCCGTAGCGCAGTGAGCTGCGCAGCCGATCTGCGACCACACACAGCAGCTGATCGCCGAACGCGTGGCCGAGGGTGTCGTTGACGCGTTTGAAGTTATCGAGGTCCAGGTACAGCACCGCGAGGAGGCCCCCCTTCTCCTTCGCCGCCTGCAGTGCGCCCACCAGGCGGTTGCGCGACTGCTCGCGATTGGGAAGCCCCGTGAGGGTGTCGAAATAGGCCAGCCGCACGATGCGCCGCTCGGCGCGCCACTTGCTGCCGAGCGCGATGGTCATCTGCCGTATTTCGTGCGGATGAAACGGCTTCTGCAGGTAGGAGAGCTTGTCCTCGGGCGGCACGTAGCCGCCGATCTCGCCGGGATCTGCGTCCGAATACGCGGTGCAGATCACGATCTCGACCGCCGGATCGAGCTCGCGGATCTGGGTTGCCGCCCACACGCCGTCGCGGCCCGGAGGCATGCGCATATCGAGGAAAACGACGGCAAAAGGCTCGTTGCGCGCGAGTGCTTCCTTTACCGCCGTGACCGCTGCGTCAGCCTGCTCACAGAACACCGCCTCAAAACCCTTTGCGCGCGTGGCCGCCTGCCGCAGTGCCTCGGTGGGGTTCTTGCGGAACAGGCGGCTGCGCAGCTCGTGAAACCCGGTCATCTCGAGGTTGACCTCGGTCTCGCACAGGATCTGCCGGTAGGCGTCGCGGATCTCCGGCTCGTCATCGACGACCAGTACCCGAATGGGTGTGTTGCGTTCAGCCATGAGGACCTCAGGCGGCTCCTGCCGCGGGCGCAATTTCACGGGCGGTGAGCGGCACCAGCAGGTGCAATGCGGCGCCGCGGCCCAGGCCGTCGCTCGCGGCCCAGATGCTGCCACCGAGGGCGCCGATGGCGTTGGCGCACCAGTGCAGGCCGATGCCGTGGTTGGTTTCCGGAGACTTGGTGGTAAAGCCTTTCTCGAATACGCGCCCGAGATGGTCGGCGGGGATGCCGACGCCGTCGTCGACACATCGCAGGTGCAGCTGCTGTCGATCGGCCTCGTGCACGATCTCGGCGCTCACACGCAGCGTGCCCTTGTCCTTGCCGGCATCGCGCACGGCATCGGCCGCATTGATGATGAGGTTCTGCAGTATCAAGCGCAGCACCGTGCGCGCCACGCGCACGACGCCGAGTTTGCGCACCGACTCATCGGTATCGACCGTGAGGCGCCGCCGGCAGACATCCGGCACGATCTCGAGCGACTGGGACACGAGCTCGCTGAGCCGCACCGGCTCGATGACGTGCTCGTTGCGAGCGGCGCGCAGCTGTTCAGTGAGTGCAGTCTGGATGATGCTCGTCTGGCGAGTGATCAGCGCCACGTCCTCGCGCGCCGCGCGCACCGTGCCGGCCATCTCGCAGCTCGCCAGCCGCAGGAACTCCTCGAGATCCGCTGCGCGCTGTGGATCCGTGCTGCCGCCCTGCAGCTCCGCGAGCGCCTGCTCGCTGTCCTCGGCCGGAGCTGCGCGCAGCCGCTCGTTGAGCGTCGCGAGACGCACGCCGATCGGGGTCATGGCGTTGCCGATGTTGTGCAGGACACCGCGCGCGAGCTCGGCGAAGCCGGCTTCAAAGGACTGATCGACCAGCTGCGTGCGCGACTCGGCCACGCGCTCCACCATGCGGTCGAATTCGCGGGCGAGGACCCCGAATTCGTCGCGCCGCTTCAGGTTGAGCCGCGTGGTGAGGTCCTTGTCCTCGCCGAGTGCCACCGCGTGCCGCGTGACGAGCGCGAGCGGCCTGAGGATCGCGCGGTTGAGCACCACGCCCAGCAGCAGGAGCACGATGATCGCCGCAGCGAGCAGGCAGAGCGAGGCGTAGCTGACTGCGATCCTGCCGCGAGCGGTGATACTGCGCGGCACAGCGACCTGCAGGCGCATGATCGGCCGGCCGTACAGATCGTTGAAGGATCGTGCGATGCGCGTCGTGCTCTCGTCCTCTGCGAGCTCCTCGGCAGGCGACTGCGCGGTGGCAGTCAGCAGCTTGAGATCGGTCTGCGCCTGAGCGCCGAGGTCACGCACGACCTCCGGCGACAGCAGCCGTCCGAGGATCACCATGCCGCGCGCAGGTCCCTGGCCCTTGCCGTTGAGCACTGGCGCGGCGGCCAGCATGAGAAAGCCGCTCTTCGTGCGCAGCAGCCCTGGCAGCGGCGTCGCGGCGTGCAGATCCTGCCGCCAGGGAAAGTCCGTCGGCAGCTCCGAGAGAGAGGTCAGCTCCAGATGCAGCGGTTGCTCGGTCTCCAGATCCATGTCGCCGGCGTGCAGCACATGCCCGTCCTGGTCGACGATCAGCAGCGCGTTGGCGTTGAGCTGCCGCATGGAGAAATTGCTGATGTTGGACGTGACGAACTCCGCGTTGTGGTCCGCGGCGAAGCGGTAGAGCTCGGCCCAGTTCCCCCAGTCGGCGGCCAGCATGGCGAGCTCGTGCAGGGTCCGATCGAGCGCGTAGTTGACGCGGCGCATGGCGGTGCGCGCATCTGCCCGCTCGAGCTCGGCGAAGCTCGGCATGACGACCTGCCGCTCGACCAGCACCTCGGCCCAGACGAGAATGGCAAAGATCGCACCGATGAGCGCGATCACCCTGAGGCGGATGTTCACGACATAAAGCTACGTCGAAACGCTCTTTATCTTCGTGTCCTGGCCTCTCAAAATCGCACCTCCGGCGGACCAATGGCGACACCAGAAGTGACGCCGGTCACATAAACCTCCGGCACGCGGCCGCTGCCGGCGCACCCGGCTGCGGGGTCTGTCGCGCGCCGCCCACGGGGAGAAATTATGAGCAGAGTGTCCAGACGCGAGTTTCTTGCACTGACCGCCGCCGGTGCCGCGATCGCAGGCCCGGCAAGCCCTCCGGCCAACGCGAGCGCATCCGTGAGCGGCCTGAGCTCGCTCACCGGCAACGTGCGGCCGATCGACACCGAGGAGCACGGCGCGCGGCTCGCCAAGCTGCAGGGGCTCATGCAGCAGCGCAAGACCGGCGCGTTGCTGATCGAGTCCGGATCGACGCTCGAGTACTTCACCGGTGTTCGCTGGTGGCGCTCCGAGCGCACGACCGCGGCGCTCGTTCCTGCCGAGGGACCGGTGGTCGTCGTCACGCCCGCCTTCGAGGAGCCCTCGGTGCGCGAGACACTGAGAGTCGCCGCCGATGTACGCCCGTGGAAGGAGGATGAGAGCCCATTCGCCCTGCTTGCGGGCGCCTGGCGCGATCATGGCCACGGGGGTGTGCTCGCCATCGAGCCGACGACGCGCTACTTCATCCTCGAGCGGGTGGCGGCGGCCGCGACCGCGAAGCCGCACATCGTTCCGGGAGAGGACCTGGTGCGCGCCTGCCGCATGGTGAAGTCACCTTCCGAGCTCGCGCTCATGCAGGCGGCCAACAGCGTTACGATCGCCGCGCTGCGTTATGTGCACGAGCAAATCCGTGCCGGGATGCAGGCCACGGACATCCTCGCACTCGTGATGTCCGCCACCAAGCAGCTCGGCGGCTCGCACGAGTTCACGCTGGTGCTGCTGAACGATGCGAGCGCCTATCCCCACGGCTCGATCAAGCCGCAGGAGGTGCGCGCGGGCTCGGTGATCCTCATCGACACCGGCTGCTCGGTCCACGGCTACCAATCGGATATTTCCCGTAGCTGGGTGTTCGGTGAGATCTCGGCGCGCCAACGGGAGTTGTGGGACACGGTGAAGCGCGGCCAGGAGCTCGCGCTCGAGACCGCGAAGCCCGGCGTTGTGGCCGGGGCGGTGGACAAGGCGGTGCGCGCTTTCTATGAACAGAAGGGCTGGAGCCGCGACTACGGGCTCCCGGGGTTGTCGCATCGCACCGGCCATGGCATCGGCATGGACGTACACGAGCCGCCTTACCTCGTGCGCAACGACACGACCCCGCTGCAGCAGGGAATGTGCTTCTCCGACGAGCCCGGCCTCTACATCCCGGGAGAGTTCGGTATCCGGCTCGAGGACTGTTGGTACATGACCGAGGGTGGGCCGAAGCTCTTCACCGAGCTCGCCCGCTCCATCGATCAGCCGGTGTGAGGCCGGGGAATCGCGAGGCGCCGCCCTTTGCGGACAAACGGCCTTCAAGAGGGCGAGTACGTGAATTAAAACAATAACTTAACTGTGATGGCGCTGGACGCGCCGCTGAGTGGTGGGCGCAGTCGGGTCGCTCGCTCGCGCACCCGACACAGGGATGTACGCCAAGAGTCCTATGTACGGCTTATGTCAACGGAGGTAGAAAAAGACTCCAGGAATTGACGGCACCATGGACCGTCCTTCCTCCTCAAGGAGACCTGTCGTGAGAATTCTTCCGTACCTTCGCACCGGCGCGCTGTGCGCCCTGCTGACTCCCGCGTTCGCACTGGCCGCAGACAAACCGGTCGTTAACGAGAAATTCAGCGATCTGGAACCGGCAATCGAGATGCTGCGCCAGGAGGTTGGCAAGGACCGGCGCGACATCGTGAAGGCCAACATGCTGCTGACCAGCAGCGAAGCCACCCGGTTCTGGCCGATTTACGACGAGTATCGTGGTGAGATGAAAAAGATCGACGACCGCAAGGTGAAACTGATCACCGATTACGCGGCCAACCGGACTTCGATGTCCGAGGACGAAGCGGAGCGGGAGATCCGCGAGCTCCTGAGTATCGAAAAGGACAGGATCTCGCTCAAAGACGACTACATCAAGAAGTTCATCAAGGCGCCACTCTCGCAGCGGACCGTAGCGCGATTCTTCCAGATCGATAACAAGCTCGACGTGGCGGTCGCTGCCGCGCTGGCTGCGAGAGTACCGCTGGCGTATTGACGAGCACTCACCCGCGGTATTGTCCGCGGGTCTCCGGCCGTTGCTCGGACACCGCGCGCCTTAAGGCGCGCGGTGTCCAGCGTGAGAGTCGTGCCTGGACGTGACGCGCGGCGCAAGATACCTCAGGGACTATTTTCCTGCGCCAGCGTCGACTGCAGGTCGAGTTGCGAGGGATCGAGGACGTTGGGGATGTCCTTGCAGGCGACGAGCGTCGCGCCTTTGTAGCGTTCCGTCGGGAAGTATTTCAGCTGCCAGGGACCAAATCCCCAAACATCGAGTCCGGCCTTGAGGTATCGCGCGGCGCGATCGGCCGCCTCGCACTCGTACTGTGAGCGGCTCGCGTGCTGCTGCATGTCCCGCAGCAGCTCGGCGCGGGCCTTGGCTTCAGAGCGCAGCAGGAGCGTCTCCTTGAGGGTCAACGGGCTCCCGGAGCGGTGCGTGCGCCGATGCACCTTGTAGTCCGGATCGGCGTAGGGGTCGACGCCTTCAGGCTGGATGGCGGTGGCTGGCTCGACGGCCGCGGCACCGGCACTCCTGGCGGCCTCATCTGCCGAACCCTGCGCCTGTGCCGCTGCGGCAGTGGTCGCCGAGTCGAGGGTGGTGGCAAGCGTGGTGCTACGGGTAGCCTTCGCGGCCATGTAGTCGCCGAACGCCCAGACGCTGAGGGTGATGAGAGCTGCGGCGGCTCCGATGGGCGCGGCATAGCGGATAAAGCCGCTGACGATGACGTGTCCGGGCAGTGTGCGGATGTGGGTGCGGAGCTCCTCGCGCTGCAGCCAGCCGAGGGAGTGTCTGATGCCATACAGCCCGCTCTGCGCGACGACGAAGCCGAGAGCGGTGCCGATGATCAGTTGCGTCATGCTCATGACCGGTACCGTGTGCGTGCATGGTCTGCCAGGGAAGCATTTTGCGGTGCAGTTCACTCACCATCCGTGAGCAGGTTCACACGCAGCCGGTGGATCTTCCGTGCATACCGCACGCAATCGGGATTGATTCCCCTCGCCTGGCGCCGCGGATGACAACCCGGGGCTTTCGGGGCGAAAATGCCGGGCGCATCGATCCGCACCGTGCTGCAGAACAAGTGAATACCGCGGCGCGGCGGCAATAAACCAGGCTGAGGAGGCCGAGCGCGTGCCACGCAATCCAATCGTCGCTGTCATGCTGTGTGTTGCGATCTGCGGTGCCCAGGCGGCACACGCCGATGAGGGCATGTGGACCTTCGACCACTTTCCTGCGAGCAAGGTAAAAGCCCGCTACGGCTTCGCGCCCGATGAGGCCTGGCTCGACCAGGTACGCAATTCGGCGGTGCGGCTGACGAGCGGCTGCTCCGCTTCGGTGGTCACCAAGGACGGTCTGGTGCTCACCAATCATCACTGCGTGGTCGCCTGTGAACAGACCATGTCGACGGCCGAGCACGACTACGTGGCGCAGGGCTTCTTGACCCATGCACGCGCCGAGGAGCGTCTGTGCCCCGGCATGCAGGCCGAGATCCTGCGGCAGATCAGCGACGTCACGCAGCAGGTGCAGAGCGCCATCGCCGCTGGCGATCCGAAGGATGCGATCAAGTCACGCGATGCCGCCACCGCCAGGATCGCGGACGAGGCGTGCCAGAGTGATGCGACCAGTCGCTGCCAGGTGGTCTCGCTCTATCAGGGCGGGCAATACAAGCTCTACAAATACCGCAAGTACAGTGATGTGCGGCTGGTGTTCGCGCCGGAGTTCGCGGTCTCCTTTTTCGGCGGAGATCCGGATAACTTCAACTTCCCGCGCTTCTGCCTGGACAGCGCCTTCGTGCGGCTGTACGAGAACGGGCAACCCGCGCAAATGACCACTCATCTGAGGTGGCGGCGCAGCGCGCCGGCAGCCGGAGAACCGGTTTTCGTCGCCGGAAATCCCGGCTCGACCAGCCGGCTCGACACGCGCAAGCAGCTCGAGATGCAGCGCGACTGGGAGATCCCCATCCGGCAGCTAGTGCGCTCGGAGCTGCGCGGACGGCTGAGCCAGTATTCGCAGATCGGGGCCGAACAGAAACGCACCGCGGGCGACATCCTGTTCATCCTGGAGAACTCCTTCAAGGCGTACTACGGCCAGCAGCGGGCGCTGTTCGATCCGGCATTCTTCTCCCGGCTCGTGGCGGAGAAGAACGAGCTCCGCAGCCGCGTTACCGGCAGCCCGCAGCTGGCTGCCGAGATAGGTGATCCGTGGAAGCAGATCGATGCCGCCATCGGCAGCTATCAGCAGATCTTCCTCGCTCATGATTTCCTCGAGGTGCGCGCCGGCTCGATTTCGCGGCTTTTCCAGTACGCGCGCTCGCTGGTGCGTGGTGCGGCCGAGCGCGCCCGGCCGAGCGCGGAGCGTCTGCGCGAGTACGCCGACAACAATCTGCCGCTCCTTGAGAAGGAGCTGCTCGACCCGGAACCCATCTACCCCGACCTCGAGCGCATCGGTCTTACGCTATGGCTGCTGAAGACACGCGAATACCTGACGGTGGACAGCCCGCTCGTCCATCATCTGCTCGGCCCCGAATCACCCGAAGCGCTCGCCGAGCGGCTCGTTTCCAGCAGTCATCTCGCAGATCCAAAGGTGCGCGAAGCGTTGTGGCGCGGTGGCGCCCCGGCGGTCGACGCATCGGACGATCCGCTGATCCGCTTCGTACGGGGAACCGACGCCGATGCACGCGCGCTGCGCACGCACTACGAGCAGCAAGTCGAGGGGCCCATCACCCGAGGCCAGGAGAAGCTCGCGCGTGCGAGGTTCAAGGTCTATGGCGACTCGGTCTACCCCGATGCAACCTTCACTTTGCGCCTCTCCTACGGGAGTGTTCAGGGCTGGACCTATCACGGGGAGACGGTGGCGCCCTTTACCGACTTCGGTGGCCTGTACGCGCGTGCAACCGGCAGCGAGCCCTTCCGTCTGCCGCAGCGCTGGCTGGATGCGAAGAATCGCATCGATCCCCAGACACCACTCGATGTGTCGACCAACAACGACATCATCGGTGGTAACTCAGGCTCGCCGCTCATCGACCGTGAGGGTCGTGTCGTCGGAGCGATATTCGATGGCAACATCCACTCACTCGGCGGCGATTTCGGGTTCGACCCGCGACTGAACCGTGCGATCGCGGTGCTCACCATCGCGATTGGTCCAGCGCTGCGCAATGTCTATCAGCTGCCTGCGCTCGCCGATGAGCTCGAGGGCAATTGAGGTACCGACGGGAACGCGCCTTTTCGCCGTTTGCAGCTGACCCGAAGGCGCCGCGCCACGGGCTGAAGGCCGGTCGGGTCAGGCGGTCGAGGGCCTTCAACCATCAGTTGCCCGGTGCTCTTGGGCAGCGTACGGTCGCGGCGGACAAACTCACAAGGGGAACAGGGATGAAAACCGCGATCCTCGCGAGCGGACTGCTGCTCGCCGGCTGCGCAAATACCAGCCATGTGCAGGACCTCGGGAACGGCCTGCATGCGGTTACGGCGAGCGCCAACTGGGGTGGTTACACCGGGAGCCGCGAAGAGACCATCGCGCAAGCCAATGACTACTGCGCAAAGTCCGGCGAGACGGCAGCGATCGAAAGTTTCGAGGACAAACCCGGCGTGAGCGCGAAGGGCGAGCAGACCAGCACGCTGTCCTTCAGGTGCGCGGCTCGACCCGTTTTGCAGCTCAAATAACCGATGCCGCTGATAACCAGGTTCGAGCTGGCCGCCTCGAGCTGAGTGGGAATCCGTGGAGAATAGCCCACATGTCGTTGCGCACGGCGTTCATCGTTGCGTTGGCAGCCGCAGGTGTGTGGCAGGGCTATAACAGCTGGCAACTCCGCCCCGTTCATCCAGCTGACGGTCCTATCGCTCTGATCTCATTCCCGAAGACCTCACCGCCGATGCGGCAGCGGCCCGTCAACTCAAGCGTCTGCGCGTCGGTCAGACTGTCCGTTTGACCGGGTATCTGGTGAATGCGATGCGCGATGACGGTGTGTACATCAGGACGTCGATGACACGAAGCGATACCGGGCCCGGCTCGTGCGAGGTCATTCTGGTAGCGCGGGTCGAAACCTTGTGATCGCCAAGGGGATCGCGCAGCAGCTTCACTGCACGACGGCGAACCACGCCGAGTAGATTTTCTCGTAGGTCCCATCCGCGTACATTTCCAGCAGCGCCCGATTGATCTGCTTTCGCAGCGCGCTTCCCACGTCCACCGCGATAGCGTATTTCTGGGGCCGGAAAATGGGCCCGACGACCTGCACGACGCCCTTGCCCTCCTTGCCCGCCCAGTACTGCAGCGTCGCGGCGTCGAATACCACCGCCTGGACCTCGCCGCGCATGAGCATGCGAATCGCGTCCGGTCCATAGGTGACGGTCGTGAACGGCAGGCCGCGCGCAGTCAGATAATCGCCGGCAACGGTCCCTGGCACGCTGGCAATGATCTTGCCGGGCAGATCTTCGGGGCCGCGGATCGTCGATTGCAGGCGCGCGACGGTCTGCGTGGAGGTCACGGTCGCCGTCAGCTGGGCGATCAGCACGACACCGAACAGCCACATCAGCAGGATCGTTACGCGCTTCATCGCCGGTGAGTCGCGGTCGACGTTGAGCGTCGCAACCACCAGCATGGCTCCCCATAGCGCCTCGCCGATGGCCGACAGGTAGCTCCTGCGGGGTTCACGCTTTCTGTGCCGTTCGATGAGCCACAGCACGTTGGCCAGCAGGAAGATGACGAGAATGCCCACCGTCAACAGGTGTCCGATGGCGGTCCAGGGAATCGACTTGACCGTGTTGACGACCCCCGCCTCGTAACGCGCGCGCACCATGATGCGCAATCCGGAATCGAAATGCGGCAGCGAGAAGTCGACCCTCTGCTCGCTCTCCGAAGTTATGGCAATGGCGCCGATGGCTACATCGGCAGTGTGACTTTCGAGCGCAGTAAACACCTCCGCGGGTCCGCGGACGATCTGCCAGGTGAAATCCACGTGCATGCGCCGGGCAACTTCATTCCAGAGGTCGACGCTGAAACCCTGCGGAGGGTCGGTGCGCGGAAGAACGAACGGCGCGGTGGCGATGGTGACGACTCGCAACGACGGCTGCGCGCCGCTCGGAGCCGTGGCAGCACGCAGCGGATACGCCAGGTACAGAAAACAAGCCCACCGCGGCTGCCAGGGCTGCGAGGCAGTTCAGCTGCGACCGCGGAAGGGTGAGCGTCACTGCATGTAGTCTACACGGAGCCGTTAAACATCATCTCCCATAACACGCGGCTCGTCGCACTGACTGCAACATGGCCGACCTGACCGGTCGGCGAGTCAGCGGCCGACGCCCGGCCGCGTCCGGTCCATGACAGACAGCGACTTCTGCTGTGACAGATCGTGTGCGACGTTCGACCGACCGCGGACGGAGTTGCGGCCCCCTGGTGCTCGCGAACACGGCTCGGTCCGAACACTGCCCGGTTGGTGAGCGGTCAGCGCTCGCTCGAATCGCAAGCCCGCTGCGCAGATAATGCATTCACCGTCGTAGCCAGAACCAAGGAATTCGACACTCCATGCTCATCAATTGCGTCGTTTACCAGGACGGCAGGAAAGTCGCGGAGATCGCAACGGACGAGATTCACGAATACTTACGGCGTCCCAAAACATTCGTGTGGGTCGCGCTGCACGATCCCGCGCCGCCCGAACTCGAGCGAATGCAACAGGAGTTTGGCCTGCATCCGCTCGCAGTCGAGGACGCGCAGCGGGGGCATGAACGTCCGAAGATCGAGGAGTATGGCGACTCTATCTTTGCAGTGCTCCACATGATCGAGCCCACTGACGGCCAATTTCAGGTGGGCGAGGTTGCCATATTTGCCGGTCCGAACTACGTGCTTTCGATCCGCAGCCGCGCCCAGAAAGGCTTTCAGGAGGTGCGCGCACGCTGCGAGCGCGAACCCGAGCTGTTGCGACAGGGGTCCGGCTACGTCCTGTACGCGCTCATGGACGCCGTCGTCGATCGCTATTTTCCCATTCTCGATCGACTGGAAGACGAACTCGACGCCATCGAGCAACAGATCTTCGCGCCCGAGGGCTCGCCTCGGGCCAACATCGAAGCGCTCTACGAATTGAAGCAGCGTTTGATGATCATGAAACACGCCGTTGCTCCGCTTCTGGAAGGCGTCTCGAACCTGTCAGGTGGACGGGTGCCGTCGATGTGTGCGGGCATGCACGAGTATTTCCGCGACGTCTCGGATCACCTGCAGCGGCTCAACCAGGCGTCCGATTCCATCCGCGACACGATCGCGACTGCCATCTCGGTGAACCTGGCGATGATCACCCTGCAAGAAAACGAGACGATGAAGCGTCTCGCCGCGTACGCCGCGCTCGTGGCCGTTCCCACGATGATTGCGGGCATCTACGGCATGAACTTCCAGCACATGCCGGAGCTCTCGTGGCGCTATGGATATGAGCTGGCATTGCTCGTGATGGCCGCGCTGGATGGATACCTGTTCTATCGTCTACGCAAAGCAAAATGGCTCTGAGCCTCGAATTAGGCGCGGTCGCGAGGCCAAGACCCGGCGGCGCGCCGCGGAATCCGCGCTGACCTGTAA
>Ga0210384_10002943_pt1 | contig 20203 bp, 28 predicted proteins | sample IncBWH2MmetaG_FD_160574 | JGI IMG/M metagenome (GOLD analysis project Ga0210384, IMG submission 160574) | Forest soil microbial communities from Barre Woods Harvard Forest LTER site, Petersham, Massachusetts, United States - Inc-BW-H-2-M | ecosystem: Environmental > Terrestrial > Soil >...
GCCGCAGCCAGCAGCACGGGAATCAACGGCAAGTGCCTCGTATTCATGTACGCCACATTGCCGGACCATCCAAAGATCTTGCCAATCCCGCTGGTCGCGAAAATGTAGGTCATCATTAAACGTCCGAGCAGCGGAACAATTGGGTGGTCGAGAATCATCGTGTCTCCTGTTCTTTTCTCCCTGACCAGCTATGTCGCGTGGCGACATAGCTCTGCGATGGCATAGACGAACGCCACGGCCGCACGTTAGCAGGGTCTTGGTGGCCTTGCCGGACAAGTGGATTTGCTGACCGACACTTGTCCGGTTTCGGCGTTAATCAGGACCTGGGTCCAACTAGCTGACAACAACTGCTTGACCATGCGATATTTCCTCTATATTGTATAGCTAATGTCAAATCGCGATTTTCTCGGCGAGTTTGAACACATTGTTGTCCTGGCGCTTTTGCGTCTAGCAGATCAAGCCTATGGAGTCACCGTACGGCGGGAGATCGAAGTACGCACGGACCGCGAGGTTTCCATCGGCGCCATTTATGCCACTCTAGATCGTCTGGAAACGAAAGGCTACGTCAAGTCTCACCTTGGAGACCCGACACCCGAACGGGGAGGAAGGTCGAAACGATTCTTCCATGTCACCGCTAAGGGAGTTGCTGCCGTGAATCGCACGCACCGTGCACTCGGAAGCATGACGGAAGGGCTCGATCTTGTCAGGAGATATTCCTGATGACGAAACCCTCTGTCGTTCAGCCTCCGCGCCTCGCTGTTTGGCTCGTGAATCTGTTCACTCCCTACGAACAGGTAGAAGCAATCTCCGGAGACCTGCTTGAGGAGTTCTCAGACCTTACGTTGAAATCGGGGGGAGCCTTCGCCCGCCGCTGGTATTGGCGGCAAAGTGTGAAGACCATTGGACATCTTATCGGCAGCGGATTTCGCTCCGCACCGTGGAAGATAGCTGGAGCCGTGCTATTAGGCCGTGTGTTGCTGCCATTCGGCTTCATTCTGCCCGAGAAAATAATCGTGGCAGTGCTCCGTGTATTCCCGGTTTACCCGAACTACGACCACATAAATGTTTATGAGCTGTGGATGTTTTGGGTTCCACTAGCTATTAGGATCGGATGGGTCATCGCGCCGATCATCATTGGCTGCATCGTCGCTGTTGTGGCAAAGGGCAGAGAGATGATTGCCACGATGTCGCTTGGGCTCAGCTTCTTGGCGCTACGTCTGGTGGCAATAATCGTAAACCGACCAGGGCGCATCCTCACTCAGCCAGACATATTGCTTGGCCTGATAGCCGCATTTGTCATCGGCGGGGTCATCGTCAGGGAGATTAGATCGGCGCTGTCCCCTCGTCCTTCACCCGCTCACTGCTGACTAGCAACACTAGCAGACCATGCGCCACTGCCTGGTAAGTCGCTTTACCGGACAATGGGATCGGGGCCAATTTCACTTCTCCGGTAAGTGCGTTAATCAGGACTTGAGAATAGATTTAGATGTTCAGTCATCAGCGACAGACAAAACGCGTTTCTTCCCAGCGACATCGATGATTAGCATAAAGCGCACCAAGTCCAGACAGCGGGTCGTAGCAGAAGCCTAGGCAAACATCTTTTCTGTCCTCAGAACTTTCGTTGGTTCGAGGGACTTTCTCGAGTTCGTCAAACAGGTCGGTCACCTCTTGTGGAGGCGTGAACCGGTTTTCCTTCGTATAGGCCTGAAGTGCCACCTCTTCGCCCGTAACGTACCAACCTTCGTCCTTCCATCTTCGCAGTGGTGTTATGTCTCGATTCGATTTTACCGACTTTGAAGACTGAATCAGAGCGGCAACTTGCTGTCCAAGTGATTTGGAAAGTTCTGCGTGAGCAAACTTTTGTTGGAACCGATACTCGAACAGGCGGCGGTCATTCGACGAAAACGACACCGACTCGGGCACGCCTCGGTGCCCCCAAACCTTGACACACATTTCGTGAAATTGCAGTCCACGTTTCTGCACGTGCAGAATCTGGAGAATGGGCCAACTCGAATAATCAAGGGCACCCGGGATTCGGTAGGGCATAACAGACTGGGTGAACCAGATGGCAACGAGACAGAAGGTTGCAGCGACTGCAGGCCATGTTCGCTCACGAAGTGGCATTTTTCGAAGCACCCAATTTCTCGGCAACAATCGCATTATCCCCGTCGCAATAGCGAAAACAATCAACGCCACTCCGACAATTGCTAATTTCGCCGTTGCCAGATCGTTGTACATGCGAAGTTCTCGGTCTGGAACGTTGAAGACAATCCACCAGTTTGCATATATGTTTCCTTGCAGAGTGGTTCTGTATATCCAAGGCAGGGCCACTACGCCCGCAGCCGCGCACGTATGCGCGAAGTGCGGCCGACGCGATACAAGGGCAGCAGCCAAGGCAAAGAAGACGGCTGCAAGGACGCAGAGCACGGTCTCGAATGCAGATGGCTGGTTTAGCGGCTGACGCGAAATCAACAACCATGCATCTACCAACGCCGCCAACAAATAAATGAGAGCTGTCAGGATTTTGCGTTGCACGGACGTTTCTCTCGGTCCACAAACTGATTTTGTAAAAGAGCGATAAGAATAGTTTAGTGCGGGTTCTTCGCTTTTGTTCTGCGGACAAAACGCCTGCTGTCAAATAGACACCGTGGGCGGGCGCTTTGTTCCTACCCTCAGTGCCTGGTAAGTCGCCTTACCGGACAATGGCTGCCAGTACTCGGCCTTGACGAACGATTGAACTAGTTTTGAACAGCCGTTTTAGAGTGAGATTGTGCAAGCCCGAGGAATATCACCGCAAGAAACATTCCAAATATGCTCAGCCACCCTGCTGCATTTGGAAATTCACGGCATGCTGCTGCTGTAAGTCCTATCCCGATAAAAAAACCTGCGAGACGATGCAGCAGGATCGCAAGATTGTCGTAAGTTTTTCTACCTGCGGTCATCCAGTTCGCCATTGAAACGTCTCCTCCAAACTCACGTAGCTGCTATCTTATAGGAGAATTAGAGTGAAAGGATTCTCAACTCCTGGTAAGTCGCCTTACCGGAGATGTGAAGTAATACTTCACTTGGACGGTTAGCGCGTTAACCAGGCACTAAGGCCCATCCGTGGCGGGGAACAGGAAAAACAGCATCGCCACGTAGAAAACCGTCCAACCCACAATTGCAAATGAACCGAATCTAGTTGCGCGATTCCGAAAACATAGCCATAGGGGGACGGCTACAAAGGAGAAGCCGACTAGATTTAGGAGGAGCGCGACGACATACAGGATTCCGTGATGGTGGTCAGCGAACAGCCCTGACGAAAGATGCGCTATGAGCGACCAAGCACCAAGTACCACCAACTGAAAAAGACTAGTCCCGTAGCCTGTAACGTACGGAAAGCTGACCGTGGTGAGTGCCACGGCCACGCCGGAAGTAAAGAACACTCTAGTTGCTGTTTGCAAAAAGACTTTACGATTTCTAAAGAAAACAAAAATCAGCACGCTCCACAAAACCGAAAAGAAAATGCCAACATGCCAACTCGCAACCAGTTCGCCCTCGCGAAACCGGGAGGCATAAAACCCAGTCCCATATATGGGGACCAACAAGGCTATGGCGAGTCCCGTGAAGGCTAGAAGAGTTTCGCGAGCGGTCAACTCCTGAGCAGCCATTGAGCACTAGGATAGCCGTCTTTACGCAAGGTAGGAATAGTTCGCTAGTGCCGAAGTCGAAACGAGAACAAGGGACCGAATCGTCCTTGAGGGAATGCTTTCGGTTCTTAGGTCCTGGTAAGTCGCCAAACTGGACAAGTGGTTTTGGGACGAAAAGACCTGCCGGAAAGTGTTCAAGAACCTGGTCCGGCCCGCTCGGAAATACTGTGTTACCCCAGCGAACTGATTCGATGGTTCCGAGCAGCATCCAGCAACTATCGAGCATCTACCACTTTGTGTCGGGGTACGAAATCCTCGCTAGAGTGAGGACCATCATGCGCATTGTTGCCGGATGCTTGCTTGTCGCGATTGGAAGCATTGTCCTCGCGCCAGGTTCCCAAGAACTGCACAATAGGTACGGAGAACCGGACTTAGAGCGTTTCACGGCACGACCTGGTATTAGCCTTACCGTGCAGTTTGGTCCGGACCATCTCGCCTGCCAGGCACAAATAGAACCGCCCCAATCGCTCATTCGCCAGGGTTGGACTCCTCCCACGGCCATGACGCTCATGTCTTCGGAAGGTGTGTCGCAGGTTCTTGAAGAGTTCATCCCAGTTGCCAGCAGAGGAAAACACATCAGTAACGGTAGCTTTCAGAGCGGATGCGGGGTAGGCTTCCTCAGTGAGTATGAGAACGTCTCGATAATGCGGTCATCGTACGAATGCGACCGTTCCCGCCCTGATCGGGACGTCAGCACTTCGATCATCTTCAAGCGAGACATCTGCCCAAAGATCATTTCTCCCTGGCATGTAGAGCCGACCCACCCCGCTCTATTTCCCTCGGACCCACACGCACCGCTTATTGCGCGCTAACTCCCGGACGGATGCTGCGGATAAGCCCGGAGGAGGGAATCTGGGCTGATTCCACTTTTCCGGTAAGCGCGTTAACCAGGACTTGGGAACCGCCCATCTCCAATAGAGCGCAGATACGGTATGATTCGCCCTAACGAGAACGACGCTGATTGATCATGGGTCAGGACCGTTGAGAGAATGCCTCCCGAAACTCCACCAGAAAATTCTTTCGAACCTACTCTGACACCCAAACGGGCAGTCCTGGTGGGACATCTTGTTATCAGCCTGCCTGTGGTCATCATCATGGGCTTGGTCCCGCTCCTTGGATACATTCTGCGAGGTCAGAACGGGGCCATGATTGGAGCGGTTTTAGGTTTCGTAGTGGCATGGCTATGGTGGTCAGTATTCGTTCCTCGCTGGAGAGAATGGGCGAGGAGCCGGGGAGCCGATGAGAAACGAACCCAGTTTCTCGCCGAACGAAGCCTTTTGGTCTGGCCCAAAGGCTCAATTCTTGAGAAGGCAGAAATCCGGCCTCGTAAGAAACCCTGAACCTAGATTGAAAAACCACTTGTCCGGTTTCGGCGTTTATCAGGAGTTGATGACCTGATTGGGCACGGTGTGGCCCGCTTCGGCGTCTAAGAATGTAAGGTAGTTTGTATGGGTGCCTCGGGCACAAAACAAGAACTTCTCCCCAAGTTATTAAAATGGTTGGGTGCTACCGCTGTTGGTCTCGTTCTAATTTGCTCAATTGTTTTTTATCTGGCTCGCATACGTACTTCACACGGGCCAACAGCGATTGTCGTCCCCGCATGTGGTGACCTAGGCCCGGGCGTGCGTCGCATTAGGGCTGATTTCGGCACCCAGTTCGACATCTCCGAAACAGCCTTTCTCATAAAATCTGCCGTGCAAGACATGCCGCCAGGCGTAAACTATTTTGTCATCCTGAAGGATTCTACGGCACGTCTGGTAATAACGTCCAACGACACCTGGAAAGAAGTGGAAGATGCGTTCCCAGTTTTTTCTGAGGATTTGCATGAGAGGAATATCCGCGGTGCAAATGGGCGCTCGGTGGGCATGGACCGCTGGGGCTCTCTGAAAAGTGGCGAGCGCTGGAGATTCGTCAAGTTTTTCAACAGAGATGCCGTGGCTTACCTTCCCACGGCGCCAAGGGAAGCAATCTTGTTGGACCGAGTCATAAGTTCAGCTTGTCTTTCGCGAGATGCGCATCGCGAAAAGTGAATCGCTGTTCGAATAGTCAGCCAACTCCTGGTTAGTCGCCTTACCGGACATGCAGTTTAGTGGTTGAATTTGTAGCCCTTCGCCAAAATCTCGGCCGTACCGCCAAAGAAGGCGACTCGGAACAACACGTAGCTCCGGATCGATGCAAACTTCTTTCTAATTGGCTCGTTCTTCCGCATAGGTGGCATGTACCTCGTTCGCCAGTGCGACATCTGCGCTCTGACGAATTTTTTCATTCGCCTAACTTCAGTCTTGGCGACGCATGCCTCTGTGTTCCCGAAATGCCAATTGTCAGCCAGAACGTCAAAATCCATAACGAAGCGAAAGTTCGCACAGCTATGAAACGAGAGCGTCTTGCGAGAGCCCGTCGAATCGTCCTGAAACTCGAAATCGATCCTTGTGAAGTTGCTTCTCTTGCGAGGCGGATAGATTTTTATTGCCCTGAGACCATCGTCATGAAGGTCAAGCTTGTTGAACTTTTCAGCTAGGGTGCGTTTGTTGGCACGCTTCACGCGCTCCAGTTTACCCGGTTGGCCCCGCACGCCCTTATTCCTTTGTTTTGAGTTGCGAAACCTGAACGGTGTCGCAGTGGACGATAAGTCGCCTTACCGGAGATGTGAAGTAAGGCTTCACATGTACGATTAGTGCGTTTACCAGGACTTAGTCGCCGAATGTTTAGGGCACGGAGGCTGAGACCAAACAGAATCCCAGTCGAGGTCTGCTTTCTGGACCCGAGGCGGTTAGCAATTTTGACTAGTAGACAAGCGAGAAAACTGTTTCGACGGTGGTATCTACCTCGACAGGCTGGCCATTATCCGTTGTTGGTTTGTATTTGTATTGGCGCACAGCTTCGATTGTGGGTTTTACAAATATGTCGGGACCAGAGACGTACTCGACCTGCTTTACGCTTCCATCGACGCCAATCAAGACGTGGAGTACCACAGTTCCAGCAATACGTTGCTGTCTTGCCGCGTAAGGATAGGCCGGAGTGACTTTACGAACGAGCCTTTTCTTCATTACGTCGCCCTTCACGGTAATGCGGGGTACGCTCGGGGCTTGTGCTGCAGCCTTATCTTGCTGTGTTGGATTCTCTTGCGATGAAAAAGAAGAGAATTGAAATAAGAGATAGCAAACACAAACTAAAAACAAATTCATAGGGACATCTCCAATTAGAAGAAGAAAAGAACCGCCCCATTCTACTCGTGGCCGCGTTCAATATCTATTCGGGGCATGGCTTGGAGCAGACATCATCGCCACTGTAAGTCTTTTTTCAGTGTCCAAGAGTCAGTGCCTGATTAGTCGCCTTACCGGAGATGTAAAGTAAAACTTCACTTTTCCGGTTACCGCGTTTACCAGGCGTGTGCCGATATACTTGAGAAATGGAACCGCCGAAATATATTCCAAGCGCCGCTCTCGATGCGTTCGAGCGACAGGACTACGAACTGATTTTGAAGCTAGGACACCAGGGTTCGGCTATACCTTAAGTGATCCAGACGATGCCGTGAAGGGAAGAGAAATGGCGGAATCGAAATCTCCAAGCCCTCTTGGGCGCGCCGCATTTTGGACAGCATACATCCTTGGCACTCTGGTCCTCCTATTCTCATTTCTCCTCGCGCAAGTGCCGCGCGGACGGAACACTGATTTCACCTTAGACTACATCTGCTGGTCGCTTGCGGGGAGCCTTTTGCTGGCTTCGCTAGTCGCCGCCAAGCATGCCTGGAACATCTGGAATCCACTCAAGTGGCATGGAGTGTCGAGCCCCGCACAATTGTTCATCGGCGCAGCTTGGGTTGAGTTGGCATTCTCAGTCTATGGAATCCTCAGCTTCGTAGCGACCCGCTGACTATCGGCTCGCTGATTAGATGACGGCGTCGGCTCCTTCGACCGAGCCGGTCATCGCCCCACACTTCGGTCAAATCCTGATAAGTCGCCTTACCGGACAATGAGGATCGACCCGATTTCACTTCTCCGGTAAGCGCGTTAATCAGGAGCTAGAGTCAATGGTGACACCTGTTATCCTTAGCGCAAGCAGGAGCGGCACTGAATGACTTTACGGGTTCTGCGCGCAATCGCTAGTGTTGTGGCTGCAACGACAGGCTTAATTCTCTCTTACGGCGTCGTCTACTCGATGGAGGGTATGACCACGAGGGTTCCAACCAGCCCACTGCACGAGCTTGGAATCAGCACTCTTTGGATGCTGCCGTTGACGATTCTCTTTTGCTTTGGTCTTGAGGATTTTGGCGCAGTGATGCGGCGACCACGGGTTTTCTGGGCAGGAGCAATGCTGGCATTGGTTCTCCTGTACTACTTTGAGCACAACACGAGCAGTGGCAATCTCACAAAAATTGGGATGCCAGTCCTCGCTACGACAGTAGGACTATTGCCGCACGTTATCCGGCGGGTTCATTTTGTGTTCATCATTTTCTCGATTGCGTTCGGACTGGCCGCTCTCGTCCTGTTCTATTTCGCCGCTAGTTCGTATCTTTCCGGTTCTTCCTTTTCGACCAAGGGAATCGGCCTTCTTGTCCTGACCTTTGGAGCATCGTCTCTCATTGCGAGCGTTCTGTCGGTGGCTTTCTTAAGGCCTCGCCACGCCGAGCTTGCGTGAACCCTCGGCAGGCCTTGACCCGAGACCCGGATAACTCCTGGTAAGTCGGCTTACCGGACAATGGGAATCGCCTGATCGGTAATGGAATGGACCCGGCGCCAGATCGGCCGTGATTAGGCTTCAACTCTCTTCTGATTTGCTCGGGCTTAATTTAAACAACTCCGTGGCTGTGTATTTCTCATAACCAACTAACCGAGCACCGTTTTCAACGGCCTGCCTGGCTTCGGGTCCAAGCCAAAAAACTCTCTTCCACGGTTTAATTCGCGTTGCCGCGAGGATCACTGGGCCATCGTCGATCTGATAGGAAAAGCTGGCCACGTTCGAACCATCCCAGTGCCGTTGTGGGTTAAGCAAACCGTGGATGATTGGCTCGCAGCATCGAGCGTCGCCAGCGGGCGGCTATTTCGTTGCGTCTGCAGGATGGGAACAACTTGGGGCACGGAAATGACCGAAAAGGTGGTGTGGCATGTCGTCAAGCAGTACGCAGGCCAGGTTGGGATCGTAAAACTTGCGCCGCATGACCTTCGAAGATCGTGTGCCCGCCTCTGCCACAGCGCCGGGGGCGAGCTGGAACAAATTCAGTTTCTGCTGGGCCACGTCTCGGTGCAGACCACGGAGAAATATCTCGGTTGTAAAACAGCGATTGCGCGAGGCCGTCAACGACAAGATAGGAATTGAACCTATTTTCAGCTGAAAAAGATGATTGAGCTGGGTAATGATTAGTCAGCAAAAAAACTCGCTTCATGTTTAATCTTAGCAATCTTCTCTGGTTGGAGACCTTGAAGGTCACCCTCCCTTAACCATCCATCTGATAGCAGTCTGCCGAAAACCCCTAAGAGCCGTGAATACCGATAATCATAAAGTCCATCAACAATCTTTCTTTGGTCCGTAAGATATTCTTGAACTCGGAAGATCTCAGATGGAGCCGTCGAAGTCTCCAGCATTCGTCTCGCTTCTTGAGTGATCGCTGAGCACTGCCTCTCGAATGCTTTGTTAAAAGCGATCCTCGCCAACTTCTTTTCGGTAGGTGCCCACATTTCGTCGCGTTTATATTGTGCAATTGATTCCATCGACGATCCGCCTTTCTGTTTCAGATTTCCGCGTCGAGGAGACAGCCCAATAATAATCTCCTGAAATTCAGACTTCAACGGAGACAGTCAGATTCTTTGCGTTTTTGGGACGATACTAGTAGTCACTTGTCCGGTAAGGCGACTAATCGTCCAGTTGCGCAGCTGCCGTTTGCAGGGCCTTATATAGCTCGTCAGGAAGTGGCGACTGCGAGACTCCGACGGTGGCCACCGCTTTCCACTGTCCGTTGCTCTTCACGAAAGTGTCCATGAATGATATTGGGTGGCCGATTAGGCCGGCGGGCATGGCTGGCGTGCCCTCCGACGACGTGAACTGTTTTAGCTGCTTTTGATACGTTACGACAGCCGTGTCACCATAGAGATGCACCTGGACATCCGATACCTCAATCGAGAGTCTTGCATCCCCTGTTTCTTTGAAAAAATGAGCCAGAAATGCATCTTTATGGACGTATTTCACAAGCCCGGTGAGCGTGACAAGCGTTACCGTGTCGGCCAGCCTACTCTCCTCCACTGCAAGACTCTCTGGATTAAGGCCTGTGACCCTGCTCTCGTTCATCGCAATCTGTGTAAGGGTGCGCACGTCATCAGCTGTGGACGCCAAAACCGGCTTGGCCATGAAATTGTGGATAAGAAAGCCGCCGGTCAGTACAAAGGCAGCCAATGCCGCAGTGAACCATTGTTGGCGACGATTCATCTTCTGCCTCCTCTCAAGGCGCGGACAGAGTCCAAGTACGTCGGAATTTGATTTTGATTGGCTCTTCAGTGAATCCTACTCTCCGCTAAGGGGAAGTCAAAGCCTGATAAACGCCGAAACCGGACAAGTGCCGCGTTCCGAGAACAGAACAAAGCGTTCTGAAATCGGAACATGTCCGGTTAGGCGTACCCGCCGCGGTTAGCGCCTATCACTTCTGGGTGGGGCATTTTCCAACAATTGCCCGCAAGCGAGCATGGAATCGCTTTGCCCGCTATGTGCCAAATTGAACAGAGTAAGCTCGGTTTCGATGAGATCCTAGGAGGGGACATACCCATGCCGACTGAGCAAGAAGAGTTCAGGGAAGCCACCTTAGCCGAGGTCAAGAAGGAAATGGCGATGCCGCGAATGACCCAATCCGCACGGGATGCAATATCCCAGCAGAATGAAACGCCCAATCAACCCGTGACGCCCAACATAGAGGCCCCTCCCAAAATTTCATTTGATTTGGGCGGAGTGGTTACGCTAAATGAAAAATTCGGAACCGGAGAAACTATTTTCACTCAAGGCGATTTCGCCGAGACGCTCATGTACATTGAAGGCGGCCTCGTGAAACTCTCCGTGGCCTCCAAGACTGCCAAGGAGGCGATTGTCGCCATTCTGGGGCCAGGCGAATTTTTTGGTGAAGTGTGCCTTGGAAGTCGGAATATTCGTCTGAGGACCGCCACCGCGATTGCACCCACGGCGCTACAAGTCATTGAAAGAAACGAGATGATCCGAGCACTCCACGCTGACCATGCGCTCTCCTACGCCTTCCTGTCTTACATGCTTTCGCGCAATATTCGGATCGAGGAGGATTTAGTCGACCAGGTTTCTCAGTGCAGCGAGAGGCGACTCGCCCGCACTCTTCTACTGCTCGCAGGAAAAGGGAAGCAGCTGAACCCGCACAGATTTCCCGGAATATCGCAGGGGACCCTGGCAACGATGATCGGAACTACACGCTCGCGCGTCAATTTTTTCATGAATAAGTTCAGAAAGCTTGGCTTCATCAAGTACAACGGCCGTTACGATCAGAACGGCGAGATGCACATTAACATCTCTCGCTTAGCTGCCGCGTTGCGCAAATAGCTTTCTCTCCAGCCAATGGACCCAGTGCCTGGTAAACGCGGTTACCGGAAAAGTGAAATCGGCCCGATCCTCAATGTCCGGTAAGGCGACTTATAAGGCAAGTGCAACCGTTTCGAGTCGCCAAGGTCATCTTGGCGGTCTGCTACTTTGGCGGCGAGCAGGAGGCTATGAGTTCTGACAAATCCCAAAAGGCCACGTCGGTTAATTGATTCGAGGGCGCCGCCGCCAACCAGTGGTTGTCTGGGCTGACCGCCATGGTGTAGTAACCGTTTCCAGGTTTGAGACACCGCAGTCGGCCCGCTGCATCCCAAATCGCAAAACCATGGCTGGTGTAAGTGAATATGAGGGAACCTGTGTTGCTTATTGCCGCGAAGTTAGTGAAGGCATCCCCAACGGAGCCAAGTTCCGCCCCACTCGATAATTTCAACAGACGAGCCGACAGCGACCCGCCAACCACTTCAATATCGTGTGCGGGGTCAGCGGCTACGGTCGTTACGTAGCCAGAACCGCCGTTAGGCAGGTCCCGTACAACTTCCCAATTCTTTACGTTCCAAGTCATCAGATGCGAGTGGTCACCGCCGACTACCAAAGAGCCATCGGGCGAAAATGCGCCCCGTCTTGTATTCGTAAGCGTTGCCAAAAGCGCGCCGCTGGTCACATCAAATACCTTGAGGTCCTGCCCGTTCGAAGCCACCAGTATCTGGGTGTCATTCGGACTCATGGTCACGCTTTGGATCGTATGGTCTTCGGAACCCATGCCACTCGACCATGGAATTGTTCGTTTTACTTTACCCGATGGGAGATCGATGATTTCGATGCCATTACCATCTTTCTCCAGAATTCGTCCATCGGACGATAAGGCGACGGCAGTGCCCCCTTTAAAAGCGTGAATCTTTTTTCGAGTCTCAACATTCCAGACGTCCACGATTCCGGGCGTACTGCCGACGGCCAGAAGTTTGCCATCTGCGCTGAATGCCAGTGCCGATACCTGGACCATGCTCGTCCCACCGCTAACGCTGAAGGACCCATTGGAACCTAGGACCGTGCGCGGCTTTTCGGGGCGTAGATCCTTGTCATGCAAGACGAAAATAGGCTTCGGTAATCCTGCGGCTGCTTCTTGATTCACCGAATTCCAACTGCGGCCTATAACGGCGGTGCAGATCACCAAAGCCAGCGGACCAAAACACAGTGCGGATTTTATAGTGTGCATGGTGCGGACGAGTCTACTCCAAGAGAAGCACAAATCAACCTGCTAGGTCCGGATAAACGCGCTTATCACTGCCCTCGGCACATGTCCAGTAAGGGCGACTCTAATCGTCCACTAGTGCGGCGGGTGGGGTAACAACAGGGGGTGCTCTCCTCTCACCCCTTGTCCGCGTTGACGGGATAGCGTACAGAGCGGGGAAAAGTGATACACCTCGTTTTGCGCGCATCCAAAATGTGGTCTCGTTGAAATGGGAGTGCGTCAGTTTCCACCGCGCGGATCAAGATTTGCGCACGCGAACACGCTCAAATGCATTGTTCAGCACAGGTAATCTTATTTTGCTGCCGGAACCCGCTGAAAAGATAGAACGACCCAAAGAGCTTCTTCACAACGCAGTGATAACCTGAAATTCAGAACAGAGGACCAGAAAACCTAGATTTTTCAACAAACTGTTAGTCGCCTAATCGGAAACTTGAAAACTTGAAATCCATATGGACGGTTACGGCCTTTGCCAGGACCTGTCGAAGATTTGCTGTGAACGAATTCAAAACAGGCTGAGCGGCTTATCGTGACTTAGATCCCTGAAGGTACTTAGCCAATCGTCCCAGGCTTTGTCAAAAGCAAACACATCCGCAATTGTCAGATTTTCCTTCTCGTCAAGATTGCCCCACAGTATCAAGAAGTTGCTCCTCCCGGTGTGTTTCCTTTCAATGGCTGTGATCGAGGAACGCTGCAAAGAACCCTCCGAAAACATGCCCTTGAGCACAACGGAATACTGGTTCACGATGACCTTCGTGAAAATCAGTCGAGAAACCATAAACGCGCCGAAAAGGGCCAGCACCACCGACAAAACGAGAAAGTGGTACCACCAGGCAGCACAAACAAGGGCGGCCGCTCCAGTTGCACAGTGGTACAGCCGATAGGCCAAATTGAACCGATAGACCTTTGTCTCTTGCAACGCAAACGAGCGTTCCTGCTGTTTCTCGCTCATCGGCCATCCTTCGAGCTGCGCGATCATTTGAATCTGGTGTTTGATTTTTGACCATTCTAACAGTCTTATGCAGGACTTCGACGGTCAACTCCTGGTAAGTCGCCTTACCGGACAATGAGAATTGCCTGATCGGCAAGTCCAGTCCTAGGACTTCACTTTTCCGATTAGCGCGTTAATCAGGACTTGGACTTGCCACACGTCGCTGGGTCGTAGTGTGCGACTCAACCCACCATTTCTTAATGGCCTTAACGGCTTTGTCTCGCTGTGAAATTGAGTCGCTGACGTGGTGACCGAAATCTTGGGAGGTAAGATTTTGTATTGTCTGCGCTGCATCATCACAACCCCGCTGCGGATACACGCCGACTGCGCCAGACACGGTAATTGAGCCCTGCTGCGTTGACCCCTGCCGCGAGTCCATTTCCGAGTGAACTGTGCCACCAGGAGCAGAGACTATCGTGTCGACTTCCTCTGTGTAATCTAGGCAAGCGATGGCCAGTTCTAGGGGAAATTGCTCTCTGGGATAACCAACTGGCAGGCCCGGACCTGATTTCATAGATGAGAGCCCCAATAGAATCTCGCAAAGATTGCCGCCTTTGCGTAAAGGGTCATCCGAAAGATTCAGGAATGCGCGAAGCCTTTGATGCTGTTGCGGTGTCCCGTAAAGTATCAGCATGCGGAAAGCGTCGTCGGTAGCATTGGCGCCTGCCGCCGCTCCGTCCGGCTCAAGTTCGCGCCCCGTGTCGTAATCACCGGCGAAAAACGCCTTCGCCACTGCCTCGACGCCAGTCCGGTCGCCGAGTTGGCACATCAGGTATGCAATCTCCGGTCGTCGAAGAACATCGTACGTCGCCCACATGTTGTGAAGCTTACTGAGTACAGCGGCTCGCTCATGCAAATCTTGCCCAAGGCTCTGAAGGAGCGCCGTCTCATGGAAGAAGTCTGGGGCGCTCGCAACCTCACGCCATTGCTGAGCTGCCGCCGATTTCTGAGCCTCTGCCCGAGTCGTCAGCACCAGGCAGGCCGCCAGAAGAAAGGCGCTTCTAATATTCAAGGTTCCTCACTTTGTCGCAGACACCGCTGCAACTCACGCTAGCATCTTTCATTTCCTTGGGAGACTGTTCCTTGGTTCAGTTGCGCCCTTGCGGTCAACTCCTGGTAAGTCGCCTTACCAGACAACTGGATTTTGGGAGATTTCACTTGTACGGTTTCGGCGTTTGCCAGGCATGTTCCCAAACCTTAAACCCGCGACGCTTGTATTGTCGGTGCGACGCATCTCAGAATAAAGAGTATGCGCAATCGGTCAAAGACCTTGCTGGTCATTATGAGTGCGCTGCTGTTGGCTGGACTCTTCTATATCGCCAACCCTTTTCTATACTGCTGGTATAACTACCATCGCTTCAACCGCTACATTCATGTCCAGATTGACCTGTCATCATGCGGAACAGCTTCGTCGGGGCTAGTTTCGAGGCCATGTCGCTACATCTTTTCGTTTGAAGGAGCGGAGGAACCTGGAGCACTGCAATTCGACGGAGCGGGTCTCCATCACAGTTATGACCAAACCAGTCGGACCTACATGGTCAACGGCGTGGGGCGTGTCGCCAACCGAAGTAATGTCATTGAGCTTGCATCCTCGAACGTGCTCGCCAACAACCAATCGCTTCCGCGAGCCACTCAACCAGCCCTAGTTTTTATAAGAAAAGATGGAAGACTTGTAAGCGGATACTGCGACATAAGCTGGTAGACAAGTGTGGCATGTATGCGACCCGTCTCAAGTCCTGGTAAGTCGCCTTACCGGAGAAGTGGAATTGCGGATCGGCGACGAACCGATAGCCAGACTAGGAACGATGAAGCGCCTTGTTGGTTCCGAAGCATCTCTCATAGAATGAGACCGGCCAGGCAAATGTTGAACGAGACCAAGCCCCCCCGTAACCGCCCACCACTGACGGAGGAGCAAATCCGCACTTACACAATCGGAGCGCCCAAGCCGTTGTCCGGCCGGGTTCTGTTTGCGGACTACGATCCGCAGTGGCCCGTGCTCTTTGAGCGTGAGGCTGGCAGAATCCAAGCCGTGCTTGGCCGGCGGGCCTTGCGGATTGAGCATACAGGATCGACGTCGGTGCCGGGCCTTGTCGCCAAACCGATCATTGACATGCTGCTCGTGGTAACCGACTCAGCGAATGAAGAAGGATACGCGCGAGACTTAGAAGCGGTCGGCTACGTGCTTCGTATCCGAGAGGTTGACTGGTTCGAGCACCGAATGTTCAACGGGCCTGACACCGAAATCAACCTCCACGTATTTTCGTCCGGCTGCCCGGAAATCGACCGCATATTGATGTTCCGGGACTGGCTGCGAAGCAATGCCGCAGATCGTGATCTGTACACACGCACCAAACTCGCTTTGGGTCAGCAGGAGTGGAAGTATGTCCAGAATTACGCGGATGCCAAGACCTTGGTCATCGAAGAGATCATCGCACGAGCTCGCATCGAATCCGGAAAGAATGAAACCAACGCCCTAAGTCCTAATTAGTCGGACAATCGGAAGGCACCGCGTGCTCATAGCTTGTGATAATTTCCCTCTCATCAGTTATCCGGCCTGAAAGCGGCAAGTTAACTCTGACTAGTCCGGTTAATTAATTTCTAGCAAGAACAGGAGGTGTGGAAATGACCATTCAACGGATTGGGACAACCGAGGGCTTAAAGGACGTGCATGGCGTGAAAGTGCTCCCGGTCATCAGCTTGGCCGTAGTACATAACGGCGTAGTCAACACATGCGGCGTGACGGCCGATCCGACTGGCGATGTAAAGGCACAGACCAAGGAGGTACTGGGGAAGATCGACTGGCTATTAGAAAAAGCCGGGACTGACAAATCGAAACTCTTGACCGCCAACGTATGGCTAGCGGATATACAGGATTTTGAAGAACACAATTCCGTTTGGAACGAGTGGGTGGACCGCCAAAATCCTCCGACCCGTGTTTGCGTCCAAGCTCCCCTATGGCGGCCCAACATATTGGTTGAAATCATGGTGACCGCTGCGCAATAGCGTGTTGCAAGTGGGCTCGTGGGATGTTCGAAGAACTCTGGGTGTCATGCTAGTCCGGTGGTCAGATGTGTCGTTTTGGAGCGATTCCACTTTTCCGGTTAGTGCGTTTACCAGGACCTAACCACGATTCAACTCGGGCCGCTAGTGTCGGATACATTCAGTCATACTTTGGTAGCGGCGAAGTTTCGGAGTGCGGCCAATGGTCATGCTCATTTTAGGCGGTCTCCTGCTTGTTATCGGCGGTGCTCTGGATTCAGTGTTCCGGTTTCGGATGTTCCGTACAGGGCAAAGATGGGCGCTCCTGCAAGGCGGGGCATTTGACTACAGTCGCTACCACAAAGTGCGCGAGGAGCACGGTTGGGCATCGTGGCCGGTTTATTTAATGTGGGTTGCGTGGACTTGTGGCATCGCGTTGCTTATTGCTGGCTTTTTTGCGTATTTCGGTTCCAGCCCGACGCACCCCAAATAACGAAGTTCCATCACCCACTTCTCCGGTAACGGCGTTAATCAGGGATGTGGAGAAATGCCCGCTTTATTACGGATAAATCCGATTATGCTTCTGTCCCAACGGTAGTCGTATTGCCCGTCACGCGGCAGGACAAAGTACATTCCGCCCCACGGGAAGATGTAATGTTTCGGTTTGATATAACCCAGAATCCAAAATGTCTTGCACCTCGCTATTTCCGAGTAGCTGATGGATTTCCAGCGAAAGAACCTTCGGTACACGAGTCTTTCGGCTTCGGGCTTCACGCGGGTAAGTGACATCATCATAAAACTGACAAATAAAATAAACGCACAAACCAGGCCGCTGTTGGGGTTCTGTATGTCGAAGAAAAGCGGCGTGGAAATGAGCAGTAGCCCACTCATCACAAATTTGGGAAACCAGTAGTCGGCAGGAAGGGTTTCCAGTGCAGTCGGAAGCTTATATTCTTGGGGCATCCCTCTCAATTTCAGCACAGGCCGTGCTAGATTGCCTTTTGTATCTGTGGCGGAGTTGTCGTTGTTGCTTCGAGATGTGAAGTAATACTTCACTTGGACGGTTAGTGCGTTAATCAGGAGTTTGCACGAAAGTTCGTCAAGGGCTCTCGGATGGTTCCGGATGCGACTATTATTTGAGGTGTTGCATTTTCCAGAAAAAGATGGCCAGAAGAAAAATCCCGAATGATAGGATGGAATTTCTCAGCCCTTCGTTCATGGAATTGTCAGCCACCTCAAGCAAATCATTCAAAGGTGTTTCGACTGGCTGTTCTACAATCTTGCCCGACCTGTAGTGTTCGTTAATTCGTGCGTGACGTTTGAGTGCAAACCAATACGGATACACGACGTTGAGAAGCAAGAGGACGAGGACCCAAGAGGGAAATGACTTGAAGCCTTCCGAGTAGTTCCACAGCATTAAGGCAGACCCTAGGCACACCGCGACAAGGAGTATTGTGTTAACTACAAATGCCCACGAGCGGAAGGGCGACCGGAAGAAAAAAGTATTTGGCTGCGGGTCGTCGCCGAACCAAACTACAGCTTTATGCTCGCTCATAGCCCCTCCATCGTCACTGTGTCAGATTATTCTTTGTTCAATAGGAATGGCAAGTGCCTGGTAAGTTGCCTTACCGGAAAAGTGGATTTTGGTCGATTTTCACAGGCACTGGCACCCATTTTCAAAGGAGAGCTGCAACAACTAAGCATCACTTTGGGTAAATGCCCGTCATGGCCAGAAGGAGCGCAGCCACAACAATCAGGGTGAGCAGTGAAAAGAATGCTAGGCTCATCCGAAGTTCCCATTGCGGCTCTTCCACTTCTCCCGCGAGATAACGACGATTCACTTTTTGGAGAGGAGAATATCGCCAAAGAATCCACAGGAATATGGGCAGGACGATTGGCAAAGTCCATAGCGCTATCAAGATGTTTCTGTGAAAACCCTCGATGTTTTTCATCGACGTCGAAATCACTACCATGAACAAGCAAACAAACACCCCCAGTGCGCGGGTGTGCACACGATTGATAGGCGTGTCCGGCTGCCAGGGATTCTGGATGAAGCGTAAGAACGTTGACGGCCAGAGCAGTAGAAGGACGCCTATGCCTGCAAAAAAGAGAAGAACAATTGCTAGGAACCAAGTGTCCGACATTGGACAAATTTAATCACATAAATGCAGAATCTTGCAGTAACGAACCTTGGCCTGAGCCCAGTGCCTGGTAAGTCGCCTTACCGGACATATAAAGTATTACTTCACTTCCGCGTTTAACCAGGCGTTTGGCAAGCTACCGACCAGATCACTCCATCAAACGAGAGCGGCGCGCCGTCGAGCAGCGAACCTCGATCATCTCGAAAATCGGCGCACGCTGAGAGATATGGGAAGCCCGACACAGAAGATATGTATGACCACGCCGACAATCATCATCTGAAGAGAAAACGGACGTCTGGCTGCGGCGGAGAGCGGTAACACAATGCGATTCATGAAGAAATAGACAGCCACGCCATACAGAACTCCCGAAACGACTGCATGCTCTATCAAGAAGCCAAGAGCCCGGCTCGCCACAAGGTAGACAGCTGCCGCCCCAAAGGCGATGACAAAATGACAGAGGACGCCGAGCACTGCCGTCGCGGGCCCGCCAGAAAATGCGTTCGGCCCCAGCAATCCGCTGGCAATCCCTTGCAGGAGTCGCATAGGCTTGAGCCCGAAGAAGCCATAGACCACCAGCGCGGCGGTAATGTCTAGGACGCCGGACGCAAAGCCAGCGCATAGCAGTGCAAACACAGCATTTGGGGTTTTCTCCAAAGAAACCTCCGTTGCTGCATCGACAGCAACACCCAGAAGCTTACACGATCGACTTCACTTCTCCGATAAGCGCGTTTATCAGAGTTGATGCAACGTCTGAAATTTTCCTTGCTCGAAAAACACTCTGGAAGACTCGCTAATCACGCGCTACAGTGACGGACCATAAGCAATGGGCTACTCACTTTCTACGGCACCTAGCAAGGTCTCTGTCGTTATTGGCCGTCGGTTCAACCTTCCGTTTCTCCTATTTTTCCCGTTCTGGGTGGCAGGGGCGGTGACACTGGTATTAAAGGGACACCGCAGCGGACAACCTCAATCAATTCTTGCAGTCATCTCGTTTGTCATTGCAATAGGGCTTTTAGCGTACGGGTGGCTTTGGAATCTCGGTGGAAAGGAAGAATTGGAGTTCACCGCGTCTGCCCTTACCTACCGGAGAACTCTATTGGGGATTTCTCGCAGTCGCGTGTTTAGGATGAACAGAATTGACAACCCTCATTTTGAGAACTCCCGCAGCCGGGGAAAGTATCGCACACCCAGCGGCATTGGCTTTTCATATGAAGGGAAGACGCTCAGGGTTGGGGACCACCTGACCCAGCGTGACGCGAAAGAAATGGTTGCAGCAGCGCTTCGGGAGCTGCCTGAGCTTCGTCAATACTGGGGGAGTTACGCGGAGGGCCTACCTGAGTTGGACGAGGACATGACCCTCAACCTGAAATAACATGCGTGCAAAGTGTCGCAATCAAACTGAGCCCAACTCTGGTAAGTCGCCTTACCGGACATTGAGAATCGCCTGATCGGCAAGTCCAGTCCTAGAACTTCACTTTTCCGATTAGCGCGTTTACCAGGACCCTGGCGGGGTTCAGCGCCGCCATGCCGGGCCGTCACCGATTTTCTCGACTCGCGTGACGAATGTTATTTTCGAGTCCTCGCGGTCGCCGACCTGGGCGGTGACTTCCCAGCA
>Ga0210384_10002944_pt1 | contig 20192 bp, 17 predicted proteins | sample IncBWH2MmetaG_FD_160574 | JGI IMG/M metagenome (GOLD analysis project Ga0210384, IMG submission 160574) | Forest soil microbial communities from Barre Woods Harvard Forest LTER site, Petersham, Massachusetts, United States - Inc-BW-H-2-M | ecosystem: Environmental > Terrestrial > Soil >...
CGCCTCGTTCAGATCGCGGATGGCCGCCTCGCCCTGGCCAGACGCGGCATAGGCGCGGCCCCGCGTCAGGTAGGCGGCCGCCAGACCGGGCTCGCGTCCCAGCAGCTCGCTCATGCGCGCGATCGCCTCGGCGTGACGGCCCTGCGCGACGTACAGATCGCCCACCGCCAGCGCGAACGCGCGCTGGCCCGGGTCCGCCTGGAGCGCCCCCTCCAGCACCGCGATCGCCTGATCGTACTGGCCCGCGGCGCGATAGAGCCGGGCCAGCCACGGGACCGCGGTCGGCTCGGACGGAGACTCCTTCACCGCCACCCGCAGCTGGGCGATGGCCTCGATGGGATGGCCCTCGCGCTCCGCGAGCTCGGCCAGCCCGAGCCGCGCCTGCACTCCCCGCCCGTCCAGCTCGAGCGATCGACGGAACGCGGCTTGCGCCCGCCCCAGATCGGGCTGCTCGACGTAGACGCTCCCCAGCAGCGCCTGGAGATCCGCGTTGCGGTCGTCCGCGTTCACCGCGGCCTCGACGAAGCGGAGCGCGTCCTTCACGCGCTTCTGGCCGATCAGCCCGGCGGTCTTCGCGCGGATCGTGGTCTCCGACGTCGGATCGGCGCGGACCGCGGCGTCGAAGGCCTCGAGCGCCCCGTCCATGTTGCCCTCGGCCGCGCGGAGGCGGCCGAGCGCGAGATGAGCCGGCGCGTAGCCCGGGTCGAGCTGCAGCGCCTTGGTCAGCGCGGCGGCGGCCCGCCCCCGGTTGCCCTGCTGCGCGTCGATCTGCGCCAGCATCAGATACGGCTGCGGGGCCTGCGGAATCGTCCGCTGCGCGGCGGTGGCCGCCACCGAGGCCTCGTCGAGGCGCCCGAGGCGCAGCAGGGCCCGGCTGCGTTCGAGCTGGAAGTCGGGCAACGCCTGCGCGGCCGCGCCCAGGCTACCGAGCGTGTGGAGCGCGTCCTGCGGCCGCCCAACCCGAGTGTAGGCCGCGGCCAGGCGCATGCGCACCAGCGGATCGGCGGCCGACTGCTGGTCGGCCTGCTCGAGCTCGGTCACCGCGGCGGCCGCGTTGCCGGTGATGAGGTAGCTGGTTCCGAGGAGGAGCCGGAGCTCCACCCACCGCGGCGACTGCTCGACCAGCGGCGCGAGGAGCACGGTGGCCTCACGGGCGCGATGGGCCCGCAGATAGCACCAGCCGAGGGCGACCACCGCCGCGCTCGAGCGGGCGCGCGGATGAATTTCCTCGAGCGTCCGGATCGCTTCCGGCAGCCGCCCGAGACGCACGCGCGCCTCAGACAGATGAATGCGGATCCTCGGATCGCCGGGACGGAGGGCGTCGGCCTTCTCGAGGAGCGCGGCGGCCTCGCCGTCGCGTCGCTGGCGCAGCACGACCTGACCGAGCCCGGCCAGCGCAGAGGCATCGGTCGGCCGCTCCGCGACGAGTTGCCGATACGCGCGCTCGGCCTCTGGCAGTCGCCGGAGTGCGAGCAGGGCGCCGGCCCGGAGCGTCGGCTCGGACTCCGGCGAGGCGAGCAACTCCTCCGCAGCCCCCTCGCCCAGTCGCGCGGCGGCGAGGATCGACCGCGCCGCGGGATTGGCGGGCTCCGACTGCTGGATGCGCTCGGCTTGAGCGCGCGCCCCTTTGAAGGCGCCGAGCTCGATCAGCGCGCGTCCGAGATCGGCGCTGATCGCGGCCGAGTGCGGAGCGAGCTCCTGAGCGGCTAGGAGCTCCGTCGCCGCGTCGCGGTACCAGAGCTTCGTCGCGTAGGCGCGGCCGAGAGCGTGTCGGGCCTCCACCAGCGCCGGATCAACGGCGAGCGCCTGACGCCATTCGATGATGGCCTCATCGAGCTTTCCCTGACTCTGATACTGCTCCGCACGATTCAGGGCCTCACGCTTGAGCGCGTCGGGGCTCTGGCTGCACGAGACCGTGGCCAGGAGACCAAGGCCGATGACGAGCGCGCGCTTCATGGGACGGCATCGCCCGGCGAGCGAGGCTCAGGACCTGTTCCCCGGTCGCCGCAGCCTCGCGGCGCCGAGCAGGAGCCCCACCCCACCGATCATGAGGACGATCGACGGCGGTGCGGGCACCGAGCCATTGCTCGTGGGAATCGGGGTCGTGTTCGACGGTCCGTCGCCGTTCCCGCCGGGACCGTTGTCGGTGAAGAACCGGTCCGGATCCTGGATGCCGCCGGGGCCGCCACCGCTACCGTTGCCGCCAGTGCCAGGGCCACCGCCAGTGCCGGGCCCGCCACCACCGGGACCGCCGCCGTTGCCGGACCCGCCACCACCCGGCCCGCCGCTACCCGAGCCGCCGCCGGGCCCACCGCCGCCCGCGAAGGGACCGATCGGCCCGTTACCGTTACCACCGCCCGACGGCGGATTGTCGCCCACGAAGTGTGGATCGTCGTTGCTGGGCCCATTCGAGAAGGGACCGTTGCCGCCGGACGGGCCATTGCCGTTGCCGGGCCCGCCACCACCCGGGCCGCCGCCACTGCCGGGACCGCCGCCGCCGGGACCCCCACTGCCGATTCCACCGGGCCAGCCGCCGGCTCCGCCGCCGAACGGCGTGAACCCGCCGGCGCCGCTCGTGCCGACGAAGAGCACGTCACCGAAGTTGCTTCCACCGGCCCCCGCCCCGCTCTCCGACCCGCCGACACCGCCGCCGGTCGGGATGCCGCGCAGCCGGTCGCCCTTCATGCCATCGCGCAGGCCGCCCGAATCGAGATCCAGGTTGAACGCCAGCGTCGAGGAACCCGGGGCCCCGGCCGATTCGTCATTCGCGCCAGACTCGGCGGGTGCGGCGGGCTCGGTCGCAGCGGGCAAGCTCGCCACGGTACCGGGCATCCCTGGCCTGAAGAAGTGCGACAGGAGCATCGCCGCGATCACCAAGCACAGGAGCCCCAAACCGACTACCAGGCCAGTTCGATGACTTTTCTTCAACTCGGTCTCCTCTCGACGTCCACTCCCTCACGACACTGTGTCGGGAGGAACTCCAAGAACCGTACCAGGCGAGCGGCTGTTCAATCTCCGCCTCGACTTACATCAAACGTGTCGCGTCAGGATCCTCGTGAACCCTGGGCAATCGTTTTCCCACAAAAGGCACCGCCATCGTCGGACGGTAGACGTCGAGACCTGAGAAGGATTTGCGTTGTGGTCCTACGTAGGCGCGAGAGTGCAGCCATGAATATCTTGCGGAATGGGAGGCCACACCACCGAACCGCTCATCCTCGAAACCACGTCTCGGCGAAGGAAGTCGCGGATCTCGTCGGGGACTACGAGTACGAGTCAGTCGGGCTCGCTACGCGGCGCTGCTGCTCGCGCCTCGTGCTCTGAATCGGCGCGCTCTCGGCCACGCATGTTGCAAGCCGCGCGGTCGGCACCGCCCGCCGCGCCGCCTACTGAAGAAGGCGGCGGGCTCAGCTTCGCGACGACGATCCGACACCTCTTCAGTGCCACGGACTCCGAGCGATGAGGTGGCTCACCACCCCACAAGGCTTCGAGGGTACTGATCGGAAACACTGGCAAGTTGGACCATCGCGGTTCGCCACAGCTCCCCATCGGCGAGGGAGAGCTGCAGTCCCACCGGCGTGTCGCCAACATAGGCCTGGCCGCCCCCCTAGGAGAGCTCGATGACCGGCACCCGCCCGGGTAAAAGACGACCGCCTCCGAGAGACGGACGCCGTTCCCATTTTCAAAGAATCCCGACACGCCCACGCCCTTGGCGTGGTTGCGACGGAAGCCGGCGTGAAGGCCGGCGACGTGCTCGAACGCATCGGCGAACCGCGCGGGCGTCAGATTATTCGGCGTGGACCACCCACCGAGGTAGACGAGCCCTCGACCGCCGCAAGCACGAGTCCGATCACCGCCAACCTTGCCAGCGCGCCGGCCTTGTCGAGGGGCCGCCACCCAGCTCCCGGAACGCTCACGTCCTTACGAAAGCAGCCCGCCGGCTCGGAGGGCTACTTCGGCACGGCGGTCTCCACGCGGGCCGGGATCAGGGGCTTGACCGGCCACGGCTCCGCGACCATCCCCCGCTGTAGCACGGGTAGGATCTGGATGTCGCGCACCGCGAAGTAGCCCAGCGTGACCAGGGCGCCGACAGCCCACACCGCCCCGACGATGTTCAGAATCTTGCCGCTCATGCTCTTTCCTCCTTGCCACCCAGCCCTCAGCTGAGCAGCGTCTCGAGTGACGTCGCCGGCTCGCCGAGCGCCTCGGCCACGGCCGGGTGCACGATGCGCCCGCGCCAGATGTTCACGCCGTGCGCGAGCACGGGGCTGCGGCGCAATGCGGGATCGAGGCCCTCGCCGGCCAGCGCGAGCACGTACGGCAAGGTCGCGTTGGTCAGGGCGAAGGTGGAGGTCCGGGGCACCAGCGCCGGCATGTTGGCGACGCCGTAGTGGACCACGCCGGAGACGAGGTAGATGGGGTCGAGGAGCGTGGTCGGGTGGATCGTCTCCACGCTGCCGCCCTGGTCGACCGCGACGTCCACGATCACCGAGCCCTCCTTCATCGCGGCCACCATCTCCTTGGTGACGAGCACCGGGGCCCGCGCCCCCGTGATGAGCACCGCGCCCACCAGGAGATCGGCGCGCCGCAGCACCTGGTCGAGGTTGTAGCTGTTCGACATGAGGGTGATCACTCGGCCGTGGAAGAGATCATCGACCGCGCGGAGCCGATCGAGGTTCACGTCGAGGATCGAGACGTCGGCGCCGAGGCCGAGCGCGATCCGCGCCGCGTTCACCCCCACGACCCCTGCGCCGACCACCACCACGTTGCCGGGCGGCACGCCCGGCACCCCGGCGAGCAGGATCCCGCGGCCGCCGTGGGCCTTGGCCAGGTAGAACGCGCCCTCCTGCACCGCCAGGCGCCCGGCCACCTCGCTCATCGGCGCGAGCAGCGGCAGGCTTCCGTCCGCCCGCTGCACCGTCTCGTAGGCGATCGCGACCACGTCGGCGGCCTGGAGCGCCCGCGCGAGCGGCGGCACCGCGGCGAGGTGCAGGTAGGTGAAGAGGATCTGGCCGGAGCGCATCCGGGGATACTCCTCGGGCAGCGGCTCCTTCACCTTGAGGATCATCTGGGCGCGCGCCCAGACCGCCTCGACGCCGTCGAGCGCGGCGCCCTCCCGCGCGTACTCCTCGTCGCGGATGCTGCTGCCCTGCCCGGCGCTCCGCTCGACCACGACCTGGTGCTTCGCCTCGACCAGCGCGCGGACGCCGGCGGGCGTCAACGCCACCCGCTGCTCGCCCGGCTTGATCTCCCGCGGAACGCCGATGATCACGCTGCCTGCATCCTGCCTGGGCCTCGCCCGCCGGTCAAGGCGCTGATGCGGCGCGCGCGCCTGTGCTAGCGTAGGCTCGCATGGCGCGGGACGCCTCGACGCTCATGTCCCTCCGGGTGCGGCTCCTCCTGCCGCTCTCCCTCGTCCTGGTGATCATCGGCGTCGGCACGCTCGGCTACCACTGGCTGTGGCTCGACGTGGGCGGCACGTGGATGGACGCGCTGTTCATGACCGTGACCACCATCACCACCATCGGCTACGGCGAGGTCAAGCCGCTCACCACCGCCGGCCGGCTCTTCACGATGGCGCTTGCCCTCACCGGCATCGGCAGCCTGTTCTACATGCTGGGCGTCGTGATGGAGTACCTGGTCAGCGTGCGGCTGGCCGATCCCATGGGGAGGCGTCGAATGGAGCGTCGCATCCGGGAGCTGTCCGGACACGTAATCGTGGCGGGGCTGGGCCGGGTGGGCCGGCAGGCCGCGCTCGAGCTGCACGCGGCGGGCACGAGCTTCGTGGTCGTCGATCCCAACGAGCCGTCGATCCAGCAGGCGGCCGAGCGCGGGTACCTGGCCCTGGTGGGCGACGCGACCGCGGACGAGGTGCTCGAGCGGGCCGGCATCCGGCGGGCTCGGGGGCTCATCGCCACCACCGGCAGCGACGCCACCAATCTCTACATCGTGCTGTCCGCGCGCGTCCTGAATCCCGAGCTCTACATCGTGGCGCGCGCGGCCGACGAGGCGGGGGTCACCAAGCTCGCCCGCGCCGGGGCCAACCGCGCGGTGAGCCCGTACGCGATCGGCGGCCATCGGCTCGCGCACCTGATGCTGAGCCCCGCGGTCGTCGACTTCTTCGAGACCGCGCTCCGGCGCGGCAACGACACCCTCGCGATCGAGGATCTCGCGATGCCGGCGGACAGCCCTTGCGTCGGCCGCACCCTCGACAACCTGAACATCCGCCGGACCACCGGCGCCACCGTGCTGGCCATCCTGCGCGACGGCAACCCGACGGTGAGCCCCTCCGGCGACCTGACCCTGGCCGCCGCCGATCACCTCCTGGCGCTCGGCACCGGGGATCAGCTGCGCCGGCTCGAGAAGCTGATCACCGCGGGGGTGGCGTCCTGAGAACCCCGACGGGGCCGGCTACTCCATGAACCCGGCGAGCTCCGCCGAGGGCACCCCGCGCTCCACGTAGCCGAAGGTGCCCGCGTCCTTCGCCTCGCGGGCCGCGTCGAGCAGGCCGCTCATGGCGGCGCGATAGAGCGAGGTGGCCAGGCTGATCCGCTTCACGCCGGCCGCGGCCAGCTCGGCCGCGGTGAACGACTTGCCCTTGATGCCCACCATGAAGTTCACCGGCTTCGAGACCGCGCCGCACACCGCGCGCACCGCGGCCAGGTCGGGCAGGCCGGGTGCCATGAGCACGTCGGCGCCCGCCTTCTCGAAGGCCTGCAGCCGCTTGATGACGTCGTCCAGATTCGGGTTGCCGCGCAGGAAGGACTCGGTGCGGGCGGTCAGCGTGAACGGGAAGCCGACTTTCCGCGCCGCCTCCACCGCCGCCGCGACGCGCTCGGTGGCCTGGCCGTGATCGAAGAGCGGCTTCTGCTTGTCGCCGGTCGCGTCCTCGACCGACCCGCCCACGAGTCCGACCCCCGCCGCGAGGCGGATGGTCTCGGCCACCACCTTGGGCTCGTCGCCGAAGCACTTCTCGAGGTCCGCGGCCACCGGCAGGTCGGTCGCGTTCACGATCACCCGGCAGTGGGCGAGGGCCTCGTCTCGCGTTACCTTGCCGTCCTTGCGGCCGAGGGTGCCGGCCTGGGCACCGCTCGAGGTGGCGAGCGCCTTGAACCCGAGCGCGGCGAGGATGCGCGCGGAGCCGCCGTCCCACGGGTTGGGGATCACGAACGCGCCCGGCGCCTCGTGCAGCGCGCGGAATTGCGCGGCCTTCTCGCTCTGGCTGATCGGCATTGACCGCTCTCCTCGAGGTGACCCGGACCGGGTCCGGGGCTGGAATGGGACGACCGCCCTCACTCTACGCGCGCCGGGCCGCCGGTCAACCGGTTTGCGCGGCGCCGGACGCCCTTACCTGTGAGGTAATCGACACGCGGGGCCGGGCCGCGTACTCCTGGATCTCCGAGGAGGACATCTCATGACATCCGTCGAGGATCTCGTCAGTCGCTACGTGGCGGTGTGGAACGAGCCGGACCCGAGCCGGCGCCGCCAGTCCATCCCACGCCTGTGGGCGGAGGACGGCGTCCACTTCACCCCGTCGCTCGAAGCGCGCGGGTACGAGGCGATCGAGGCCCGTATCGCGGGCGCCCACGAGCGCTTCGTGCGCGCCGAGGGCTACGTCTTCTCCGCGTCGTACGCGGGGGCCGGCCACCACGACGCGGTCACCTTCAGCTGGGAGATGCGTCCGGCCCGCGGCGGGCCGGTGGCCGCGCGCGGCTTCCACTTCTTCGTGCTCGCCGACGACGGGCGGATCCGCTCCGACTACCAGTTCGCGGAGCCGGTCTCGCCCGCCTGACAATCCTGGCGGAAGCTCACGCGCCCACCGCGAGCGGCGGCCGGCGGTCCGCCCACGGCTGGGCCACCTCGAGCTGGGTAGCCAGGCGGAAGAGCGTCGCCTCGTCGCCGAAGGCGCCCACGAACTGCACGCCGATCGGCAGCCCGGCGCGCGACCACGCGAGCGGCACCGACATCGCCGGGTTGCCGCACGCGTTCCACAACGACGTGAACGCGATGGTGGAGAGCACCGCCTGCCCGTAGCCGACGGGGTCGCCGGTCATCATGTCGATGATCCCGAGCGGGTACGGCGGTCGGCACATGGTCGGCGTCAGCAGCACGTCGTAGCGCGAGAAGAACGGCGCGACCTGGCGCCCGGTGCGGTGCATGATCCCGATGGCCCGGGCATAGTCGGCCGCCCGCGCGACGTGGCCGTCCATCGCGCGGAGCCAGGTGATGCGCTCGACGTCCGCCTCGTCGAGCTCCCGCCCGAGCGCGGCGGCGCGCGCCTCGAGGGCCGCTCTCAGATTGGCCCCGATGATGACGAGGGTCGCGGCCCCGAGCATGCCGGCGTCCGCGGTCGGGCTCGCCTCCTCCACCGAGTGCCCGAGGCTCTCGCAGAGGCGGGCCGCCGCGTGGGCCGCCGCCTGGCACTCCGGATCCACCGCCTGGCCGTTCCACGGTCGCGTAGTGATCGCGATGCGCAGGTGGCCCGGATCACGGCCGACCTCCTCGAGGAAGGGGCGCGCGGGCGGCGGGGCCCAGTAGGGATCGCCCACGTCGGGGCCGGAGGTGGCGTCGAGCAGTGCCGCGCTGTCGCGCACGCTGCGGGTCACCGCGTGGCCCACCGAGGCGCCGCCCCAGCCCTCGCCCTGGTCCGGGCCCATCGGGTTGCGCGCGCGCGTGGGCTTGAGGCCGAAGAGCCCGCAGGCGGACGCGGGGATGCGGATCGAGCCGCCGCCGTCGGTGGCGTGCGCCATCGGCACCATGCGCGCGGCAACCGCCGCCGCGGAGCCGCCGCTCGAGCCGCCTGCGCTGTGCGCGGGGTTCCACGGGTTGCGGGTGGGCCCGAACAGGCGCGGCTCGGTGGAGCTGGCGAGCCCCAGCTCCGGGGTGTTGGTCTTGCCCACGATGACGAGCCCCGCGCGCTTGAGCCGGCGGGTGATCTCGCTGTCGTGATCCGGCACGAAATCCTTGAAGAGCGCTCCGCCCCCGCTGGTGACCGCGCCCTGGTAGTGCGCGCCCAGATCCTTCAGCAGATACGGCACGCCGGTGAACGGCCCCGCGGGCAGCCCGGCCGCGACCGCGGCCCGCGCCTGATCGTAGAGCCGGCAGATCACCGCGTTGATCTCGGGGTTGCGGGCCTCGACCGCGGCGATCGTCGCGTCGAGCACCTCGGCCGCGCTGACCTCCTTCCGGCGCACCAGCTCCGCCAGCCCCATCCCGTCGTGACGCGCGAGCTCCTCAGGTCTCATGGCTCCTCCCGGCGGTGTGTCCGACATTCTGGGCATTGTGGCGCGCGAGCGCGCGGCGGTAGCCTGCGCCCACGGTGATCAAGACGGGGCGCATCGAGTTCTACGACCGGCCGACGGCCTGGGGTCTCATCGTGGGGGACGACCAGGAGCTCTACGTCGTCCGCGGGCGCGACGGGCGCGGGACGCCGCCGCCCCGGGTGGGCGAGCGCGTCTCGTTCGAGGCCGGGGTCGCGACGGACGGCAAGCGCGCGGCGGAGGTCCGGCTCGTCAACCGCGGGCTCTCGCCGTTCGGGCGCGAGACGGCAGGAGGGATCAGGCCCCTCCGATGATCTCGGGCACGACCGCGAAGCCGCGCGTGCGGACGGCGTCGTCGACCTGGAGCTGGCGGCGGCGCTCGGCGCGCCGGCGCTCGGTGTCGGTGGTCTGCTCCTGCTCGCGCCGCTGGCCGTGGCGCCGATCGAGGATGACGGTGACCGGCTCGCCCGCGTACTCCCGCTTCAGGTAGTCGTAGAGCTGGATATTGTGGCGCGCCACCACGAAGAGGTGTCCCAGGTGCAGCAGCTCCTCGGCGGCCCGCGAGAGCCAGAAACGCATGTCCATCTCGCGTAGCAGGCCGAGGGCGGTCGCCAGGTGATCCTCGGCCCGATCCCGATCGCCGGACAGACGCAGCAGCCGGCCGAAGCCCAGATGGATGCGGGCCTGCAACGGGCGCATCTCGAGCTCGCCCGCCAGGGCGAGGGCCTGGCCGTAGTAACCCTCGGCCTCGCCGACCGCGGGGGGCTCGGCGAGCGACGCGAGCTCGCCCATGAGGCGCAGGGCCCACGCCTGATGCCCGCGCTCCTTGTGCCGAAGCGCGAGGTCGAGCGCGCGCTGGGCCACCGAGCGGGCGCGGTCGAGCTGGTGCGCCGCGACCAGGCCCTCCCCCAGGTTCGCGGTCCAGAGCGCGAGGTACGCGCGCACCCCCAGCTCCTCGGTGAGGGTGACGCCGTCTTCCAGCAGCCGCATCCCCTCCTCCACCCGGCCGAGCAGCACCAGGGTGAGGCCCAGCAGCGACGACGGGATCGGCCGCCACACGTCGAGGCTCTTCTCGCGGCAGGCGTCGAGGCTCCGCTGCAGCGCGGGAAGCGCCCGCTCGAGCTGGCCGCGCCGCAGCCAGGCGAGCCCCGCCATGGTCCGCGCGATGGTCTGGGTGAAGGCGTGCCCGCTCGCCTCGCCGGCCCGCTGCGCCCGGTCGAGCGACATCGCGGCCGCGTCGAACTCGCCCAGCTCCGCCAGCGTGAAGGCGAGCCAGCCGCTCGAGGAGACGTAGGCGACGCCGCTCTGGCTGCCCGGGGCGTCGCCCTGCACCAGCTCGAGGGCCTCCACGTTCTCGCGCAGGATCGAGTGTGCCCGGTGATAGAGCCCCTGGGCGTGGCAGCTGTAGCCCAGGTAGCTGCGGGCGAGCGCCTGCAGGCCCACGTCGCCGGCCGCGTCGCCGATGCGCAGGCAGCGCTCGCCGTACTCGATGGCGAGGTCGGGCTCGCCCTTGAGATAGTGGTAGTTGATCAGGTAGGTGTAGACCCGCGCCAGCCGCAGCTCGTCGCCGAGCTTCTCGGCCATCGCCTCCGCTTCCTGCGAGAGCGTCAGCACGCGCTCGAGCTGGCCCGACTGGAGCAGCGGCGAGCGCAGGTCGAGCCGCAGGTCGATGGCCTGCTCGGTGGCGGCCCGGCCCTCGGGCAGCCGGGCCAGCGCGGCCATCGCCTGCTCGAGGAAGATGACCGCCTCCCGGTTGGAGGAGCGGCCCGCCGCCTTGATGCCGGCCTGGCGCAGGTAGGCCACCGCCTTCGCCCACACCTCGCCGCGCACCGCGTGGTGGGCGAGGCGCTCGAAGTGCTCCGGCAGCCGGTCGGCGTAGAGCTGCTCCATCGCCTGCACCACGCGCGCGTGGAGCGCGCGGCGCCGATCCTGCAGCAGGATCGAGTAGGCGACCTCGTGGGTCAGGCCGTGGCGGAAGGTGTACTCCACGCTCGGGAAGAGGCTGATCTCGTACAGGAACTCGCCGGCCTGGAGCTGCGTCAGGTTGCGTCGGGTCGCCTCCTCCGGCATGTCGGCGATCTCCTGCAGCAGCGCGAGCGACACGTCCTTGCCGATGACCGCGGCGGCCTGCAGCAGCCGCTTGGCCTCGATCGGCAGGCGATCGATGCGGGCGGCCAGCACCGCCTGCACGGTGGCGGGCACCTGGACCTTCTGGACCTCGCGGGTGAGGCGGTAGTGACCGCGGGTGCCCGCGAGCACCTTGGTCTCCGCGAGGGTGTGCACGCTCTCCTCGAGGAAGAACGGGTTGCCCTCGGTGCGCTCGATCAGCAGCTGCTTGAGCGGGCCCAGGCCCGGATCGTCGCCCACCAGCGCGCGCAGGAGCTCGTCCGCGCTCTGGGGCGGCAGCGGGTCGATGCGGAACTGGGTGTAGTAGCTCTTGCGCGCCCAGCCGTGCTGGTACTCGGGACGGTAGCTCACCAGGATGAGGGCGCGGGCCAGCGGCAGGCTGTCCACCAGGCTGTCGAGGAACGCCTGGCTCTCCGAGTCGAGCCAGTGCAGGTTCTCGAACACCGCGAGCACCGGCTGCACCTGGCCCTCTCTCAAGATGAGTCGCTTCACCGCGTCCAGCATCCGCTGTCGGCGCTGCGGCAGGTCAGGAGTCTGCCACTCCGCGTCGTCCACCGGCACGTCGAGCAGCTGGAGGAAGGCGGGCAGCGTGGGCCGCAGCGTCTCGTCGAGGGTCAGGAGCTTGCCGGTGACTTTCTCGCGGACTCGCCTCGGATCGTCGCGCTCTTCGAGCTGGAAGTACGACTGGAGGAGCTCCTTCACCGTGAGGTAGGCGGTGTTCTTGCCGTAGGAAGTCGCCTGGGCCTCCAGCATGAGCCAGCCGTGCGCGCGATGGGAGTGGGTGAACTCCCAGAAGAGCCTCGACTTGCCGACGCCGGGCTCGCCCGAGACCGCCACGATCTGCCCGTGGCCGGCGGCGGCGCGCGCCATCGCCTGGTGGAGCGACTCCACCTCGGGCTCGCGACCCACGAACGGGGTCAGCCCGCGCGCCGCGCTCGCCTCGAGGCGCGAGTGCACCTGCTCGGTGCGCACCAGCTCGAAGACCTCGATCGGCTCGGGCATGCCCTTCACCGGCACCGGCCCGAGCGGCTTCACCTCGATGTAGCCCTCGGCCAGCCGCAGCGTCTCGCGCGAGACCAGCGTCGAGCCGGGCCGGGCGAGCTGCTCCATGCGCGCGGCCAGGTGCGTGGTCTGGCCGATCGCCGAGTAGTCCATGTGCAGGTCGCTGTCGATGGCCCGCACCACCACTTCGCCCGAGTTGAGCCCGACGCGGATCTGCACGTCCACGCCGCTCCCCCGCCGCAGCTCCTCGGCGTACCAGCCGACGGTCTGCTGCATGCGCAGCGCGGCGTGGCAGGCGCGCACCGCGTGGTCCTCGTGGGCGAGCGGCGCGCCGAAGAGCGCCATGATGCCGTCGCCCATCACCTGGTTCACGGTGCCTTCGTAGCGGTGCACCGCCTCCATCATGCGCTCGAGCACCGGATCGAGCAGGCGGCGCGCCTCCTCGGGATCCCGATCGGCGAGCAGCTCCATCGAACCCTTGAGATCGGCGAACAGCACCGTGACCTGCTTGCGCTCGCCCTCGAGGGCGTGGCGCGAGGTCAGGATCTTCTCCGCGAGGTGCTTGGGGGTGTAGGCCTGGCTCGAGGGCTGCCGCTCGATCGGCTCGGGGGTGGCCGGCGACCCGCAGGAGCCACAGAACTTCTTGTCCGGGAGGAGCTCGGCGCCGCAGCTCGCGCAGCTCGTGACGAGGCGGCCGCCGCACTCCTCACAGAACCGCACGCTCTCACGGTTCTGGGATTGGCAGCGGGGACACTTCACCTCGGCCCTCCTCGGGGTCGGAGCGGTCCAGATGGATAGTCTGACAAGAGTAGCCCGGCGCTACGGGGGGGTCAAGGGCCGCCGCCGGCTCAGCGCGGCTGCTCCGGGCCCAGGCGATAGCGGCGGATCTCGGCCTGGACGTCGCGGACCAGGTCGCCCTCCAGCTCGACCCGCACCTCGTGCCGCTCCACGTCCCAGTGCCGCACCGTCGAGAGCCAGCCGAAGATGCGATGCTCCTCGGGAACGAGCCGGCGCCCGCGGTAGATCAGGGTGGTGCGGCCGGAGAGCTGGTCCTGGCGCTCCATCTCCGAGCCGCAGAGGCGCAGCACCTCCTCGCGGGTCGTCTTGCCGGGCACGATCCGCTCGAGGACTTCCCGGGGCAGGATCACGCCCTGGGCTCGGTCCCGCCAACCGACGCGCCAGCCCCCCAGCTGGACGCGCGCGCTCACCGCGTCGATCGCGCGCAGGAGCCCCCGGCCGAGCAGCGGGCCCATCGCCTGCCCGAGGGCGAAGATGAGCAGGGGCGCGGCCACCAGCAGCGCGGTCTGGGTGCGCGAGAAGTAGCCGAACTGGACGGCGAGCTGCTGGGGGGTGATCCCGTCCGAGCGGTCGAGGAACAGCGACACCACCTCGGTCGACTCGAGGGTCTCGCTCAGGCGCCGGAGTGAGGTGGGCGGGTACACCTCGTCGATCTTCAGCCGGTCGGACTGGGGAAACTGCACGACCAGCTCGGCGGGCGCGTCGGCCAGGTGCACCACCCGGTCCCGGTGAGCGAAGTACATGGGGAAGAGTGGGCGGTCCCGCACCTCGTGGAACCCGATCGCCACCCGGTAGTGGGTGCCGCGCGCGAGGCGCTCCGCCCAGCCGGCCTTCACCGGCTTGACGAGCCCCGGCGCGTCGAGGGTCAGCTCGATGAGCCAGCTCCGGTCGGCGAGCCGGGGCGTCCACGGGATGCGGATGAAGGTCGCGGGTCCGCTCAGCCCGAGCGAGCCGGTCTGCACGAAGGTCACGAAGGGCGCGCCCGCGGGCGCGGCCTCCACGGTGCCCGCATCGCCCAAGTTGCGGGCCACGAGCTTCACGTGGCCCTCGCCGGTGATCTCGAACCCCTGATCGGTCACGTAGCGGGCCAGCGCCGCATCCGCCTTCTGACCCGGCATCGCGTCGATCACCTCGCCCGGCCAGAGGAGGAAGAGGTCCTGGGCCACGTCGGCGGCCCGGCGGTTCTGCGCGAGCTGGAGGCTGAAGCCCACCACCACCGGCACCGGCCCGGGTCCCTCCGTCACGGTGGCGCGGACCATTAGCGGGCCGATGGTGAACGGTGGATCCGGGCGCGAGGCGACGAAGAGCTGGGCGCGGGCGGGAGCGGCGGCCAGGATCAGCGCGAGGACCGTGAGGCACCAGGCTAGCCGGCGCATGGGTGAGGCCCGATCATACAGGGCCCGCCGTGACGGGGCCAGGCGCGGTCCTGTGGCAACCGGACCTCTGTGGTAGGCTCCGGCCATGAACACCACCTCGATGCTCGCCGAGTTCATCACCAAGAGCCGCCTGGAAGACTGCCCGGAGGCCGCGCTTCACGCGGCTCGGGGGGCCATCCTCGACTGCCTGGGGGTGATGCTGGCCGGCTCCGTCGAGCCGGCGGCCCGCATCCTCCAGCAGGTCGCGCTGGCGGAGGGCGGCCTGCCCCTGGCCACGGTGGTGGGGACCGGCCGGCGGACCGGCGCGGTGTGGGCCGCGCTCTGCAACGGCACCGCGGCGCACGCCCTCGACTTCGACGACACCAACTTCGCGCTGATGGGCCACCCCTCGGCGCCGGTGCTGGCCGCGGCCCTCGCCGCGGGCGAGCTGGCGACCGCCGACGGCCGCGCGGTGCTGCACGCCTTCCTGCTGGGCTTCGAGGTCGAGACCACCCTGGCCGAGGTCATCAACCCGCCGCACTACGAGCACGGCTGGCACGCCACCTGTACCCTCGGCACGCTCGGGGCCGCGGCGGCGGCGGCGCGGCTGCTCGGGCTCGACGCCGTCCAGACCCGGCACGCCCTCGCGGTGGCCGCCTCGCAGTCCTCCGGGCTCAAGGAGAACTTCGGCACCATGACCAAGCCCTTCCACGCCGGGCACGCCGCCCGGAGCGGCGTGCTCTCCGCAATGCTGGCGCGCGAGGGCTGGACCGCGTCGGAGCACGCGATCGAGGGGCCGCAGGGCTTCTTCCAGGTGCTGGGCGCGGGCAAGCGGGCGATGGACCCGCTCGCCACCCTGGGCACGCCGTGGAAGATCCTGACCACCGGGGTCGCGGTGAAGCCCTATCCCTCGTGCGCCTGCACGCACTCGATCATCGACGGCGCGCTCGAGCTGCGCCGGGTGCAGGGCATCCGCGCGGACGACGTCGAGGAGCTCACCGTCGGGGTGTGCGCGGGCGTCCCGCGCATCCTCATCCACTCGCGGCCCCGCACCGGGCTCGAGGCGAAGTTCTCGGCCGAGTTCTCGGCCGCGGCCGCGCTGACCGAGGGGCGGGTAGGCATGGCCACCTTCCAGGACGATCGCGCGCAGGATCCCGCGATCCGTCGGCTGATGGAGCGGGTGCGGGTGGTGGTGGATCCGGACATCCCGGGCGACCTCGAGCGCAACATGTGGACCCGCCTCACCGTGCGGCTCAAGGACGGGCGGCGCGCGACCATCGACCCGCGACCGGTGCCCGGGCATCCCGAGAATCCGCTCTCCCGCGAGGCGCTGCGCGAGAAGTTCCGCGAGTGCGCGGGGCTGGTGCTCCCCGCCGATCGCGTGGACACGGTGGCCGAGATGGTCGAGTCCCTCGACACCTGCCCCGACCTGCGCAGCCTGACCGCGATCCTCGACGCCGGCCGCTGAGCCGCCGGCCTCAGACCGGCCGCGGCCAGCTCCGGCGCAGGCGCGCCAGCGACCACGCCACCACGAGCGCCATCGCGAGCACGAGGGCCGCGTTGAGCCCACGGCCGTGGGGCGAGCCGATCCACGCCGACAGCAGCAGCGACGCGGTGTTGTTGGCCGCGTGGCAGATCATCGCGGGGACCACGCTGCCGGAGCGCTCGGTCACGAGCCCCAGGTAGATGCCGATGCCGGCGGCGAGCACCCCGTGGACCCACTCGCCGTGGATGATGCCGAAGGCAATCGCGGTCACCAGGATCGCCGGGCCCGGGCTCCAGACCTGCCGGAAGCGCGTGAGCATGTAGCCGCGGAAGAACAGCTCCTCGCCCACCGGGGCGAGCAGACCGACCACCGCGACCGCGAGCGCGAGCCCGACCGGGGTGGCGGAGGCCACCGTGCGGGTCATCCACTCGAGCGTGGGGCCGGTGCCCACGTCCAGCAGGAGCACGAGCGACTCGAGCGCCTGGCTCAGCGCGAGGATGCCGACCACCATCACCGCGAGCTCGCCGGCCGGGACGCCGGTCGGGAGCAGGCGCAGGCGGACGCTCCGGGGTCGGCCCGCGGCCAGGAGCGCGATGGCAATGAGGGTGAGGGACGAGGCCGGCACCCCGACCAGCAGCGCGGTGAGCGCGTCGCGCTCGAGATCGAGCGATCCGGTACGCCAGGTCAGGAGCGCGGTGACCGCGACCAGCTGGAACCCGAAGACCGCGACGAAGGCGACCCCGTAGACGAGCAGCGTGCTCCAGATCACGCGCATCGACGGCCCCACGCCGACCGCGACCCGCGAGGGCGGGCGCGGTGGGTCAGGCTAGTGGTGGCAGGTCACGCACTCGAGCGGCGCGTTGCGGCGCGCGCTCTCGCTGCCGGGGGCGGCCCACACCGAGGGAATCGGCGCGTCGGCCGCGGTCTGCACGCCCTGCACGCCCTTGACGTTGGCGGTCCGGTGGCACTCCACGCACCAGCCCATCGTGAGCTTGCGCGGGGCTGCGGGCATCAGGGCGAGGTTCTGCAGATCGTTCAGGATGTGCTGGCCGGTCACGGCGTGCACCCGCTCCATCGCCTCGATGCGGCCGTGGCACGTCTGGCACTGCACGCCCGCCTGCACGTGCGGCTTGTGGACGAACTGGGCGTGCTCCGGCACCTTGAAGATCCGCACCCACGGGATCGGCTCCTGCCGCTCCCAGTAGCCGTGGAGCTTCTTGACCTCGGGGTTGCCGTCCGCGGCCACGATCTTGTGGCAGCCCATGCAGCGCTCGACCGACGGCAGGCCCGCCGCGCTGCTCCGGCGCGCGCCGGTGTGGCAGTACTGGCAGGCGATCTGGAACGAGCCCGCGTGGATGACGTGGCTGAAGAAGATCGGCTGCTCGGGGCCCTGGCGGGTGGTGGCCACCGGCAGCACGCCCTTGGGATCGTAGGGCGGCTCGGCCAGGGTCCGGACGTAGGCGATGACCTCGTTGATCTGCACGTCCGAGAGGTAGGGCGTGAAGTTCGGCATGAGCGGCGAGAGCCCCACCGCCTGGCCGCCGTGGGCGATCAGGGAGTGGAGGAAGTGATCCGGCAGCGCGTTCACGATCCGCCCCTCGGTCAGGTTCTGGGGCTTGATCGGCAGGTTCTGGCCCGCGATGCCGTCGCCCTTGCCGTCGGCGCCGTGACAGTTGGCGCAGTACTGGGCGAAGGTCGCCTTGCCGCGGTCGAGGATGCGGGGGTCGACCTCGTGACCGGTCCCGTGCTTGGCCGCCCCGTGCTCGGCCTTGCCGCCCGGGGCGGGAGCGGTGGCGGACTTGGCGGCGGAGATCGGGAACCCGATCAGGATTCCGATCAGGACGGCCGCGATGGCCGCACTACCGACGACGGCGGATCGAGCGATGTGCATGAGGGTCTGCCTGTCTCCCTTGGGAAAACCCCACCGAATATACTCAAAAGGCGGCCCGAAGCATAGACGAAAAAATCACAAGCGCGGTCCGGAGATGAGGGCCGCCCACCGTCCCTCGAGGTCGGCCCGCGAGCTGGCGCCCTCGAGATAGCGCGCGAAGGCGGCCAGCGGGGTCGCCTCGATCTCGGCGAACGCTCCCTCGTCGGTCAGCCGCGCGAGGGCGGCCCGGCCCTCGGGGCCGTCGAGATCGCACACGAAGAGCCGCTCGGAGCACAGCCCCATGAAGATCAGGCGCTCCACCGCGAGGACCCCGCCCCGGAATCCTCCCTTGCTGTGAGTGACCACGAACGTCTCTCCGCTCCCGAGGATGATCCGGCGCGAGGCGCCGGCCCTCGGATCGGTCTCCTTCATCATGAACGGTCCTCCCCCGCGAAGCACACGTGTTGGAAGCAGTCCGCCCCGGAGCGGGGCGGGCGGCGATCGGAGCGGCCGGGAGGGCTAGTGCGGGTCTTCGGAGGGCCGAGCGGGCTCGTCGGTGAGCGCGGATCGTCGGCTCGGGCGCGAGCGCTCGGGGGCCGGGCGAGGCGAGGCCGGGCGGCGCCCAGCCTCGGGCGGCACCTCGGTCAGCACCGACGCCATACCCCCCGACGCGGGCGGGATCACCGCCTCCGAGGTGGCCCGGGCGCGGGTCTGATGGAGGCTCTCCACCGAATCGTCCGGGTCGACGCCGAACGCTCCCGGCATCGATGGGATCGACAGGTCGAGCGCCACGTACACGAGGAGGGCCAGGATCATCACGCGCCGGCGCATCACGGCCGCGATTCTACCCGAATCGGAACCGGATCGAGCGGCGCCCAAACTCATCCTCCAAGATAGAGCCGCTTGACCTCGGGGTCCTCCAGCAGGGCGCGCCCCGCCCCCTCGAACCGGTTCCGTCCCAGCTCGAGGACGTAGGCGCGGTCCGCCACCGAGAGCGCCTTGGCCGCGTTCTGCTCCACCACCATGAGGGTGAAGCCCGCGTGCCGCATCTCGCCGAGCTTGTCGAAGATCAGCGAGACGAACTTCGGCGCGAGGCCGAGCGACGGCTCGTCGAGCATGATGAGCTTCGGGGTCGTCATCAGGGCGCGCCCGATCGCCACCATCTGCTGCTCGCCGCCCGACATGGTGCCGGCCTTCTGGCTCCGCCGATCGGCCAGGATCGGGAAGAGGCCGTAGACGCGCTCGAGCGCGGCCCGGATGCGCGCGCGGTCGGGCTCGATGTAGGCCCCCATCTCGAGGTTCTCCAGCACGGTCATCTGCGGGAAGACGATGCGGCCCTGCGGCACGTAGGCGAGACCGCGGGGCAGCACCTGATCGGGCCTGAGCCCGGTGATGTCCTGGCCGTCGAAGCGGACGCGGCCGCTGGTGGGGCGGAGGAAGCCCACGATGGTCTTGAACGCGGTGGACTTGCCCGCGCCGTTGGGGCCGATGACGCTCACCATCTCGCCGGCGCGCACCTCGAAAGTGACGTCGTGGAGGATGGCCATCTTGCCGTAGCCCGCGGTGAGGCCCTCGGCGTGCAGGAGCACCGGGCTCGCCGCCGGGCTCACGGGCGGCGACGGGCGATGTAGAGGACGTGCGGATACGGCAGCACGTCGACCATCAGATGGCGGTGCACGTCGAAGCCCACGTCTTCGAGCAGGGCCTGCAGCTCCTCGGTCCCCCAGTAGCGCACCGGAGTGGCCGGATCCATCACGCGGTCGAGCGCATGGGTGAACCAGCGCTTGTAGGCCGGCTGCCGGTCCACGTCCTTCACGAGCAGCCGCCCGCCCGCCGGCAGGGTCTTGGCCACCTGCTCGAGCAGCGGGCGTACCGCCTCCTCCGGGATGTGGTGGACGATGTCGAGCATGTAGGCGGCGTCGAATCGCTCCCCGCCGCGGAAGTCCATCACGTCGCCCACCTCGTAGCGGACGTTGCCGAGGTGGAGGCGCGCGGCGGCGGCCCGGGCCATGCCGATCCGCCGCGCGTTGCGATCGAAGCCCTCGACCGCGAGGGTCGGGTGCACGCTCGCGTAGTAGAGCGAGAAGAGGCCGAAGCCGCAGCCCAGGTCGAGCACGCGGCCGCGAGTGGGCAGGTACTGGCCGATCTCGTCGAGGAAGCGCTGGCGCAGGATCCAGAAGCGCCCCCAGCAGTAGGCGCGCACCACCGGATCGTCGTAGGCGCGGATGACGCTACGAATCGCTTCGCTTCGCATAGATCCGGTATCCCACTCCGTCGACGGCCAGGGTGAACGAGCG